>ERZ894223.400-NODE-400-length-43201-cov-10.252839_pt1 | contig 43201 bp, 42 predicted proteins | sample MGYA00380293_ERZ894223 | MGnify/ENA primary metagenome ERZ894223 (study PRJEB32331, sample SAMN06328445) | human gut metagenome | biome: human gut microbiome; feature: stool | host: Homo sapiens | collected 2014-11-05 ...
TATTTATGCGGTTTTCTTAGAACTTACCAGCCTTAGCAGCTTCCTCTACGGAAACTGCTACTGTAGCACCAACCATTGGGTTATTACCCACGAAATTCTTCCGTTTAATAATATATTTCACTATGTCATGTAATGTTCAGTAATGATTTCAAATTAGCCTATTACACGCTATTACTTAAATATTATTATGCTTACCAATATTATTTTTTGAAATATGTTATTTTCTACAATGTTGTCCTGTCGTTGACTTTGCCTGATTCTGACATTATCACACTACACATAACATCAAGTGTCTAACACGTTTTTATTATATCATCACCATCTTTTTTTACAATACTAACGCTTATGAAATATACTAATAAAACAAGGTCAGTCTTTCCACACCATGATGATTCCAAGACTGACCTTAATTTAACTAATTCATATTCTGTTGCAATTCTTTTATGTTGTCCAAATCAGACAAATCCATTCCTTCATATCTCTCAACAAAATCTATCAATGTTGATTTACGAACCTTTAGACTACCTAACCGAAGTGCAGGTAATAGTTTTCTGTTAATCAGCTCATATACCAGATGCACATTCACCCCTAATACCGCTGCCGTCTCACGCACATTGTACAAAAGCTTTTCGTCTTTTAAATCCTTTTTATCCATTTTACACCATCCCTCCTAAATATGTTCCTAAAATCGTATTTGCATCAGTTTTGTAAAAATTAATAAATCTAAAAAGCATCTGAATACTCATTCCCTTTGAGCCTTCCTCAATTCGTGCATAATGACATAAACTCATATCCATTTCCTCAGCCGCCTTCATCTGTGTCATTTTTCTTTTTTCACGTAAATCTCTTATATTATTTCCAATCACATATGGATCAAATTTAGTTCTGCTCACTTCTGCCACCTCCATCAATTAACATCCATACTCCTCTGCATGTGATATTTTTCTCTTACTCATAATAAATTATCTCCTTTACGATTTCGTATTGGAGAGTTCCGGCGCCTTCACTCTCGTGACGTGCTCTCTCAAGCACATGTTTATTGTATATTGTCATGGATGAATTGCCGACCGTGTTTACGCGACAATTTTGTCGTGTTAACACGACATTTGCATCTGCTTCTAATATACTTAAATATTTTTTACAGATAGGACTTCCGTTCGAAGCCCAAAAAAGAATCCATGCCTTTCCCGCATGAATTCATTTTATCGTTCCTTACGCATCCTTATATTCTATTTTTAATGGTGTATGTGTCTCAACTATCTTTGCAAAATCAATTTCCGGATTAAACATTGTATAATGGTGTTCTTTAAACTGTAATACATAATTTGGCTGTCCCATAGATTCTGCCATATGGTATAATCCTCCCCTTTTTACTTTATCATAAAATATCTGTCATATATAAAGTCTGCTATAATTAATCCAATTATATCGTTCATATCCATTCTTTACGTCCTCAAAAGTCACTTCCCCTTGTAACGGAATATATGCTTTTTGGATTAATTGTTAGGCAATTTGTTCACTATAAATTTCATGCATTTGCATATCCATCGATCGTCCTTCTATTTCTATAGAACCTATAGATACATCTCTACCATGCGCTAAATCGTCAATTGTTCCAACTGCTGTATCTGCCGCATTTTCAAGTGCACTCTTAGCTAATGGATTTTTCATGATTGACGATGCAGATGAACTTGCAAGTGAACCTTTTGCTGCTCCAACACCACCTGATACGGCTCCACCTGCTACTACTTTCTTTACGACATTCCAATCTACTTTTCCAAAAGCTGAAGAAATTCTATTTGTCGTAGTACACATTTCTCTTTTAATTGTCTGGCGAATTTCTTTTGTTTTTTCTGATGCATAGGATTTGAAAGAGCTATATACTTTCTTAGCACCATTTCCGATGTAACTAAGACCGCCTTTTACTCCACCTTTGCTTACAGCTCTTATAAAATTCGATCCACTGGATACAATCTTCTGAGAAGCCTGTTTTGCTTTTTGTTTTACGGTATTTTTAGCTTTCTGTATTACCTGTTTTGGATGGGATACTGCATTTTTCACCCATTTAGCTGCCGCTTTTACGCCTTTTGCAACCGTTTTAACAACTTTTTTCGCTGTATCTACGACTGTTTTTACAACCTTTTTTGCTGCTTTCTTAGCTGCACCCTTGATCCTGCTCCACAAGGAATGTCCTGTCGGATCACTGTAATTCAACGGATTATTGGTTGTATAATCGTAGCGGTTTCTGGTTAATGGATTTTCTGTCGTTCCAAGGTCACTATCTTCAGTTGTAAAGGTTCTGTCATTTTCTTTTTCCTCCTGAACCTCTACTTCTATTACATTTTATATTCAAAAGTTTCTCAATCACTTCGAGTCCTCGGCATACTTACATAATTTTGTAGGACGCCGATTTTTTCATTATCACTATACCTGCAATCAGCCAACATATTTATGTATTGTTGCTCTTACAGCCCCAGGTCCTGCGAGCATTTCGCGGAACATTTCTTCAATCTTTTCACCAACTCCATCTTTGTAAAGGTCAGTGAAGAACAGACGCTCATTGGAAAGGATGGGTTTGAGCTGATCTTTGAATGTCTCCGTTTTTCCTACTACGATATCCTTAAACTGTTCCTGAAGTTCCTCGTTCATTGGGTCTGGTGCAAGTTCAAATTTATTTCCTTCATCATCCACACCAAGCATATATCTAAGCCATCCTGCGATTCCCAAAGGAATAGCTGTCAGTCTGGAGGCGTCTCCGAATTTCGCTACATATGCTTTAATTGTCTCACCGAATCGGATACCAACCATCTGAGATACATCTACGGCCAGACGAAGGTTTGTATCTCCCAAATACTCATTCGGGAAACGCTCATTAAAGAGTTCATCCACAAATGCCTGCGGAGAAAGGATTCCCGGGTTTGCGACTACCGGAAGACCTTCATCATAAGCAATCATACGCGCCATCTTCATCATATCTTCGTTTGTGTTCAGCATATGCGCAAACAGATCATATCCAAGAACCACACCCAGCGGACCTGTTGCAGAATGTACAGGGTTCAGACATACTGTTACTTTCATACGCTCAGAAAGGTTAACCGTATTTCTGTCAGCCATATATACACCGAAACCTTTCTCCAGAGCCGGACGGCCGTTTGGGAAGTTATCTTCAATTACGAGATACTGCGGTTTCTCTGCATTAACAAATGGTGCAATATATGTTTTCTTACTTGTGATAACCGGCTGCATATTCTCAATGCCAAGATTCTCAAGGTCCGCTGCGATCTGCTCGCTTGGACGAGGTGTGATCTTATCGATCATCGTCCATGGGAACGCAACAATTTTCTCATCACTTACATAATTTACGAATCCTTCATCTACGAATCCGACTTTCTTCCACTCTTCTGTCATAGTCAGTACAGATTCACGAAGTTTCGCACCATTCTGTGAGCAGTTATCCATGGAAACCAGAGCAATTGGATATCTGCCTGCTTTATATCTTTCATAAAGCATCGCAACCAGAACTGCCATTGCACCTGTTGCTTTATCCGGACCATTTTTGATATCAGCTTCTACAAACGGAAACCATGTCCCGTCAGCTTTCTGTAATGCGTAACCTTTCTCTGTGATTGTAAAGGAAACCATCTGCAGGGATTTGCTGGTAAAGATTTCTTTCAGCCGATTCCAGTGTGCCGGGTCTGAAGACTGTGCTTTTACTGCTTCTGCAAGAGCTCCTATTACTTTGTATTCACGTGTTCCATCACCATGCAGGATTACGCTTAATCCCAGGTTGTCATATGGATCATAAATCTTGTCTACTACATCATAATCAAAAGTCTCTATACATGTAATGCCACGGTTAAGCACGCCCTCTTCCAGAAGGCCGTCAGCAATACCACCGATAAATACACGGAAAATATTTCCGATTCCGAAATGTACCCAACCAGGTTCTTTCTTCGCTTTCTCAGAAACAGCCTCTACGTCATAACCTGGCAGAGTGATTCCGGCCTTTTCCCATGCTTCCTGTTCTTTGATTCCATTCAGTGATAATTTCATGATATATCCTCCATGTTTTCTTTTTGTTATGTTTCAAACTTACGTTTATATCTTAACTGTAAGTCGAGTATATATTCTCCCTATCTAAAAGTCTATTGACAAAAAGTATAATTTTTTTAATCTTATTTTGTGCATTTTTATCAGTTATATTGACCATTACTGTTCTTATTATCGTTATTGCATTTTCACTTTCTATATACTACAATATACATAAAGCTAGAACTTAACTCTATCTATAACAATTCAGGAAATAATATAATCCAGAAAATCTGACAAGTTTTTGCGCTCTGCCAGACTATATCAAATATATAATTTATAAAACAGCTACCATAACAGAATCAGGAGAATCTTATGAGTGAAAAAGGTTTAACCAATATCAGCGTAAAAAAAATAAACAGATCAAAAGTTTATCAATACATCTACAGAAAAAAAATAACATCCAAGCTCCAGATCGTTCAGGATTTACAGATGGGATTGTCCACCGTAAGCCAGAATCTGAACCTGTTAGAGCAGGATGGCTTAATAGAAAAAAATGGATATTTCGAATCCACCGGCGGAAGAAAAGCAAATGCGATTCAGATTGTATCTGACTTCAGAATTTCCATTGGCATTGGTATTTTAAAGAATATGTTCCATATCACTGCCGTTGACCTGTACGGAAATGCACTCTATACCAATACCATTCCATTTCCATATTCCAACACGCCGGATTACTATAAGCAGGTCACCGATAAAATCAAAGAATTCATTGCCACAAATCAGTATGATGAAGAAAAGATACTTGGTGTTTCCATCGCTACACAAGGAATCACCTCCCCTGATCACTCTACTGTGCTTTATGGAAATATCATGAACAATACAGGCATGATACTGGAGGACTTTTCCCGTTATCTGCCTTATCCATGTTATTTGGAACATGATTCAAAGTCTGCTGCCTTTCTGGAATTATGGAAACACCCGGAACTTGACAGCGCCGTTGTCTTTCTACTGAATCGTAATCTCGGAGGCGCTATCATCACAAACCACCAGATTCATCAGGGAAGTTCTATGCACAGCGGCACGATCGAACATATCTGTATTAATCCAGATGGACCTCTCTGTTATTGCGGAAACCGCGGCTGTCTGGAAACTTACTGTTCCGCCAACGCTCTGGAACAGGCTGCCGGTATGAATATAAAAGACTTTTTCTCTCTTTTACGCGAAAAAAAATCTCCCCAGCTTACACAAATCTGGAAAGATTATCTCCATCACCTGGCCTTTGCCATGAAAAACATTAATTTAATTATTGATGCGCCTATTATCATCAGTGGTTATCTGGCACCATATTTTTTAGAGGACGACATTGCCTACCTGACTAAACATATCAATGTTTCCTCACCATTCGCATTAAACAAAGAGCACATTTTTGTTGGCACAAATGGACAATACACTCCTGCTATCGGGGCTGCATTGTTCTATGTAAATCAATTTATACATGCAATATAATAAATATTACGCTGCATAGTTATTCGTACATGGCGGTGATAACTCAGAGGAAACTCAGAGTAAGATTCAACAGTTACATCAGAATTTAAAGGAAGCTAAATCTGATTTGGAAGATACTGAATATCAACAGTATTTAAGTGACCAAGAGCAATTACTTGACACATTCTACGATGAAACAGAGGAATGGTTAAATGCTCGTTTAGACGACCTTGATGGTCTTATTCAGCAAGTAATTGAAGAAACAAATACCAACGCAGGAAATATCAGTCAAACTAGAACAGATATTATGGTCATTAAATGGTATACATGCCACTATGAGAGCAATTCAAGTATATGATGAATTTAGTGATGATATGCAGAATTTATTCTGGGTAATAATGAAAGAATTGGAACGTGACGTTGAAGCATTGAGTAATCTTAATGAGCAAAAATAAAATTTTAGGGTATGTAGATTAATTTCTACATACCCTATTTTTTACGATTTTTCCTCTTCTTGCACTGGAATTTACTTTTTCAAGTCAGCTCCACATTTTAAATTTACGTGGACGAGATGTGGACATTTCAATATTATTCTCGTCCACATACACTTTTATAAAAAAAAGAGAGCCTTCGGATTTCTCCAAAGACTCTCCAAAAAGCCTATAAAATCAAGCTTTCTATTTAGAATTTGCCCTCATCAGAAGCCTGCTCTACGGAAGCAGTGGGGCTTATATTTACAGCATTTGTAAGCATTTTTGTGTATTACCAGCGTATTACCTACCACTTTTCATAGCAATTTAGACCACTTTTATTTGCCGCTACCGTTTTTTATTTTTGTTAATTCTGCAATATTTTCTAACTAAAATGGTATTCATTTTTGTTGAAATAATTTGGAGCAATATTTCATTTTTTTAATGGTCCTGTTTTAGTAACTATATATAGATCAGTATCATCCTTACATTCTGAAAATTTGTAGATCCAACCATTTGCTTTTAATACTTCAAAAATTTTAGTAACAACTGGATTTTTTTGATATGTTCTTTTTACATTACGCATGGTAAATATTCTCTTGAGTTCTGGAACACCAAGTTCATCAAAATGCTTTTTACAAGTTTCCTCATTCAAATAAACTAATTGACTAGCCCATAATTGTATTTTTATATCTATACTATATGAACTCTTAGTTATCAAATCAGAAATCAACTGATCATCAAGTATAAGATCTTCATCCAAAATAATTTGATTAATGCTATCTTCCGCAATTTCGTAGATTGCATTTTTCATTATATTGGAATAAGATGAATAATTCTTATATATAACTTTTGCATCACTTGAATCAAAATTATTTTTTATAATATATGCCGATAGCTCATCGGAATATTTTTTGTTATATATAGGAATTTTATCTGCTGTATAAGCAAGCATTGCTATTTTTTTCGGATCTCCAATATCCAAATCCAAAACATGTAAAGCCTCATCTAAATTAAAATCAATCTGCGGAAGGATATCCAAATAAGATGTCACATTCGCATCAATAAATGTCATAACAAGCGTTGGATAATACATACGAATATATTTCAAAGCATCGACATGCATTTCAATAATATGATTTTTTATCAAAATACATACTTTTTCCTCACTAATATCACTATTTTCAAATGTTTCCAATACATAATTTAAATTATTTAATATTTCTTCGTATCTATTATTATTGATATTGTTATTTATTATAATTTTATCAAAAAATTGTTCCGTAATATCTGAACCATAAACTTGTTCCATACCGGAATAATCGATTGGTTTATTTAAGTTATTAATTGTATCAATTAACACCTGATCTAAACCAAAGTTATGAAAATAGTGTGCAATATTATCCACAGATATAAATACCAATTGCCTTGTCAAGAGTTGCGACCACAAGGTTGTATTCTTAACTTTCGATAAATCATAAATATTTGTGAATAAATAATTTATATATTGCTTCTTTAAATTTTCCTCAACAGCGTCATTATTAAGAATTTCTATTACACAATCTTCTTCATCTTCAATCCTCTCTTCGCAATTATCAAGTATAATTCCTACATATGTATTTATATTTTCATTTACATACATTACAAGTGGTTCATTCCGCATGGATTGTACTAATGTGTAATTTTTATGTGTAATATCAGCAGTATCATCTACACCATATTGTGTTTGCAACATTAATTTAATATTCTCGAAAGACAAATCATACAAATGATTTTTATAAACTGCTAAAAATAACTTTTCTTCAGATTTCAAATAATTGATCGATATAAATGATACCTGCAATAAAGAAAGTTGAGAAATTATTGTATCAATCCGTGCATTTGGAATATTTAAATAGTCATCCTCATTTGATATATATTCACTAAGACAATTATCAACATTAACCAGTTGCAGTATCGGAGCATCTGTATAGTATAATGTATCTATAGAATATCTCCGAATTTGCTCCGTTGAAAACTTACCGCTTATTTTTGCAAAAGAGAAAAATTCTGGCCACTGCTGGTTTAATTTTGAAATGAACAAACTATCAAATTTACCTGAATCGTAAAATTTTGCCACAAAATCAAATCGATGATTTTCCTTAATTTGAACAATTACTGTGTACAAATACTTTTGATATTTTGGATTATCCTGTTGCATAAGAATACCATAAATAAGATCAAAATTTAAAGTCTCCTCTTCTGAAAAATCCACTTCACGTAAAACAGGAGATTCCAAAACTTTTTTAACATCCATTAATGAATATTCAAAATCCGCACCCAATTTATCTGTTATTTTTCTCAAAAAGATTTTGTCATGGGCAGATATACTTTCCTCATAAAAGTACGTCATATAGTCATTGTATGTTTCATCAATATAGCCATCCCGAATAAGGAATTTTAATAAATCAAAGTATGAATTACCTTTAATCTCTTTATACTCAAATGTCTTTCCTATTACATTAGATCCCTTGATCATAAATATTTCATCTGCATTATCTCTATCAATCAATTCATGTAATTGCTGTGTTTTTATAACCATCAATTGATGATCAATATCAGCTATACGCTTTTCATATTTTAATTTATCGCCATTTATACGACTTTGGATTGTATGCCGTCTTGCTTCCTTCTCGTTCTCCATAATCGCCCATTGTTTTTTCCCCTCCGAAGTAAGAGAAGAATATCCATAATTATGTGGTAAGTTATTATATTTTACATTATATAAGACATTCAGTTCTTCAATAGTATTCAGTAATTCCGCATCAATCTTTTGAATTTCTTCTATAAGTAACTGCTTTTCATTTTCCAAAATTTCTTTCTTTTTTGCACTAAAATAATTCTTTTTTCCAAAAAGCTCATGGACATAACCTCGCCCAAGTTGTAAATCACTGAAATCCCTTGGAAACAAATTTTTATACACAATGATTGCTAACATTTTATCCCATTGCAATTCCGTATTATTTAGTCTGTTCATATATATCCGAAATTCATTATATATATTTTTTAATACTCTCATATCATCTATATAAAGAGATAAGCGTTGTAAAAAACTTGCATCAAAATGTGTTAAAAGATTTTCTTTCTTCATAAGTGATATAAACTTATCATATGAATTGGAAGCATCCAGAATAGGAATAACAGGTATAATATAATCAAAAAATTTCGTGCGATCCTTCGTTGTAAAAATATCATCACGCAATAAATAAAAAAAACGTAGTGGTTTATATTCACCAGACTCAGAATTTTCTTCTAAATATTTCTTTTTATGAAAATTTGTTAAATTATTTACTTCTCGTAATCGAACAAAAATTTCATTTGAATCAAACCGATCCATATCTTCAAATACAATAACATCTGCCTCCACTTGTTCAAAAAGATAAAGTACCTCGTTCAAATATTTATCAAAATAAGATTCGTTTTGTGTTTCGAATATTTCTATTGTATTTCCTTGATAGCTAATTTTACGAAACAAATTTTTATTTTTCTGTACGGTTATTATTTTATGAATGCATATAATAGCACTAATCACAAAAAGTAATGTTGCAATAATAATTGCATATCCACTTGTAAAAACTGATAAAAATTGTTTGATTCGTTCTTCTTGAATTTGTTCAACTATTGTTGGGACTTTATTTGATATACGTAAAAAAGCTCCACTGCACAATAATATAGATATCAATACCGTTAACTTCTTGATATCTTTTTTCCCCATATCTTTTTTGATTCTAAAATTGGTTTGAGGAATCCGTTTCACTGGAATCTGATGTAATAATTGATTTAATATTTTTCCTTCAATCCAAGATTCTTTCTTAGAATCATCTGAATCAGTTTCTTCAGGGCATTCAAAATGCGCTAATGAAATATGTACAAATTTTTTATCAGGATGTTTTTTCTTGTATGTCTCAATAATACTGCTTTTTCCTGCACTGTAAGGACCAGAAAGAGCAACATTTGTAATGTCATCATTTTTTAAAGAAAATTCAATTGCGTCTTCATATACAGAAATATCAGCATTATCAATAGGTGTTAATTTTTGAAAAGTTATATTTTGTCTATCGTCCATAATGAAAATACTTCTCCTTTAGTATGGAATATCATATTCGCTATTACTATCTAAATAATTATATCAAATTTCATCTCATTTGTAAGCTAAAATATTTCATACTTTCATATAAGTCTGTAAAATCTTCACATAGCAAAAGGCATTCCCACATTAGATGGAAACACCTTTTGTCATTTTCGATATGCTATTGACAATTATCAATTTTGTATCCCGTAAATTCATAAAACAACTTAGGACTGATATAATAATCATAATGCTTACTGCCTTCTCTTTTAAAAGCAGTTCCGATGGGTAAAATTCCTTGTACCAATCCCTGCCTGATATATTGCTGATCTTTCCCCATAATTTTTGCTGCAAGAGCAACCGGGATATTATATCCATCAAAAGGTTCGTTTTCACCACTTTTATACATACCAGCCTCATCTCCTTTCGACATCATTGACCTTCATCTATTAACTGTTTAAAATTTTAGCCATTACAAAATCTGCATTATAACGATAACTCCTAAAATGCCCCAGGGCAACCATTGATAAAATTTCTTCATTCTTATAGCGGATTCCCATTGCTTTCTAACTAACTCAATGTCTATACGTTGATTACTATGGCCATAGGGTATCACCTTTTGAAAGATTTTTAAAAATTCGTCTAATTTATAATTTCCGCCTCTCACTTCAAATAGATTTTCTTCTACCAGCACCGAATTAACACAGATCTCACTTTTCCGCTTCGGATCTTCTGTGATCTGAATCAAAAAAGCCTGTTTCTTCTTATTAAACATAACGTCCGTAATATCCGAAAAATGTATCCAGCAGGACTCATATACATTTCCAACTGCCTGATAGCATTTCAAGGTCTCCTCTTCAATGGAAATCAAACTGTTTGCTACTTCTGTCACCTGCTCCTCGTATATGCTCCGTTTCTTCCATAATAAGATAGCGGTCCAAAAGAAACTGCCTGCTGCCACACACCAACCTATATAGCAGGCATGTATTCCAAATATGACTGGAAGAAACATGCATAGGATGCCTGCTAAAAGATAGACCAGCATGAAAATCAGACAATTTAATGCCCGCTCATACGCGGTTATTTCCGCCCCCTGCTCTGGGTAAATGCATATTTTTTCCATATACACTACCTCGCAGACCGGATGACACGTGAAATGATACCGATTGCTACTTCCTTTTCTTCGTCCATTCTTGTACAAATAAAATATACGTCATCCTTTTTGCGTGGCAGTAGCTGACGGTCTTCCACCGAATGAGCAATCGCATTCGTCCCAACCTGCAGGCGAATAAAAATCAAACCATCATGGATTCCCGTTACTGTTCCGATATATTTTCCCTGCTTTTTGCATGCGTAACATGTGGTATGGTCTAATGATTTTCCTTCCACCGTAATACTCAGTTTTCCACCCGCTTCCTGGATCTTGTGAATCCGCACCAGCGTCGTATCTCCTACGCGGTAATGTTCCCTGGCATCCGCCATCCACGCCCGCACTAACTCATACGTCCTGATGAAACACTCCAGGCCAAAGCACTCCAAACGGAGCAGATGTTCTGTAACCGCCAGGATTCTCGCTTCCACAACGCTCCCTTCCTGAATCAGTGGTGCTTCGCCTTCCACTTGTGGGCGGTAAAAGTTTTGCACTTTTTTCTCCATTGCCTTTTTTCGTGATGCGACCACCGAATGTGTCGCAGCATCCAGTTTTAATACGATGAAATCAATCTCACAACCAATCATGTTAGATGTGATACGGATCTTCTTGGTCATATCCCCCTCATCCTGTTCTGACAGAATGATGTTCATCTCTGTTACTGGGATCATCACACGATAGCCCTGGTAATCTGCCAAAGCCACATTCACAGTTTTTCCCTCTCCAATGGAGTGCCGCTCCATGGAGATCAGCATGCCTGTCAAAATCTTCTGCTTGAGCATGGAATTCTGTAATTCGTGCCAATTCAGATCATCGGTTTCATTGTCATTTTCATATACAGATGCTGCCAGACGATCTAACGTGATGATCTGATCCGTACCGGTCACCGGCTTGCTTACCGCTCCCTGCCCTTCTGTTCCGGAAGTTTCCTCCACCTGCAGCATCTTTTCTTCTTTCAGTTCCACAATCTAGTCCTTTCTTATGATGTAGTTTATTTTTGTTGTTCCCATATTGTGTATATACTTCGATTTACCATATTCGGAAACTAGACGTTATTCTGATTCTGGAACAGCTTCTCAAAAAACGCATCCAGATTTGTGTCGGAATCCTGCTGCCCGTTGTCGCTTTCCCCTGACATTACTTCCACTTCCAGATTTTTATCTTCTACAAACGGCTTTTGTGCCTCTTTTTCTTCTGCAGCCTGTACCAGATCTTCCTCTAGGTCAACAAACTTCGGTTTCCATTCTTCTTCAAATACAGCCTGTCCATTTGGGAACCTGCCCTCTGTCGCATATTTTTCTTCCATTTTCTTTCGCTGTTCCAACAGCATGGTCCTCTGGTTCCCCCATCTCTCACTGTCTTTGACTACATAACGTTCCGGATCAGAAACGGCTTCGCGCAAAAGCTCGCCCCGACTTTTATATGCACAGCCTCTTCCACTGATATCATGTCCCTGTTCATACCTCCAGACCGGAAGAAATGCCTGTGGCATGATACGCCGCAGTTTCAATGCCTCTGGATGTTTATAAAATGGGAACTTTTTGAGTCGTATCATCTTCGTGCCCCGAACAAATAAAAACATCTCATCGGTATCAAGCCGCATGATTTCGTCCGGTGTGTATACCGGTCTCTGACCAACACCCGAATTTCTTGCCATATCCGGCACATAGTCTGTCAGACGCACTGTTTTCAGATTTTTCCGGATGGTCTCCACTTCAATGGTTGACAGTCCGGTCAGTGCTGAAAAATATTCTGCTGTCGTGGATTCATTGCATCCTAAAAATAACCGGAAATCACAGCCGCCGACCAGTTCTTCCCATACACCATCCGGATAACGATTTTGGAACTGTGGAATGTTCTGAACCATCAAGACCATTCCAATATCCCGACTTCGCGCCGTTGCCTCCTTCTGCTGGATGCTGTCAATGATTCCGATGTTGGGCATTTCATCAAGGATGAAATAGACCGGCACATCACATTTTCGTGCTGGCTGCCGGTCGGCATAAGCCATTATTTTGATAAACGCCATGGATATCATAAGGGCATTGAGCATGTTATACGTTGTCGTTGTATCAGAAGCCATGCAAAATATCGCCGTTTTCTTTTGCGCCATCCGTTCCAGATTGATCTGCTGGTAACCTGTCATCCGCTTGATTGCTTCATCCTGAAAAATTTTCAGGCGGGAACCAAGTCCCAGAATCGCATTGCCTTTATTCTGCGGGGATTGGCAGAACAAGTTATAGGACTGTCTGGCAGGGTGCGTGACCGGAAGTGCAAAAAATTTTGCGTCCAGCGATGCTGCTGATTCCTGCAAAAGCATGTTATATGCCGTACTGAACTGATGCAGTTCCTTGGGCATGACTGTGACTACATATAGCACCAGGGCCTTGAGCAATACTTCCTCAATGTCGTTGAAAAATGCTTCGCTGTTAATACTTGTCGTATTCTGGATGATCGTGTGACAAATAATGTCGACGTATTCCAGCTCCTCTTCCCCACTGATCTCCTGCAAAATATCCCATCCATCCGAATTCCAACGGTTTGACAGATTCCACAGTCCAACTTCATATCCTTGGGAATACAGATAATACACCATGTCGCCGCACAGTTCCCCTTTGGGATCTGTGACACAGAAAGACTCTCCTCGTATCACGCATTGGATGATCATGTTTCTGGAAATAGCAATTGATTTAAACGATCCCTGGGAGCCCGCGACAAACATATTTCGGTTATATGGCGAGTCACGAGGAATAGACACCACCTTTCCATCCATTGTGGTTCCCAGAATAATGCCATCCGTCTCCAATGCACTGTCTGTGATTGACAGATAGTTTTTATACTCCTCTTCGGTTGCTATCCGGCTAGTCCCATAGGTTCCCTTGGCAGAATAAGAGAAATTTCGTTCATCTTCGTTATCCCTGGAACGTCCGACCACCTTAATGTACAGGATCAATGCCACGATCAGTATCAGACTTGTGCCATAACCAATGTGCCCCTGCCTTGTAATTACTGCTACTTTTACTGCATGAAGAATGCCAAATGACAAATCTCCCTCTGGCTTCGCCAGGATTGCCAGGCATCCGCCCGGATATAGGGCACCGCAGACAATACATAGCACTTTTACATGCGTATACTTTGTATGTTCTTTCTTTGGAATTTTTCCCCTCCACTGGGAGAATGTCTGCTGCATTTTTTCAATATAATAACGGTATCTCATATGCGCCTCCTTCTACTTTGGATATACGTCAATGAGATACTTTCAGAAACTAAACTTTCATCGAGTTGCACAAGTCAACTAGTATAAATCCACCGGCTATTCTATACTATAAGCAATAATGGAATATGCTTTGACACAACTCATTTTGCCAACTTACAAATGAATCGAATCAATTTCAACCCAAAAGTTTGTTCTGTAATAAATTTTTTAAACTTTTTTTCATTTGTATGAAAAATATTTACTTTGACAGTTGTATATATAGTAACAGGAGTAAAAAATATGAACACTTATGATTACAACATTTCGGATATTGTAAATAAGTACAGCAGGCATGTTGCAATGCTATCGTACACTTATACCAAAAATATCGCTGATGCAGAGGATATTGCTCAAGATGTCTTTCTACAATTAATAAAAAGCAATAAGGAATTTGAAAATGAAGAACATTTACGCGCATGGCTTTTTCGCATCGCTATTAATAAAAGCAAAAACCTTTTAAAAAGTTTTTGGATTAGCCACCGCAGTGATTTTCCAACAGAAAATATTTCAATACACGAAAAAGATTATGATTTAATTCTGTCTGTTCTCGAATTAGAACCAAAGTACCGAATACCTATTCATCTTTTTTATTATGAAGGATATTCCATAAAAGAAATCAGTGCCATTCTTCATGAAAAGGAAGCTACTATCGGAACCAGGTTAGATCGCGCAAGGAAAAAATTAAAAGACAAATTAGGAAGTGATTACTATGGATCATAAAAAATATAAACATGCATTTCAGCAAATCCGTTTCTCTGAACATTTAGAAGAAGATATTCTTTCAAACCTTGAAAAACGGAATAATAAAAAAACGCGTACTAAATTATTTTCACGTGTTATTTTTACAAGTGCTGCTTCCCTATGTGCACTTACATTGATTGTTACACTTAACAGATCGGATTCTCTGGATTGCGATTTGCTATCTGAAAATTCACTTGCAGAACTAGATAACATTTCAAATATATCAGTCTGCCAGACGACTACTACTGAAAACCAGAAAGTCGAAATACCTGATCATGAAATGGTTATTCTTGATCCTGACAGTGAAATTGAAAAAAATAAAATTGTTTCTTTTTCTGGTGAAACTAATCATGCAGATAGCAATTATGAAATTGGTTATATTTATAATGGAACGTACAATAAATTAGACGGATTAAACAATACCCCATCATTTGATGAAGCATTTTGCACCACAGATACAGGAAAATACTACGTGTGCATTTCAAACTATTCTGCTCAAGAATTGTCTTTTGACACAAAACTAACAATAACTACGAATGATTTAATATACCATACTAACTCAGTATATTTATCAAAAGACAGTAGCATCACAATCCAAACTGATCTTATCAGTGAAAATTGTATTGCATATTACATTGAAAATTGTCAGACAAAAAAATTGACAAAAATTCAATCATCAACAAAAAAAGCAGCAATTAATGCAGATGGATCATACCGCATTTTTGGTATTACATCCCAAAATACTATTATTGATTTGAAAGATTGCCTTTCTATTGAGCACTCTGTTACCCAATCAGATAGTGATTCTATTATCCCATTATGTTATTGATACTGTCATATGTATGGACTATGTAAGGAGGTGATAGTTTAATCATTAAATATACAGCAATACCAAGGAGGTCCTTTATGAAGAAAAAATTATTATCAACCCTGTTACTTGCAGGGACACTTTTAATAGGTTCTACAGTATCTGCTTACGCACAGGATGTTTCTTCCGATCCACTTCAGCCATATGAAGATCGGTTAGAAGAATTAAGCACTGAACTGGGTACTGACTTAGCAATCGTTGCTCCTGAAGATGGAACCATTGAAGATGCTATCGATTTTTATTCTAGCATGTCTATGGATGAATTTGACTCATATGTAAAAGATGCCTATGAAGAAGCGGAATCTTTAGATGTGGTTACAGAAGAATATGTATCTGAAGAGTCCTCGTCCTTGGACGTTGCACCTTTAGCCAGCATTGCTTATTATCAAAAATATTTTTACAACTCCGGAAACACCAATAACTATCTCTATGTTCGAGCATATGTAAACAGTGATACTTCAAAGTACACCGGAGAAGTATATGATATTGGCAGTGTTCAGAAATCATATCCATCATACAAATGCAAATCAGCAAGTTATAGTTTCTCCAGCAATAAAAAAACGATCACCTGCAATTACAGAGTAACGAAATATTTATCTAGCACACTAATAGAAACTACAACAAAAAATATCTCTTGCACATTTATAGCAAACGGTGGCAATATATCTGCATCTGGCAGCGTTTAATTATTTTAAAGAAAAGTGTGGAGAGCATCATGAGGTGCCCCCACACTTTTCTTTTTTGGGCAATCTTTTTCCATTTTAAGACATAGTCATCTTTTTTCCAAATCTATACCTAACAGTCCAATTTTTGCCGCCCAAAAACATGCATCCCGGATTCCCGCAATATAGGAGAGATCCGCATATCTGCCATCCAATTTCTCTAACGACTGGATATAAGCATCAATTCTGCTTCGTACCTCTTTTTCCAGTGGCAGATCCTCATACTCTCTTAACAGCTTCTCCAGATTTTCAAGTTCCATCTTATAAACCGAATCTGTTTTTGCATATTGATTCCGGGTAATATCGATTGCTTCTGCTACGGTTTTTTCCAATAATTCTTTACTTAGCATTTCATTACTCCTTTTCGCTTGTTCGAATATATGTTCTGTATATTTATATACGTTTTTTAAAGGAGTTTCATAACAAAAAAATCGCCACAATCGTGACGATTTACAAACTTTATTGTTTCATATGATCATTCTTTGGCTTTAGCTCTGAAAAGTCTGCTTCGTTTTCAACCGAAATAGCGATCACTGGATTTTTCAATCCCTTCCCATCCAAAAATGCAATCCGATCTGCAGAATAGAATTTCTGTTGTTCGAAACCTACTAAAACCGTCTGCACCTCTGCTTCTGGTGGAAACTGCTCTAAATAGCGGATCAAATCCTCGTTCTGCACGTTCATCCCCCCTTGCGCATTTCACATTCTACTTATCAAGTACCTGTTCGCAAGTATATCATATTCGGTCAGAAAACGCAAACATACATTCGACTATTCTTTTCCCAATTTTTCCAGATATTGCTCCATGTCCTGTTTTTTCACACTAAATACCCGGATATTCTCGCCATCATTGAGCCAGTGTACAAACTGCTCCTGTTCCCTCAGACATAATACGCCTAACTGCTGCCGTTCCTGCATGATCTGCACACATGCGGGTAAATATAAGGGAAGCAATGAGATGACAGGAATCTGGAAGCGATCCCTTAACCTATTCTTTAATCCATCCACAAGCTCTGGATGAAAAAACAGTCGCAAAAAAATTGTCCCTGCGTTTCCATTCGGGATATAATACATCCCCGCTTCCGGTGTTACGCGGTTATATGCCTGGTTTCGGTGAAACAGACGATACTCCTGTTCTTTGACATAATTTTCCATGATGATCTGCTCCATATCCGTCCCAAAGATGATCTGCCTTGCTGTTCCCATCTTCCCCCATAATTTAAACAACGTTGTCTGTGTATTTTCTTCCACCGCTTTCATCCACTTGATATTGCGGTCTTCCATATTGTACAGCAGAATTGCCTCCTGCTGGAAGATCAGTATCCCGCACAGTTTGCTCCCCCTGTTTTCGTCGCTTTTCCCTTTGATCTCATATGGCGCATAATAGACCGGAGCTGTGTCTGCCTGTTCCCGCTGGTTCGATAACGTTTCCTTCTTTTTGGGTTCATAGAACACCCCTGCCAGATACATATTATAGATTACCTGACTGATGGTTGCCCTCCGATATGACTTTTCCTCATTGACCGCCAACTGTCTTGCTTCATAACGCGCCATAATCCCAGGCACATCTTCCACAATCTGCATGACAGCATTCTTTTTAATATGAAGGGTACGGGGATGACAACCAAATATGGTCTCTGCCTCACCTTTTTCCTTCATCTGCTGCATCATTTTTTTGTAATATGGTTTACTTCCACAAAGCTCCATGCAGATTTCCTTTTTGATTTCCCCGCCGGACATTGCCATGATGAGCAATATGCGACGTCGGATGGATTGTTCTGTCATTTATGTATTTCCTCAAAATATCAGGGTGGTTTACGGCGGCGGTGAAAGTTCTCTCTGTGGGATAATTTCTCACGTCAGGTGATTCATCTTTTTGCGATTTCCGAACTACCGCCGCCTAACCTGGTTTGCCCCATTTCCTCACTACTCAGTTAAATGCTGGTTTTCACACCTTTTTTAAGGGTATCTTTTCCAAAATAAATTTCTGACAAAAAGATACCCTACATTTCACAGGCAAAATCAATCCCAAAACCTTTGAATACATGCCTTTGGTGCCAGGTACAAACAGGTCTCATTTTTGTTTTGATCAGTATTGCAGGTCAGGAAAATATTTAGCTCAGTGCCCCGATCCGAATCAACATAGCCTAAAAAATGAAGCAAGTCGATTACCTGTTTGAGTTCCACATTATCGGAATCACGCACCATGTCCGCGGAACGATAAGAATGTTCAACGATCAGAACTGCCCCATCTTTCCAGTGTTCTTTTAAGCGGCTAAAACGTTTCGGATCTGCTACGGCATACTGATAAAGAGCCTGGCGGAGTGTATACATAAAAACACATTCCGGCTTGGCTTTCCGGTGAGGCAACAACTCCGGAATCTGGATCTTGAGCATCTGATCCTTTTGTGTCACTGAAATATCCCACAGGTTCATCTCAAAGATATACTGTCTCGTCGCATACTGCTTGTTTACCTGACTGATGGCAGTATATAAATTTCCGATCCCATTCGGGTTTTTCAAAAAACTCTGTCTCATACGGCAAGCCAGCGTCTCTACTTCTCTTAAACAGTATTCCATTTCTGCAAGTTCTGCTTCATTCTTTGATCCTGACAAACACTTCTCTGTCTTGCCCGGATGCCGACGTTCCTCCTGTACGGATATACCTTGTAATAACTGCTCCATAAATTCATTGTCATACATCGCGTTTCCTCCTGTTTTCTTCCTTATAATTACAGACCAATTACAAGATACTTGTTCTGTAATTAATGCGTTCTCTATTTTTGTCATACTTCGTATACATTAGATATACGGCGATTTTCTATTTTGGGAAACTAACAGAATCTAACAATCTCTTCTTGCTGAAATGCATATTATATTATACAATTAATGTAGTTGTTAATCTTTTAAGAAGGGAGAAGGGAATGGAATCAATCATCATTAAACCGGAGCGTGTGTTTCAAGAGGGGTATCGCTATTACATAAGCTACATCACGCATCCGGTAAAATGGAAATCCGCATTGCGGAAATGGTATTTTATTAAGTATGTCCGGGATTTGGATCTGTTCAGTTTTGAACGACAGCATTATCCTTACAACCTGGTATTTGTGTGCTGCAATCCACCAGAACAGGTTGCCGCCATACAAGCTGACTTTGAACGCCGGTACTTTCAGTATATGAAAACCGGTGATATTGACGGGCTCATTGCTTTGCGGACAGAACGGCATGACTATCCCTGCTAGACTTTCGTCATTCCATACAGGCATAAAAAAAGACGGATGCCATAGGAATTTTCCTTCCTATAACAACCGTCTTTTTTCATTAATATGTTTTATTTTTTAAGTCATTTCCAAAAACATCCCACAAACTCTGCTGTTCCAATTTCATCCGCTTGCAGCGCTTTACGGTTGAGACGGAGCATCCACACTCTTTTGCAGTTTCTGTCACACTCCGTTCCTGTGCCGTCGCCCAGATGTCGATTTTTGAAGGATCTTTCTTCCAATTTGGCATTTCCAGCGCATGAAATGCCTCACTGACACTATACCCCTTGAGAATCGCAAGGCATAGGGCATAAAACCCTTCCTTGATTTTATCTTCCATAGCCAGGTTCATAGTTTTCACCCCCGCCAAAGAACCCATTGCCATTCTCTGTGTCATACTGTACGCGCGTATACACAGCGGTATTTCCTACCATAATAGGATTTTGCCCGCTATCCTGGCATGACATCACACCTGTCTGGCAATATGGTGCTGACAGTCCTGTTCCAGATTCTGGCATTGCTTCTTCTCCGAACTGTTGTGTATAACAGTCTGCACTTACAGGAGCTTCTGAATAATTGTCGTGTTCATCCCATTCATGGCTCTCCTCTGGTGGCAGGTCATATCCGATCATGCTCAGTGCCCTCGCTACTGCTGCTGTCTCTGCACTTTCCAAAAAGTAGTGCCCCGCCGCATGTGCATCACTCCATACGCGCATGGCATGAGCTGTTGCCAACACTTCTCCTTCATTCTCGATCGTTGCCTTGACGATCGCCTGATACGGCGTCATAAGCAGTAGTTCTTTTCGGATCAGCATCTGTGGCATTTCCCGTCTGGCCCATGCGATCCGAAAGCCTGCCTTAAGATAAAAACTGCCATCATCCAGCATGATTTTTCTCTTACATGGATCATCACCCAGATCCTCACTGTAAACGCTGTAACCGGCATCTGACAACGCCCTTCCAATCGCGACTGTTTCCGCACACTCGAAAAAAGAGGGCTCCTGTGGTTCACATCTCCGTTGGGAATAAGCTTCCGCAAGAAGCGTCGCATCATCACGATACACTTCTGCCTTTATCAATACGGACTCCACGAATCCGGGATTGTTATTCTGACGGTCAAACCGCATCAGACTGGTGCGTATCTTCCCTTTTGGATGCTGTTGATAAAATTCTGAAATCCGGAATTTAACCGGCAGATACTGGGAGCCATCTTCCAATATAATTCTTCCCATCTTTCTTCCTTTCTTATTAAAAATAAGAAGCGGCTACATAATACAACCGCTTCTCTGACCATTTTCTATGAGTGATATGGTAAGGCTTCATCCATACCATTTGGGATTGGCATAAACCCGTTCCCATTTGGAATCATGATACCAGGCTCATTTGCATTTGGAGCCATCCCCTGGGCCTGGTTCTGTGTGTAGCCACCCTGGTTTCCACCATAATAGCTTCCCTGGTTTTGGTTTTGTGGCATATAGCCACTATTTGCGGGCATTCCCGCATTAGCTCCATAACCATTGTTTTGCATCGGGGCAGCACCTGCCATGCCATTTGGTGGCAGCTGCATGTTATTTGGACCGGTCTGATAACCGTTTTGCTGCTGTGCATAAGCTCCATACCCCTGATTATTTGGCATCGCATTCCCAGGCATTGTGTTCTCCTGCTTCGGACCGGCAAACGAGGTATCTTCTACCACGATCTCCGTTGTCGTGACCTTCTGGTTTTCATTGTTAACATAACTGCCTGTCTGCAGCCGCCCCGAAATACAGATCTGGGTTCCTTTGTGTAAATACCGCTCCGCAAATTCAGCACTTTTGCCAAAAACGACACAGCTAAAAAAATCTGCTGCCGCCTCTCCCTGCTTTTTGCTCTTTCGCGCCACTGCCAGACGATACCTTGCGATCGCCATCGCATTTCCATTCTTGGAATAACTGATCTTGGGATCTCCCACCAGTCTTCCCATCATTACAACCTTGTTCATTTTTTCCTCACTTTCTGCCTTACGGCTACATTTCTATTACAAAACCTGTATCTTCAGGATTTTGCCGAAAAATAAAAAAACAGCACAACACAGACCATTTCTGATCCATGCATGCTGTTTAACCATGCTTTCGCATTTTATATACTTGCCTAATTGGCATGTAAGACTTCTATATTATAATATATACGCCGTTTTTTCTCTGACGGAAACTTCATATATGCTTCCGGTCATCACAGATGCAGCATATCATATTGATTACTGCCAGGATAAGGTACACCGGGCTTCCAAAGCAATCCGATAATGTCTTTAGATTCCCTACCATAAACCATATCCCGATCTGCATCAGGCACAAAAGAAACAGTATGATCCCGATGCAACGTACAAAAAGCATCGTGTTTTTCCACTGTACAGACAGTGTTTTTCGGAAGCCTGCCAGCACTGGAACCATGCTGCAGCACAGATATGTAATGGTCAGTAGTTTCAGTACGTTTTCCGATACCTGTATCATCTCAAGGTACGTCTGGATCATCACTTAGTGCACCACCTTTCCGATAATGTCCTCACAGCTCATACAGCCAAAACTTCTGGAGTCCATGGAATGCTCCCGGTTATCCCCAAGCAGGTATACCGATCCGTCTGGGACCGTCTGTGCCGGAATATCCGAGGTTTTTCCCACTGTATGATCGGATTCTGATATTTTCTGCCCGTTGACATATAACTGTCCATACTTACAGGACACCACATCTCCACCAATGGCAATGATCCGTTTGAGCAATGTGGTCTTTTCTTCTCCGGCACTATATTCCACACCTACCACATCGCCCCGGTTATATTCCTTCCCACGAAGGAGTAAGATAAACTGTCCATCCTGATAGGTTGGACGCATGGAAGCCCCCTGTACCTGACCGATCCACACATGCTGCATCAGCGCACAAAATACAAACAGTACAAGAAGGAGTTCCCCCGCATAACGGATCATCCGCTTTAATGCCTGTATTTTTCTTTCTTCCAGCTCCTGCTCCCGGCTCAGTTCTGCCATATGTTCCCTGACCGTTTTTATCAGCTCTTTCCCTCTCGCAAAAAGCCCGGTCAACCATTCCATCCACTGCTTCTTTTTCTCTTGTAATTTTTTTCTCATCTGCCCTCACTTATCTGACAGACTTGCAATCACAGCCGGAAGAAGAAGCAGAAAAACAAATCGATCCCTTCTTTGAGGAAATGTCCCATCCGTTTTTCCATCCGTTTTAAAAATTCTTTATCCGCCTGATCCAGTGCTGCCATTTTCTTTACCTCGTCTAATAATTTCATATCCATGTACTCTCCATTTCTCATTAATCTTCCATATCCCAGGCACCAAGGGATGCAGCGATCGCATCCAGGTCCTCTTCATTGAGTGCTTCCACTTCTGGTGCATACACAACCGGCTCTGGCTTTGGAATCGCTTTCTGGTCTGCTTTTTTCTCCTGCCGCTTATCTTCTCTTTGCTCCTGCCCATTCATTTCCGGTACAACTTCGATACGCTCCAATTCCCCAAGTCCCAACAGTTGCTTTTTCTCACGCAGGTACAGATCCAGTGCTTCCGCGATCACATGTGCCTTCGCACGCGTACCACAGCGGTTTAAGAATGCCGCTGCCTGGCAGTGTCCGGCGATCGTGCTGTTAAACCGGATCGTAAACTGATAGGGATTCTTTTTCATGATTGCTCACCCTTCTTTTTTTGCATCACCTGATACAACAATTTATATCCATGTACGTTTCCTTTAATATCCTCCAGAAACATATATCTGCCAAGCAATGGGGATTTCTCAATATATTTTTTCAGAAGGATCGCTCCACCGCCTAAGAACACCACGAAGGAATGTTTCAGGTCAATCTGAAATTCACGAAAAGAGGATAACAGACTGTCTACAAATGCCTGTGCTTCTTCTTCCACCAGTGTAATGATCTCCTCATCATACAGACTGGTGTCCCCACTTAAAATGGCATCCACATCGCTCTCTTCGATGATCGCGTCAAACTTTTTTAAGCACTTTTTATGTATGGTCTGATATAAAAGAGTCAATCCCTGCTCTAGGGAATCCGTATGCTCGATGTCAATCGTGCCACGCACCATGGTCAGATAATCCGTTGTGAATCCACCGATATCAATCCCAACAACGCGTGGGTATGGCTTAATTTGTGTAAACACCGTCATAATGGCAGCATAACATTGCGCGTATACATACACTTTTGTAATCTTCACCCGCCACGTTCTACCCTTATACCACACATATTGCGCATCCGACGTTTTAAAATAAGCTTTAAAATTGTCCTTTAAACGGGCATCCTCCATATGGGCAGGCGGCAATCCTCCAAGCATGGTAATGTAATAGGTTTTATCCGGATCATATGTGATCTCGTTATGGTTTTCCTTATAGTCCAGCTCTTTTGCAATCCCCATCATTGCCAAAACGAAGTAACGTTCCGTTTCTGACTTGTCCCTTAAATATTCCTGCCGTTTATTGGTCAGCGTGTAATATCTGCCCCGGTATCTGATATAATCTTCCGGGCGTGCAGTTGCAGGAATGGTGTTCTGTGGCACCACGCCTGAAATAGAGATTGAATGATCTGTTTTGACCTGTTTGTTTCCCGTGTCGATTGCGATTTCCATCTCTTGATTCCTCCTTATCTTACGTTGTAATTATGCTGTAATTACATGTCTCTATTTATATATACGGATTTGGGATGTGTTTCATAACAAATATTTCTATTTTTCGACATTATTTTCAATCGCTTCCATACACACAAACAGTTCGGTCACCATCTCGCCAAGCCGTTCCAGGGAGATATCCCGGTACTCCTGCCCGTTTTCCTTCCCATCTTCGATATAACAGCACCGTTTTCCCTCTTTCTCATATAGTTTGATCTTTAATTCCATTTATCTGCTCCTCTCGCTTTTTTCTTCTGTCCACTTTTTCAGTATAAAAAAATGCAGCCGCCACAAAATATATGCAGCGGCCGCAACCTTTCTAGTTCACATGATTCTTCTTTCTGTTTCGTGCCAGCAGGGCGATTCCGCCAACAGCCGCCAGGATACCCACGATCATAAGTACATACATGCTTTCTGTGTTTCCTCCGGTCATCGGCATGGTAAGCACTGCTGAATTTCCAATTTCAAATGTCAGGTCATAAAAACAATACTTCTGTGCCGCCTCATCCCAGACTGCCTGTGACAGATCTGCTCCACGCTGTTGTGCTTCCTCTACGGTAAGCTCCATCGGCAAGGTGACGGTGATATTATCCTTCAGGAGATTTTTCCCGTCTGCTGTCTTGATCTCTGTGATCACATAATCTTGTGGGAGCAGTCCTTCCCAACAGATTTTGCCGTCTGCATCGGTACTTGCAATATGCTCATCCCCTTCATCCACGCCGACCAGCCGGAATGATACCCCAGATAACGGGATCTGCTTCTCATTCGCACTCTTCTTGTAGATCGTAATGGAGCCGTACTGTGTCTCATCATAGGCTTCGATCTTCGGATTTTCTGCCAGGATACTTCCACTGCCAGCGACTTCTCCCTGATAGATCTGTGGTGCCACACCATTTTTTTCCTGTCTGATCACCAGTTTCAGTCCGGTTGTCACATCCGTTTTTGTCTCTTCCTGTCCAGTAAAATACATGATTCCGGATAACTGGTAATGCACCGGTGCAGATATCTCCTTACAGGTATAGGTCCCAATCGGGAAAGCAATCGCTCCATCATGCTCATACAGATCATCGGACTGTAAAGTTCTGCCATCCTGCATCTGGTAAGTCGTAAGCAGGTCTTTTTTATCCGTTGCTGAAAATGTTCCGGTATCATCCGTCCGATAATACCATTTCTTTGCAGGTGTTCCGTCTGTTGCTCCATTCACGTTCTCATAATATGCAATCTCAAATATGGCACCTAACAGGGCAGCATTTCCCGGTGCCTCTGCCGAATGTGAGCCAAGATCTAATTTCTGCAATGATAAGTCAAATGGATTACTTGCCGGCTCTTCCTTACAGTTAACCGTTGTTGTCTCTAAAGATTTCACCGTTGCGGCATGGATTCCAGCCGGAAGGGTCTCTTCCTGCTCATTGCAGAGCAGGTACCCGTCCGATGCGGTCAACTCTTTCACGTAATAGGTTCCTCTCCGAAGTGTCACTGTGTTGGAGCTTCCATCCTCTTTCGTCGTCAGCGTCTCCACGCGGTTTGCATCCTGCATGGCATCTTCAACAGACTGATATACCCCGTATACAGCGCCTTTGATATTGTAACAATCATTCTCTTTTGAAAACGCTTCATCTGAAGATGCTTTTTTCAGTGTCAAAAATCCCTTTTCCGGTTCATCCGTAAAGTCGATCTCCACTGCATGGGTGTTTAAAGAAAACGTCTGTTCCCAGACTTCTTCGTTGCGTTCATATCCATCCGGTGCCTTCACTTCTTCCACCTTCCATGTATGGGTTGTCCCCTCTTTTAACGTTTTGAGTTTGTCGCTCACAGAAGCAAGGACACTCTGTTTTGCCTTATTGTAAGCACTGCTCCAGTTTTTATAATCCAGTACCGGCTCATAGGCTTCTGCATAGTCGGTCCACAGGACATTGCCTCTCCAGTGGTAAGCCGCTTTTCCGTCTGCATCCGTAGTCACCGTTGCCACCTGTTTTCCATCCATGGAAACGGCAAATTCAGCGCCAGCTAATGCTGCACCCGTATCAGAATCCGCCTTTGTGATATGTATATCCAGGGACGGTGCCACTTTCTCCCTGGCCTTATAATGTGCCCGCAGGTAAGAAGTCCGGGTAAATACCACCCGGATGGCACCATAAGTTGGTGTAATGGCACTGGTCCATGTACTGACGGACTGGTGTCCGGTTCTGGTATAGATTAAAAATGGTTCACTGCCATTCGGGATCGCATTTTTATAGTAATGGATCGTCGTGGATTTTCCTGCCATGGACGCATCCGAACCGATCCAGATACCGACATTGCTGCCATCCCATCCTTTGGATACCGTTACACCAGTCTGTCCGACAAAAGAAGTATCATTCACTACCCCGTTGGTATCCTTGAGCCAATACGACTGTCCAGCAGTGGCATACACCGTCCATCCATCAAAAGAAGGCAGCTTGTTGTAAGAATAAAACCGGTTCCAGACATCCGCAATGGCAGCATCCACCTTGGCTTTGGTGTTTAAGTGCCCGCAGTTATGTGCGGTATTCCTTGCCCCGTCCGTTAAAACGTATCGACCGTAATTTGCCGGGCTTTCATTTTCCTTGATCTCGGACCAGATCAGGTTTTGGACAAGGACATAACTGCATAGCCAGTCATTACCATAATAACTTTTTGCTAAATAGACCGCTTTGGTTAAATTGTTCGTCTTTTTATAGCTCCATCCGTACTTATCCATCAGCCATTGCGCCGCATCCCCATTCAGCCCGTAAGTGCCACCGGAAGCTCCAATGTTGACGGAAGGCTCAATACACCATGCCAACTGATCACCAAGCATCAAATAGGATTCCGTACAATCCCAACTTCCATCCTTATGGTAACAGGAAAACTGGTTCTCATACTTTATAAGTGTTGCACTGCTTGCTGCCCGACTGATCGCACGCTCCGCACTGTTCATGGTTGCTGCCAGCGGTGTATCGGCACCGGTCATGGAAAATATTTCTTCCGGAAGCACCGTATCGGAAACCGCTGTATCCGCAGCATCATTTTCTGACACAAATGCCCCGGTTACCGTTACATCATCTTCCGGCATGACAATGAGCATGGTATCCGGATAAGCTCCATCCGTTACCGCTGCCCCATCCGTATCCGTAACAGCAAGTGCTGTCCCATCACTGGTTGCTACGGTGAGGGAAGCTAAGTGATAGCCCTCCTGTGGGGTAACTTGCAGATGGATCTGGTTTCCTGCCTGCAGATTGTCATCTTCCTTGAGTGCAATACTGCCATGTTCCAGATTTGCAATCCGGACAGTATAACACGCTGCCTTCTCTTCTGCCGCCATTGCCGGAACGGATAACAGTTCCAGGCATACACTCAAAAGCACCGTCATACACACCAGCAGGATGGCAAGCATCCGGACAGGTATCTTTTTCATACGCATTTTTTACATCGCCTCCTTATTGTGCACAGCCGCCGCTAAAATAATAGCCGTATGCATGACCGTTATAATCGAATTTGACGTTGCCGCCCTGCACATACCAGATACCATTTTCATTCTGAACGGCACCGTTATAATTGAAATTCACTTTTCCATCCTGCAGATACCACCAGCCAGCATCATTTTTTGCCAATCCAGTATAGTTAAAATCGACCACGCCATCGCGGATCATCCACCAGCCGTTTTTATTATTTGCAATGGTGTTCGCAGATGCGTCAAACACCCCGTTTTTCACATAGATCCATCCTGCATCCGGTGTGATCCCAATGGTATCTTTCACGACTTCTGTTTTCGTGGTCGTTACCACACCATTATCCGCCCAGAAGATCCCGTTTTCGTTTGCGACCAGCCCGCTATAAGACAGATCTGCTTTTCCATCCCGTAAAAACAGCCATCCTTTACTGCTGTTTTTTGCCGTTTCATTTTCCGATACCTGTAATCTTCCGTTAGAAAACTGATACCATCCGCCATCATCCAACTGGATCAGACCATCGGTGTCCTGTTTCCAGCCGCCCTTCATATGCCACCAGCCCTCCCAGTTTGGGACAAGCAGGGAACCAGTATTTTTCTGCACGATGCCCCGGTCGATATAGCCAAGTACACCGATACTGCTTTTAGACAGGACCAGTGACGGCATGGTTGCATCTGTTTTATCCGTATCATATACATACTGGTCTTTATCATTAATATCCTGTGACACCTCTTTCCATATCACGCTGGCTTCCTTGATCGTCGCTGCCTGTGCAGGCACCAACGAAGCTGCCATGGCGCACACCATCAGACCAGTTAAAAGCAGTCTCTTTGCTCTCTGTCTCACGCTTTGTTCCTCCTTTGTTTTTTTCTCAAGTGCTTCCCTGTCTGCACACAGGCCATGCAGATACAGCCAAGGATCAGGCACATACCGATCCTCCGGCACCAAAGTTCCCTTTGGATATCCGGTGTGGAAGCATCCTCTATCGGCTGCTCCTCTCTCTTTTCGTCTCCGCCTTCTGTTACAGTGAAAGATCCCTGTCCGCTTTCCGTCCGCACACAATACACCACGTACCGGGATGCCCCATTAGATCTGTAAGGATGACAGGTAATCAGGGTGAGCATGTCACGCCCCTCCTGGATTTTTAACCTTTCACTGTCAGTCGGTGCGATCACCTCACAGGATTCCACCTTATAACAAAGCGTTTCCCATGGATTCTCCACCAATACCGCATCCCCTGATTGGAGCTTTTCGATCTCCTTAAAATACTTGCCGTTTTTCCACCCTCGGTGTGCCGCAATCACGCTGTTGGTATTCTTCCCGCCAACCGGCAGGGATGTTCCGCCAAGCACTGCTGCACCAAGGTTTAAATGGGCATCGGTCGCTCCCACATAGAGCGGCAGGGTACAGTCCATAGCAGGGATAGAAAGAATGCCGATCGGCTCACTGGCATCCGGGAAAAAATCCGGAACCACCTTCACCGCTTCGGCATCCCGAAATGCAGCCTGCTCCGTCTCAAAAAGCGTCTCATTATAGGTTTTGCTCTGCTCTAATACCGTCTCCGTCCATACGGTATCCTCATTTTCCGCTTCCTGTTGCATGTCAGATATAGATCCTTCCGATTGAAACTGCCGGATCACCTGCTCCTGTTGGTGTTTTGTCCGGACAGCACTCCAATCCGGATAGAAATACACGCCTGCACCAAGTGCTATGAGCAGGATGCCACACAGCAGCCGCGTTTTCATTGCTCCCTCACTTTCTGTCTGTGCCGACTTAAGATCCGAATCATGACACCTGCACCGCCTGCTATACCGAAACCAAGTAACAGGGCATTAAGGTAAGCATGCCTCCAGGTAGAACTAACCTTGTCCTCTGTCTCCTGTCCGCTTGCCGTCTCATAGGTCCGCTCTCCGGTGACCACCAGCCGATGCGTATTGATGCCATAGGGCGTGCAGGTAACAAGGGATACCAGATCCCTGTCTTTTTCAGGTGCCAGTGCCTGGGTATCTTCCGGCAGGATCACTGCCATGTCGCACACCTGATACGTCAGTGTCTCATCCAGCACGTGGATCAAAAACAGATCCCCGTTTTCAAGGTCTGAAAGATCACTGAACATCTGTGCCCGGTTCATGCCGGAGTGTGCCGAGATCACCGGACGGTTTCCGGCGCCGCCAACTGGCAGCGCCGTACCTTCCATATGTCCGGCTCCCCGCTGTAACACTTCTGCTGAAGTCGTGTGATATACTGGCAGATATACATGAAGCTTTGGAATCTCCACAAAAGCGAAGATACCGGAATCATCCAGTGCTAACTGGGAGGCATAGGGAAGCTCCGGTTTCTCCACGATCTGGGTTCCGGTAAAAGGATCGGACAGGGTTATGTGTGCTTCCGACAGCCACGCATTGTATGCAATGGCATTCTGCATAAGTTCCTCTGTCACATCCGACTGCTCTTTTGCTTCTGCCGCATAGACTGCTACACTGGACTGTGTATGAACCCGGTAACACCAGTCACTAATCCATGGATAGCCGACCAAGCCAATCCCACCAAGGATCAGCAGGATCGCTGCCACCCTTTTTAGCCATTTCTGTTTCATTTCTGTTTGAGATTGATGTGGAGTTCTCTTTTACGGGTAACAAGATAACAGCCGCCTGCCACTGCAACCACGCCAATGATCGTGACCAGATACAGTCCCTTACCGCCGGTCTGTGGTAATAAAAATCCCTTCGTGTTATTGACGGTCAGCAGGACTTTTGCGTTATCTTCTGTCATTGCCGCATCCTTTTTATCGACTGTTGCGGATGCCGGTTTGATCGCCCCGACATACAGGTCGGTCTTTCCGATGGTCCGTCCATTTGCAACCTCACTATTTGGAGCTCCTGCTGCAACCTGAAGCAGTTCATCCAACTGGTTCGTGACCAGATTGCCATTTTCGTCATAAATTCCGCCATGGTAATTTTTGACGATTTCAGCCGCAGCTTCGGCATCCATTCCGGTAACACCCGCAACGGAGGCGATTACATCCCGGTCTGTTGCGGTAATGTCTACTACGATCTGGTCTTTCAGCAAGTTGTAACCATCGTCCGTAGCTACTTCCGTCAACTGGTATTCATCTGCCTCTGTTCCATTGACCAGGATCTTTCCGGTCTCGGCATTCGGGATAAACGTGGTTGCTTTTGTTTCATCGGTAGTTTTTCCGGTCACATAATACACGCCATCTTCGGTTTCTGACGGTTCTGCCACAACATAGTACGCATCCGAAGCGTTATACAATTTAAACTGTACATTCTCGTAATGACCTTTTTTGTCTGAAAATGTCTTTGTGAGGTCTAATCCATAGGAGTACACATAGTTTTTGTCTTCCAGCATGTTATAATAGCCGTCCGATGTTCTGCTCCAGACCAGATTGACATCGTTTGGATTTCCTTCATCGCCCAAGACGACGGAATCATCCGAATGGACTGTTGCCGTATAATAAGCCACCATGTAATAATCTGATAATCCATCCAGATCATCTGCCCCCTCCGGGTTATTGGTTCCGGTTCCATTGATTACATTTAAACCGGCTTCCGTAAAAGAGAGTTTCAAGCGTGTGGAACCGTCCGTCGTCACTGCTCCGGTATCCGGGTCCTGCACCGTCACATCAACATACTCCTGGGAATAGTCCCCGGAAGAAAGATTCCAGAGTAATACGGCATTCTTCGTGTTATTCGCATTTGCATCCTCAGCATTATTGTAAAATGCGATCTTCAGATCCCTGTTGTATGAAATACCTTTCGATAAGGTATCCGTAAAGGTATATTCGCTGAGAAATGTTGCCTTGGAGCTGATGTGCGGTAATTTGGAAACCAAAATGTAGTCCAGCACATCCCCTTCCGATGCCGTTGTTGTGTCCCGGTAAGCAAAATCTTCACTGTAACCTGCGCCACCTTTCCCTGCAGTCACGCCATCCGCGGTATATCCCCCGCGGTTGGCGACATATTTCTCCGCATTGATATCTTCCGTATTCTTGGCATTGGTGTCCTTATTAAATACAACCAGGGAATCCGAATCATTACGTGAGATATAATCAGATCCGGTATGTACGGTCATGTTCTTATCCGTTTTAGATGCTACACCGGAAGCTTCTGAGATCGTATTGCTGTAAGCATTGCGGACACTTTTATCCAGTGTTGGATTTCCGGTCTGGTTTTTCGGGTAGACGACCATATCATACAGCCAGGATTCCCCGCCGGACTCATGCGCCTGTGTGCCATCCGCACTTTCAGAATTGGTCACCCCATCTTCCGCATGGCTTCCATTGCTCCCATAGCTGACACCGTCCTCACTGGTCTGAGCGCTAGTATTGGTAAATGGAAGCTGGACGAACCATGGATTAACGGTCTCTACTACCTGTTCTGGAACCTCTGTCTCCACAAACAGGTATAAGCCAAGCTGCAGGTCCTCCGCATGGGTATAACCGTTCTTATCTGTCTTTGGAAGATTAACGACTCCTGCTTTTGTTTTCTGATCCGTTGTGGAATCTTCCGTACCATAATCATACAGGTAAGACTCCAGCGCATTTTTTGCTGCCACATTATCTTCTTTTAACAGAGCTTCCATGGCATCTGTAATTTTCTGGCTTGTCACATGATAGACTCCGGTATTATGGCAGGGATTGGCTTCTTTTTCACCTGTCATGTCAATGTTATCTTTTTCTGTAAGTCCAAGGATCTTTGCCAGATCTGTCGGGATCTCATAGACAAGCTCAACGGTTGTTCCGGTGCCCTCCTGCACGCTGTGTGTTTCTACATTTCCAACACGTAAATAGGAAAACTGTACCCCTTCGATGGCATAATCCTTTAAGGCACTTTCTACTCTGCTGTCTGCTTCTCCGGTTGCCTTATAAGTCCCTGCCTTATACTCGCCTGCTGCCTCCGCCGCAGTAATGTCATATTTATAAATGGAGATAGATCCTGTTTTTGATTCATCAATGATGTCTGCATTCAGCAGATCATTCTTTGTTGCCGTATTATTGGTTGTCACAGCCGATGTTGCTGCATACACAGTCGATGATACCGGTGCCAATGCCAACAGACCGGCAACAGCAACGACACCCATACGTTTTCCATGCTTTAAAAATTTGATATAGCTCATTCTCTCATCTGACGGATGATTCCGCCTGCTCCTTTCCGCTCTTGATTTTTCTCAAAAGTTGTTTCTTTTTCCGTATGGCCATACGCTTTTCCCCTAGGGGATTTGCAGAGTAGAGCATCTCATCATGCTGTCTCTCTATCTCTACCTGCTATTATTGATATACGTCGATTGCAAATTTGGGACAACTTGGTAACAAATCTCATTTCGGTAAAAAAGAAAAAAGCATCTATACCAGTTGTACCGATACAGACACTTTTCTACTAATTTTTATATTTGATTATTTCTCTGTAATTATTGTATAATTACAAATTTCACTATACCATTTTTATACCTTTTTTTTCTACTATATCCAAAAGTTTCTGATATTCAACAGATTCTTTATCTATTGATTTTCCGCAAATAATTAGCTTAGGGTTTACAAATGGAATACAATCTCCTTTTGCATCTCCATCTGCATCTTCTTTTTCTCTCTCATAAATCAATCGCCACTCTTCTTCAAACTTATATGACATTCCTTTGGTTGTACATGTTAAACGATATTTTGCATCAGAATTATCATCTATATCCAGTAGATCTTTATGGTTTAAGGCAATATCCCCACATTTTTCTCTGTCGTTTACATATCTTACTGGCATAATACTCATCCCATCAGTAGCTTTAACCATATTCAATACCTCATAGAAACTGTACACCAAACAAATCCCCGTCTCATTATTTGCGTATTCTCTCCACATCCTTTCGTTATCGTGACGCTCTGTAAAACAGGCAATCATCCACATATCTCTCAAATCTTTAATTTTTTCCATAAATTTAGGATTTTCTTTAATATCATTGATATTGATACGTTCCTTGACTGTTTTCTCTGCATTTAGTAATGGATATTTTTCCTTGATAATATATTTGCTTATTTCTTCAAAATCAAACACTGGTGTACAATCCCCATCATCCTTATATGATGAAGGCCATCTCATAAAAATAGTTTCATTCTCCAAACTATTAAGTTCATCTGAGTTTAAAGATCTATACCTAAATAATGATTTAAAAACCCCTCCTACATCTGGTATGCGATTATATAATTCCATCACCGCATCTATACACGCTGTCCTATTATTATTTACATATCCTTCAAAATTCGCTTTGTTTCTTATTTCCAATTCTTTATTCGTCAACTTTACCTTCCTCCATCTGTCTATTTGTTCCTACATGTCCTGATTTTCCCAAAATATTACTTTTTTTGCTACAACACTGTTGATATAAACTGAGCTAATGCTGCAACTGCCGCACAAAATTCCGTTGTGCCCTTTATAGCCTGTAAAGCTGCCAATGCAGTTTTAAGCATTGATCGCTTTGGCTTTTCAGATACTATCTCTGTTTCTACAACCTCTAAGCTCTCCATTGCAGTTTCCTTATCTTCTGGTGACATAAGCGTAGTTGTTGCTTCCTTAACTCCTCTAATTGCCTTTTCTAATTCATCCGCATTGATTCCAATATGCGCTGTTGCCGTAACAGTCGAATTATCATTTGCAATAATTGCCTGACCATTTTGTACTGTTACATTATAAACAATCTTTTCATCAATTCCCATATCAATCCCTACCTTCGTCAAATAACTTTCTATATGGCGTATCAAAACCATAACAAACCGATCATTAAATCCTTTTATTTTATCCGGAAACTTATTAGAAGTTGAATAGCCCATGGAAATTCCACAGTAAATAGCATTTTTCGTATCAACCAGATAACGCAAAACTGCATACACATTACGAATCTCTTCTTTTTCTGTATCACCCAATGAAAAAATATTATTCCCATAGGAACCTTGTACTTTCTCAACTTCTTCTTCCAGATCCCAGTCACAATTACCGCAGTCTTTAATATATTCATTGATGATTGGTGTTGATTCCAAATAATTCAGGAATTTTCCAAGCACTCCTGTATAGTCCCTATAATCGGCTTGAAGCAACCGATTGGCATAACTGTTAAAATCATACTGAATTTTTCTTAATTCTTTTCTACTCAATTTCATAATTTTTCACCCCACAAAACGGACAATATGCTCCTGTCATTTTTAATAATGGTTTAATTTTCGCTGTACGTTTACAACATAAAAAGGTACATATTTCCATTGCATCTATGCCTGATCGAATAGGATCTTCGCTTTCATGTTTTGGACGTTTTCCAGCTTTAAATGTAAGCACTCCACTTTTATTATGACGTTCTATACCTTTCAATACATCATAAACCATATCATTTTCTGTATTTTTTATCTTTTTCATTGCAAGTTCAAGAACATCATCTGTAATATAATTATCACTTGTCAATCCACAACTCGGACAAAATACGTGAAGAATTCCATCATCTTTTAAATCTGAAGGCGTAGTCTTAAAAAAAGTACCGCAATGCTCACATTGTAGTAAAACATATCCTTCATCATCTGTAGGAATTGAAATTTCTATTGTAAGTTCATTATTCATGTAAACTCCTCCTGTTGAAATTTTACTTCCACATCAACTTATATCCTATGTTTTTATTTGCATTACTATTTTACCACAAAAAAAAGGAATGTACAATCAAGTCATACATTCCTCTACCAACTATGTAATTACACAATAAGTATTTTATAATTGTTTCGTAATTAATTTTTCTATGGATGTTGATAGCATGTTTTTCCGTCAGCATCCACTGTGACATATCCGGCAATTCCATGAATCTGATATCGCTTTAGTCCTTCGATCTGCTCCATCCGGTCGATGATCACGATGCGGCGCACCTGCCCTGTAATGCTCTCATAACGTTCTTTACTTGCAAGAAGGGCAAGTTGTGATTCCTCTCCTTTCATGACTTCCAAAATCTCATATATACATCCATCTGCAAAAAATGCCAATAACATAAACGGAAACTCCCTGCTGTCGATCGCCACCGGGTCCTGTGCCTGCATCCGTTTCTTAAAGTCCAGGAACACCCAGAATGCCTGCTGTTTTTTTTGAAGCTGTGTAAGGTGTCCTGTATACTTCTGCATATCGGCATAGACATTCTCACTGCCATGGATCTTTGTTGTTTTATAATAGGACGTATCCAAAAAACGCGCATCCGGCAAGTAAACACCTTCCTCCGGCTCACAGACCTCGCCTGTCTGTACCATCTGGTGCAGTAGATAGCCGACCTGCTCCTGCTTATTGTCTGCAAAATACTCCAGAAACTGCCGCTTACTTACCCGTCCCACTGTGACCAGAAGGGAGTTGATCTCCTTTCGCAAGTCATGCTTTTCTTTTCTTTCCTGGAACTCCACCTGTTCCCCCTGAAGGTTTATTGTCTGCATCACGCTCCTCCCATCTGTACATACATCTGCTCCAGGTCCTTCCGGTCGGTCGTAATCAGTTGATGCTCTAATGCACTTGAACGGAACCAGACCGGGATGTTGTTCCCACCGGTACATAAAAGCCCATGCCCGCGCTCAAAATGCAGGATTTCCTTATACTCTTCTGCCGAAAGGGACAGCAGCTTTTGCACTGCCTGTGCTTCATCCCGCTCCAGGTTTAATACGATCTTGGTTTTACAGTTATTGATGATACCTTTCCCATATTTTCCATCTTCCAGTGAAAAAAAATCGTTCAGATCCTGTGTCGCGGCAATCGCTGCCCCACCATAGCCGCGTATGATTTTGAAAATCTCCAGAACGATCTCCGCTGCCTTGGCATTTGACTTGGAACCGATCAGCTCCCAGATCTCATCTACAATGATCGCCTTTTTCTTCGTTCGGTTCTCCTTTGCACGCGCATACACATACTCTAATACCGTATACATCAGCGCTGTCAGGAATTCACCCTGAATGTCCGAAACGTCAAAGACCATGTACTCACTTTCTCTGATATTGGTCTGCTGGTTTAAGGATGCAAACGAACCATGCACGAACCGGTTCAGCATCAGGCACAGACGCTTGGTGCCCTCCGGCATTTCCTTTAATACATCGTAAAGGTCTGAAAGTACCGGCATCTTCTTATATGTCCCTGCCGCCACATCATAAAGGGATGCATTGTCATGGGTAATGCCGTATTTTTCGTAGGTCAGAATCAGCGCTTCATCCAAGATCTGATCTTCCTCTGCCGTCATAGTTGGAATCAGCAGGGAAAAGAACACATGCAGGCTCTGTACTTTAAGGGCAAGCTCCGATGCTTCCCTTCCGGCTCCATCGATCACATGGTTTGCAGAATCATCTTTTTTTCGGATCTCCATGACATTGATGCAGGCGGACCCGCCTGGGGAAAATTTGACATAGGTGCCATTCATATTGTCGCAGAGCCTTTTATACTCATGTCCTTTATCCGGAGCAATGATAAACGTCTGGATCTTCTTCTCCCGGAACCGTTTGGCAAGAAGCTGGATCGTATACGTCTTTCCGGCTCCGCTGGTTCCCATGATTGCAATATTGGCATTCTTATAACTGGAGGTATTAAAAAAGTCAGCCATGCATAGGGAGCCGTTCAGCTCATTGCTCCCAAGAATGATGCCATCCGGATCACTCATTTCATAACTTGAAAACGGGTAACATGCCGCCAGTCCTTCCGTTAAGATGTTGCGCTTGGCGCGGGAAAAGATCTTCCGGTCGCAGCGTGCCAGTGGCAGATAAGTATGGAATGCCCGCACCTGCTCATAGTCACATGGGGATAGTAAAATTTCCATGGATTTCAGATAATCGATGTATGCCTGTGCCTTTTGGCGCATCGCTTCCAGGGAAGGTGCAGAAATCGTAACGATCAGCGCAAAATAGTAAAAATCATTGGTGTTCGCTCCACCCGATAAGCCATTTTTCAGGTAGTACCCGGAAGCAATGCGGTCGCTTAATTCGTCATATTCTGCCGTAGACTGGTCCATCCCCTTGATGCTGGAGCCTTTCCATCGCAGACGCCGTCCGATCCGCTCAATGTATCTGCTCCTATCTTTTTTCTCTACATACAGGTCCACATCCACCCCGTCCCCGGCATTGATGATGCAGGCGGTCCAGCCAGCCCCTACACGTGCCGGGATGGAATCCGCACGCACATAAAAGGTCTGATAGTAGATGTCATCCATCTGCAGGTAGTCACTGTGCCTAAAATCCAGCCGCTTCGGAGTAACATATTCTTTCACCGGAATCTGCTGTGTCCCGGCTTTCCCGTAATTCAGATCATAATACCGGTACACTTCGGACACCCGTCTGGAGAAATCAACGGAACTGTTCCTTGTCCGGTTGAGCAGGTCGTAAAAGATCTTTGCGGTTTCCTCTGTCGTGCTTCCAAGGATTGCCACCCGGTTCCCGCAGTTTTGCAAATAGGTCAACACCCGGTCACGCATCCGGCACAGCACCCGCTCTATTTCTTCCTCGGTCTGCATCCGAAGCTCCTGCTTTGGTGCTTCAAACGCAAGGAAAAAACGTCTGGAGATTGCTTCATTTTGTCCCAGGTCAATGAGCAGCTTCCTACTGTCCTCCATCATGGCTCTGCACTTTTCATCCGGCTCACATGCGATATTTTCATTCAGACGTTGTAAGTAACTGGAAATATCCGTCTTTTTTGCCAGCACCTTGATCTGGAAATTATCCGGTGCGATCCGCAAGAATTTCTCAAAATCGTAGATCACCTGTTCCTGTTCTTCCCTGCTCTTTAACAAAAAGTTGATTGGTAAGACTTCCAGAACTTTCACATACCGCCCATCGTCCGTATAAATGGTCCCGTTTTTAATCTTCTTGATCGGCAGGAAATCAACCGCCAGCGTTGTCGGAAGTGGTAACTGGTCTGCCTTTGCATCCGGTGTCTTTCTTTCTGCTTTCGGTACGGACATTTTTTCTGCATGGATCATCCGCAGACGCTGTGCCGCACTCATATTCAAAAAATCATCTGGCTCCTGCCCTGTCCTATCGGTACTGCTCTCAAACGTCCGGCATTTTCGCATACGTTCCAGTTCCCGATAGATTTTTTTCTCGTGCCGTAACTGTTTCATTTTCATCTGTGTCTGCCCTTTCTGCAGCCACTTTTTTTCATCCGGCGTGCTTTTGCCTTCTCCCGCTGCATTTTCTGGTATTCATTGCGTACCAGGAGCTGTTCCCGATGGATCTTGACGCTGCTGCCCGGTGCCTCATACAAGCCCCGGTCTTTCACCGTCTGAAAAAAGTCCTGCAAAAACGAAAACAGGCTCAACTCATGGATGCCTTTTAGCGCCAGCACCGCCAATGGGAGCAGGATAAAAATGGCAAGATACATCCGTACCTTAAACGGGAACGGCAGCAATCGGAAGATCACGCTTCCCGCCGCGCCGACCAGGATGATGGCTTGTACCATGCTGCTCCAGGTGATTTTTCCATACACATATCCTTCCTTCGCAAAATTGTAGGGAATAATATATTGTTTCAACGTATTCCTCCTTCCTGTGGTAAAAGCGGCAAGAATCAATCTCACCGCTTTTGAAAAATGGAAAGTACAGTAATCGCATGCCTTGCGATCACATAGAAAGATATACGTCAAAACGTCAGGATCGGAAACTTCGTTTTCTCACAAGCACCAGGCAAACGGCACAGGCCATGCCAATCCCGGCAGGGAGCAGCCACTTTCTGGTGACCTGTTTTTCCGGAACAATATCTTTCATCGCATCCCCACTTTCTTCTGTCCTGGTCTGCTCGGATGTTTCTGCTTTTTTGTCCGATTCCTGTGTTCCCCCGGAAGATGCCAGAATCTGGTCGATCACATCCGTCTGTCCCGTAACCGCTTCATAGGGCAGTTCCATTTTCTGGTCTGCCACATACCGGTATGCATCCATCTCCTGTGCCGCTTTGCAGACCAGCTCCGTTCCGGCAGTATCCTGTTCTCCAACCAGTAACGCGATCTCCGGCTTCTGCATGGCATTTCGGTCAACCGTAAAATACTTTGGGTAATAGACAGTGACCGGCTCCTGCTTCTCATCGTATGCATTGATCCCTGTGATCTCATAGGTTCCGGCATCCAGATCAACCGTCTTTTCTGACGCTCCCACAGAGGTTACGGTATAATCCTCCTGCCGGTAAGTCACCGTATCACCATAATACACATCCAGTACCGCATGCAGCGTGATCTGCACCGTTCCGGAAAATTTCTCCTGTCCAGAAAACACAATCTTACTGGTGACTGCTTTCGGTGCTTCTGACCGGCCGACAGCAAACACATATACCGGCTCTGTCTGTTCTTCTCCAGTCACCGAAAATGTCTCCGGGGAGCACGAATAACGGTAGTCAAAATACAGGTTGTCGTTAAACCGGATAGCAGACAGCCGGTAAGTCCCAACCGGCATCTGTGCGGTAATGGCATGGTTTTTATACTCCCTGCTTGCTACGGTTACCTCTTCCCCCGTATCCTGTTCTTCAAACACCAGTTCCATCGTCTGCCCGTCCAACGACAGATCCACAAAGCACTGAATTTGCACTGTTCCCATCACTTTTTCCTGCCCGGCAGCAAATACCGGAAACGGTAACAGCAGTGCCAAAATGAGCAGACTCATCTCACATAATTTTCTCATGTATCCTCTTCCTTCCTGTCCATCCATGCCGTTTGTGGCATGGTGTTTTTCCTGTAACCAAAAAATCCAGACATCTACACAGTGGTATTTATTTACGTTATGCTATTCTGTCAGGAGACAATAGAACGTATCACAGCCATAACCGTACCTTTTTTTGTCTCCTTCCAAAGCCACTAAAGAAATATCTGGAATTTTCTGATCACAAAATGCCTTGATTTTCCAATCGATTCCTTTTCTTTCATTCAGATCATTTCTGAAACCAAAACCGGCGATCCTGCAATCATACCTCTGGCGGTCCACAGCCCTCATAGGCTCTGCACATAGGTTTATACCACTGCTTCCAGACCGTCCGAACCGGAACGCAGAAAAACTCTGCCCCGTTCTCCCCCGACTCTAACCAAAACAGGAAACGTGCCTGCTGCCAATGGTTTCTTCCCGACACCGTTCTGAAGGTTTCCGTATTTTCATGGGGCGCATTTCCCATAGCTTCCTCTGTAACTGGTTCACTCTGATTCCTTCCGCCTGCTGCCTGCTCCATATCCTGTCCCAGATCATCCAGATATGGGTAGAACGGATTCATTGGTGTAAGTTTCTGCCCATTCCCTTTAAAATGTGCTGTCCGGGCAAAACGCCTGATATGCTCCGGAAGGTGCTGCTCATCCCAGATATCGTGTTTTGCGATCTCCACCGCAAGGATTGCCGTTTCCGGATCAGGCAGAACCGGATCTTGTACCACATTCCCCCGTCTGGAAAAATGCCGGTTGCAATATCCGGGCAACACAAGCAGCATGCCCTGTGATTCCAGACATACGGGATGTGTCTCATAGATGCCCAGTAAGCCATCCGACACAAAAGTGCCAAGTCTTCGCGACACCGTAGACTTAGAGCAGTTCCAGCGCACCGCCAGATCATCCAGATGCACTCTGGGATCTAAGATCTTTTCATTTTCCATACATTCCTTGTACACTTTTTGGTTCAGTTCCAAGTGTACTACCGGCATTAATACACTACCTGCCGTATAGGGATCACACACGGTTCCATGAAACCACAGGTCCAGGAACATATCCATCGGGCTCAAGTGTCTGTCCGGCTCATCCAATCGTAATAACTTTGAAATTGCTGTAATGGGGAATAATATGAATCCTGATTCCGCATAGAACAATCTCTGCATGGGCGAAAGCTCCTTTTTCGGATTTATGAAAATACAGCTCCAGTCCAGCCAGATCCACACCTGCCCCTGTTGCACCTTATAGGTCAGAACCTTCATCTTCTGCATTTCTTTTAAGATCTGCAGAGCATCTTCCGGTGTTCGCACATCCAATACCCGGCAAAGATGATTCCTGTGCTTTTTGGAGTCCAAAGGAAGGATCAGCATTCCGGTATTATATGCAATGCCATCCTTGTATCCAGGTCTGGTTGCCGCTCTTGCCCACAAGCGCAGGAAATGGAACAGATGTGTATTGCCCTTGCTCCGCTTCAGGGAAGAGTACGATAAAAATTCGGTTAGTACAGCCCGGTTCATCTGCTTATACTTCATATCACTAACGGCAGTATGATCGACTGCCACCTCCTGATAGCGCGGGCGGCACTCTGCCTGTGTTCTCTTCTGTGTTATCATTTTCTGCTGCATCTTCCCTCCCACTCTTTCTGTCCATATCCTTAGTGTATATATACTTCACATTGCGTTTTGCGGAAACTTCAGATAATCTTAAGAACACTTTCTATGTTTTGTGGTATACTGGAAAAAATTGAAGATGTTCATGCTAAAACAGTATGATAAATCGAAATGTTGGGAGATGGATTTTATGTGCTTTTGGTTGTTTATGTTAATATGTGATTTATTAGTTCCAATTATTATGATTGTCGGCGGAAGAATAATGTGGAAACATTGTCCCAAACATATAAATGGTATATATGGATACAGAACAACTCGTTCAATGAAAAATATGGATACATGGAAATTTGCACACGACTATTGCGGAAAACTTTGGTGGAAAATAGGATGGGTAATGATTATACCCTCTGCTTTGATACATATTCCATTATACCATAGTGATAAGAATACGATTGGAGTTGCAGGATTGATTCTTATGACAATTCAATGTATTCTTTTGATTTTATCAATTTACCCAACTGAGAAAGCTTTGAAAATACATTTTTATGATGACGGAACACGTAGATAAATTTGGACTTGTAAAGGAAATGTACAACATGAAGAAAATCTGCTTAGTGGTTTTTTCAGCTTTAACAATAGTATTAGAATTATTGCCTTGTGGAACAGTTTGTATTTTTGCAACATCTCCAACAGAAAGAGTAAAAGAAACATTCTCATA
>ERZ894223.412-NODE-412-length-42779-cov-92.267180_pt1 | contig 42779 bp, 28 predicted proteins | sample MGYA00380293_ERZ894223 | MGnify/ENA primary metagenome ERZ894223 (study PRJEB32331, sample SAMN06328445) | human gut metagenome | biome: human gut microbiome; feature: stool | host: Homo sapiens | collected 2014-11-05 ...
TTTCTGCCTTTCACATCATAGCGTAAGGCTTCTTCTATCAAGAAAGAGTCTTTCAGATAGTCAATGTATTGTTTTATAGTATCTCTTTTTATGGTTACCCCTTGTGCAGATTGAAAGGTATTGGCTATTCTCGTTGGATTGGTTGACGAACCAATGCCCGAGGCTATTACACGCACCAATTCCTTCATTCCTTCAGGATTACGCAGATGATTACGCTCAATTACGTCACGCAGATAGGTCGTTTCATACAGACCACGCAAATAGTCTGTTTTCTTTTCTTCCGTTTCAAGCAAAGCGACCTGTGGCAGTCCTCCAAAAGTATAGTAATCCAACCAAGCTTTGCGTATATCTCCACCAATACCACTAAAGTATTCGTCAAAGGTGAGAGGCCAGATGCGTATCTCGTCACCTCTGCCTCGGAACTCAGTCACAACATCACTTGACAGGAAACGAGAGTTTGAGCCCGACACATACACGTCCACATTTCTCATATGTGTCAAGCTAAGAATAACCTCCACAAATTCTTCTACCAGCTGCACCTCGTCCAAGACTACGTAATAAGGATTACCATCATCCACTACCTTTGAGTCTATATAGTCGAGCAAGGCATCTGGCTTTCTCAACCGCCTGTTTCGGAAATTATCAAGTTGTATTTCGATGATGTGACTATCAGTCACCCCATGTTCCAACAACCAGTTATGCCAGATGTCAAATAACAGGAATGACTTTCCACATCGTCTGACACCTGTTATAATCTTCACAAGACCGTTTCCACGTCCTGCGATAAGTTCATCCAAGTATTTCTTACGTTCAAATATCATATTAGAGTACTATTTTTGATATTGGTATCATATTTTACACCGTAAAGATAGCGTTTTTATCTCGAATATGCAGAATCCTTCCATTCCAACAGTTTTGCGTCTATATTTCTCTTATAGTATGTCATACTTCTATATTTTGCTGATTATCAACGCAAAGATACTGATTTTATCCAAAAGTCAAGGCATAAAACCGTTAAATTCATCCAAAAGTCAAGGCATAAAATCATTAAATCTATCCAAAAGTCAAGGCTAACGATAAAAAAATCGGTCATTAGAAACTTGGCAAATGCAAATTTCTAATGACCGAAATCTCTTTTATAATCCAATCTTCACGCTTCCTCCTGCCATTATCCACAGACCCGGCTGGCGAACTCCGCCGAGGTCATAATAGCGGTGGTTGGTGATGTTGTCTGCCTTTACATACAGGCTGTATGTGGGGGCGATCCACTGCAACTTGCAGTCCACCTTTGTGTATGGCTCGTAATGATTCATGCGCTCCTGCCAGCGTACTGCCCATGATGCGGAGAGGCGACTCCAGATGCGATGGTCGAGCTGGAAGGTGGCTTTGTGGCGCAGATACTCCAAGGCGTAGAGCGAGCGATAGACGGGCTGCTCGGTGGTGTGGCGCTGGTGGATGCGGGCATAGCCAGCCTTTATACGCGTGACGAACGAACCCGGAATGAGCTCCGTCATGTTGAGCGTGGCGTCAACGGAATAGCCCATGTTGTCAAGCTTGCCGATGTTCATGGCATGATACTTACGGCTCTCCTCCGTCTCGTACACCCAGTCGATGATGTCGTTGCCCTTCGAATAGAAGCCGCTTACGACAGCCTCAACGCCGCGGGTGCGGAAGCGGGTGCCAGCCTTGAAAGTGGAGGTGCGCTCGGGACGCAGACCGGTGTCGCCCTGCTGCACGGAATTGCTGGTGTAAAGGTCGGTGTATGTGGGCACACGGAGCGCCTTGTTCCATGAAGCGTAGAACTTCCACATCTCGTTGGGACGATAACTGAGGTCAACGCCGGGATAGAAGCGGAAGTCGCCGTCCAGACCTGTGTTGCGGTTGGCAAGCACACCTGCCGAGAGGGTGAAGCCACCGAGGATGACGTTATGCTCGAGGAAGAGGCTGGTGTTGGTGCGGTCGCCACGATGGTCGTAACGGCGGTCTGTGCCATGGATGTCCTTCCATTCGTTCTCGGGAAGCAGATCGCCGTAAGCCGTACTCAGGATATGCTCCTTGCGGATGTCCATGCCCACGGCAGTCTTGCCGAGGAGCCATGTGGCGTGGGCGTTAAGCGAGGCGCCGTAGACGTCGGTGCGGTGATAGTTCTCACCGTTCTTGGCTCCCTCCTTGCCGCGTGTGAGCTGATAGTGGTCGACATCGCGGTGCCAGTAAGCCTGCGGCGTGATGACGAAGCGCTCGTCGCCGAAGGGCTTGATGTCAGCCTGTGCGGAAGTGATGATGCGGCGCGTGGCCTCCCATTGATTATCAAACTTGGCGCTGTAGAACGTGGAAGCGCCATAGTCCTGCGACGAAAGTCCGGCTTGCCAGACGAGGTCAGCGTATCTTGAAGTATAGGATCCTGTGTAGTATGCACGGCGACGCTTGAAATCGCTGTTCTTCGTTCCGCCGTCGCTCTGCGTATAGCCTCCGCTGAGTTTCTGGCTTACGTTGCCTGTGAGCAGGCTCACGCCGAAGTCGCCTCCGAAGGATCCGAACGAACCGCCCTCAGCCGAAAGGCGTACGCACGACTCGCGGTCGGGACGCGTGACGATGTTGATGGCTCCGTTGAAAGCCGACGATCCGAACACACGTGCCGATGCGCCCTCGAGAACCTCGATGCGCTCAATGTCAGAAAGCGAAACAGGGAAGTCGGCTGCGTTATGACCTGTCTGTGGACTTGAGATGTTTACGCCATTCAATAGAATGGTGATCTGGTCGAACGTGCCGCCGTTGATGCTGATGTCCGTCTGAACTCCAAAGCCACCGCGCTGACGGACATCCACGCCCGTGGCTAACTTCAAGAGGTCGTTTACACTCGCTGCCTCCGCACGCTGAATGTCGTCGCGTGTGATGACAGAGACGATCTTTGCCGACTGGAGAGCAGTGAGCGGCGCACGCGATCCGGTGACCAGCACCTCGTCGAGCTTCACCTCCTCATGTCCCAGAGTGTCGGCAGCTGCAGTCTGATGAACGGGCTTTGTGCTCATGCCGTCTGCCTTGGCGTAGGTCAGTGTTGCCACGCTAAGTGTGCAGATGAGCACCTCTCGTCCGATGCAGCTGAACAGCGCATAGCTACGGCGCGTGAAATGCTTGAAGCGCAGTGCCTGCATGCTGTTGAATCTTTGTCTGTACATAGATTTGATTGATGAATGAAATAAAATAATTAATAAAAAAATACACCCTCCTCAATTATGGGGAGGGTGCTTTGAGGGTGCAAAGGTATAAAAAAAATACGAAAACGAGCAAAAAGTCTACAATATGTATATTGTTTCGTCTCCGCAAATATTGCGTACCTTCAGGCGCAGAGGCTTTGCGTCTGAGGTTATGGTACAGTCCCAAGGCTGTCTTGTCTTCGTGCCGTTGAGGGTCACTGTGCCCGTCTTTTCTATCTTCACTTCAGCGTCGCTATGCCACGGTGCGTCCTTTTGTGCATTGGTGCAGTCCACTGACAGCCACTCTATACACTCCAGTCCTTCGTCGCTAATCTCTATTCGCTTGAACGACGATTTCTTGCCGTCTGCCTTTTTCTTGTTATGTTGCTGTTCTCCTTTCAGATTAAACTCCAAAACCTTCTTCATGACATAGTCGCTATGGAATGTCAGCATCTTCAGCTGCCACTTTGCGAAGAGTTCTGCCTGCACCTGCGAGAGCGTCCATGTGGCTTCATCTTCAGTCACCACATCATCGAGCACCTGCTTCAGGTCGCGCAGTTCTATCTCTATGTCAGTCTGCGTGTTCTCGTCGTGTATGAACTGGCGCAGAGCCTCCATGTCTTCCACGTCAATGTAATAGACAATCACCTGCTTCACCTCATTGCTAAGGTCGGGCAATGCCTCACGTATAATATGGTTTAGCTCTGTTTTGTCCATCACGCGGCTGCTGCTGTCCAGCAAGTTTGGCAGATAAACGGGCATCTGTCCTTTCTGACTGTCGTGTATGCTGCCAGCCCAGAATCGCTTGTCCAGACTGGTGTCCGTGTTCAGACCTGTGATAAGGCTTGCCAGCTTGTCCATTGTCTGCACAGGATTGCGAAAGAGCCTTACGCCGTCTCTCACTCTCAACATAGTGAACTCAGCTCCTGCGCTTACCAAGCGGTCGCGCGCCGTCTGGATGCTGTTGATGTTAGCGTCGCCATGAACAAACTTACGGCCGAGCTTATGGGCCACTGCTGCCGCTACGCCGCTACCTCCAAAGAAGTCAGCCACAACCATTCCTTCATTGCTGGAGGCTTTGATTATACGCTCAAGCAAAGCTTCGGGCTTTTGAGTGGAGTAATCAACACGTTCATCTGCCTGGGAGTTGACGGGATTTACTGACAACCATAAAGCCTGAGCTGGCATACCTGGTAATTCATCCAAATATACTTTAGAACGAATACCACCATTTTTAGTAAAATGCAAACGTCCCTCAGCATCAAGCCTTTCCATCGTTGCTAACGGCATACGCCAAAGCGACCGACAACCTTTGTATTCATAATCATATCCTCCTCCCTGTAATCCTTTAGCTGTTAGGTTTCCACTATCCCATTTTCTACCATCAGGATCACTTTGAGTAAAACGTGCCAAATAGTCATCATCATAATCTTGATAGACTGTATTAAAAATGGATGAAGATGTTTTTGTATAGAAGAATATCATATCGAAATTGTTGCCATAGAATTCCGAATCACTATGCGCAGTACTTCTTTTCCAAATTATCTCATTCCTAAAATTCTCCTCACCGAATATCTCATCCATAAGAATCTTCACATAATGTCCGATATGATAGTCAAGGTGGACATATATGCTTGCCGTGTCGCTCATTACCGCCTTAATTGCCATCAGATTCTCGTACATCCAGTTGAGATATCGTTCCTTATCCCAAATGTCTCCATACATTTTCTCCTCAAACATCATCATATCGCTGTTGTCGAGTTGCTGCTCTGCCTCATTGATGGCTTTCTGTACAAGCGGATTGCGTCGGACGTGTATCTTCTTTGCGTAGTCTGCGCCCGAAGCGAAGGGCGGGTCGATGTAGACAAGATCCACCTCCATGCCCTTGTCCTTCAGATAGGCACATGTGGAAAGACACTCACCGTGCATGACGATGTTTCCCTCAGCATTTTTGCCTACTGTTTCGCTCTCAGCCACTTCATAAATGGGCATTCCGCGCTCTATTCGGCTTATCACCTTATCATTGTCCTTATAGTAGAGCATACGCTTGGTCCGGGCAAAGCAGTCGAGGCGTGCTTGTCCTTCGAGGGGTTCGGTATTGTATGGTATGTATCTTATTGCCATTCTGTTGCTTAATTGAAAAATTCGTTTATCATTTCTATTGTTTTCTTCACTCGCGCCTCATGACCGTCCGTGTCTTTCAGATAGAGGAAGCTAAAGCGTTTTCTTCCGTACTGCTCGTTGTTCTTGGGCACGAATGTCTCTTCCATAAACTTCAGTCTGTCCTTAAACTTCGGTGCATAGCCTTCACCCTTGGTCTCGATGATGCAGATGCGGTCGATGTCGCCTTCCGGCGTGCGGCTCACGATGAGAAAGTCGGGCACGTACAGTCCGTCATACATCCAGTGTCCGCTTGCCGTCTTGCGGTACGTTCGTATCTTGAATTCGGTGAGCATGTCGTCACCGTTGAAATAGTATTCGAGACGGCGGTCTTTCATCACCACAAGCAGAGCATTTGTGAAATACTCCAGTTCGAGGCTGCTGTCAAAGCGATAAGGCAGATACTGATAAGTCTGCAAGCGCTCTGGGTGAGGGTCTTTGGGCAGCTTCGACTCCAGTCCTGCCATAGCTGCCTCAACAGCCTCTTGCGGAATGCCCGGAATCTGCTTCATGCTCTCTATCATCTCCAGATCCTTAGGTTTAAGCTCGCCCTTTTCGGGATGTGCGTCCCAGTCAAGAATCTCCTTCACGTCCTCTTCCTTAGGATACACCAAGCTCAGGTCGGCTACGTTGAAAGGCTTGACATGTTCGAGCGACAATATGCTTGCTTCGTCAGGCACCACTTCCTCTACGATGGTGAAGGAGCGCTTCGGCACAAAGGCTTGGCGTATCATCGAGCGAATCTGGTGATGGGCATATTCTTCATTGCCATTGGTCTTGTCGTATATGGCTCTGAGCTGCGCCTCATGCTCCATGAGCTGTGGTATGGAGAGTGTGCCGAACGACTCGCGCACAATAAGGTGTAGCCACCAGCTGAACGAATGGTGCTCGTTGCTGGCAGTGTTCATCTCGTCATAGCCAGTCACCTTACCCTCCATATCCTGTATGGTTATCAATGCCTTGTCCGTTTTGCTGAGAAGAGCGGGGTCAGCAAGGCGTGCCGCTGTGTCGGGTTGCGTATCCTTTATGATGGTGTTGTACTGCACACGTATCTGATAGAAACTGATGGCAGGCACTTTCTTACGTGCGAACCGCTCCATGCGTCGTGCCGGCACGGGCGGCTTGCTGCTGAAGTCGCTTAGCGTGATGTTCTGCTGCTGCTTCAGTTCCTTGTTGAGCTTGTCGGCATTGGTCTTGTTGAGCCACACCAATGCCGTCTCTTGTTCTCCCCTTACCACTTGTCGCAGACAACGGCATGTGGTCTGTAGCACCATGTTGTTGGGGCATGCTTTCTCATGTGGCAGTATGACGCCTGTAAGACTCTTACAGTCCCATCCCTCCTTGCCTATCTGCGCCAGCAACACTATGCGCACTTTGCTAAGGGACGACGACAACGAGGCAAACGCTGCCTCAGAGCCTTCTGGCTCAGGATGTTCCTTGTTGCCCTTATGACGGCGCAGGACGGTCTCCGCAGGATTAAGCCCATACTCCGTCACTATCTGTGCCACAAGCGGATATATAGTGTCTTCGAGTGTGGCTATCTGTCCGCAATAGACAGCGAGCTTGGCGCATGTGCCGTCAGCATATACGGTGTCCTTATACTTGTTAAGAAACTCACGCACTCCGCTCTGCACTATCTCCTCTGACGACACGTCCACGTGCTTCACTTCGGGACGCTTCAGGAAATTGTCAATGCCTTCCATAAGCGGATAGTAATACACCACGTTGCTGATGTTTGTGTTCTTAATGGTGAAGCTGCCTCCAATGACGGTCTTTTCGGCTTTGTCCAGATAAGGCGTGCCGGAGAAGCCCAAGACATTACAGAAGCTGTGGCTCGCTGTGGCCCAGTCGGTCACCACCTTACGCAGCTTGATGTCGCCGTCTGTGGCATGATGAACCTCATCTATGAATACGGCAAGATGAGGTATCTTGCCTATTACTGAGCGCAGCTCATTGGCTATCTCAATCTTCTTCATCTCCTCACGCGAGAAAGCCGACGCATCAACAGCCGACGCTTCCATGCGGTCCAGAATCACCTTCTCCGCATTGGTAAGCGCCACGATGCCCATCACTTCACGTCCATACAGATGGGTGTTGATTTTCTGCGCGTTGGGGTTGCGCACGGCATTGCTCTTGCTGGCAGACTTCTGCTCGTCGAGCACCTCAAACTGTATCAGACGCTTAAGCTTCTGAGCTTCCGTTTCCGAAAAAATCCATGACGGATTAAACTCACGGATGTTCTTAAGACTTGGTATGATGCTTGACTTCAGGGCAGAAGGGGCAAGTATGAGGAAGTTGTGTGCCCATACCGGATTGTCCGGTTCGTTCTGCGCGAAGTAGAGGTCGATGTAGATAAAGGCTGCCATCAAGAAGGTCTTGCCGGCACCCATAGGAAGAGAGAAGAGATAGTCGGTATAGGTGACGCCATAGAAAATGTCGAGCAGGGTCTGCTCATAATCTATCTCGGTGGCATGATGACGGATAAACTTCTCCAACTCGGGAGCAATCTGTCTGCCGTTCTTGTCCTTCAGGCATGAGTACTGAAAAAGGGCAAGCGCCGCCTTATTGGTCTCGAGCACATGACGTGTCTCGACCGTCAGCTCCTTTGTGCTTGTCTCCGTGTCATTGAAATATCCCTCCACAAAGAGTCGGTGGAGAGGCTTACCCTTGCAGGCTATCTTCAGATAAAGGTATGTTCTGATGGCATCAATCTGGGCATCACGCATCATACCCCGCTGCTCAATGTACTGGAGCATAGGACGTACGGTGCAATCTGCTGACTGCAACCACTCGTTACGTTTCTTTCTTATAAGTTCGTAGAACATTTATATCGTCTTTTTTCGGTTCTTGAATTAGCTTACAAAAGTAACGTTTTCATTTGAAAGCAAAGAATCAAACCTTACATTTATTAACTTAAAGCATCGTAAATCGATCGTAACAAGCTCATGTAACAAAAGAAGTGAGGTCTCGTCACAATCGTAACAAGACCTCACTTCATTTGTGGACAGCCCACCATAGTGGCTGTATAACATTATATCAGAGAGACTGTTGGCTTTATTTACAGCCACCACAGCCCTGCTTCTGCTCTGCCTTCTTGCACTTCACCTTGCAGTTCTGCTCTGCCTTCTTGCACTTCACCTCGCAGTTCTGCTCTGCCTTCTTACACTTCATCTCGCAGTTCTGCTCTGCCTTCTTACACTTCACCTCGCAGTTCTGCTTCTTCTCACCCTGCTTGCAGCAGCCTTCTTTCTTCTCGCCCTGCTTGCAGCAGCCCTGCTTCTTATCACACTGCATGACTACGTTGTCCACAGTGCCTAATGTCTTGACGCTCTGTGCGGATGCCGCCATAGCGGTGAGCATCATCACAAGCATTAACAATGTCTTTCTCATAATCTTTTTGCTTTTTGTTTTTACTACTTGTATTCTTTATACTTTACTTCCGCAAAAATACACAAAAAGCCCGACATACAAACAAACCATATCATTATATACCGTAAAATTAACTTTTAATAAATACTAACGGACAAACAATCTCATTTTTTATTGTTACTTTTGCCAACAAATAAAAACAATAAAAAAACATGAAAATTATGAGGACAATTCTATCACTTGCAGCATGTGCCATAGTGGCGCTCGCTGCATGCGCACAGAGTAAGGAAGGAACAGAATACAACGTAAGCGGACAGTGTAATAACGCCGCAAAGGTGTATATCATCGAAATGGGCAGCAGACAGGCTCAAGCCATCGACAGCGCCACTGTGACGGACGGCAAGTTCAGTATGAAGGGCACGGCGGAAAAGGACGCGTTGCTCGGCATCACAGCCACGAAGAACGACTACAGCGTGTTCTTCAATGACGGCACTCCCGTAACCATCGACATGGCAACGAAGATACTGAAGGGCTCTGACCTTAACACACGCCTCAACGGATATGACCGCGAGCTGGACGCCATCTCCTCACAGACAGCTCCTCTGTATATGCAGTACAGCGAGGCGCAGGAGGCTGGCAAGAGCAAGGAAGAGCTGGAGAAGCTCGCTGCCGAACTGACGCCGAAGCTGGAAGCTCTCTCTAACCAGCTCGTGAAGCGCGTGAAGGAGATTGTGAATGAAAACAAGGACAACCTCATCCCTGCCGCTTTCATCAACAACATCGTGTACGACCTGGAATATCCTGAACTGAAGGAGGTGCTCGACCCGAAACGTGCATACGCATCTCACCCGGCTCTCGCTGGTGCAAGACAGTATCTGGCAGCCGTTTCAAAGAAGGCGGGCATCATCGGACAGCCATTCATCGACATCACGGAGAACGACATGGACGGCAATCCGCACAAACTCTCCGAATACTGCGGTAAGGGCAACTACGTGCTCATCGACTTCTGGGCAAGCTGGTGCGGACCTTGCCGCGCTGAGATGCCTAACGTGAAGGCTGCGTATGACAAGTATAAGAGCAAGGGATTCAACGTAGTGGGACTGTCGTTCGACAACAGTCTGGAGAAATGGAAGAAGGCTGTGGACGACATGCAGCTCGGATGGGTGCACCTCTCTGACCTCCAGGGATGGAAGACTCTCGCAGGACAGACCTACGGCATCAACTCTATCCCTGCCAGCTACCTCGTTGACCCGAGCGGCAAGATCATCGCCGCAGACCTCCGTGGCGAGAAGCTCATGGAGAAGCTGAAGGAAATCTACGGATTCTAATAAGGAATTAGGAGGTACGGCTTCGAGCCGTACCACTTAATCTATATTACACATTAATTGCTTTTAAGGCTGAGTGGTACGGCTCGAAGCCGTATCTCCTATTATTTATATAAAGGAAGGAAGAAAAAAGGACATAAATGGATAACAAGAAAGCTACACTCGAATTAGGAACCAAGCCTGTCGGCAAACTCTTAGTGCAATATGCCCTACCAGCCATCATAGCGATGACGGCATCGTCGCTCTACAACATGATAGACAGCATATTCATCGGACAGGGTTGCGGACCTCTGGCCATCAGCGGACTGGCCATAACATTCCCGTTCCAGAACCTTGCGGCTGCCTTCGGAGCCGGCGTAGGAGTCGGAGCCGCGACGTGCATCTCCGTAAAACTGGGACAGAAAGACTATGCCACGGCACAACGAATCTTCGGCATCAACATCACGCTGAACCTTCTGGTGGGCATCGTCTTCAGCATCATCACGCTTTCTTTCCTCAATCCTATCCTCCTCTTCTTCGGAGCCAGCAAGGACACGCTGCCTTACGCAAGGGAATACATGGAGGTGATACTCGCCGGCAATGTCATCCAGCAGATGTTCTTCGGACTGAACGCTGTGCTGCGTGCTGCCAGCAAGCCAAAGCACGCCATGGGAGCGTCAATGCTCTCCGTGCTCCTCAACGTCATCCTCGCCCCCATCTTCATCTGGCCCTTGGGCATGGGCATCCGTGGAGCCGCTTGGGCTACGGTGATATCGCAGTCGGTGGCGCTGGCTTGGCAATGCCGACTCTTCAGCAACAAGAATGAGATAATGCACTTCCGACGTGGCATCTACCGTCCGGAGTCACAAATCGTAAAGAACATCTTCGCCATTGGCATGTCGCCTTTCGCCATGAACGTGTGCGCCTGCATCGTCGTAATATTCATCAATACAGGACTGCAGAAGTACGGCGGCGACATGGCAGTGGGCGCTTACGGCATCGCCAACAAGATGGCTTTCATATTCATCATGATAAACATGGGCGTCAATCAGGGAATGTTACCCATCACGGGATACAACTACGGTGCACGTCGATACGACCGTCTGCTCCGACTGCTCAAGTACGGACTGTGCACAGGATTCAGCATCACCACGTTCGGCTTTATCCTCTTCCACCTGTTCCCTTACCAGTGCGCACGCCTCTTCACCACCGACGCCACGCTCATAAGCATATCCATCAGAGCCATACAGATAAACATGCTCGCCTTCCCGCTCGTAGGCATTCAGATGATAACGACGGGCTTCTTCCAAGGTATCGGAAAGGCGAAGATAAGCATGCTGCTCTCGCTCTCCAGACAGATGCTATTCCTGCTGCCTCTGCTCATCGTCCTGCCACGCTTCGTAGGACTGGACGGCATCTGGATTTCGCTGCCTATTGCCGACACCACAGCGTCTATACTCGCCACTATAATCCTGATACGGTATGTGCGCAAGTTCCGCACGATGGCAAGCGCGAAGGCATAGCCCCACAATAAGAAGAAACTATAACAAGAAACACCACATAATATGCAAAACGACAATATCATTATATGCATCGGACGACAGCTCGGCAGCGGCGGACACGTCGTGGCAAAGAAGATAGCGGAGGTGTTCGGATGCAAGCTCTACGACAAGGAGATACTCAACCTTGCGGCACGCGAAAGCGGATTCTGCGAGGAATGCTTCGAGAAGAACGACGAGAAGAAGGGCTTTCTGGACCTCATGTTCCATGTGCACGTGCCGTTTATCTCGGACAATGCCTTCTACGATAACGAGATGTCGCAGGAGAATCTTTTTCGCATTCAGAGCGACGCCATCCGCAAGGCGGCTGAGGAAGGACCGTGCGTCTTCGTGGGACGATGTGCTGAATATGTGCTCCGCGAACACAAGAACCTTGTCAGCATCTTCATCACGGCGGACATCGATGAGCGCATAGCGCAGATACGCCAGCGCCACGACTGTACGGAAGAGGAGGCACGAAAGATAATAGAGAATCAGGAGAAGGGACGCTCGTCATACTATAACTACTATACGGGCAAGACATGGGGAAAGAGCGAAAGCTATGACCTCTGCATCAACTCGTCAAGACTGGGAATGGACGGCACAACCGAACTTGCTGTCAGCTTCATAAGGAAAGCTCTGGAAAGGAAGGCTGCGGAATGAAGACCATCGGCATTATCAGCGACACCCACTCTTTCTGGGACGACAAGTATCTGACTTACTTCGAGCCATGCGACGAGATATGGCACGCCGGCGACATCTGCTCCCCATTCCTTGCGGAGCGCCTCGCCGAGTTCAGACCTTTGCGTGCCGTCTGCGGCAACTGCGACGGCGGCGACCTCCGTATGATGTATCCGGAAGTGCTGCGCTTCAAGTGTGAGGACGTGGACGTTATGATGAAACATATCGGAGGATACCCCGGCAAGTACGACGCAAGCATCAGAAAACAGATTTACGAACGTCCGCCCAAACTCTTCATCAGCGGACATTCACATATTCTGAAGATCATGAACGACAAGGAGCTCGGACTGCTGCACATCAATCCCGGAGCGGCAGGACTGCAGGGATGGCAGAAAGAACGTACCATCGTAAGACTGACCATCGACGGCGACCAATTCAAAGACTGCGAAGTGATAACGCTCGCCGATCCGCGCAAAAACAAATAATAGAAAAACACTTTTAACACGCTAAAGAGCTATAAAGACATTATGAAAATCGGATTGTTTATTCCATGTTACGTCGATGCTTTGTATCCGGAAGTGGGAGTGGCTACCTACAAACTCCTGACAAGCCTCGGACTCGACGTAACCTACCCTCTCAAGCAGACTTGCTGCGGACAGCCAATGGCAAACGCCGGCTTTGAGAAGATGGCTACGGACATCTCACGCCACTTCGACGATCTCTTCAAGGAGTTCGACTATGTGGTGGCGCCGTCGGCATCGTGCGCAGCCTTTGTCAAGCTTTATCATCCACGACTTGCCAAAGGCAATCACGAATGCCTCACGTCAAAGAAGATTATGGACGTGGTGGAGTTTCTGCATGACGTCGTGAAACCGACAAGCCTCAAGGCTCACTTCCCGCACATCGTCAGCGTACACAACTCGTGTCACGGCGTGCGCGAACTGGGACTGTCGTCGCCGTCAGAACGACAGGTGCCGCAGTTCAACAAGATTATCGACCTCCTCCAACTCGTTGACGGCATCACCATCCGTGAGCCAGAGCGTAAGGACGAGTGCTGCGGCTTCGGAGGAATGTTCTCCGTAGAGGAGCCGGACGTGTCGAAGCGCATGGGAGAGGACAAGATTGAACGTCACATGGCTACGGGAGCGGAATACATCACCGGTCCCGACTCGTCATGCCTTATGCACATGCAGGGCATTGCAAAGAAGGAGAACAAGCCTATAAAGTTCATACACGTGGTAGAGATATTAGCAGCAGGACTATGAGCACACTACATTCCGAAGCGGCACGACGCTTCAACGATAACAGAGAAAAGACCTCTTGGCACGACGCCACCTTCTGGTCATTAAGACAAAAACGCGACAACACGGCGTCAGGGTTGCCTGAATGGGAGGAGCTGCGCGAACATGCCAGCCAGATAAAGCAGCACACCGTAACTCACTTGGCTGACTACCTGGAGGAGTTCAGCACGCAGCTGGAGAGCCGCGGCGTCATTGTGCATTGGGCTAAGGACGCAGCCGACTTCAATAACATCGTGCTCGACATACTGCAGAGTCACGGCGTAAAGAAGATGGTAAAGAGCAAGTCTATGCTTACCGAGGAGTGCGCCATGAACCCGTTCCTCGAGAGTCATGGCATCGACGTCGTGGAGACCGACCTTGGCGAACGCATCCTACAACTGCTCCATCAGAAGCCGAGCCACATCGTCATGCCTGCCATACACCTCAAGAGAGAAGAGGTTGGACAGATGTTCGAGGAGAAGGGCATAAGCAAGGAGAAAGGCAATTATGACCCGACCTATCTGACAAGATGCGCACGCGAGCATCTGCGCAACCAGTTTATGGAAGCTGGAGCAGGAATGACGGGATGTAACTTCGGTGTGGCTAAGACAGGCGACATCGTGGTCTGCACCAATGAGGGCAACGCCGACATGTCAACGTCGATGCCTAAGCTGCATCTCGTGGCAATGGGAATAGAGAAGATTGTGCCCGACTATAAGTCGCTCGCCGTATTCCAGCGTCTGCTCTGCCGTTCTGCTACGGGACAGCCCACAACGGCCTACACCTCACACTTCCGTCAGGCAAGGCAGGGAGCGGAGATGCACGTCATCCTCGTGGACAACGGACGAAGCGACATCCTTGCCAACGACGAGCATTGGGAGACGCTGAAGTGCATTCGCTGCGGAGCCTGCATGAACACATGCCCTGTATATCGCCGCTCGGGAGGCTACTCATACACTTACTTCATCCCCGGTCCCATCGGCATCAATCTCGGCATGCTGCACGATGCGCCACGCTATACCGACAACGTCAGCGCTTGCACGCTCTGCCTGTCGTGCGACAATGTATGCCCGGCAAAGGTCAATCCCGGTTCGCAGGTTTATCTGTGGAGACAGAAGCTCGACTCGCTGCATAAGGCAGATACGATGAAGAAATTCATGTCTAAGGGAATGGAAGAGCTCTTCAATCATCCCCTACTCTATTCTTCAGCCTTGCGTATGGCTCCTCTTGCCAATATCATACCGGACAGCCTGACGCACGTCCGCTCACTCAATCCTTGGGGCGTGGGACACGCAATGCCGAAATTTGCAAAAGAGTCGTTCCATACTATGTGGAAGAAAGGAAAACTGAACCCTAACGAACAGAAAGAACAATGACATACAAAGACGAACTATTGGAGAAGTTGCGACGCAACACACACGAACAATATCCGATGCCTGACACACCAATAGACGGCATATCGTATGACGACACGGTAAAGCAGTTTGTGGATATTAGCATGTCGGTGGGCAGCAAGGTGGTGATGGCTAAGCCGGGCGAAAAGCTCGACGACATCGTAAGAAGCGCCTACCCGGAAGCTAAGACCATAGCCTCTAACATAGCCGAACTGACCATCGCCACCATCAATCCCGACACCGTGGCAGAGGCGCAGGACCTCAACGGCACCGACGTAGGCGTGGTGTACGGACAGATTGGAGTGGCGGAGAACGGTTGCGTCTGGATTCCGCAGGACATGAAGGAGAAAGCCGTATGCTTCATCAGCGAGTATCTGGTCATCGTTCTCCCAAAGAGTGGCATCGTGAACAACATGCACGAGGCATACGACCGCATCTGCATGCCTAAGACAGGACTCGGCACATTCATCTCTGGACCGTCAAAGACAGCCGACATCGAGCAGGCGCTGGTAATGGGAGCACAGGCTGCACGAGGCGTTACAGTGGTGATAAGGGAAGAATAAGAATAAAGAAAGAGAATAGGATATAAGAAAGCAGAAATCTTCTCTCGCTATACAATCAAGGGTCTATACGCCACCTGTTCATCGTGGCATATAGACCCTTGTCGTTTCCCGTGAAGTGCGGTATACCCAAGAAATTTACAGTCATTGTAGTCTTGGCTATCCTTGTATTTAGTAGAAGTTGGGGGCCACATTCCATCAAACTCCATCTCTTCTTGGTCGGCAGACAATGTCAAGATTATATTTTGGGCTACTATTATTTCGTTTATTTTTTTTCATTCCAGGAAATACAAGAGGTTGGTCAGTAAGACAAATATGGATGCCAACAGCAGAAAGATATAAAAGCGTTCTCTCTTCAGAAAATCAGACAAGCTGTAGCGGGCCTTCCGATGATCCTCAAGATACATCCTGTACTCATGTATCATGGCATATCCGAAGATAAGGCATAATATGAGTACAAAAACCCCGATGATAATCAGGGCTAATTCAATCCTTGGCATAGTTTCTATTATTTCCTTCATTTTGCAAATATAGTGATTTCCACCGAAAAAAGGTATCGCTTTCCTCTGTCAAGGTGTCTACTTCCTACCAAAAAGGTGTCGCATTCGTAGGAAGTAGACACCTTTTTAAGTCTGATGACAGACACTATATTTGCATTTCTAACGCTCAATACTCCTCGTTCAGCGCACAAAGAAATCATTGGTGCGAATTTCTCGAGTTTTGAGCGTGCAGCGACATCATACTGACGCACTGACGGTTATGCGATAAAGAAAAGAAATGTGCAATGAATGACGGAGCTAAACAAGCACAATAAGGTTGCTAAAGAGCCACTTTTACACTCCAATACAGCCTCAGTTATGATACAAAAAAGCCTCTTTTGCCTTCCAACAGCGGCTGTATTGGAAGACAAAAGAGGCTTTTCTTATATATAATGGGGTCAACAGCGAAGCAAAACCCTACGAAAACGGCAAGAAAAATCTCTAAAACCGATTTTTATTTTGTAACACCTTTTTACCGTTTGTACGATATTTGCATTGCCTGATCGCTTTTCAAATAATGACCTTATCTGGTCCGATATAATTAAAGGTTAGCCAGCTCCACTACCTTATCAACGGCAGCAGACAGACCGTCAGCGTTCTTACCGCCAGCCTGAGCGAAGTGGGGCTGACCGCCACCGCCACCCTGGATGAGCTTGGCAGCCTCGCGAACCATCTTACCTGCGTTGAGAGAGTGCTCCTTAACGAGGTCGTCGCTCATTGCTACGTTCAGCATCGGCTTGTCGTGCGATACGGTTCCGATAACGGCGAGCAAGTTCTCGGTTACTGCCTGACGAAGCTTGAACATGAGGTCCTTGGCAGCAGCCGGCTCCATAGGCAGCACAGCGGTGATGACCTTAACGCCGTTCACCTCGCGAGCCTTCTGAATAAGCTCTGTCTTGGTGCGCTCCACAGCCTGAGCCTGGAACTGCTCGATGTTCTTCTTCATTGCGTCGTGCTCCTCAATGTACTTGCCGATAACAGCCTGGAGATCCTTGGCGTTATTGAAGAGGGCGCGGATGGCCTTCAGGCTGTCCTCGATGTTATAGAGAAGCTCCTCACATTCCTTACCGGTCTTTGCCTCGATACGGCGGATGCCGGCGGCAACGCTGCTCTCAGAGATGATCTTGAAGAAACCGATACGACCTGTTGACTTAACGTGAATACCACCGCAGAACTCGCAGCTCGGTCCGAAACGAACCACGCGAACCTTGTCGCCATACTTCTCGCCGAAGAGAGCGATGGCACCAAGCTTCTTGGCTTCCTCGAAAGGAGTGTCGCGATGCTCGTCCAGAGCGATGTCCTGACGGATCATATCGTTGACGATACGCTCCACCTTGCGCAGCTCCTCGTCAGTAACCTTTGAGAAGTGAGAGAAGTCGAAACGCAGAGTTGTCGGCGAAACGAACGATCCCTTCTGCTCCACGTGATCGCCGAGCACCTGCTTCAGAGCATAGTCGAGAAGGTGAGTGGCGGTGTGGTTGGCAGCCGAAGCGTCGCGCTCGTCGGTGTTGACGCAAGCCATGAAGTCAGCCTCAGGGTTCTTCGGCAGCTCCTTCACGATGTGTACGGACTGACCGTTCTCGCGCTTTGTGTCGGTGATGGTGACAGTCTCGTCCTCGCTAACGAGCACGCCGGTGTCGCCCACCTGACCACCCATCTCGCCGTAGAACGGAGTATAGTCAAGCACGATTTCGTAATATGTGTTCTTCTTCTGCGTAACCTTGCGATAACGAAGGATGTGACACTCATATTCTGTGTAGTCATAGCCTACGAACTGCTGTTCGCCCTCGCGGATGTTCACCCAGTCTGAGTTCTCCACAGCAGCGGCGTTGCGTGCGCGGTCCTTCTGCTTCTTCATCTCAGCATCAAATTCTTCCGCGTCCACGGTGAAACCGTTCTCGCGGCAGATAAGCTCAGTAAGGTCGAGCGGGAAGCCGTAAGTGTCGAACAGACGGAAAGCCTGAACACCGTCCAGCTTGGTCTTACCCTGCTTCTTCAGCTCTTCCATAGCGGCAGAGAGGAGGTTGATGCCCTTCTCGAGGGTGCGGAGGAACGAGTCTTCCTCCTCCTTGATAACGTGGAGGATGAGGTCGTGCTGAGCCTTGAGTTCGGGGAAAGCCTCTCCCATCTCTCTTGTGAGCACTGGGATGAGCTTATAGATGAACGCTTCCTTCTGTCCGAGGAACGTGTAAGCGTAACGAACGGCACGGCGAAGGATGCGGCGGATGACGTAACCTGCCTTGGCATTGGAAGGAAGCTGTCCGTCAGCGATGGAGAAAGCCACAGCGCGGAGGTGGTCAGCGCATACACGCATAGCCACGTCAGTCTCCTCGTTTACGCCATACTTCAGACCGGTGATGTTCTCCTCCTCCTTGATGATGGGCTGGAAGATGTCGGTATCGTAGTTAGAGTGCTTGCCCTGCATGGCGCGAACAAGACGCTCGAAGCCCATACCGGTGTCGATAACGTGCATTGGAAGCGGAACGAGCGAGCCGTTGGCCTTGCGCTCGTACTGCATGAACACGATGTTCCAGATCTCGATAACCTGGGGATCGTCCTTGTTTACGAGTTCGCGTCCGGGAGTCTTGGCCTTCTCCTCGGGAGTACGCGAGTCGAGGTGAATCTCAGAGCAGGGACCACAAGGACCCGTATCGCCCATCTCCCAGAAGTTGTCGTGCTTGTTGCCGTTGATGATATGGTCAGCAGGAACATGCTTTGCCCAATATGATGCAGCCTCATCGTCACGCTTCAGTCCTTCCGCTTCGCTTCCCTCGAAAACCGTAACGTAGAGGTCAGCGGGGTTGAGCTTCAGAACGTCCACCAGATACTCCCATGCGTAGTCGATGGCTCCTTCCTTGAAGTAGTCGCCAAACGACCAGTTGCCGAGCATCTCGAACATGGTGTGGTGGTAAGTGTCGTGTCCGACCTCTTCAAGGTCGTTATGCTTGCCGCTCACGCGGAGGCACTTCTGTGTGTCGGCACGGCGGCGCGGTTCGGGCTCGCGTGTGCCGAGGATGATGTCCTTCCACTGGTTCATACCAGCGTTGGTGAACATCAATGTTGGGTCATCCTTGATTACCATCGGTGCAGAAGGCACGATGGTGTGTCCTTTCGACTCAAAAAACTTCTTAAACGAGTCGCGGATTTCGTTAGCTGTCATCATATTTAAAATATTATGTACTTTGTATTTAAATTCTTACTAAAACGTTTGCAAAGGTACGCCGTTTTGGTTATTTTTGCAAATAAATTCGAACATTATATAATAAAAAACGGTTTCGCCGATGGCACGGACCGTATTACAAAACATATATCTATTCCTCATGGCACTAAACACAGACAAGAACGTGAAGCTATATTACTCCATAAAGGAGGTGGCGGAGATGTTCGACGTGCGCGAAAGCACACTCCGATATTGGGAGACCGAGTTTCCGCGACTCAAGCCCAAGACCGTAGGCAAGAACGTACGCCAGTATACGGAGGCTGACATCGAACAGATCAGAGCCATATACAATCTGGTGAAGGTGCGGGGATTCAAGATATCCGCAGCACGAAAGATGCTCAATCATAACCGGGCAGGCGTGGACAAGAGCTCGGAAATACTGGAAACGCTCATCTCCGTGCGCGACGAACTGAAGGAACTGAAGAGACAACTCGACTCATTGGTGTAGGACCAACAAAACAAGAAACCAACTAAAACTCTACGTCTATGAAATATGCAGAATACATCCAACAAATTGAGATCGACTCATTGTGGAGCGGAAAGCGACACGTGGTATGGAATCTCGACCGGCAGGTGAACATCCTGAGCGGCATCAACGGCGTCGGAAAGAGCACCATACTCAACAAGGTGGTGAAGGGACTGTCTGCAGGCGGCGAGTTTCCCAGCCACATGCTCAAGGGCGTACGCCTGAAAGTGGTGCCTGAGGATGCGCGTTGGATACGCTATGATGTCATCAGATCGTTTGACCGTCCGCTGGTGAATCCTGTCTCTGCCGACAAGCTCAACACATCACTTGCCGACCTTGCAACGGAGCTGGACATACAGCTGTTCTTCCTACAGCGCAAGTATCTGGACTATCAGGTGAACATCGGCAACCGCATCATACAGTGCCTGCAGGAGGCCACGCCCGACGCTGCACAGAAAGCACAGACCATTTCGGCTCCGAAGAAGCGCTTCCAGGACCTCATTGACGACCTCTTCGCCGACACCGGCAAGACCATCATACGTACGGAGAACGAGATTCGCTTCTCGCAGATAGGCGAAACGCTCACGCCGTACCAGCTCTCAAGCGGCGAAAAGCAGATGCTCGTAATCCTCCTGACGGTACTCGTGGAAGACCAACGACCCTACGTGCTCTTCATGGACGAGCCGGAAGTGAGTCTGCACGTCGACTGGCAGCAACGCCTCATCGACCTCATCCTCGAGCTAAACCCCAACGTACAGATAATCCTGACCACTCACTCGCCAGCCGTAATCATGAACGGATGGGCAGACCGCGTGACCGAAGTGAGCGACATCACGGACAATCAGTAACCCCCTATAACCCCACACCCTATTAACCCCTAAAACCGAAAGCACTATGGCAAGACGTCTTCGCGACAGCATAACGTCGCAATACATCGAGGCTGCCAACCGGCTCAACTCACGCCAGTCGCGCCGACGCATCGTGGCTTACGTCGAGAGCTACGACGACATATTCTTCTGGCGCTCCGTGCTCTCACGCTTCGAGAACGAGGAACGCTTCTTCGAGGTGATGCTGCCATCCCGAAAGGAGCATCTGGAGCGGGGAAAGAAGGCTGCCATAATGAGCCTCATAGAGGACGGAAGAGTGGGCAAGAACATGATAGCATGCGTGGACGCCGACTATGACTACCTCGGACAGGGAGCCACAAAGCAGTCGGACGTCATCCTTTCCAGCCCCTACATCTTCCACACTTACGCTTACGCCATAGAGAACATGCAATGCTACGCACCGTCGCTACACGATGTCTGCGTGGCGGCGACGCTGAACGATCAGGCAGGATTTGACTTCCGCCGGTTCCTCGCCGACTTCTCCGTGGCCATTTTCCCGCTCTTCGTGTGGAACATATGGTCATACCGCACGGGAGCCACGCCACACTTCACCATCTCCGACTTCCTCCACACCATCGAAATGGGCAACATTTCGCCGGAGAACGCCTCCGCTGCGCTCGACAATCTGCGCAAACGGGTGGGACGGAAGATTGTGCAGCTGCAGAAACAGCACCCTGACGCAAAGCCGTCATACGCCGAAGTGAAGGAGTCGATGAAAAGTCTTGGCGTAATGCCGGACCAGACATACATGTATATACAGGGCCACTTCCTCTTCGACAAGGTGGTGATGCCGCTGCTGAAGAAGACGTGCAACCGTCTGATGCGCGAACGGGAGAGAGAAATTACGCACCAGAGCCTCCACACCACGCAGCGCCACAACGAGCTGTCATGCTATTCTTCCAGCGTGGCAGACGTGGAATGCCTCATAAGAAGAAACGTGGGATACGTGGGTTCGCCACAATTTGCAGCCGTCATAAGGGACATCGAGGCGTATATGAATCCGCCGAAGCCTACGCAAGCCGAGCCGCAAGAAGCTCCGAAAGAGCAGAATGAAGCTCCGCAGGAGCCTGAAGAAGCTCAGCAAGAGCCTAAAGACGCGCAGAAAGAAAACCAACAACAACATTCTTAAAAATAAAAAAATCAAATTAATCAGTTAAATGAAGAAAACCACACTCACGGGCATTTGCCTCGCGCTTGCTTTGACAGCCGGCGCACAGACACGTGGCGGAGGTATCTCTGCCGAAACAATGCAGAAGATTGAGAAGATGCAGACTGCCACACCGAAGGCTGTATTCAACGCAATGGCAAGCAACAAGATTGACAACCTTGCCAAGAACTTCTCTAACCGCACCACCTTCGACAACCACTTCAGCGTGGAGACACCGTCACAGAACATCCACGACCAGAAGAGTTCGGGAAGATGCTGGATGTTCTCCGGCTTCAACGTGCTCCGTTCTGACTTCGCTCGTCAGCACGCAGACAGCCTCGTCGTAGAGTATTCGCATGACTATCTCTTCTTCTACGACCAGCTGGAGAAGGCAAACCTCATGCTCCAGGGCATCATCGACAACGCCAAGAAGCCCATCGACGACGTGCGTGTGCAGTTCTTCTTCAAGAACCCGCTCAACGACGGCGGTACATTCTGCGGCGTAGCCGACCTCGCTCCGAAGTACGGACTCGTGCCCAAGCAGGTGCAGCCCGAGACTTTCTCAGCTGAGAACACATCCAAGATTTCGTCTCTCATCTCTTCAAAGCTCCGTGAGTATGGTCTGGAGCTTCGCAAGATGGTGGCTGACGGAAAGAAGCATAAGGCCATAGAGGACCGCAAGGCAGAGATGCTCGGCACCGTTTATCGCATGCTCGCCATGACAATGGGTGAGCCGGTGAAGGAGTTTACATACCAGTTCCGCAACAAGGAAGGCAAGCCCGTAGGCGAACCGCGCAAGTTCACACCGAAGCAGTTCTACGACTACACCGTTGGTCGTCCGCTCGAAGGCACATTCATCATGGTGATGAACGACCCGCGCCGTCCATACCACAAGACATACGAGGTGGAGTATGACCGTCACGTCTACGACGGACAGAACTGGAAGTACCTCAACCTCCCGATGGAGGACATCGCCAACCTCGCCATCGCTTCTCTCAAGGACGGCAAGAAGATGTATTCTTCTTACGACGTAGGCAAGCAGTTCGACCGCGAGCTGGGCTACCTCGACACAGAGAACTATGACTACGGCTCGCTCTTCAACACAACATTCCCGATGACAAAGGCTGAGCGCATCTCTACATACGACTCTGGTTCGACACACGCCATGACTCTCTCAGCCGTCGACCTTGACGCTAACGGAAAGCCAATCAAATGGAAGGTGGAGAACTCATGGGGCCCGAGCAACGGCGACAAGGGTTGTCTGATTATGAGCGCCAAGTGGTTTGAGGAGTACATGTTCCGTCTCGTAGTTGACAAGAAGTACGTACCCGAGAACCTCCTCAAGGAGTTCGACCAGAAGCCGGTAATGGTAATGCCGGAAGACCCGCTCTTCGGTGTTGACGAATAAGCATAGTTTCTCAAATACACAACAACTTAAAAAAATTGGCGCAAATCCACCGCGACATTACGGACGGATTTGCGCCAATATTTTTTATACCTTACTCAAAGTAAGACAGTCTGACAATCTATCAGAAGTCGGCAGCCAATCCTACCATATAAACATTGCATGCATCGCTTGCAGCGGCTATTTTCACTCCACCATTAACAGTAACACGCCCTATACGCACAGCGGCACCTGCTGTTAACGCATTATCGTTATCGCCAATATGAGTGCCGACACGCAGCGTATAGTTGTAGAGGAACGTGTAGCCAATACCTGCCGCCAACTCAGTTTCGCTCTTAGCATTGCCAGAGGCGAGATACATACCTACATCAACATTCGCACTTATATTCTGTCCGTGACCTGTAACAAGCCCAACATTTCCGCCTGCACCAATACGAGGCGACAGCGATCCGCTGTCATCACCGCAACTATAACATCCAAGATTAGCCACACTGACTCCTGCTAAATATTTGGCTTCAAGACCTAACAACTTACCTTTATATGTATAGTCAGCCCCTATAGTTCCGCGCACAGCGCAGACCGTTGCCAATGCCTTTTCCGACACATAGCCCACAGTGGCGTATGTGTGAAAGGAACCGGATAAAGCAAAAGCATATCCTGCGTCGAACGCATATGAGCGTATCGTAAGATGAGGTTCGGATGTCTCTTTCATGTTTTCATCCACAAATATATCCTGCTTGCCCATAAGCCAATAACGACCTCCCATAAGCACCGCGTGCCGTCCTTTGTGCCAAGCTGCCGTTAACGTATGCAGAGTCTGCGTGTATTCGTCAGACGGTATTATGGCTACAGAATAGTCGGCACAGAAGCTGCCGTCCTTTTCAAATGCCGCAGACGGTAGCGTATATACCAACGCCTCATCGGCTGCATAGCGCGACCCTCCTGATGAAAGAGCAGATGTCGATGCCACCATATCGTTAAGCGGCAACATACGGCTTTGTGCCATGGCTATGTCGAGCGACACAGCGAGCAGTATTGTTATGATTATCCGTTTCATTTACTGATGTTTATTCCTATTTCTTAATGAATTTCTCCTTGTATGTCTTTCCGCCGTTCTCTATTGAGACTGTGTATTGTCCTGGATAGAGCGATGAGACATCAAGCATAATTGTGCGCTTCAATGCATCGAGTTGCGCAGTATCGTACGATTTTTCAATTGCCAGCTTATTTGCTGCATTGCGCACGCGCAGCACAAGCTTTCCTTCCACTTCCGTACCGAGTTTGACGTACACCGTGTTTTCGGCAGTTGTGGGAAACAAACTGTATATGCCTTTGTCCATATACACAAACATATCGAGAGAGAAGCTTACTTTTTGGTTGTGGCAGTCTGTCACCTCAAAAGTCTGCCTCGCTTGCCCATAGCCGAGAGCCGTCACCTTCAGCATATAACCGTTGAGAGCGGTCGACACATTAGTGCCTGTCACATTTCCGGCAGCAAATGTCAGCGAGCCGCTGTCCTCATCGTCCACATACTGACGCAGGTCTATGCTGCACGTTTCGCCCCGCGCCAAGCCCACCGGCTCTATCGGAGTCTTCACCACCGGCGGATTGTCTGTGGTCTTCACCACGTTTATCACAGCCGTAGCCGTAGCGCCATATATGTCAGTGACTGTAAGTGTGAACGACTTCTCCCCTACCTGTAGACGTGATGCGAACACACGCACATTAATATTGTTGCCACTACGCTCCACATTGAGCAATGCACGGTCGGTAATGGAATAAGCGAGTTGCTGTCCTTCAGCATCGTCAATACGAAACACGATGTCATGCATGTCATTACCAGCCAAATGTATAGGATCATCACCGCCAGACACAACAGATACTTCAGGAGCGTGATTTACGGTGGTGGCAAGCATGCCTCCATAAAATGTCGGAGCTGACTCGCGTCCAGAACGTGCCGTGGCTGTGAGCGCCGCATAATAGCGCGTGCCCGTAGGCAGTCCGGACAGAGTCCGCACCACCTGTGCACCTTCTTTCAATCCACTTGCAGGAATGATTAAGCGTGCCACTTTAGCGTCAGTCATATTGTCTGCTGTAAAAGGTGATGCAGAATAATAGAGCGTATACTTCAGTATTTGTCCTTCCTCAAGCAAGCGTGCATTCCATCCCAAGGTGATTGAGGTAAAGTCAGTATGTGTGAGCGACTCGTCAAATGTCGGCTCCATTGGCTTCACCGACTCGTCAATGGATGCGAGAGCCGCTGCTGCATCGATGTAACCCAAGCCAAGACGGTCTGCATACTTGTTGCCGTCAATGGCATTTACGGCGTTGATGTCATTCCCTTTAATGCCAGCCATAAGGTGTCGCCAAAGGTCGTCACGCACAAAACCGCTGCCACCGTACTTCGACACCACAAGCGCTGCCACTCCCGAAACGTGCGGACACGCCATTGACGTGCCTTGCATGTAACCATACATTGACTTACCGTCCTTGACTGGCAGCGTGCTTACTATTTCGGAACATGGTATGCCTTGCGAGTTGCGCGGATATTTGTAGCCGACAGGGGCGCTGCCGCCTGGCGCACAGATGTCCACCCAGTTATCGTAAACCGTGTAATATGCAGCCTTTAAGTCAGGAGCGTATGAAGACACAGATATCACATTGTCGAGCGCAGCCGGATAATACCTGCCGGTTCTGCCGCTGTTTCCAGCGGCGAATATCGCCACACCGCCCTTCATTGGCGCTCCGTCATAATTGCCCGCATTGACATTAAAATAGGCTATGGCTTCCTCCACAACCTTTGATCTGGTATCGGGCTGACCATATCCCCATGAGTTCTGGCTTATCACAGCTCCGTTGTTAGCCCCGTATACGATGGCAGCCGCAATGGCATTGTCATCAGCTCCTATATTGTCCGGCGAATCAGGATCGTTGGGATCGTAGTCGGGGTTCACCTTGAATATCTGGCAACTCATAATGCGTGCTCCTGACAGCTCGGTGCCGTTGCCTCCAGCCACTCCGCAAATGCCCTTCGAGTTGTTGTTGCGTGCTGCCATTATACCGGCGACGTGGGTGCCGTGGTCTACGGGAGTTATGGTGCCCGTGTCGTCAACGAAGTTATATCCATATACATCGTCAACATATCCGTTGCCGTCATCGTCAATGCCATTACCTGGTATTTCCCCCTTGTTCACCCACAGGCTGCCTTTAAGGTCTTCGTGGTTAATGTCTATGCCACCATCAACTTCGGATATTATAACATCCGGTTCACCCGTGGTCTGCTGCCAAGCCTCAGCCACGTTGATATCACCACCAGCCACGCTGCTGACAATCTCCTCGCCAAGCGAGTTAGTATAGTTGCCGATAACACCTGAATTGCTCAATCCCCATTGCAAACCGAAGAACGGGTCGTTGTACGGTGCTTCAGCCATTGCGCGTGTACCGTCACAATCCACCTCGCTCACCTTGTAATTACCGAGCGAAGCGCGATGTACGGGTTCTGCCACGTCGGTCACACCGCCAGACGGCAGCATCACAGCTCGAGTAGCATTAGAACGACACGTGTCTATACACACGGTATACCAGCGGTTCAGCCCATCTTCAGACATGCTTTTCTCAAAGCGTTCTGAGTAGGCGAAGACGCGCTTCATACTCGTTGCTCCTATTAGACCGAGATAATCGTCGAGCCTGCTGTTGCCGGTCGGCACTGTCAGCGTGTTCTTGGTGTTGTCTATGGATAAGACGATGTCCTCAGAAAGTTTTACGTTCAGCCGGTCAGAGGCATCAGTCGGCACTGCAGAGACCACGTCACGCGATTCACCTCCAACAATATCATTGTCGCTGCACGACGCACATATAAGCACTATGGTTGCAGCAAGCGGTAAAAATCTATTCATTCTGTTTTTTATTAATCGTTCAAGAAACTAAAAAGCGTAAAACACGCATACGCTTACAAGTCGTTCGTCGCGGCTTCCGCATACGGGGATGGCATATTCCTCGCGGTATGGCGCTGACGTGCGCCGTGCATAACCGGCACTGGCGTTTACGCCTATTTCGCCATGTTTCAAGGTGTGGGCAGCAATGAGCGACGCTTTTATGCTCCATTTCTCTTCGCCACGGATAAGATATGGTATGTAAGCCTGCGCATGCTCTGTGGATGACGAAGCTTGCGTCACCGTGTATTCGTTGCCGACCGCCTTGCGCATACTGAACAACGCATCCCAATCCAGACGGTTGCGCCCATACTTGAAGCGATAGCCAAATCCTACGGACGGCGTGACCCCAGTATTGCCAATAACCATATATGGCATGTCATAACGCTCATGATGACGGTCGTAGGAAGCTCCAATGTTGACCGTGGCGCAGCTGTTGTTTCCTGTAACAACGACAAGACGTGCGTCAAGGTTCTCCATGATGTCCGAACTATGGTAAAGCTTGTTGGTGCCAACATGCACATAGTCGTAAAGCGACTGCGACGCATCCTGCTTCTGATTCTCGTATATGTTCTCGTCGCCCTTGCGCCATGCCGCTTCACCCGAGAGGCGCAGATGAATCTGCGTGTTGCTACCCAAACGGCGTGACGCCACAATGTTATGTGTAGCCCTGTGCGTGGATGTGAGATACAGATTCTTAAACGACGACTCCTCGGTCTGCATACGACGGAAGTTGTAGCCGGCATTGACGGTGACATCCCATGCGTCAGTTTCGTCTGCGGACTTACGCAAGACGACATCGCTGCCAATACCGAGCGTCTGCATCTGACGACGATACGAATAGCCGGCCGAACTCTCCTTGCGGTTCCATTGTCCGAATCCGTAAAAAGCCAGATACTTGTATGTCGTGACGGTGCTGGAAGCCGATATCGACTGCTTGTTTATCTCGGGATAAACCTTCAGAGCAGCAACCCACCGCGGGGTGTTAAAGGCAGCTCCGAAAGCCAGCCTGAACCAGTACGAATAAACCGAGCGGCGCGGCTGGTCTTCCTTGGCAGCCGCAATGCCTTCATAGAAGCCACTCACTCCGTAACGGAATCTTCCACTGCCCATGCTCAGACCGCCATGGACAACATAACGCTCGTTCTGTACGCTGCCCGTAGAAACGGTGTCGCCAATAGTGTATGGAGCGTAGTCGGCAGGACGTACTGCATAGTTCTGGTATGTGCCATGTTGCCGAGAGCGCTGATATGTGGCACTTCCGTAGAGCAGCCCTACGCCTTTGATTACAGCCTCGCTTCCAGCCATGGCCTCTAAGGAAGCCGTGCGGTTGCCGTTGTAGTGAAGCCAGTCGCCGTGAGTGCGCCAATAGTCGTAGCCAGCGCTCAGAACAGTGTTACGACGCGTATTACGGTATGCGAGTGCACGCAGTTCCGGATGACGCGCGAATATGTAGTCGGCAGAACATTCTATGTCTGTCTCAGTCTCGGCGCGGTCTTCCTGCGACTGTACGGGAGCAGCATATCTAAGATAGTCAGAACGATTCTGTGCCGAAGCCGCTACGCAAGCCGCCATGACAAGCGCCTGTGTCAGGATAAGTCTTGTATGTGTCATAATAAGCTGAGTGTTAGTTCGGCACCGAAGAACGGACGTTGCCAGTCGCGGATGGTCTGCAAGTAGTTGTTCTTGTATTTTGGCGACACCTGCAGCAGGTTGTCCGCGAAAAAGGACAAGCGTGCGTGCCGTCCGAACTCCTTGGTGAGTTTGAGATTCAAGAGCAGCGATACGGGGCGGCGCAGCTCGTTGTAACGTGCCGAATTAAACTTGCGGCGCAGTGTCTCGAACGTACTGTTGGCAGATATCTGCTCCGGTGTGAGAATGGCCACTTTGCCGTCCGTGTCCATATAGCGCGAAGGATATTCGTTGACATCAGTGCATAGACGCGACTTCTCAAACCACACGATTTGTATAAAGTTGGTGAATATGAGTTTCAGTTTTGGCAGATGGGTGTTTATCCAAAAATTGGTGTTGAAGTTTTCGGCACGTGTCTTATCGTATCCGTTGTATATTCCTACGTATGGATAAGGTTCGTCGTTCTCCATTATCTGCGGCCAGTACATCACAGGCACACCGCTCGAGTATTCGGTGCTATAGTAAGCTCCGTTTATCTCCACCTCGGTGTGCAATGGTATTACGGTGGGTACGTGAATGCGATATTCCACACCGCGCTTGGTTACGGCTGCGCTGTTGGTCGGCACGTTCAGCTGCATGAACGTGTGGCGTTCGCGGCTGTAGAAATCATCCTTGGCAGGACGCCCGTCAACGGGATTCTTCAACTTATAATAATATGTGTACGATGCCGGTGTGTACTGCGTGAAATACTCCACACCGCCTTTCATCTTCTCATAGAATCCTGTGACGGAGAAGGCATAACCGTCGTAATTGAAGTCTACACCAACCTCAAACTTGCTGTTGCGGTTCTCGCGCAGTGCAGGATTAGTGGGGTCCTGTATCTTGGTGTTTGTTATGAGCAGACGTTTCTCCGGTGCATCGGAATAGGCGTTGAGAGCCGTGAAATCATGATAGACCTTGTCCGGATAGAGAAAATCCGCCGATGGCAGCTTGTTCTCTATGCCAAATCCGGCTCGAAGAGACACGTTGCGCACAGTGGCACAACCCTTCGGTGCGAAATTGTATGTATATGACATCTGCAGTCTCGGCTCGAAGAGCGCCTTGCCGTGCAGAGCGTAGTTATGCGGCAGATTGAGCATCATCGTCTCACGCACGCCCCACTGCGAGTTCACCTCACTGCGTCCAAGCTTACAGCGCAGCTTCAACTCGGCATAGGTGGCATGATGGACAATGGCAGGAATGTCGCTGTTGGCACGCGGACGTATGAAGTCGCTCGACGGATAAGGCGGCCTTTCCTGATCCACCACCGCTCCTTTTCCGAAATTCTTGGTATAGTTGAGCGATGTTCCGAGCATTGCTGCAAAATTGAGGAACGGCGTTACGTTGCCATACTTATTGGCTGTAAACTGTGTGAAGAGTGTGAACGGCTGATTGTCCACGCTGTAATACGTACGGTATTTGCTCGGCAGATACGTTCCCTCGTGCTCGCCCTCCTCAGTGGCATGCTGCAGCGGTGTTACCGTACGGTTCTGTACGAGCTTGTCATACCGCAGCACGTCGCTCGTGTAATTGGCAGATGCTATAAGCTCGAGGTCGTCCACAAGCTTCATCTCTGTACGCATATTGAATTTTGCAGAGAGTGACGCATTCTGATAACGCGTGTTGTATTTCTCGCCAAGCGTCTCGGTGAGGTCGTCAGTGCGGTTGTTGTTGAACGATGTGATATATCCGCCACGCACGCTCATGTCCACAGCCTTGCCCCACCAGCGCATCTGATTGTTCCAGTTGAGCTGTCCGGTCACACGGTTGTAGGCTCCGCGTGTGTCCTCAATGCTTGTGGCGGACCTCACTATGTCAGCTCCGGCATACAGAGTTCCGAGCGATTCTGACAGTCTGATGCCCTTACCCACATAGGCAAGCTTGTTGAGCGGATCAAACTTGATGCGCACTCGCATCGGACTGCTGCCTTGCTTGGGCGTGACACGTATGGTGCCGCTGCTCAGATTGCCCTCCTTGGCAGACGCAATGCCGCGGTTTACGGTGACGCTCTCTATGTGGTCTGTTGATATGGTGCGCATGTCCACGCCAGTGTTGACGCTGGTGTTGCCTTCCTGGTCGCCGCCACCCGTTCCTGCCGTGATGCCTGTCATCTGTATGCGCTGGCCGTCGTTCTGCACGGGCACACCGTCTATGGAAAGTCCCATACCGAATGCGGTAGACTCATCGCTGCCCACCTGCCGTGACGATATGAGCGAGCGGCTCTGCATGTTGTTCTGACCGGTCTTTCCTCCTGGCAGAAGCTGGAATATGTCCTGTATGGAGGTGGGTTGGATGTATTCGAGAGCTTCCTGTCCTATGGTGGCATCGCTGCCTGTCTTGTCATTATACTTGGCAGTTACCGTAAAGTCCTTGAGCGCCACACTCTGCTGTTCGAGCATGACGCTTATGTTCTTACGTCCGGATGTTGCCACCGTAAGCTCCGCTGCCTGATAGCCAAGGCTGCTTACCTTGAGGCGCACTTTTGCGTTACGTCCCACCTGAATACTGAAATTGCCATTTATGTCGGCAGCCACTCCACGGGCGAGGTCGGGCAGGTATATGGTGGCAAACGGTATAGGCTCGCCACTGGCCTTGTCTGTCACTTGTCCGCTCAGAATCTGTACCTGCTGTCCGTCGTGCGAGGATGTCGGCATGACGCTTTCCGGCGATGCCGAACCGGCAGACGCCGCAGTACAGAGAGGTGTGTGCGACACGGCAGCTATAAGCAATGCTGCGGTTATGTTCATACGTTTGTGCTGTATTGTCTTTTGCTATTAATGTGTGTACGAGAAAGAAAAAACGCTGGACGGCGAACACTCTTAGGAATGTCCTGACCTTTCCAGCGTTAGAATGTTTGGGGTGTTACGCGGTGAGAGAGCTACTTCTTGGGATAGCTTTTCTGTCCGTGTGGGATTATCTCAAAGTCGTCAGTGCTGTTGTTAGTGTCGACAACAGTCTCCTTGCCACTTGCGTCAGTCACGCGCTTGCGCTGTACGAACTGGCCGCAGAAGCCACCGTAAAGGCCGTCATCCTGTATGAGCACCGAGCCACGGTCGATTCGGTCTGGCAACACCTTATGGAAAAGATTGTCCACGCATCCTGTCTCAGCACCGTCTATTACGGCAGACATTGGCAGCAGCAGGTGGTCCATCTCCATCGAACTGCTTGTCGGCAGAGGCAGTTTCACCTTGCCGTTGAGCATTGCCGTCTTCTGCGCATCGGTAAGGCGCACGAGCAACATAGGAGTGCCGCCGGAGTAACCCCAGTTGAACGCCTGATTCATGGAGTAGTCAACTATTAGGTTGGGCACATCCTGATTGTCGGTTGTCATGCTGTATTCGTAAGGAACGTATATCTCGAAGTTGGCTCCGCTGAGGTCAATGCTGTATGGCTTATCCGGGTCCACCTTACCGTCCTCACCGAGCTTGTGGTTGATGGCGGAATGCGCAATGACAATACTCTCGCCAGGATTCACCTTATATGTATGTCCGTTGCCGGGGATGGTATACAACTGTGTCACCACGATGGAGTCCTTTTTGAGGTATGACGGCATCGGGTCTGATTCGTCATTCTCGAGATTGTTATAGTCGCCACAGATGGCTATGGAGAGTCCGTCGGCGTAAAGCGCACGATCACTCACGTTACGTATGGTGAAATAGCCCTCATAGTAAGTGCGCGAGAAGTTGCCGTTATCGTCACCGTTGAAGTAGAGCTCGTCAAGCACGAATGTCTTCTCAAGCTGACCGAACAGTCCTGCCACCTTTACGCTGACTGTGGCCTGATAAGCTGAAAGGGTGTAGTTCTCGGTGTGTCCGTACATGGTGCTCACACCGTCATAGCTGTCCTCAGCCACAATGTCATACTGTCCCAACGGCAACGAGAATGTGGCCTTGCCAGAAGCGTCAGCCTGAGCTGTGAATGCCGTGCCCGACTTCGACTCTGTCACTTTAACCTGAAACGCTGTAAAGTCGGTTATGGTCTGGTCAGACGTGATTTGTACTGTGAATGTGGAAAGCTTAGGCTCGTTGTCGCTTTCGCCGCACGAAACAAAAATCAGTGCTGATACGACAACGGCTAAAAGGGAAAAGATTTTTCTCATTGATTTGGTTGAACTTTAATGTGTAAAAAATATATGCGTAAAAACACGTTGTTTTTTATGGCTGCAAAGTTAACGCTTTCCACATTGTCTCCCAATACCCAATATTCAGTATTCTGGTAACCTCTCAGCACATGTCTTCTTGCCTAAAAACATGTTCTTCATGTCTTCTTGTCAAAAAACATGGCTTCATGTCCGTCATGCAAATATCGTACAAAGAGTAAAAAGCTGTTACAAAATAAAAATCAATTCTAGAGAATCAAAAAGCTGTTTTTATGGTGTTTTGCTGTGCAAACAGCACCCGCGCATAACGATAGAGCCACTTTTACAGTCCAATAGTGCCACTATTAGACAGTAAAAGTGGCACTATTGCATGATAAAAGTGGCACTATTGCAGTGTAAAAGTGGCGCTATTGCAGAAGAAAACGGCTCTTTTACAAGTCTGATTTCATAACGTTTCGCTCAGAAACCATATAACATACTGTGTATAAGCACGTTATCTCAAACCGCTCAAAACTCAAGAATTTCGCACCAAAGATTTTGTTGTGCGCTCAACTGGGAGTATTGAGCATCAGAAATGCAAATATTGTCTTCGGAATCGCCGAAGAATTAGAAAAGAACCCGCTATATGAGCTGTTTAAAATAGCCCGCACCATCATAACCAAAGCAGCGCTTTATAAAAACAAAAGAGGCTTTAATGCATGAAACAAGAGAAACTATTCTCTGACCTGCATTAAAGCCTTTTATAAAACTCAAAACTCCATTACAGCGGAGTAGTAAAGATGTATGTGCGGAGCACGTAATAGCTGATGATGCCGGCAATGTAGCCAACGAAAGCTATCCATGTGATCTTCTTCATATACCATCCGAAGGTGATCTTCTCCAGACCCATTACCACAACGCCTGCGGCGCTGCCGATGATGAGCATTGAGCCGCCCACACCGGCGCAGTAAGCGAGGAGCTGCCAGAAGATGCCGTCCACTGCCATGTCGCCTGTAGCGGCAACCGGATACATGCCCATGCAGCCTGCAACAAGCGGTACGTTGTCGACGATGCTCGAGAGGACACCGATGATGCCGGTGACGAGGTAGTGATTGCCGTCGAAGAAGACGTTCAGACCCTCGCCGAGAGCTGTGAGCACACCCACCTCAGAGAGGCAAGAGACAGCCATGAGGATGCCGAGGAAGAAGAGGATGGTGGACATATCCACGCGTGAGAGCAAGTTGGTGACGCGCTTCTGTGTGCCCTCTGCGTCATGTCCGCGATGGAGATGACGATAGAACACCTCTGTGGTGGTCCAGAGAACGCCGAGCACGAGGAGGATGCCTACGAACGGAGGCAGATGTGTGATGCTCTTGAAGATGGGCACGAAAATCAGACCGCCCACACCGATTACGAAGACAGCCTTACGCTGTGTCTCGGTGAAGTCGCCAGAGTCCTCGTCTGCACCAGCCTTCACCTCCGGCATGTGAAGCTCGCCCTTGAGGCTGTACTGCAGGATGAACGCAGGAATAAGCATCGAAACGATGGACGGAATGAGAATCTCGCTGATGACGCCAAGAGCTGTGATAAGGCCCTTGTTCCAGAGCATGATGGTGGTGACGTCGCCGATGGGCGAGAATGCGCCGCCTGAGTTGGCTGCGATGATGACAAGCGAAGCGTAGATGAGGCGGTCGTTGCGGTCAGCGACGAGCTTGCGCAGAATCATAATCATCACGATACTTGTCGTAAGGTTGTCAAGGATGGCTGAAAGGATGAAGGTAAGGAAAGCGATGCGCCATAGCAGGGCACGCTTCGAGTGTGTCTTCATCACCTTGCGCACCCAATTGAATCCGCCGTTCTGGTCGACAATCTCCACGATTGTCATAGCGCCCATCAGGAAGAAAAGCGTCGTAGAGGTGTCGCCGAGATGCTCCTGTATGATGGAGGTGACCTTCTCCGCCATTCCCTCAATGCCACCGGCATAGTCGGGGTGCATCATTGTAAGAAACTGCAGCGGGTCGCACATATAGAGCGTCCAGCAAGCCACAAACATCAGCAGCGCCACGGCCGCCTTGTTCACCTTTGTCAGACTTTCCATGGCGATGCAAGCATAGCCTATAACGAAAGCCACGACAATCATGATTGTCAATGTTGTCATAATTCTTTTTCTTGGATATTGTTTTTTAAAGTTATTCTATATTGTCATCAGATTATACGAGGATGTAATAATTGCCTACAAAATTAGTAAATAAAACCATATAAAAAGAATTGATAACGCTATATTAATATATGTGTAAACAAAAAAGACGCAGACAACGGGGTTTGATGCCGTTGTCTGCGTCTTATGGTGACGTCATGTCTGATTATTGTCTTATATAAGCCTTCTTACACGTATGTCTCGAGGAACTTGATGGTGCCTTCCACCTTCAGAGTCTCTGTTGTTGCAGGAACGAGGATGCTCTCGCCTGCCTGCAGAGTGATGGTGTTGCCCTCATTGTCGGTGATGGTGCCTTCGCCCTTGAGTCCGATGAGGATGACGAAGCTGTCAAGCTCAGAATAGTCGAGCGTCATCGGCTCGTCGAGGTCGTAAACGGCAGTGTTGAAGTAAGGGCACTGCACGAGGCTCACACCCTGATTCTTCACCGGTGTGTAGTCTGTACGGTAGTTGCTCTCTACGTTATAGTTGATGCACTCGGCTGCCTGCTTTGTGTGAAGCTCGCGGTAATTGCCGTTCTTGTCCTTACGCTTGAAGTCGTAGATGCGGTATGTAACGTCGCTGGTCTGCTGAATTTCAGCGAGGAAGCAGCCTGTGCCGATGGCGTGGATGCGTCCTGCGGGGAGGAAGAAGCAGTCGCCTTCCTTCACATCGTAGCGTGAGATGGCGTCGCAGATGGTGTCGTTCTCCACCATTGCTGTATATTCTTCCGGTGTGATCTGCTTCTTGAGACCGCAGAGCAGAGTGGCGTCCTTGTCAGAGTCGAGGAGATACCACATCTCTGTCTTGCCGCGCTCCTTGCCCTGACGCTTTGCTATTTCGTCTGTCGGGTGCACCTGGATGGAAAGGTCCTGACGTGCGTCGATGAACTTGATGAGGAGGGGGAACTCATCGCCGAAGCGCTTGTAGTTGTCAGCGCCCACGAGCTTGTCCTTAAGCTCAGCCACTACTTCGTTGAGCTTCTTGCCTGCGTACGGTCCGTTGGCTACGACGGTCTCGTTGCCCGGCACGCCTGAGATTTCCCAGCTCTCGCCGACATTCTCCTGCTCTACGTTAAGGTGCTTGAAAGGGATGATCTTCTCGCCGCCCCAGATGGTGGACTTGAGAAGTGCGTTAAACTTAATTGGTTCCATAATTGATTGTATTTAGTAAGTTAATTTTCTTTCCAGAACTGGGGTGAGAAGATTACGAGGACGGAGAATATCTCCAGACGGCCTATCAGCATCAGCACGGAGCATATCCACTTGGCTGTGTCGGGCAGGATGCTCCATGACATTGTGGGGCCTATCTCCAGACCGAGCGTCGGACCTACGTTGCCTAAGCAGCTGAGCGTGATGGTGATGGCATTGGTGTTGTCGATGCCCATCGCTATCATTGAGAACGAACAGAAGAGGCACAGGACAAGATAGGTGGCGAGGAACGCCAAGAGCGTCACGCGCTTTGAGGACGGAACGTTGGTGCCGTCTATCTTCATGGGCAGGATGGCGTTGGGATGGAGCATCTGACGAAACTCGTTCTTGATGACCTTGAGCACCATAACCGCTCTGATGCACTTGAAGCCGCCGCTCGTCGATCCGGAGCAGGCGCCAAAGAACATGCAGACAGCGAGCACCACCCACGTCACATGAGGCCACTTGCCTGGGTCGTCGGCAAGAAAGCCGGTGGTGGTAATGAAGGACACCACGTGGAAGAGACTGCTGCGGATGGCTGGTTCCAGACTGTATCCGTTCTTCCACATCAGCTCTACGACAATGAACGCCGAGAATGCCAAGACCACGAAGAAATAGAACTTGAACTCCGAACTGCGCAGCAATGTGGAGATGCGACGCTGCGAGGCGGTCATATACAGCAACGTGAAGTTGGCGCCTGCTATGAAGCAGAAGAACGTCAGGATGTACTGGATGGCTGGCGTGAACAACGAGTAGTCGCTGTCCACGGCGAATCCTCCGGTGGCTGCCGACGTAAACGCATAGTTGATGCTGCGGAATACGTCCATTCCTGCCAACATTAATGAGCTCATACAGAAGATGGTGATGAGCAGATAAACCACCCATATCCACTTGGCTGTGGTGCTGAGACGGGGATGGAGCTTGGTCTTTATTGGTCCGGTGGCCTCCGCCGCGAACACCTTTACGCTTCCTCCGACAAGGGAGGGAAGGATGGCAATGGTGAAGAACACGATGCCGAGACCGCCTATCCACTGTATCAGCGAGCGCCAGAACAGAATGCCGTGAGGCAGGACGCTGACATCGTCGATGATGGTGGCGCCGGTGGTGGTAAATCCGGACATTGTCTCGAAGAAGGCGTCCGTGAACGAGGGCAGATAGCCTCCAATGACGAAGGGCATTGTTCCCACAAGGGAGAACACCACCCAAGTGAGAGCCACGACAAGATAGGCGTCGCGGCGTGAGAGCGAGTTGTCGCAGCCATGACCGAGATAGCGCAGGACGAAGCCTGAGGCTATGGAGACAGCAATGGACGTTCCGAATGCCAGGACGTCATCCTCATGATAATAGAAAGCCACGCCAAGACACATGAGCAGCATCACCGACTCGATGAAGAGCAGCGAGCCTAATATCTTGTATATCAACTTCAGGTTTATCATACGAACAGTTTCTCTATCTTCTTCATGTTGATATTATGACAGAACACCATAACGGAGTCGCCGGGCTGTATCATTGTGTTACCGGATACGAGGTAGCCCTGTCCGTCGCGGACAAGTCCGCCGATGGTCATACCCTGCGGCATACCCAAGTCCTTTACGGGCTTGCGGGTTATCTTGGCTCCCTCGCAGGGAATGAATTCCGCTACGTCGGCATTGGCAGTCATAAGGAAGCGCACGTTGTGGACGTTGGCGTCAAGCATCATCTGATAGATGTGGCTGGCAGCAATCGACTTCTTGTTGATGATTGTTCCGATGTCAAGGCTCTCCGCCATGCTGATATAGTCGATGTTCTCCACCATTGCAACGGTCTTGCGCACACCGAGTCGCTTGGCTGTGAGGCAGGCGAGGATGTTGGTTTCGGCATTGCCGGTAAGCGCCACGAACGCCTGCGTGTTCTTTATTCCCTCTTCGATAAGGAGCGAGAGGTCGCGTCCGTCACCGTTGATGACGAGAGCGTCTTCGTCTTCAAGGAGCGAATTGAGTCGTTCGCAACGCTGTTCGTCAATGTCAATGATCTTTACGTCCATGTAGCTGGGCATGGTCTTGACGGTACGCACGGCAGTGGCGCCGCCTCCCATTATCATCACGTTCTTCACGTCAACGTAATGCTCCTTGCCCACAATCTTCCTTATATAAGGTATATACTGTCTGGTGGTCATGAAGTAGGCGAGGTCGTAAAGTTGGAGGCAGTCGTTACCGCCCGGTATGATGGTCTCGCCGTCGCGCTTGATGGCAACGATATGATAAGGGTCCTCAGGTCCGCAGAGATTTCGCAGCGGCTGGTCGAGGATGGTGCATGACTGGCGCAGCTTCACGGCGAGCATCACCAGCGCTCCTCCGTGAACATCCCAGCGCTGTCTTACCCACGACATCTTCAGTCCGTTGTTGATGTCGGTGGCAGCAAGCATCTCCGGATAGATGATGGAGCTGACGCCCAGTCGTCCGAAGAAAGCCTGGAGGTCAGGCTCGATGTATTCAGAGTTGTCTATTTTAGCCACCGTCTTCTTGGTGCCGAGTCCGTTGGCAAGCACGCATGACGCCATGTTCTGGCTCTCGTCCGGCGTTACGGCAATGAAGAGGTCGGCATGTTCAGCCCCAGCCCTTCGCAGCGCCTTCACGCTGGTGGGCGACGCCTCCATTGTTAGGATGTCCACGTCAGACCCGATCCGTGCGAGTCGTTCCTCGTCAGAGTCGATAACGACGATGTCGTCATGCTCTCGTGAGAGAAGGCGCGCTAAGTGTGTGCCTATGGCATAGGCACCGGCTATGATGATTTTCATAATGTCTTAAGAATGTATATTAGATGTATTGGTAATGGCATCTACGATGGCGTCAATGTCAGTACCGGCTATATGGCGCAACTGTTCCACCGTGCCATGCTCGATGAAGCGGTCGGGCAGACCTATGCGCTTGACAGTAACGTCCTTGTCGTGGTCGCTCATCCATTCCAATATGGCAGAGCCGAATCCGCCTGCTCGCTGTGCGTCCTCTACGGTAACGATGCGACGGAACGTGGACGCGACGCTCTCAAGGAGCTCTTCGTCAAGCGGCTTGCAGAAGCGCATGTCGTAATGGGCTACGCTTAACTGCTGTCCGCCCTGCTCAATGCGGTCGATGGCTTTGACCACGTCGTTGCCAATCGGTCCGTAACTGAGGACGGCTACGTCCGTGCCTTGGCGCAGACAGCGACCCTTTCCGACGGGTATCTCCTCGAACGGGCATTCCCAGTCGGCGCCCATAACTCCCCTACCCCTTGGATAGCGTATCACGACAGTGCCCTTGTCAGGCAGTTGCGCCGTGTACATCATGCGGCGAAGCTCAGCCTCGTTCATCGGTGAGCAGAGCGTAAGGTTGGGCACGCAGCGCAGGGCAGCAATGTCGAAGACACCATGATGTGTGGGTCCGTCCTCTCCCACCAGTCCCGATCTGTCAAAGCAGAACACCACGGGGAGGTTTAGCACGGCAGAGTCATGTATGATATTGTCATAAGCACGTTGTGCGAACGCGCTGTAAATATTGCAGAAAGGCATCAGTCCGTCCTTCGCCATACCGCACGAGAAGGTGGCGGCATGTCCTTCAGCGATGCCCACATCAAACACGCGGTCGGGCATTTCCTTCATCATGATGTCCATGGAGCAGCCCGTCGGCATGGCTGGCGTAACACCAACGATGCGCGGATTCTGACGTGCAAGTTCGAGAAGCGTCTTGCCGAACACGGTCTGGTATTTAAGCGGATAAGGACTGTCCTCCTTCTTGATGCGCTCTCCAGTCTCGGCATCGAAGAGTCCGGGGGCGTGCCAGATGGTGGCCTCCTTCTCCGCCGGGGCATATCCCTTGCCTTTCACGGTGTGGAGATGCAGGAGCTTGGGACCGCGCATGTCCTTGAGCTGTTCCAGAATGCGCACCACCTCGCTGACATTGTTGCCGTCGAACGGTCCGAAGTAGCGTATATTCATGCCCTCAAAGATGTTCTGCTGATGGGCAAGCGCCGACTTCAGGGCATTGTTAAGGCGGATGAGTCCTTTCCTGCGGTTTTCATTAAGGTAGCCTTTGGAATGAAGCCATTGCGAAGCCTTGAAGCGCAGGCGGTTGTATGTGGCATTGGTATCGAGATTGAGCAGATACTTCTCCATGCCGCCCACGGCACGGTCGATGCTCATATCATTGTCATTAAGAATGATAAGGAGGTCGTTGGGCGACGACGACACATTGTTAAGGCCCTCGAAAGCCAGTCCTCCCGACATCGCACCGTCACCGATTACGGCAACGACATGGCGTGAGTCGTTGCCGGTCTTGCGTGCTGCCACAGCCATACCGAGCGCCGCCGAAATAGAATTAGAGGCGTGTCCGCACGTAAAAGTGTCATACTCGCTCTCCATCGGACTCGGGAAAGGCCTAATGCCGTGCAACTTACGGTTGGTGGAGAAACATCCGCGACGGCCTGTGAGCATCTTATGCCCATAGGCCTGGTGTCCCACGTCCCACACAATACGGTCAAACGGGGTATTGAAGACATAGTGTAAGGCCACTGTCAACTCCACCACACCAAGCGAAGAGGCCAGATGTCCGGGGTTGACGGCAAGCTCCTCCACAATGACGTGGCGGAGTTCGGAGCACACTTCTTCAAGCTGCTCCACCCTTAACTTGCGAAGGTCGTCGGGATATTCAATCTTTCCTAATAATCCTAAGTTGTCGTTGTTCATGAGGTTTGTGATGTAAATGCTACGGAAGGCTTTATCGTCTCAATAGGACAGCTTTTGCTGACCTAAAGCATTGGTTTTCGCCCTTTCCAACTTGCAAAGATAATGTAAATGGCTGAAAGGACAAAAATTTTTTGGCTATTACATATAATTTGATTATTTTTGCAAAGTTTTTGAGAGGCAAATGCTTGCCGATACTGAACAATCACGATAACACAGATTTAAAATACGATAAACAATTAAACATTTTTGCTTGTGAAAAAATGAGTAGCCCCACTAATTTCAACTACCACAGCGACCGTATGCTCATTGGTGCTGTATTAATCGGAGACATTATCATTGCCACCCTGACATTCCTGCTTTTCTGCAGACACATGCCAGGCATCTGTCACGATGATGCAATACGCCAGACCATCACGGTCAGCATCATGCTCTACTTCGCCTGTACGTACCGTAACGGCGTAGTGCTTCATCGCCGCCGCGCGAGCACGCATCTCATTGTGATGCGCGTAATGAGCAACATGTTCAAGTTTACAATCCTCAACATCCTGGTTTTCACCATCGGCGACTTCTGGCATATGGCACCAGCAAAGTATTTGCTTTGTATATTGACGATGACCGTACTGATATCCATCTATCGTGTATTGGTGAGAAGAATAGTAGTAGCATGGCGCCGTAAGCCCAATCACGTCCACAACGTAGTGATTGTCGGAAGTTCGGAGAACGCTGTCGAGCTCTACAAGGAGGTAATGGAAACCGTCACATTGGGATACAATGTCAACGGTTACTTCGACGACGAACGCAACCCGCTGTTCCCCGAAAAGGCAACATACCTCGGCCAACCGGAGGACGTGCTGGAGTATCTCAAGAAGCATCCGGAGGTGCATGAGGTGTATTGCTGTCTGCCTTCGAAGCGCAGCGCGGAGATTGTGCCAATCATACATTATTGTATGCAGAACTTCCTCCACTTCTTCAGTATGCCTAACGTACGTAACTATGTGCACCACCGTATGCACTTCACCATGTTCGGCAACGTGGCATGCATGAGCCTCTACAACGAACCGCTGTCACGCGTGGAGAACCGCTTCATCAAGCGTGCCTTCGACATCATCGTTTCGCTTATCTTCCTCTGCACACTCTTCCCGTTCATCCTGCTCCTCGTGGGCATCGTGACGAAGATAACAATGCCTGGACCGATATTCTTCAGACAGAAGCGTACGGGTCTTGACGGCAAGGACTTCTACTGTCTGAAGTTCCGAAGCATGAAGGTGAACAAGGATGCCGACACCGTGCAGGCTACGCTCAACGACCCACGTAAGACAAAGTGGGGCAACATCATGCGTAAGACCAATCTTGACGAGATGCCACAGTTCATCAATGTGCTCCTCGGACAGATGAGTATCGTGGGTCCGCGTCCGCACATGGTGAAGCAGACCAACGACTACTCGAAGATAATCGACTACTATATGGTGCGCCACCTCATAAAGCCGGGCATCACCGGATGGAGCCAGGTGACGGGCTTCCGTGGCGAGACAAAGGAAATATACCAAATGGAAGGTCGCGTAAGAGGCGACATCTGGTATATGGAGCACTGGACTATCTGGCTCGACATATATATTATGTATAAGACAGTGGCAAACGTAGTGCAGGGCGACAAGAACGCCTACTAAACGCAGAAGCACAAAAAGAAGATTATATCAATCTTCAAGCAATTAATATAACTGCAAGATAACCAAAACTCGGACAGGCGGCGCATAGATTGCGCTGCCTGTCTTTTTTTGTGCTAAAGAGAGCTATACACGGCTCACCCGATAAACCAGGGGGATTAAGCATATAGCTTTGTAAGTCTGAAAAGAAAGAACTTTATATCCGTT
>ERZ894223.462-NODE-462-length-39849-cov-8.696613_pt1 | contig 39849 bp, 36 predicted proteins | sample MGYA00380293_ERZ894223 | MGnify/ENA primary metagenome ERZ894223 (study PRJEB32331, sample SAMN06328445) | human gut metagenome | biome: human gut microbiome; feature: stool | host: Homo sapiens | collected 2014-11-05 ...
CACCGAGATCTACACCTAAGCCTTCGTCGGCAGCGTCAGATTGTATAAGAGACAGGAATAGATCACCCGCTCCGAACCTGGCGCCTTTTCTTTTCGCCATGACCCCAGTCAGAGCGGCTATCGCGAACGTCCCGGCAGCTGCGACGACCTTTACTCCGGCCTGACCCCCTGTCGTGGGCGGCAGGGCCGCCAGCCCCATGGGGACCAGGGCGATCGCGAGCACCGTCGGTATGACCCTGAACCGAGAATCACACTGCGCTGCCGACGTGATAGCAGACAGCAGCAATGAGGACGCCGGTGATACGAGGGCTCCGACGGTCGACATCCCGAGATAGACGGGAAGCCATGGCAATTCAGCCGCAAGGGTCCTGTCGTATCTCCTCCTATACGAGCCCGAGAGGGCCTTCTGGGTGACACACTCCGAGAGGACGCCGCGATCGCGTGCGAGTCGCGCCGCACGCGGGCTGACCGTCTGGAGCTCGACGCCCTTCTCCAAGGCGGCGGAGAGCCCCGCGGACGGCGGTTCGCCGCCGAACTCCTCCAGGTCGCCTGCTTCCATGGCGAGGTAGCGTCGGTGGCACCAGATGTGAGTCAGGAGCCAGAAGGCCGCACCCGAGAGGATGCCGGCTGTGAGGCCGGTCATTTGATTAAGCGGAGGGACGGATGCTGTCAGCGTTGGTGATGACGTCCGTGATCTTCTGGAGCTTGCCATCCAGGGCCTTGCCGAGGAGGGTGAAGCCTCCGATGAGGGCGATGATCACCAGGGCGACGATGACGACGTACTCGACGGAGACCTCACCGGCCATCGCGCGCTCGTGCTCGCGCTTGATCGCGCGGCTGGTCTGCGACACGGCGACGGTCGCGTCGGCTGCGGCCTTGTAGCAAAGGTCGCTGGGGGCGGTTGCGTTAATCATTCTGCTTCCTTTCGTTGACCCCGTTGCTCCTCCTGCATCCGACATGAGGAGGGGAGGACCCTTCCTCCCATTCAGACTATTAACGCAACCGCCCCCTCTTGGACTGCCCCATGAGAGCCCACCGTGAACCATCTTCGTTCACGGTGCTCCATGTGAGCCCATGTCGGGGCCATTCAGTTGTACTTTCCTATTTCCGCCCGTCTTCGACGTGCCCGGATGCTGTCGAGTCTACAGCTTGCCGACATGTGACGATTTTCTTAGGACCGCGTGATTAGAAAAAGCCGAGGTAGAGTGTTTGGCGGTGCCGTCAAGTTAGGGGACTCTTAATCCCAAGGTCCAGGGTTCGAATCCCTGATCGCCCACCCATTGAATCGTGCAGCCTCGAAAGAGGCTGTTTTGCTATCTGTAGCGACTCCTGTGCTTCGGTCCCTTTTGCACTCATGCATGTACGTTCTGATGCATGTATGGCTATGGTTTCAGCGGCACTCAATCGGCGCGATAGTGCGATCCGAGGCCCTCGGTACGGTTTCTCATTGCCTGCAGCATCGCCTGGGCGAGCTTGAGTTGCGAGGAGACGCGTATCCCACGTGCAAGTGCGGCGTCGGCGGGTATCACGCAGCCACGGCAATCTCCGTGATATCGTGCTTCGCGCTGCAGTCGTTCAATATCGTCGAGTGCCGTTGCAAGGCCTTCTTCGGTCCGTTGAATCATGGCATGCGCGCTCATGGTCCCCTGCATGTCCTTGGTGATGCGGCTCGCGTCCATGTCGTCTAAAGGCGCTGCGTTCATCCGGATGCGCTCAAGTGACTCTTTGAGGATGCGGTCTGCATTGATACAGGTCGATGCTGCGGTGCCTTGATTCGCGGCGCCCTTGCCGGCAATCCGTCCAAAAACCAGGCCGTTTGCACTGGAGAGCCCCCCGATTCGATCGGCGCCGTGCATGCCGCCCGTGACTTCACCACATGCAAAAAGTCCTGGTACGCTCGTCTTGGCATGAGCGTCGATGCGGATACCGCCGTTTGCTGCATGCGCGTACATCGCAACGCGCAGCTCGTCGTTGGGGGTGATTCCAAGCTCGTCTTCCATCCATTGCGCGAACGTCTGCACGAACTCCGGTGCGTCGTCTTTGGGAAAGTTATAGTGGACGGCGATTCCGTCTTCTCCCGCGGCGTCGATTGCCATGTCGACGAGTTCATCACCGAGACGGCACGTGAACGGTCCGTGTCCTGAGCGCGCTTCAAGTAGATCGGAAAGCCCTTTGCGATCGGCGGGCAAAATACCGGCGGGGTCTTCGAAGACCGCATAGCGGAAGGTCTTTTCGTTGAAGACGATTCCACGGGCGGGCGAGACGAGCCCAGGCATCATTTGCATGAATTCGATATTCACGAGTGAGCAGCCCGCGTCGAGGGCGATGCCGTGTGCGGAACTGAGGACGTCTCGTGAGGTGAGACTGCGTTCAAACAGTCCTCCCGTGCCGCCGGAGCACAGGATGACCGACTTGGCGGGGAAGGGGAAAAGCTCCTGTTCGCGCCTGTCGTACAGGATGGCGCCGATGACCGGGCCATGTTGATCTCGAACGATTTCCATGAGCTCGCAGCGCTCTAGGAGCTCGATGCCGAGCCGTTCTATCTCGGCACGTGCGACGCGTTCGAAAGCCTCGCGCGTTATGCCCCGCCACAGGCGATTCGCGTGGTCGAAGCAGGGGATGAACGTGACCTCGCGCGCGCTTTCGGCGCTGGAGGGGCGTTTGAGGGGAACGCCGAGCTCCTGTTCAAGCCACTCGATTGCGGGGCGGATGTTGTGAACGAACGTCTCAACAATGGCGGGGTCGGCGACGCCGCAGCCGACATTCTCGATGGTTGCGATGAGATCGGCCTCGTTTTCTTCGTCGGATGGGCCGATGAGTCCCAAGCCCCAGGTGCCTGGATAGAAGCTCGATCCGCCGAAGAGTGGGCCGGCACAGGCGATTGTGACGTTCGCGCCCGCTCGCGCCGCCTCAATAGAGGAAACGATGCCGGCGATGCCGCCGCCGATTACGAGGACGTCGGTCTCTTCGTGCATGTTGGTCCCTTCTCACGTTCTGTCAAAAGCGTAGGGGTCTTACCGTTATAAGACAACCGATGCCTCAGTGAGGCTCTCAAATGGCCCATGAACGGTCGATTGTCCCTTGTGGCTGGCGCGAGCAATGTATGGGCGAAGAACCGCTCTGAGGGGCCGTGCGCTGCCTTTATGGTGTGGGGGGCTCATCCCATTGCGCATCGGGTATAGTGCTGGCATTGCAAGGGAGCCCGGAGATGGGATGGATGACATGAAGATTAAGGTTTTCGAACTCCGCGATGACGAGCGCACGGCGTACGACCGTGTTGTTGGCGAGCTGCCCGCCGGTTGCGAGGTGGCCTGGTCCGCGGACACGCTTACGAGCGCGACGCTGGACATGCTGGATGGCGCTGAGGGAGTTGTCATCGTCAACAAGAGCCCGTTGGATGCGGACATGCTTCGCGAGTTGCATGATCGAGGGGTTCGGTATGTTGCAACGCGCAGCATCGGCTTCAACCATATCGATATAGATGCGGCCAAGGAGCTTGGCATCCATGTGTGCAATACGACCTATCCGCCTTATGGCGTGGCTGAGTTTGCCGTCATGCTCATGCTCATGGCTCTGCGCAACTACAAGCCCGCCATGTGGCGACAGCAGGTCAACGACTACTCGCTAGCCGGATTGCGCGGTCGCGAGCTGCGCACCCTCACCGTGGGCGTCATGGGGACGGGTCGCATCGGCCGCGCCGTTATCGATTATCTGCGAGGCTTCGGCTGCAAGATTCTCGCATACGATCCGTTCCCCAGCGAGGAGCTCGCCGCTCGCGGCGATGTCACCTATGTGGGACTCGACGAGCTGTATGCCCAGAGCGATCTTGTGACGGTGCATATCCCGCTCATGGAATCCACGCGTGGCATTATCGACTGCGAGGCGATTGCAAAGATGCGCGACGGCGTGGTGCTGGTGAATGTCAGCCGCGGAGAGCTCATGGATGTCGATGCGCTGGTCGAGGGCATTGAGAGTGAGAAGATCGGTGCCCTTGCCATGGATGTCTTCCCTGAGGAAGACGGCATCTACCATGTGAGCCGCACGCACGACATCCTGGCAAATCGCAACATGGCGTATCTACGCCAGTTCCCCAACGTCATCCTGACGCAGCATATCGCCTTCTATACGGATATCGATGTCGACAGCATGGTCGAACAGGGCATTCGTGGCATTTTGGCCATGGCGACGGGGGAGTGCGCCACGGAGCTGTAGCGTTTTACGTCCGTGGCTTTTTCAGTTCGCATCACCAGTGTTGTGAAACATCGATTTTGGTAAAAGCGCGCCACTCGTGATGCGGAATCGTGGATAGCAAAATGGCCGCCACCCGAAGGTGACGGCCATTATCATGCCGAGTCTATGCGTGCGGCGTGAATGCTACTCGTTGATGGCGGCGTTCACGGCAACGGCGCAGGCGACGGTGGCACCGACCATGGGGTTGTTGCCCATGCCGATGAGGCCCATCATGTCGACGTGCGCAGGCACGGAGGAGGAACCGGCGAACTGGGCGTCGGAGTGCATACGGCCCATGGTGTCGGTCATGCCGTAGGAGGCAGGGCCGGCGCCCATGTTGTCCGGGTGCAGGGTACGGCCAGTGCCGCCACCGGAGGCCACGGAGAAGTACTTCTTGCCGGCCTCGAGGCGCTCCTTCTTGTAGGTGCCCGCGGTGGGGTGCTGGAAGCGCGTGGGGTTGGTGGAGTTACCGGTGATGGAGATGTCCACGTTCTCGTGCCACATGATGGCAACGCCCTCGCGGACGTCGTCGGCGCCGTAGCAGTTGACGGCAGCGCGGGGACCATCGGAGTAGGGGATGGTCTCGACGACCTTGAGCTCGCCCGTGAAGTAGTCGAACTGGGTCTTCACGTAAGTGAAGCCGTTGATGCGGGCGATGATCTGGGCGGCGTCCTTGCCGAGGCCGTTCAGGATGACGCGCAGCGGCGTCTTGCGGGCCTTGTTGGCGTTGAGGGCCAGCTTGATGGCGCCCTCAGCAGCGGCGAAGGACTCGTGGCCGGCGAGGAATGCGAAGCACTCGGTGTCGTCGGACAGGAGCATAGCGCCCAGGTTGCCGTGGCCCAGACCGACCTTGCGGTCCTCGGCGACGGAGCCCGGGACGGTAAAGGCCTGGATGCCCTCACCGATGATGGCGGCAGCCTCAGAGGCGGTCTTGGCGCCCTTCTTGATGGCCAGCGCGCAGCCCAGGGTGTAAGCCCACTCGGCGTTCTGGAACGCGATGGACTGGGTGTCGTGCACGATCTCGCGGGCGTTCACGCCCTTGTCGAGGCAGATCTGCTCGGCTTCCTCGAGGGAGGCAATGCCGTTCTCAGCGAGACAGGCGTTGATCTTCTCAACGCGACGCTCGTAACCTTCGAAAGTAACAGCCATGGTTATAGTCCCTCCCTTTCGTTACTCGTGGACCGGGAAGACGTTGGCGACCGTGTGGGTCTCCTCGTCCGTGCGCGGGTCGATGTACTTGGCGGCGTTCTCCCACTGACCGTAGTGGCCCATGGCGCCGGCGATGGCCTCCTCGGGGGTCTTACCGGCCTTGAGGGCGTCGGTGAACTTGCCGAGGTTCATGAACTCGAACGCGATGATCTCGTTGTTGGCGTTGAGGGCCATGCGGGTCACGTAGCCCTGGGCGAGCTCGAGGTAGCGAGCGCCCTTGGCCTTGGTGCCGAACATGGTGCCAACCTGGGAGCGAAGGCCCTTGCCGAGGTCGTCGAGGGAGGCGCCCACGGGCAGGCCGCCCTCGGAGAACGCGGTCTGGCTGCGGCCGTAGACGATCTGCAGGAAGATCTCACGCATGGCCACGTTGATGGCGTCGCAGACGAGGTCGGTGTTGAGAGCCTCGAGGATGGTCTTACCGGGAAGGATCTCGGAAGCCATGGCGGCGGAGTGGGTCATGCCCGAGCAGCCGATGGTCTCGACGAGGGCCTCCTCGATGATGCCCTCCTTGACGTTCAGCGTGAGCTTGCAGGCACCCTGCTGGGGGGCGCACCAGCCCACACCGTGCGTGAGGCCGGAGATGTCCTTGATCTCCTTGGCCTGGACCCACTTGCCCTCCTCGGGGATGGGCGCGGGACCGTGGTATGCACCCTTGGCGACGGGGCACATGTTCTCCACTTCCTGTGAGTACTGCATGCCTCTCCTCTCTTTCGTAGTTGGTGCCCATCTCGCGGCCAGTCGACTGCGCAACGGGCAAACCTGACATGCAGATTCATTTTAACGCGATTTGTCCACCCTGTATTCCGTGAACGGTGGAAATTCGATTCTGGAGCGTTTCAATAGGTGAAATTGCGTGTGAAGTGTTCGCGCTTCGTGAAGAGACCGAAGGTTGACGTATTTTGCGCGCGGATTGAAACGATTTCAAGCCGACGAATCCCAGGAATGGTTGGGGTTATCGTGTCTCCCCGTTGTTGCGACGCGCCGATTCGGCGGGGCGAGGCTTTTTGGGCATTTTCACGGTGAGATCGCCTGTTTGTGAGCGTGTGACTTTGCGCTCGGGCGAGCTCGGCTGCGATGCGGTCGGGCGATACGCGATTCCTGCACGGCGTTTGACGCTGCCCCAATCGCCATGGGCGACGTGGACGGTGTTCTCGAGGCGGCGGTCCCATCGGTGGTAGATGCTTTCCCCGGTTGTGGAGCGCATGCCCATGCACGGTGCGGCGATGACGACGGGAAGCAGGTATTCGACGGAGCGCCAGATGACCAGGCCTGCAGATAGATGCCAGCCGAACATTTCGCCGAATAGATAGGTGAAGCCCACCTCGGCGCCGCCTGCGCCGCCGGGTAGCGGGATGGCGTTGACCAGGAGCTCGACCATCGAGCCCGAGGCGAGGCAGATCAGCAGGTCCGCTTCGAGGCCGAATGAGCGAAGTACGAAATAGGGGAGCGCGTACATGCATCCGAGCTGGAGCAGCGTGAGGAGCTCGACGACCGGAAGCACGTGCCAGTTGGATGCGGCGGAACGGAACGCCTGGGAGAAGGAAGTGACCTGCGTGGTGAGGAAGTCGAGATAGCGCTCGTAACGTTCGTCATTGAGGACGTGCAGGGCGTGGCCCAGCTTGAGACCGAGACCGCCGAGCTTTTGGATGGGGCCGGGGAGCAGGCAAAGGAGAAGGACGCCGCCGACCTGGACGAACTTGAACCCGAACATGAAGACCCCGATCCACACGACATCGAGCCCAAGGATCTTGACGTCGGCGAAGGTCGTCAGGAAATAGTCACCGCAGAACAGCAGCATGATGGCGGCGAAGATGCCCTCGCCCGCCTCATAGAGGGTGAAGCGGACGAATTGCAACGCCGAGGCATCCGGCAGGGAAAGGCCCGCGCGGGTGAGGCGATAGATTTGGGAGGGGATGACGCCGGCACCGCCGGGGGTGAGGCGCATGAAGAAGACGCCGGAGGCTTCGACGCTCATGAGGTCTCGAAAGCCCACGGGGGAATCATGGTCGACCACGACGATGGCGGCGTATGCGAGAACACCGAAGACGTAATAGCACAAAAAGCAGGCGACTCCCGCGATGATCCACTGGGGGTTGACGCCTATGAGTGCACGGACGAAGTCGTCGAGCTGGCCGCTCAAGACGAGGTAGGCGGCGTAGGCGATTCCGAGGAACGCGAGGAAGATGAACGTGGTGCGCACCTGCTTCATGGAGGAGCTGTCGGCTTTGCGGTCCTGGACGGCCGAGGTGTCACCTACGGCGATCTTGGGGGCACGTCGATCGCGACTCGGCTCGACGGACCCGGTTGCCCCGGTTGCCGTTGGGCGCTCCTGTTCGCGATCGATGTTCGACGTCATGCCTTGCCTCCATGGTGCATCGTGCGCCGCGTCGTCGCGGCCGTGTACACAGTGTACCCGTCTACCGCCGTGCGGCCCCGGGCTTGTCCCGATGCACAAGATGGCTACGCGCTTCGATAAGCCTGAGCGTGCCATCGAGAGCGAGTGCGAGGGCGGCGCAGCAAATCGTGCCAGCGAGGATCTTGTCGATGTTCATGCTCCGCAGACCGCTGAGCAGGATCATGCCGAGTCCACCGGCGTTGATGGTTGCCGCGATGGTGGCAATACCGACGGTGGAGATGCAAGCCAGGCGTACGCCGGCGATGATGGCGGGAAAGGCGAGGGGCAGCTGCACTTTGAGCAGCACTTGCGAATCGCTCAGGCCCATGCCGCACGCAGCTTCGATAAGTGCCGGGTCAACGCCGCGAATACCTTCGAGAGCATTGCGGACGAGCATGAACTGGTTGTATACCACCATGACGATGACGGCGCTGGTGAAGCCCAATCCGGTCAGAGGGATGAGCAGGGCGAACAGTGCGAGACTGGGAATGGCGTACGCTGCCCCGAGGACCTCTACTACGGCATTGCCGAGCGGTCGGCTCCGCAGACAGGCAACGGTGATGAGTGCGGCGATGGCACAGGAGATGAGCATGGTCGCGCCCAGCAGCATGAGGTGCTCGGCTGTCGCCTCGAGCAGGTCGTCGGCGTGCGTGGCCATGTATGACAACAAGTCCATCATGCCCTCCTGCCCACGGGCGTGTAGCCCTGCGTTTCGAGCAGTTCGCGCACGAAGGGCGTGGCGGGATGTTCGAGCAGCTCTTCGGGGGTGGCGTATTGCTGCACGCGGCCGGCATCGACCACCAGGACCTTGGTGCCCAGCTTGAGGGCCTCGGTGACGTCGTGCGTTACGAAGATGAAGGTCTTGCCACTGCCGCGGTGGATGCGTAGGAGTTCGTCTTGGAGTTTGGCGCGGGTGATCGCATCGATGGCGCCGAAGGGCTCGTCGAGCAACATGATCTCGGGCGAGGCGGCCAATGCACGCACGAGCCCCACGCGCTGTTGTTGACCGCCGGAGAGCTGGGCGGGGTAGCGGTCGCGAAAATCGGCTGGGTCGAGGTGGACGAGCTCAAGCAGCTCGTCCACGCGGGCGTCGATGCGCCCGCGGTCCCACTTGAGGATCTTGGGAACGCAGGCGATGTTCTCGGCGACGGTCATGTGCGGGAACAGCCCCGTCTGCTGGATAACATAGCCGATGCCCCGGCGCAGCTCGACAGGGTCGACCTGCGATACATCCTGGCCGTTCACCAGCACGGTTCCCGTGTCGGGATCGTGCAGGCGGTTGATGAGCTTGATGAACGTGGTTTTGCCGCCGCCGGAGGTACCGAGCACGCAGACGAGCTCACCGGGATCGATCGCCAGGTTCACGTGGTCGAGCGCGGGAGATGCCGCACCCGGAAAGCGCTTGGTGACATCTCTGAATTCAACTGCCGGGGTCATGAGTCGTCCTTCTCCGCTCGTAGCGTTGCCTTGTCATGTCGGGAACTGATGTTGGATGAGGTTTTTCGTACTCGTATTGGGTTTTGCGAAGTAGAGGTGCGCCGAGCCCTGACAAAACCCCAGTTGGGGAAGCACCGACAAGGGAATGTGCTTCGAACCTGCCGGAATCAGTACGAAAAACCTCATCGAAGCGCCGCGACTGCTATGAAATGGAGTCGTAGTAGTCCTTCGCGACGTCCTCGTAATCCTCCTTGTCGATGTCAACGCGGGCGTTGAGGCGCGTGAGCTCCTCGGTGGTGAGGGCGGCGTTCACGCGATCGAGCGCCTCGGCGATACCGGGGTTGGCCTCGAGGACTTCGGCGCGCACGACGGGAGCCACGTTGTAGGGCGGCCAAACGCGCTTGTCATCCTCGAGCAGCGTGAAGGTGGGGTCGGTGAGCTGGGCTTCGGTGGTGTAAGCGGGGGTGACGTCGGCCTCGTCGTTGCGAAGCACCTCGTACTTCAAACCCTCGTCGTAAATCGCGGAGGCCTTCCAGTCGAAGGGGCCGTAGGTGGCCTCGAGGGCGGGGAGGCCGTCGGCTCGCTCGTCGAATTGACCCTGGCTGGCGAAGCGCAGGTCTTCGGCGTGGGCCTGCAGGTCGGAGATGGTCTTGATCCCGTACTTCTTTGCGGCCTCGGTGCGAATCACAAGCCCCTGGCCGTCGGCAGCCTCGGACTTGCTCAGCCATACTAGATCGAACTGATCGGCATAGGCGCTTTTAACGGTCTCGTAGACCTCCTCGGGATCGGTCAAGGGGTCCATCTTGAGGACGGAGATGAGGCCGGTGCCCGTGTATTCGGGGTACAGGTCGATGTCGCCGTTTTCAATCGCGGTGTGAATGAGTGAACCCGAGATCTCAAACGAGCGCTTAACGCTGAATCCCGCGTCCTCCAGGGCGAGGGCGTAGAGCTCGGAGAGGATGACGCCTTCGGTGAAGGCCTTCGAGCCGACCGTGATGGCGTTCTCGCTGCCTTTGGAGTTTCCGCAACCGGAGAGGGATGAGGCGCTCAGGAATGAGAGTGCTGCGGTGCCACATAGGGCTAGAGCGCTGCGACGGGTGATTGTGGTGTTCATGATGGTCCTTTCGGAAGGAATGACACGTGCCTGATTAGAAGGGCTGATCAGTGGCGGCTCTCACATTGCCGGGCGGCCGGTTGGTCATGCTGCGCCGAAGTCGATGGGCAGGAACGAGGGCCGTCCGTAGAATCAGCGGGCGGATGAGCCGACGTGTTCGTACGTGCGGATGCGTCGATCGACCATGGCGAGCACGCGATTGACGATCAACGAGAGCACGGCGACGGAGATGCCGCCGATCCAGAGTAGGTCGTTACGGAGCGCTCCGAGCCCGGTATAGATGAGGATACCCAGGCCGCCCGCCCCGATATACGCTGCGAGTGTTGCGGATGCGATGATTTCGGAAGCGGCGGTGCGGACGCCGGAGAAGGCAAGCGGGAAGGCGAGCGGCGCCTTGACGGTGAGCCAGAGACGAGCCGGACTCATGCCCATACCGACTCCCGCCTCTATGACATCGGCGGGGACGCTTCTCAATGCGACGGCCGTGTTGATGAGGATGGGCGGGATGGCGAGGACGGTGAGCGCCACGACTGCGGGCACGGTGCCCACGCCCAGGTACGGTACGCAGATAATGAGAATCGCCAGGCTGGGAATCACGCGAAGGACCCCAGCTGTCCCGGTGGCGAGTCGTTCGCTCCATGCGTGCTGGGAACACAAGATGCCGAGTGGGACCGCGATGGCGAGCGCCGCGGCGAGTGCCATGCCGCTGATGGCGAGATGGTCGATGACCATCTGGATCCATTCGGCCCCATGCTCGGAAAAGTATGTCGTAATCTGCTGGATCATCTCCACCTTGGTTCAACTAGGTCGCAAACGGGGACGGGTGAATTGAGCGTGGCCGCCTTGTGCCCCCTCAATTTAGGGACAGTCCCCAAATCGAGGGGGCGTGGAAGGGCTCTAGGCGTCGAGCATGCCGTCGAGGGTGCGCCAGGCGAGTTCGGCGCACTTCACACGCGCCGGCATGTGCGAGATGTCCTTAAGCTGAGCGGCCTCGTCGAGGTCTTCGAAATCCTCCTCGGAGAGCTCCTCGCCGCGGATCATGGCGAGGAAAAGGCTCGAGAGGCGCTTTGCCTCCTCAACGGTCTCGTCGGTGATGAGCTCGGCCATAATGTCGGCCGATGCCTGGGAGATGGCGCAGCCGTGACCGGTGAACGCGGCCTCGACGATCACGCCGTTCTCGACGCGCAGCGAGAGCGTGAGCTCGTCACCGCAGCTAGGGTTGATGCCGTCGTGCGTGTGCGTGGGGGCATCCATCTCGTACTTGTAGTCGGGATGTGTATTGTGCTCCATGAAAGAGGCGGAGCCGTAGAGGTTGCCCATGCTCGGGTCCTTTCGTGTACTGAAAACCTCAATTTAGGGACAGTCCCTAAATTGAGGTGCGCGTGCGACTAGTTGTGGAAGACGCTCCAGACATGGTTCAGGGAGTCGATGAAGCGATCGATGTCGTACTTGTCGTTGTAGAAGGCGATGCTGGCGCGGCAGCAGGCGAGATTCTCGACCTGAAGCCAGGTGAGCAACGGCTGGGCACAGTGGTGGCCTGCGCGGATGCACACGCCGTCCATGTCCATGATGCTGGCGACGTCGTGCGGGTGGATGCCGCGCACGTTGAAGCTGATGGCGCCATGGTGCTGGTCCCAGTAGATGGACCCGACGATGTCGACAAAGGGAAGCTGGACCATGCGGCTCATGGCGTAGTGGACGAGTGCGCGCTCGCGCTCGGCGACGGTCTCGTAGCCGACCTTGTTCACGAGGTAGTCCAGCGCGACGCCCGTGGCGTAGATGCCCGCGGCGTCTTGCGTGCCGGCCTCGAACTTCTCGGGCACGGGGGCCCAGGTGGCTCCCTGCTCGGTGACGGAGTCGATCATCTCGCCGCCGGTGTAGACCGGGTCGGTGCGGTCGAGCAGGTCCATGCGACCCCACAGCACGCCGACGCCCATGGGGCCGAGGGCCTTGTGCGCGGAGAAAGCCAGGAAGTCAGCCCCGAGCTCCCGCACGTCGAGGGCCATGTGGGGGACGGACTGCGCGGCGTCGACCACCATGTAGGCGCCGTTGGCGTGAGCGGCCGCGGCGAGCTTGGCGATGGGGTTCTCCACGCCGAGCACGTTGGAGACATGGCCGCAGGAGACGATCTTGGTCGCAGGGCCGATCTTGGCGGCGATCTCGTCGTCGGTGATCTGGCCGGTGGGGGTGGGGTAGAGGTAGATGAGCTTCGCGCCGGTCTCGCGGCAGACCTGCTGCCAGGGGATGAGGTTGGAGTGGTGTTCCATGATGGAGATGGCAACCTCGTCGCCGGGCTCGAGCACGTGCGGGGCAAAGCCCTTGGCCACGATGTTCAGGGCTTCGCTCGTGTTGCGGCAGAAGACGACCTCGTTGGCGCGGGCGCGACCGCGCTCGTCCACGGCGCCGATGAGCTCGGCGATTTGGGAGCGGACCTTCGCGATGGCCTCGGTCGCCTCGACGGAGAGCGAGTACAGGCCGCGCAGCGGGTTGGCGTTCATCGTCTCATAGAAGCTCTTCTGCGCCTCGAGCACGCAGGCGGGACGCTGAGCGGTGGCGCCGCTGTCCAGGAAGGCGAGTTCGGGGTGCTGAGCGAGCAGTGGGAAGTCGCCCTTGAAGGGGTTGAGCTCGATATCGACGCGCGGCCAGCCGCGGCTGACCTCGTCGGAAGCATCGAAGACGAATTCAGACGGAGCCGTGCAGGTGTCGCACGTCACGTTCTCGGTGTCGATCACGCGATCTCCTCCTCAAAATGCGGGATGATCTGGTTGCCGAGGCGCACGACGTTGGCGCGCACGGCGTCATTGGGCGCCTGCAACGCGGCGTCCTCGAGCTTTGCGGAAAGGAACAGGGCCTCGGTCTGCTCCTGGGAGAGGCCGCGGCATGCCGCGTAGAAGAGCTGATCGGGACGCACGTGGCCGATGGTGGCGCCGTGGTTGCCCGCAACGTCATCTTCATCGCACAGGATGTTCGGAACGGTTTTGTTGTCCACGCCCTTGCTCGCCAGCAGCACAGTCTCGCGCTCGTTGCCCTCGGCGCCCTTTGCCCCGTGGATGAGGTCGATGGTGCCGCGCAGGCACTTCTTGGACGTGCCCGTGAGTACGCCGTTGGCATCCATGTTGGAGACGGTCTTGCGCCCGCGATGGCGGATGATGTAGTTGAAGTCGCGCTGCTGGGTGCCGGCGGCGAGATAGCTCGTGTCGACGTCGATGCGGGAGCGGTCGCCGCGCAGGTCGGCCGCGAGGCCGGTGGCGGTGAAGCCGCCGCCCAGGACCACGTGGCGCACGCTCACACGAGCGTCCTCGTCCAGAACGAATCCGGAGTCCTCGACGCAGGTGACGGCATCGCTCGCGGTGAGGTACACCGTGATGTCGACGCGTGCGCCGGCACCGGCGAACACACGCATGGTGGAGCCCATGAAGGCGGGGGCATCGGCGTCGCTGTCGAGGGAGAGCGCGATGGAGAAGGTGGAGTTGGGCGCCGCGACGATGTCGATGCTGGCGCCCGAAGCCTCGCCCTCGTGCGTAGTGACGCGGATCGTGGCCTCGGCTTCCTCACCCTCCTCGGTGGCGAGCACGGCGGTGCCGCCCGCAAGGAAGTTGAGGTAGGCGCGCATATCGGCGCCCACGCCGGTTTCAAAATCGTTTGCGATGTCGCAAGCGATTTCGGAGAGCGCGGCGCGATGCTCATAGGTTGAGAGTGCGGGGATGTCGAGCTCCTCGGCTCCACGGTCGGCGCTAGTGGCGGCGGTGATCATGGCGCGCTCATCGGCCGGCTTGTCCGTGCGTGTGCTGTCGATACGCTCTTGGAGCGCTGCGACGGAGCCTTCGAAGCTGGTGGTGTTGTCGAGTGTGTCTCCCGCCTCGATTTCGACCTGGCAGTTGCGCTCGAGGTCGTCGGGGATCTGAATCGTGACGTCGTTCATCTTGAGCCAGCTCCAGGTGGGGGCGGGCATGGCGGACGCATGGCGGATAGTCATACCTGGCATCTTCATTATCCGATCGCCCCTTCCATCTCGAGCTTGATCAGGTTGTTCATCTCGACGGCGTATTCGAGCGGGAGCTCCTTGGAAACGGGGTTCGCAAAGCCGTTCACGATCATGGTGCGGGCCTCCTCCTCGGAGATGCCGCGGCTCATGAGATAGAAGATCTTATCGTCGCCGATGCGGCCGATGGTCGCCTCATGCCCGATGTCGACGTTCTTGGCGCGGATGTCCATCGCGGGGATGGTGTCCGAACGGCTGATATCGTCGAGCATGAGTGACTGGCACGAGACGCTCGCCGCGGATCCCTCGGCGGCCGGGGTGGCCACGATGGAGCTGCGGAAGGTGGAGATGCCGCCGCCCTTGGAGATGGACTTGGTCTCGACCGTGGCGGTGGTGTCGGGCGCACCCAGTACGACCTTGCAGCCGGTATCGAGGTTCTGGCCGGTGCCGGCGAACGTGATGCCAGTGAAGCTCGAGCGGCTCTTGCGGCCCGCGAGGACGCTCATGGGGTAGAGGTAGCCCACATGGCTGCCGAAGGAGCCCGAGATCCATTCGATCTCGCCCTCCTCCTCGCAGTGGGCGCGCTTGGTGTTCAAGTTGTACATGTTCTTCGACCAGTTCTCGATGGTCGAGTACCGCAGGTGCGCGCGCTTGCCAACAAAGAGCTCGACAGCGCCCGCATGCAGGTTGGCCACGTTGTACTTGGGCGCGGAGCAGCCCTCGATGAAGTGCAGGTCCGCGTCGTCCTCCACCACGATGAGGGTGTGCTCGAACTGGCCGGCGCCCTTGGCGTTGAGGCGGAAGTAGCTCTGCAGCGGGAAGTCGAGCTTGACGCCCTTCGGCACGTAGACGAAGGAACCGCCGGACCACACCGCGCCGTGGAGCGCGGCGAACTTGTGGTCGGTGGGCGGGATGAGCGTCATGAACTTCTCGCGGATGATGGCCTCCCACTCGGGGACCTGCAGGGCCTCCTCGATGCCAGAGTAGACGATGCCCATCTTGGCGGCGGTGTCCTGCATGTTGTGGTAGACGAGTTCGGAGTCGTACTGCGCACCAACGCCCGCGAGGTAGCTGCGCTCCGCCTCGGGGATGCCAAGGCGCTCGAAGGTGTCCTTGATGTCGTCGGGGACGGACTCCCAGTCGTTCTTCTGGTCGGTGTTGGGCTTGACGTAGGTCACGATGTGATCCATGTCCAGGCCCTCGATGCCCGGGCCCCAGGTGGGGTTGGGCGTGTTGTGGTAGATCTCGAGCGACTTGAGGCGACGCTCGAGCATCCAGGCGGGCTCGTTCTTGCGCTCGGAGATCTCGCGCACGATATCGGGCGTGAGACCGGCGTCCAGGCGCTCGAAGCCCTCCTCGCCATAGCGGAAGTCGTAGAGGCTGCGGTCGATGTCCGCGACCTCGGTGCGGTTCTTTGCCATCGCGTGCCCCTTACTGCTTGTCGGAGGAACCGCAGGTGGCGCCATTCACGTCGAGCGTGGCGCGCAGGGACTGCACCATGCCGGCGCCGAGGTTCATCGACGCGGCGCGCACGGGGTCGACGGCGGGTGCGGGCTGGGCGGCCTGCTCGGCGGCGAGCTGCGCGGCGGCCTCGCGCTCAAAGGAATCGAAGCCGTTTGCGTCGATCCAGGGGATGAGGGAGGCGTCGTCCTCGCGGACGATGCGGCCGTTGACCATCACATGGACGCGGTCGACCTCGAGATGCTCGAGGATGCGCGTGTTGTGGGTGATGATGACGAGCGAGCCGTCGGTGCTTTTGCGGTAGGCGTCCATGCCGCGGGAGACCACGCCGAGGGCGTCGACGTCCAGGCCGGAGTCGGTCTCGTCCAGGATGGCGAGTTTGGGCTGGAGCAGCAGCAGCTGCAGCATCTCGACCTTCTTCTTCTCGCCACCGGAGAAGCCCACGCCCAGTTCGCGATTGAGGTAGGCGGTGTCCATGTCGAGCTCAGCGGCGAGCTCCTTCACGCGGCGGCGGAACTCCTTGCCCTTCATCTCAAGGCCGGGGCGGCCGGCGATTTGCGCGCGCAGGAAGCTGGACAGCGGCACGCCCGGGATTTCGACGGGGGCCTGGAAGGAGAGGAAGAGGCCGGCGCGGGAGCGCTTGTCGGGGGAGAGATCGGTGATGTCCTGGCCGTCGAAGGTGATGGTGCCTTGCGTAACGGTGTAGACCGGGTCGCCCATGATGACGTGGCCCATGGTGGATTTACCGGCACCGTTGGGGCCCATGAGGACGTGGGTCTCGCCTGCGCCGACGGCGAGGTCGATGCCCTGGAGGATGGTCTTTTCGTCCACGGAGGCGGTGAGGCCGGCGATGTTGAGCAGGGGTGTAGCGCTCATATCAAATCCTTTCGAGGGGCGCGGGTGCGGCTGCGGCGCGTGCGTCGGGGCGCGCGGCCGATGTGCGATCCGCGCTAAACTCTAGAAGTTCACTCGGATTAACGATACGATGATAGCCGATTTCTGGGAGAATATGCCGATGTTTCGTCGGTGCTCGTGTTGCTCCACATCGTTTACCGCAAGGGGGTTCGTCCATGCTCATTTCCTCGAAGGGCCGCTATGCGCTCAAATTGATGATTTACATCGCAGCCATTGGCGGGGACCCGGTGGGGGAGAGCAAGAATGGGATGGTCCAGGCCAAGGTGTCCTTGCGCGAGGTTGCAGAGCGCGAGGGCATTTCCCTCAAGTACCTGGAGCAGCTCGTGCGCCCGCTCATGAACGCAGGGCTGCTGAGGAGCGTGCGAGGCAAGGGTGGCGGTTACGTGCTGGCCAAGCCTGCGGCCGACGTGCGTGCCGGCGATATCCTGCGCGCGGCGGAGGGCGAGCGCTCGACCGTTGCATGCGAGGGCCTTGACGGTGCTTGTGGCCGCAGCGACCTGTGCTCAACCGTGAAATTCTGGACGGGCCTTGAGGAGACGATCGATGCCTATGTCGACGGCGTGTCCCTTGCCGAGCTTGCACACGTGCCGGAGATTAAGATCGAGATCGATCGATAGGCGTTTCTGTCTGCTATTTGGGTCTGCGCGACGGGCTCATCTTGATCGATATACAAGTTTTGACCGGTATTGCGTACAAATATGCAAACATTGGGGGACGAATCCATTTCCAAAAATGAAACTGTACGTTTTGGGGAAGGTTTTGCTTCCGAACGGGCGGATTTGCGCACTCGTCCGATTCACGAACAGGCTTTTCTTTCTCATTGACTCTAGGCCGGATCGCAAATAGCCCAAAAAGCTTCCCCAAAACGTACAGTTTGAAATTGAGGCTCCGTTTAGACGCTTATTTTGACTGATGGGCTTCTCGCGTTTGATTGACTTGCTCGAAACGCCTGTGTGGCGTAAGCGCGGTTGCCATTACGTTGTCGGGTAGTACTGAAAGCGCCTTCAACTGCCCGAATGTTTAAAATTCGCGAGCGTAATATTGCCTGATTTTGTTTGTATGTGCGGAATGTGGATACTGTCCGTATTTGCCTATATGGTATGAGTGGTTCAGCTATTGGCCCGGCGTTGATGGGGCCGTCGCTTGCAGGAATCAATCTCGCTCGGCTTCTGGCATGGCGGTCAAGTCGGTTTATGTGCTTTTGAGTGGATGGCTGAAGAGTCCTTGTGGCAAATCAGGGGGCGTTTCCCCAACAAGAGTTTTCTAGTTCGACTCGACTTGTGGTTCTATTGGAATTCTATATGAGAGCGATGATGCGGCTTTTTGTTTTAAGAGAAGGGGATGTGAATGGGGACCAAACTTACTTTATTAGCTGACAGAACACTTCAATTTCTCCGAGAATGTTATGATCCGATTTGCGTTTTGACTTGCCTGGCTTTAGCTCTTGTTCCCTTAAGCGTGTGCGCTGTTCTTTATCGGAGATGCAAGCACTTGGCTAAATCATTCAACTCTGTTGCTAGAGCGTTGATCATCTTGTGCATAGTAGAATGTTTGGTAATTCTCTTGCGCCCATTATTTAATCTGCATGGTGCACCTGCGTATTTGTCTGGCATTTTAATTTGGACGGTGCTCGCTGCGTTTTTAGTTTTTGCGACGGGAAAGCGACGGGTGGCCACGGCGGCGATTCGGTGTTTTCTTCTGCGCGAGAATCCATGGGTTGACTTCTTGCTTCCAGATCGGCTGTTGGGACGGTATCGTCGAATCGAGAGCTTCATACAAATTTGCTGTGTCACTGAGGTGTTTCTAAACAGGGCAAAGAACATTGTATGCAATGCAAAGGGCTTCCTATTGTTTGCTTTTCTCGGTTTTGTGTATGGGATTCATTGTCAAATCGGACGCCCCGATCTTTCGGAGCGCCTCGCGATCTTTGCTTCGTCGGATATCGCTAAAACACTTTGGATGATGTTGTCTGTAGTTGAGGAGCATTCGACGATAGCCCTCTCAATCATAGGGGCCATTCTCTGGCTGTTCGTTCATCGGCGTTACCACTTAGTTTCGAGAAAAGTCGTGAGAGAGCGCGAGGAATCGTGTTTTAGCTTTATATCCCATGTTTATCCGGTGTTTCGGCGCCTCAGTACGTATCTAGTGGACAATATAGAGTGCTGCATCAGCAGCAGGGATCGATTGTATTGTCGAGAAATATCGAGCGACCGTATCGAAGGCGATTGGATTGGCGTGCGGCTGGACGCCGAGCTCCTGCGCTTGAACTCGCTTCATAAAGATTATCTCCAGCAAGATGATTGCGTTCGTTCTGAGGTGATTCGTTCGATCTTTTACCGATGCGGTGGAATATTTTACCGCGACCGTTGCTATGACTTCTGGTTATCCGACGGGGGCGCGACGTAATTCATATCGGCGAATGGCGTAGACGGAATTTTGTGCCATCAGACAATTGAAGCGGCGGTTCGTCGTGCCAAAGAGTCGGACGATTTCAACGTTTCTCTCGATCAATCTCGTGACTCTATGATTCTTGAGTCCGCATTGGCATGCATTGATGTTGAGCGATTTGTCCATGGCTTTGCGCCACTTCTATTCCCGCATTCTGGATTTCGCGCCTTTTGCCAGGGACTTCTTCGAGAAAAAGAGTGAGTGGTAATTTGGGAGCCATCGGGGGAGGGGTGGTTATCTTTGATGCTTCCGAATGGGTTGGAGCTTTTGTCAGCCGATCTGGTTATCACATCATAGGCAGGCGACTTGGACGTCGAGAGCGAGCCTATGGGGCTGACGAAAAATGCGAAAGAAACTTTATGGCATCAAAACCATTCCCAAAACGTACAGTTTGAAATCATAATTGCGATTTATACGTAGATTCGCAGCAGCATCCGTGCGGATTATGCGAACTGCGCGCGATATGCCTTGCAGACTTCGTCGACGGGTCCGTCCATGCGCAGGTCGCCCTTCTCGATCCAGACCGCGCGCTGGCAGATGCGCTCGACCTGGTCCATGGCGTGGCTCACGAACAGGACGGTGACGTGGCCATCGTCGATGAAGTGCTGGATGCGCTTCTCGCATTTCTCCTGGAAGAACACGTCGCCGACGGAGAGCGTCTCGTCCACGATGAGGATGTCGGGCTCGGTGATGGTGGCGATGGCAAACGCGATGCGCGCGACCATGCCGGAGGAGAAGTTCTTCATGGGCATGTCTACGAAATCGGGCAGCTCGGCAAACTCCACAATCTCCTGGAAGTGCGCGTCGATGAACTCCTCGGTGTAGCCGAGGAGAGCGCCGTTGAGGTAGATGTTCTCGCGCGCGGTGAGCTCGAGGTCAAAACCTGCACCAAGCTCGATCAAGGGCGCGATGTTGCCGCGGACGATGCACTCTCCCTCGCTGGCTTCGAGCACGCCAGCGATGATCTTGAGCATGGTGGACTTGCCCGAACCGTTGGTGCCAACCAGGCCGACGACCTCGCCGGGCTTCACCTTGAAGGAGATGTTCTTGAGTGCTCGGAACTCGGTGAAGAACAGCTCGTGCTTCATCAGCTTGATGAAGTACTCCTTGAGGTTATTGAGCTGCTCGGACGCCATGTTGAAGATCATGGTGACGTCGTTGAGTCCTCAGGCATAACCCTTGAATTAAATGTTCAACTTACGATAATAGTAATACATTACTGAACATCGATCGGGGCGCATATGTCTTTATCCCATGCAACTTTTAAGGTTCTGAACTTCCTGCGTGCCACGTCTGGCGCCACTCAGCGTGACATCGCGTCGAGAACGGGTCTTTCGCTCGGAAGTGTCAACTCTGCTCTTAAGCTGCTCGGCGAGAACGGCTTCATCGAGGATGCCGCAATTACCGAAGCCGGTTTCGAGGCTCTTCACCCTTACAAAGTGAATAATGCAATAATTCTTGCCGCCGGACTGTCTAGTCGCTTCGCCCCCATTTCCTATGAAAAGCCAAAGGGCCTGCTTCGCGTGCGCGGCGAGGTGCTTATCGAGCGCCAAATCGAACAGCTGCATGAAGCGGGGATTCATGACATCACGGTCGTTGTTGGCTATAAGAAGGCGTATTTCTTCTATCTCGAGAGCAAATACGGCGTATCCATTGTGGTCAATAACGAATATGCCTCCAAGAACAACCACTCTTCTCTTTATTGCGTTCGCAATCGTCTGGCCAATACATATATCTGCTCCTCGGATGATTACTTCACCGAGAATCCTTTCGAGCCGTATGTCTGGCACGCGACTACGCCGCTCAATGGTCGGAAGGTCCCACAAAGGAATGGTGCATGTCGACTGGTCCGCATAATCGCATCGTGGGCGTCACGGTGGGCGGTGAACGGTCTTGGTATATGCTCGGCCACGTCTATTTCGACAATTCGTTTTCTTTTCATATGCGAGCTGTGCTCGAGGAGACGTACGGTCTCCCCGAGACGGCCGACAAGCTCTGGGAGGATCTCTTTGTCGAACGCATCAAGGAGTTCGACATGGTCGTGCGTCCCTACGGTGATGGCGTGATTAACGAGTTCGACTCCCTCGATGAGCTTCGGTCCTTCGACCCGGCGTTTATCGAGAATGTCGATTCGGAGATTTTCGACAACATCGTCAGCGTCCTGGGGTGCACTAAGGCAGAGATTCACGATATGTATCCGCTTAAGCAGGGCTTGACGAACCTGTCGTGTCATTTCAGTACGGCAAGTGGGGAGTATGTATATCGCCATCCCGGTGTCGGCACGGAGCTGCTCATCGATCGTAAAGGCGAGGTTGCTGCCCAGCAGACGGCGCGCGAGCTGGGTATCGACGGCACCTTTATATTCGAAGACCCCGAACGCGGTTGGAAGATCAGCCGTTTCGTACCCGATTGCTCCAATCTCGACCCTCATGATCGCGCGCATATGGCCAAGGCGATGGAGATGGCTCGAAACCTGCATGAGAGCGGCGTTGAGGTCGCACGTGGCTTTGACTTTTATCAAGAAGCCAAGCGTTATGAATCCCTGTTGCGTGAGCATGGGCCGATTGACATTCCCGGCTTTGCGGATATGGCCGGTAAAATCGAAGATCTGGAGGCCTTCGTCAAGGCGGACAATGCTTCCACTTGCTTGTGCCACAACGATTTTTTCTATCTGAATTTCTTGGTCGAGAAGGACGGCGCGATTAATCTGATCGACTGGGAGTACGCGGGCATGGGCGACTACGCCAATGATTTCGGTACCTTCTGCGTGTGTTGCGAGTTGGATGAGTCCGAGGCCGACGATGCGCTCGCGATGTACTTTGGAAGGAAGCCAACGATTGATGAGCGCCGGCATAACTTCGCGCATGTGGCCTTGGCGGGCTGGTGTTGGTATCTGTGGTCACTTCTGAAAGAGGCGGAGGGCGACTTCGTGGGGGAGTGGTTGTACATCTACCATCGCTACGCCGCCACCTATCTCGATCGTGCGCTTGCGATGTACCAGGGCGGTGAGTAGCATGCGGTTCGGTTTGCTGAGCGGTATTTTATGGGGTCTCGATACGGTTATTTTGGGCATCGGCATGGCCATGGCGCCTTATGTCGGTTCAGCTGAGGCGATGGCATTTGCCTCAATCGTCGGCTCGTTTTTGCACGATGCATTCTGTGCTATCTGGCTTTTGGTGTATATGGGAGCGCGACATCGCCTGGGAGATACCCTGGCTGCCCTGCGCACTCGTTCCGGTAAGGTCGTGATGCTTGGCGCGCTGCTTGGCGGCCCCATCGGCATGACGGGGTACGTGATCGCCATCGCGAATCTCGGTGCTGCGTATACGGCCATCATTTCCGCGTTCTATCCCGCATTCGGTGCCGCGTTGGCGTTCCTTTTGCTCAAGGAGAAGATGGGGCGCGGCCAGATCGTGGCGCTTTTCGTCGCCCTCTTCGGTGTCATGGCGATGGGCCTGCTCTCTGCGGGCGATAGTCAAATCGTCAATGCGCCCATCGGCCTTTTGGGGGCAGCGTTGACGGTGGTCGGTTGGGGCTCGGAGGCCGTGCTGTGCGCCTGGGGCATGCGCGACGACAATGTGGACGATGAGACGGCGCTTCATATTCGCGAAACAACCTCCGCTCTCGTGTATGGCATTGCGGTGCTGCCGCTATTTGGTGCCTGGGGTTTTGCTTCGCAGGCCGCCCCGAGTGCCGCCACCGGCTTTATCGCGCTGGCCGGCCTGGCTGGCGTTGCGTCTTACCTGTTCTACTATCGGGGCATTTCTGCCATCGGCGCGGCTAAGGCCATGGCGCTCAACATTTCCTACTCCGCTTGGGCAGTCGTGTTTGGCTTGTTGCTACTGGGCGCGGTGCCCACGCCGGCGACCGTTGCGTGCTGCGTTGCGATTGTGGCTGGAACGGTGTTGGCGGCAAGTGATTGGGGCGAGCTTTTCGGAGGCCGCGCAGTGCGCTAAAACAATGGATGCGGGTAGCCCACTTCTATGCATGTTCCGTACGTGTCGAAACGTGAATCCAAAGACGAGGGCCGCCATAATACGCGGCCCTCGTCTGGTCGCGTCATCCTGACTGAAGCGCGTCTCATCACGCTGCGCATTGTGACATCGCTCGTGGAAGCGATAGGGCTTGTGATAAGGTTAGAGCGCTAGTTGGTTGGTAGGGGGGAGTGACATGCAGTTCGATGACGCCTTGAAGCGCCTGCAAGAGACGGAGCTCGAGATTCTCAAGGTGCTTGCGGACTTTTGCGCCGAGCACGAGATTTCGTGGTTCATCGATTCGGGCACGGTGCTGGGCGCAATGCGTCATGGCGGATTTATCCCCTGGGACGACGATATCGATGTCGGCATGCTTCGCGCAGACTACGAACGGTTTTTGACGGTGGCCGCCCAATCACTTCCTGCGGGCTACTCGGTTCACACGGCTGAGAATACGCCCGGATTTGCCGGCATGTTCGCGAAGGTGTACAAAGACGGCACGCTGTTCGAAACGGACGAAACCCGCGAGGCAGGGTTGTCCCAAGGCATCTTTGTAGACATTTTCCCGTACGATGCGCTTTCAAGTGTTGAGGCGGAACAGCAAAAGCAGCGCTCGGGCGCGCGTCTTTGGCAGAGCATTTCGTATCTCTTTCATTCGGGAGCCATTGTGGTACCTCACAAGGGTGCTCTCGGCGCCATCGAGCGTGCGGCTTGTGCGGTTGCGCACCCGGTCGTTCACGCTCTGTTCTCACCTGAGCGTATTGTGGCGAAGTTCAACGCGGTGGTTGCCAAGACGGGCGAGCGCGCATCGAACATGATGCTTCCTTTTGCTTGGCCGAATATCCAGGGGATTCCGCTTGATGTCCTTGTTCCGGCGAGCGAGCTTCAATTCGAAGATGCATCGTTTCCGGCGCCAGGCAACGCGGAGCGCTATCTCGAGCTCATGTATGGCAACTGGCGAACGCTTCCGGCTCCGGAGGATCGGCGCACCCATCTGCCCAAGGTTTTGGATTTTGGGAACGGTGAGCGCTGGGAATCGGAATAAATGGCGGCGGGATTGGGCTTAGTGATTTTATCGCCATAGCCACAAGTCGAAATGACCAATCCGATGCCTGTTGTAACGTTGCGTGACTTGTTCGCGCCGCGCAGCAACCCTGCCTGTCAGCGAGAACGCTTCTTAATGAAATTTGTTACAAGAGAGAAGATGGGTGTCGGGACGATATGAAGGGCGATTTCGAACCACGCAATTGCTGGAGAGGCTTTGCGATGCTTGAACAGGAACCAAACACTGCCCGTTTCTCTGGCATGTGCAAATGCCGCAATTTTGTTTGCGTGAATTGAATTGGGGAATCGAAAACAGAACTCCCTTGCTGTCATGAGACGCGGTGCGACACGCGTGTCAATCCAATCTTGCTTTGTTGCAACGTTTGTTAGTGTTCCAGAGACGTTTTCACCATGCCTGCGATATTTAACGAGGCAGTCTGTCAGGAAGGCGACTTTACCCAGCTCGCTTGCTATAAGTGTGACCCATAAATCATGGGCGGTATGCGATGGGAAAGGGAGAGCCTGTTTGGCGATATCAGCGCGAACCATGGTGGCCATTCCAATTGAATGACAAGATGACGCGGCTCGTACGGTAATATCGTCGCCAGTGTTCCAATTCACCTCATATGCCTTTGGATGTGAATCGCGAAAGCTTGCCTCTATGATTTCGCCGTTAGCATCAATGATGGAGCGATCGCATGTGACAAGAACTGCTCCAGTTTCCAACATATAGTCGACTGCCCTGGTAAGACGGCCCTGTTCCCAGATATCGTCTTGATCGCAAAAAACGAAAACATCTTCGTCTGCGTTTTTGACCAGGGCCTCAAAAGATGCGACGTATCCAATATTTTTCGTAGATGGTAGAAAGACAACTGGAAAGTTATCCAGATGCTTTCTCACAAATGGTTCAATGGTTGTGTCGGACGGGAAGTCGTTGCGAACATAAAGCACCGCATTGGGATAGTTTTGCAAGTTAATGGAGTCGAGCTGCTGGGCAAAGTAATCAAAATCTGGTTTATAGACTGACATAAGAATGCCTATGTTCGGCTGCTTTTGCATGGTAGCTACTTTCTGGATTTAACTGCTCGATAAAGGGCAATTAGCATGAGGACTGACCCAACAGCATATGCCACGGAAATTGATATGCTGCATCCGTTCATACCGAGCTTGTCGATGAGCGGTTTCGTTACAAATATAACGATAACCAAGGGAATAAAATTTCCCAGAAAAACCCATTTGGATTCCCGGGCTGCAATCAGCTGATCCGTTAAAAATGATGCTGCCGCGCAAAGCATCACGCTTGCAATTGCTGCATACATGAGGAATGAGTAGGACGAGGTTTCGGCTCCAAAGGCGATCGTGAGAAATGGCTTTCCCATGATGAAGAAGACCATGTCTCCAACAAGCGCCAAACCGAGCATCGCAACGAGGACTTTGATAAGAAGCTGGAAGAATCGAGTTGTTTCATTTCGATCGATGTGTCCTGCAAAGACACCCAACAGCGGAGCGTATATATATCCCGCTCCTGCCTGGACAATGACAACTGGGGTGCAGACGGAGGCGTATATTCCCAGCGCTTCGGCCCCAGAGATGTCTCCAAGGATTTGACGGGCGACGGAAACAACTGCAGTGCAACATGCGGTACCGAGCACGGCTGGAAGGCAGTTTTTGGCAAGTTCGGCCGCTCGGCCCGCGCTGATGGCAGGCAACAACCGTTCATACTGTTTGGCCATTTTCCAGTCGTATGGAATTACCGGTACCGTTGAAAGGCACATAGCGGCTATCGACAGCGATAGAGATTTAGTTGTGGCCATGGTCACACAGAAAAAGAGAAGCGAAAGCACCCCGCGCACAGCCATAGACTTTCCGCAGATATCCATTCGCATATTTTTTTGGTCTATACCATGAAGCACATCAATAAAACTGTCTATCAATTTATATACAACATACAGCATGATGGCAGGAATGGTCGCAGGGCTTTCAGTTGCAATGGCATATCCGCATGAACCGACCAATGCAACAAGAATAGTGAGTATGCGAAATGCAGTATACTCTGATGCGCTGTATTCGTCTTTAATGTCAGAAACCTGGAAAACCCTCACCTTAAACTGGGCGATAGGAGTGAATATATTTGCAATTGCCATGCAAATAGATAGGACACCCGCTGCCTCGAAGCTGTTAGAAAGCTTCACGACCAATACGGTTATCAGCCATTGACAAATGAGGCTAATGAATGACCCGGCGGAGTTCCATATCATGTTGGCACGTAGGGATACCTGCTGAGTCAAGGCTACTTGTCTCCTTCTGATGGATTGGAGCCCATCGCTGGCGTTCTGTGAAGAGCAACGTCCTGCGCGAGCGTGACAGTTTTGCGACGCAGCTGCGCCAGCTGTGCCTGGATGGTGAATTCCCGAATCATCAGCAGGCCAATCACCGCAAGGAACACGAAGTTCGAGGGCGATTGGATGCCGAGCAGGTTCGAGAAAAAGTAGGCGATGCCGGGGAAAATGGCAACGATGAGCAGGCAGCCGCTCACGAATAGCCAAAAAAGCGAATCTGCAGTGTCAAATTGGGATTTCCGAAGCTTGCGAGTCACAAAAATGAGCATAAGGAGGGCGCAGATAACCATTGCGCCGCGCAGAACGGAATTCACGACTACCTCCTAAACCAAAGGGAAAACAGGATCGCCGAACAGGTGGTTGCCATATAGGAGATGGATTTCGAGAACGTGAAATAGCTCTCCCCGGCCGCGCGTTCACGCATGGACACCTGTCGTTCGACCACGGTTGCGCGTTGGCGCTTAATGAGGAATGCCAACGTCTCAGGCTCGGGTGTCAAGTCGCCCCTCGTGGCAAATTGCTCGATGACGGACCTGTTGTAGAGACGCATGCCTGAGGTGGGGTCTTTAATGGTTGCGCCCGTAGTGAGACGAATGAACGCGGCGATGAGGTTGGAGCCCAGCATGCGTAGCGACGTCGGCTTTCGCTCGGTCACGAAGCGAGACCCAATCACGATGTCGGCATGCGTTGCGTCCATGGTTGCAACGAGGTCGGCGATGTGGCCCGGTACGTGCTGCCCGTCGGCGTCAAATTGAATAGCGTGATCGTAGCCGTGCATATAGGCGTACTTCATGCCTGTTTGGAAGGCACCCGTCAGTCCCAGATTGACGGGCAGATCGATGAGGTTGAAGCCAAGGTCGCGACAGATTTGCGCCGTGGAATCGCGGGAGCCATCGTTGATGACGACATAATCATATTCAGGCGCTTGTTCCCGCAGCTCTTGGACCGTGCGGGCTATACATGCCTCCTCGTTGTAAGCGGGAATGATGACCAGCGTTGACAATGTACCGAGCTCCTTGTGTGTCCGTGACCGTCCACAGTTTCCATTCAATTCATGATACGCTATACGGGTGGATATAGAGATTCTTCCATGCATCTTTCGCATGGCGTTGTGCTGAGGGCTGGGTGGCAGCTTGTCAACGATTGCTATTTTTTCCGCCTTGTGCTTTCCCAGCATGGGCGGCGTCGAGCGCTTTACTGACAGCCTTGCTTCCGAGCTAGTCCGACAGGGCCATAAGGTGGTCGTTATAACGAACGATACGCATCATGTGGGCGTGCACGAGATCTCCTCTTCGGGTTTTGAGGTGTTTCGCTTGCCGTGCTGGAACGTGCTTGGCGGGCGTTATCCCATTCCGATTCACAATGCCGATTGCCGCTTCGTGATGCGTGAGCTTGACGCGCGGCAGTTCGATGGTGTGCTCGTCAATACGCGCTTCTACCTCCACTCGCTGTTGGGCGTTCGCATCGCAAAGCGTCATGGGCTTCGAGCCGTGGTGCTGGATCACGGCTCGGCGTATTTGACCCTTGGGTCTCCTGTATTGGATTGGGTGATCGCGCGATACGAGGACCTCGTCACTGGTTATCTGCTGCGTCAGCCGGTTGATTTTTACGGCATTTCGCACAAGAGCGTGGAGTGGCTTGCGCATTTTGGCATCAAGGCACGTGGCGTTATCAGCAATTCGATTGATGCGGCAGCGTATCGAGCGCAGGCGTCAGATAGGTCGTTCAGATCTGAGCTGAATATTGGTGATGAGCTGATGCTGGCGTTCACGGGTCGCTTTATCCCCGAGAAAGGCATTGCTGTCCTGATTGATATGATGCAGCAGCTTCAAGGCTGGCGAGTGCATCTGGTTATGGCTGGGGATGGTCCGCTGCGCGGCATGGTTGAAGATGCGTCGATTGATGCGATTCATATGGTCGGTAGGCTCGATACACCTGATATTGCGGCCCTGCTACTGGAAAGCGACCTGTTCTGCCTGCCCACGCGCTCCGAGGGTTTTTCGACTTCGCTGCTTGAGGCCGCTGCATGTGGAACGCCTTCTCTTGTGACGGATGTCGGTGGTGCCCGAGAGCTCATGCCAGATGAGTCGTATGGCTTCGTGATACCGACTGCCGATGCTGATTCGTCCGCTTCGATTATTTGTTGCATTTTGCGGGAGAAATTCGATTTGTCGAGTATGGGCAATCGCTGCAGGAACCGGGTCGAGGAATATTGTTCTTGGGATGCTACGGCGCGTCAGCTCATCAAGGCAATGCGGCTTGATTGCTACTGATTCGCACGCGTGAGGCGAGGCTTCGATTGTTTCTTTAGACTGTGATAGTCTGAGCGGCTGTTATATTGTTTGTGAGACGTAATAACGTGGGGATTAACGTGTCAAATGCAGAAAAATCACCCGTAGGGCTGTATTTAAAAGAGAAGAGCGTTGCATGCATCGTTTCGTTGGCGGTGTGTGCATGCTTGCTGCTGGCGTCCTGGTTCTGGTTCAAAGAGTGCGGCTCTACTGTTTTTTTGTTTGCGGCGGTACCGGCTTCACTCATAGCCTCAGCTTTTGTGTTCTGCGCGGTCGCGGGCTATATGGATGGTGAAAAGCGTCAGATAATCGCCTTCGGATCGGTCCTTGCATCGTTTTGCATCGTGTTCTCCATCGCGTTCCCACCTCTTTCCGCCCCAGATGAATTGCATCATTTTTATGCTACGTATTGGCTGTCCAACGTGGTGCTTGGCGAAGGAAACGGCTTGGATTCCGACCCCATGCCGATGCGAGCCGCAGATAAAGAGCTGTGCGACTACATGATGTGGAGTGCAGTTGAGGACGGCGGACTGTATGAAATTGGCCGGGGGGTGTATGGTGCAACTCGCGATTTGGCAAGAGGTGCCGTTGATTTCCCGGAAGATACCAAAGAGCTGAAAGAATATGACTTCAGTCTGGGTTCGGAAAACGTTGTCGCAAAGGTCGGCTCGGTGGCCGGCGTTGTGCTGGCGCGCATGCTCGATCTCGGGCCGGTTGCCCTCTTTTACTTTGGCCGCTTCGGATCGATCATCGTTTTCGTGGTGTGCGCACTCGGTGCCTATAAAATCGCCCCCGTGTTTAAAAATGCCATCGTCGCAACTTCCCTGTTGCCCATGACGCTGCATTTGGCGGCTTCGTATTCATATGATTCGGGCATCATTGGGCTTTCCATGCTGCTAATTGCCTGCATCTTGCGGGCGGTGTACGGTAAGGGTCGCTTGCGGGGCCGCGACTTGGTGCCGATTGCTGTATTGGCCGCCGCGGTGGCGCCGTGCAAGATCGTCTATTCCGTTAGCATTTTGCTTGTCCTTTTTATCCCCGCGCATCGCTTCTCTTCTCGAAAGTCGGCGTTCATCTTCAAGGGAGGGGTGTTCGCTGCCGCGGCGTGTTCGCTTGTGGCGTTTCGACTCCTCTCTGTTTCGGAGCTGGCCTCCTCAGCTTCGACGGTGCAGGTTCGCGGCGATGAGGTTGGGCATTTCTACAGCGTCGGCTTGCTGCTTTCTCAACCGGCCATGACATTAAAGCTGTTTTTGCGCACTCTCGATACCTATAGTGCCTATTACGTATTTACGATGCTTGGCGGTAGCTTAGGTTGGCTTCAGGAGAATCTGGAAGCGCCTGCACTTCTCATGTTCGCATATGCGGTGATCGGTGTGCTGTGCATGCAATCTGATAATCCGGATACCATGCGTGGACGTGGCTTGTTCCGTGGCGCATGCGCGGTATTGTTCTGCTTATGCGTTGGCGGAATTATGCTCTCGATGTGCATTGGGCATACGTTCGATACTGAACTGGTCATTCGCGGTGTGCAAGGCAGGTACTTCCTTCCCGTTTTGCCGCTGCTGTTGATGGCGTTGTGCACGAATGGCCTTGTTGTGCGTTGGAAGAACCCGACGATGTTGCTCATGAGCTCATACGTTGTGCTTAACGTGTTTTACATGGCGCGCTTTGGTGCGGCCGCTCTCATGCTCCCGTAGCGATGCCGCCTGACGACGATGGATACCCCCATTCTGTAAGATTGGTGTTATCCATCGTTGCTTCACCTCTCGTAAAATCGATTCGTCTACCTTTGTTGAGATATGTACATTTGCTTATGTAGACGTTGAGGTTATCCGTTTGTACCGGGAGGGGATCTATGTCCCAAGATACGTGCATTTCTCGTCGTGGGGCACTTGCGTCGGCCTCGCTTATTGCTGCTTCGACGGCGATGCTGGCGGCTGGTCGTGCGTACGGTGGGGAGTTTGCCGAGGCGACCCCGCTTGCGCCGACCGAAGCTATCTCGTTTTTGTATATCGACAATACCCAGCTTGACGCGGGTGCCGAGCAAAACGTCGTTGTCTCCCTCTCGCAGCATACGGGTGTGTCTGCGGCTGTTCTGACTGTTCAGGATGAGGCGGGCTCCGAGCAGACGTGCACGGTTTCCGGCGTGCAGGATAACGCCCTGCTGTTTACTTATGTTCCCTTGGGGATGGATTCCTGCGAGGTTGCACGTCTCCAGTTCAAGGCGGACGGCGCCGCCTACGAGATCGACCTTTCCGAGGTCGATGAATCGTACCGCAGCTATATAGTTTCGCCCGCGGTGCTTGCCTATTCGGATGGCGAGTCGACGAGTGGCCCCGACTTGCATGTATATACCGGCGATGGCGGCGACGAGCTGACGGAGTCGGGCTCAATCGAGGAAGCGGCGTCGGCTGCCGTTGCGGCGGCGACTCGCTCGCGTGCGGCAAACCCCGAAAAGACCGGTCCGCTGGTGATCGCGCTTGATCCGGGCCATGTGGGCGTGAGCTCTGGTGCTGTGGCAAATGGCACTTCCGAGGCAAATGCCACGTGGAAGATTGCCCAGTTCTGCAAGGCGGAGCTCGATACGTATCAGAATGTCACCGCCGTGTTTACCGTGACGCCCGATGATCGCTTGGGCTCCTCAAGTGAGCTGCGTGAGCGTGTGCAGCGCGCGCTCAACCAGGGCGCGGATGTGCTGGTGAGCCTGCACTTGAACTCTACGGGGCTTGGTAATGCCTATGGCGCTGAGGTGTGGGCGCCGCACAACACGAGCTATAACAACGAGACGCACGCCGTCGGCACGGATTTGGGCAATCAGATTCTCGCGCAGCTGCAAAAGCTTGGCCTGACCAACCGCGGCGTCAAGTTCCGCTGGATCGATCCGGACCCGAAGTACAATTACCCCGATGGCAGCAATGGCGATTACTACGGCATTATTCGCGAGGCGCGTAAGTCCAACCTGCCGGCGATCATCGTAGAGCATGCGTTCCTGGATAATTGGAGCGATTACAACAACTTCCTGAACAGTGATGCGAAGCTGCAGTCGCTTGGCATCGCGGATGCACGTGGTATTGCCAACTACTACGGCTTGTCATATGCCGAGGGCACGGTGTACCGCCTCTACTATCCTGCGACGCTGGATCACCATTACACCAAGGATGCCTATGAGTACCAGGTGCTTGGTTCACGTGGCTGGATTCAGGAGGGTGTTGCCTGGCATTCCGACGACAAGGATCATGGGGCTCCGGTTTACCGTCTGTATCATCCTGGTACGCTTAATCATCACTATACGATGGATGCCTGGGAGTACAAGGTGCTTGGTGGCCGTGGTTGGAAGCAGGAGGGTATTGCCTGGTATTCTGCGCCCAAGGGCGAGGGCAAGCCGGTCTATCGCCTGTACCATCGTGGAACCCTCGATCACCACTACACGAAAGACGCCTGGGAGTACAAGGTGCTTGCCGGCCGTGGATGGACTCAGGAGGGCATCGCCTGGTACTCCAAGGAGTAGACGGCGTTGCGTAGCTGTTCAGTGAGCGAATAGGGGAAACAGCCTACATGAAGAAGAACCGCGTTATCGCATGTCTGGCGGCGCTTGCCGCGGCGGGCGCACTGCTTACGGCGCCTTGCCAGGTGGCGTTCGCCTCGCCCGTCAAGACGGTGTACCGCCTGTATCATCCAGGCACTCTCGATCATCACTACACCACGGATGCGAACGAGTACCAGGTGCTCGCCGGTCGTGGCTGGAAGCAGGAGGGTATGGCGTGGGATTCGCGCGATTCCTCCGCGGTTCCGGTGTACCGTCTCTATCACGAGGGTACGCGTGACCATCACTACACCAAGGACTACAACGAGTACCAGGTGCTCGCCGGTCGTGGCTGGAAGCAGGAGGGCGTGGCCTGGTACTCCGATGAGGCGGAGGGCGTGCCGGTATACCGCCTCTACCATGAGGGCACGCTGAACCACCACTACACCAAGGATTACAACGAATACCAGGTGCTCGGCCAGCGCGGTTGGAAGCAGGAGGGCGTGGCTTGGTATGGCGTGGCGGAGGACGCCGTTCCCGTGAGCCGCACGCCCATCATGGGCGCGTCGCAAGCCTCCGTGGAGCAGATGGTCGCCTACTATCGCAAGAGTGTTGGCGAGTCCACGTACCCGGCCAGCGTGTACACGAACTACGGCGCGCCGACCCTGCAGGATTTCTGTACAATCGTGCTGGAGGAGGCAAAGGCCGAGGGCGTTCGCGCCGAAGTCGTGTTCGCACAGGCCATGAAGGAGACGGGCTGGCTGCGCTTCGGCGGCGCCGTCAAGGTGGAGCAGTGCAACTTCTGCGGCCTGGGTGCCGTGAATTCGGCGCCGGGTAATGCCGCCTCCTTCAAGGACGTTCGAACCGGCATTCGAGCCCAGGTGCAGCACCTCAAGGCGTACGCCTCGACGGACCCACTTGCACAGGCGTGCGTTGATCCACGCTTTGACCTCGTCAAACGTGGGTGCGCTCCGCTACTTGAGGATTTGAACGGCAAGTGGGCGGTCCCGGGAGACGGGTACGGAGAGTCCATCGCTAAGATGATCGATACGATGTTGCAGGGTGGCCGCTAGGCGGTCGCCCTTCTTGTTCAGGCAAAGGGTTGTGTTATGCGTTGCACGGGAATATGCAGAGGTCAAGGAGTCGCGTATCTCGCCGTCGAGTTCGAGATGCATGACCGGGCGAGCGAGGTGCGCTTCTTCTCTCATTCGGAAGAAGGCGTCGAGCTTCCAATCGAGGCGTATCATGTGGAGACAGACGCACAGGGCGTATGCCGCTATGTCGCCGTCGTTCCGCTGCTCGATACCAAGCGCGTGTCGGTCGAGATGCGCCAGTACGATGAGCGCGGCTCGGAGCTGCGCCGCGCCCGGAAGATGTTTTCTCGCTTCGCAATCAAGTGGGCCTCTCGCTTCAATTACAAGTTCTCGTACGACCGCGCCATGGCGATGCGCGACATCGACCGCTCGACGTATTCCAAGCAGATCCACATTACGGCGCAGGTGTTCGTCGAGGCTCCCACGAAGCAGCAGCACATCGTCAAGGGGTATGCTTGCTTGCCCGCGGGGGATTACGCCATGTTTCGGCTGCTTGACGGCATGGGCCGGACTGTCGAGACGTTTGACTTGAGCTTGGGCAAGATCGAGGAATCGAACGTGCTGGGGATGCCGCGTCGCGAGGTGAGCTTCACGCTTCGGATTCCCGCAGACGGCTCCACCTATTGTCTGCTTGCGGAGAGCGATCAGGGGAACAAGGCGGGCTTTTTGTGTCTGGACGCGGCGGCGCGCGGCGGTTATGCCGCAAGTTGCTCTCCTTTGATGTATCGCTGCGCGTGGCTGAATGAGTATCGTGGGCGTGTACTGGCACGAAAGAAATTGTTAACCTGCATCGACGCAGATGCCTATGCGGATTGCTCTGGCCCTCGGTTCAGCATCATCGTTCCGCTGTTCCGCACGCCGCTTCACTTTCTGCGTGACATGGTCGGCTCTGTGCAGGGGCAGCTCTACCGCAATTGGGAGCTGCTTCTGCTGAATGCCAGCCCTGAGGATAAGGAGCTCGCGGCCGCCCTCGACGCGCTCGAGGACGATCGCATCAAGGTGATCGAGCTGGCCGATAACGCTGGCATCGCGGCGAACACCAACGTCGGCATCGAGCAGGCTAGCGGCGACTACGTCGTTTTCTTCGACCACGACGACACGCTCGATCCGTTTGCGTTGCTCAAGTACGCCCAACGCATCGGGCAGGACCCGACGCTCGACGCGCTCTACTGCGATGAGGATTTCCTCAACGAGGAAGGCCAGTACGTTGCCCCGCACTTCAAGTCTGATTTCAACCTCGACTTGCTGCGTTGCCACAATTACATCACGCACCTTTTGGCCGTCCGTGCAACGTATGCCAAGGACCTGATGCTACGCTCCGAGTTCGACGGGGCGCAGGATTACGATTTCCTGCTGCGTTTGGTCGAGCGGACGACCAATATCGCGCACGTGCCTGATGTGCTATATCACTGGCGTATCAGTGATACCTCGACTGCGAAGAGCGCTGGCAACAAGGGCTATGCTGACGAGGCCGGCCGCAAGGCTCTGCAGGAGCACCTCGATCGCTGCGGGCTGGCAGCCACGGCTGAGGGCACCGAGAACGCCTGCTTCTACCATGTTACGTATGAGGTGGCCGGTGATCCACTGGTGAGTATCCTGATTCCGAATAAGGACAGCGTGAAGGTGCTCAGCCGCTGCATCGATTCAGTTGAGCAGAAGACGACCTATCGCAACTTCGAGATCATCGTCATCGAGAACAACAGCGTCCAGGACGAGACGTTCGGGTATTACCGTGAGGTGCAGGAGCGCTACGACAACGTGCGTGTGGTGACGTGGGATGGGCCGTTCAACTATTCCGCGATCAACAACTTTGGTGCCAAACACGCTACCGGTGAATACCTGTTACTGCTCAACAACGATATCGAGGTGATTGAGGCGGGGTGGATGTCGGCCATGCTTGGCTTGTGCCAGCGCGAGGATGTCGGCATCGTGGGCGCGAAGCTTCTGTTCCCCGACGATACGGTTCAGCATGCCGGCGTGATGATGATCAAGTGCGGTAACGTTAATGATAATGCTGGTCCGATGCACGTCTTCAGCCATCTCGATCGCGATGACCCTGGCTATATGCGCCGCGCACAGCTTGTGCAGGACTTGAGTATCGTAACCGCTGCCTGTCTCATGACGAAGCGTTCCGTGTTCGATGCGCTCGGTGGGCTCAACGAGGATTTCGTCGTCGCGTTTAATGATGTGGACTACTGCCTGCGCGTGCGCGAGACGGACAAATTGGTCGTGTTTACACCCGATGCCCTGCTGTATCACTATGAATCGTTCAGCCGAGGCTCTGACACTCTCGATGCGAACGTAGCACGTTTTATTCGCGAGCAGGGAAAGATGCGCAGCATCTGGAGCCGATACTATGTCCAGGGAGATCCGTACCATGGGCCGGCGAGTACGGCGATCTACTACTCCGAGATGCCGTAGACGTCGTGCTCTTGCCTGGTTTTTATGCAGGGACGTGTTCCTCGGTGGCGCCGCTGTATACTCAATGACGTTTTACTGTTGTTATTCATCGTAGTGAAGGAGCCTCTCCCATGAAGGGCATCATCCTCGCCGGCGGGTCCGGCACCCGCCTGTACCCGCTGACCACCGTCACCAGCAAGCAGCTGCTGCCGGTCTACGACAAGCCGATGATCTACTACCCGCTGTCCGTCCTCATGATGGCCGGCATCCGCGACATCCTGATCATCTCCACCCCCTCGGACCTGCCGAACTTCGAGCGGCTGCTGCGCGACGGGTCGGACTACGGCGTGAACCTGTCCTACGCCGTCCAGCCCAGCCCCGACGGCCTCGCGCAGGCCTTCGTCATCGGCGAGGAGTTCGCCGGAGGCGAGCCCTGCGCGCTCGTCCTCGGCGACAACATCTTCTACGGCAACGGCCTGGGCCGCCACCTGCGCCGCGCCGTGGAGAACGCCGAGACCCGCGGCCTCGCCACCGTGTTCGGCTACCACGTCGACGACCCCGAGCGCTTCGGCGTCGTGGAGTTCGACTCCGACTTCAACGCCGTCTCCATCGAGGAGAAGCCCGAGCACCCCAAGAGCTCCTACGCCGTCACCGGCCTGTACTTCTACCCGGGCGACGTGTGCGGGCGCGCCAAGCGCGTCGTCCCCTCCGCCCGCGGCGAGCTCGAGATCACCGACCTCAACCGCATGTACCTGGAGGACGGGCTGCTGTCCGTGGTGACCCTCGGCCGCGGCTACGCGTGGCTCGACACCGGCACCATGGAGTCCCTCCACGAGGCGGGCGAGTTCGTCCGCGCCGTGGAGCGCTCCCAGGACATGCCCGTGTCCGTGCTCGAGGAGATCGCCTACGAGAACGGCTGGATCGACCGCGAGACGCTCTCGGCCTGCGCCGAGCGCTACGGCAAGTCCGAGTACGGGAAGCACCTCAAGCGCGTCGCCGCCGGCGAGTTCGTCAACCAGAACCTCGACTACTAGTCGATACGTATCATTTCGTTAGGATGGGTCTCTTTTGTTTGAGAAGTTGAAAGAGCGCTATCACGAGTCCTTTATCATTCTGAAAGAGCTCGTCAAAACCGATTTTCTCCTCCGTTATCAAGGGTCTTTTCTTGGTATCGCCTGGTCGGTTCTCAAGCCGCTGATGCTCTTTTGTGTCATGTACGTCGTGTTCGTTAAATTCCTGCGGTTTTCCGATGGCACCGACACTTTTCCTCTGGTGCTTCTCCTCGGTATTAGCATGTGGAATTTCTTTACCGAGTCAACCAGCATGGGCTTGTCGTCAATCATCTCCCGGGGTGACCTTCTTCGAAAGGTCAACTTTCCTAAGTACATCATCGTTGTTTCGGCAACTATCAATGCACTTATCTGCATGCTGATCAACCTGGGTGTCGTGGTGGTTGCTTGTATTCTTTCCGGGGTGCAGTTCACTGCCAATGTGTTGTGGCTGCCGCTTAACTTGGTGCAGCTTTACCTGCTCTCCCTGGGAGTTGCCTTTTTGCTGTCCACGCTTAACGTGTATTATCGTGATGCGCAGCATATTTGGGAGGTTGTCCTTCAGGGCCTCTTTTACGCCACTCCTATCATTTATCCTCTTTCGATGGTTGAGCAAAAGCTCGCCGAGGTTGCCCCTGGCGCCGGTCTCCTTGTCGAGAAGCTCATGTTGCTCAATCCCGCCGCCCAGATCATTCAGGATATTCGACACAATCTTATTGCCCCTGCAACCACCCCGATTATTTGGGAGCTCTCGGGTAATATCTTCTTCCAGATGATTCCCGTTGTGCTTACCTTTGTTCTCCTGTTTTGGGGCATTCACGTATTCAAGAAGCACAGCCCTAAGTTTGCGGAGGTGATGTAATGGTTTCCGATGAAAACACCAAAGTCGTTCTCAAAGTTGAGAACGTTGAGAAGTCCTTTCGTCTTCCCACCGAGCAGGCATCGGGGCTGAAACAACTCCTCATCAACTGGACTAAAGGCATAAAGGGGTATCGCGAGCAGCAGGTACTTAAGGGCATTTCGTTCGAGGTGCATCAGGGTGACTTTTTTGGCATTGTTGGACGCAATGGCAGCGGTAAATCGACCCTTCTCAAGCTCATCTCCCAAATCTACGTACCCGAGCGTGGGTCAATTGCGGTTGATGGCAAGCTCGTCCCCTTTATCGAACTTGGCGTTGGCTTTAACCCTGAACTCACGGGACGAGAAAATGTGTACCTCAACGGCGCGCTTCTCGGTTTCTCTCGTTCTGAAATCGATGAGATGTACGACGACATTGTTGAGTTCGCCGAGCTAGAGGACTTCATGGACCAAAAGCTGAAGAACTACTCTTCGGGCATGCAGGTCCGCTTGGCCTTCTCCGTTGCTATCCAAGCTCGTGGTGACATTCTTGTGCTCGATGAGGTCTTGGCTGTTGGCGACGAGGCATTTCAGCGAAAATGCGACACCTTTTTTGCCACGGTCAAGCAAGATCCCACAAAGACAGTCATTCTCGTGACCCATAGCATGGATGCGGTTAAGAAGTACTGCAATAAAGCCATTCTCATAAAAGATGGTGAGATTGTTGTTTCTGGCAATAAGGATGACGTTGCGGATCGGTACTCCATTGAGAACTCTACGGTATGCGAGGCCGGAGTCTCTGCAGATGGATATGAAGTCGGCTTAAATGAGATTGTGAGGAACCTTTCGATTGTTCCCGAGTCTCCTCTGGTTTGCGACGGCCGTAGTCCTTTCACCTTTTCTATTGAGTACGATGTCGAGGGAATAGGCAGCGTCTTCCTTGCTGTCATGTTGCATGATTTGAAGCGCGGCGGCCTTCCGTTTTACTCCGAGGACATCCCTGTCGAGGGAGGGAAGGGGACCGCTAAATTCTCCCTGCCACTTGATGTGTTTAACCCTGGACAATACAAGCTGGTCGCTTATGTTCGAAAGCTTGTGGATGAGAGCGATCCAGATTGTCGGGACAGCGAGTTCGTGGGCTTTACGAATGATGTGCGCTCCTGTGCCTTCATTATCAGGAATCCCGAATTGAACAGCTTTGCGCTGCTCACGCCTTCGGGCTTGTCCCTCGAGCGCCTGGCTTGATTTATGAACACTTTTGGCATCCCCCTGTTTCGGTATCTCATTGTGGAACGATGCCCTACCTTTGAGTAGGTTTGTCGATTCGCTTTTTTGTTTTAATGCGAGTCAAGCTGCCCGTATTTTTGATTTGCATGTCTTCATGATTGGAGCACCATGTCCGACACCACCTTCGAGCCCAAGCGCATCGTCGTCACCGGCGGCTGCGGCTTCATCGGCTCCAACTTCGTCCACCACGTCGTGCGCGAGCACCCCGGCGTCCACGTCACCGTGCTCGACAAGCTGACCTACGCCGGCAACCCCGACAACATCGCGGGCCTGCCCTCGGACCGCGTCGAGCTCGTCGTGGGCGACATCTGCGACGCCGCGCTCGTCGACCGCCTCGTGTCCGAGACCGACGCCGTGGTCCACTACGCCGCAGAGTCCCACAACGACAACTCCATCGCCGACCCGAGCCCGTTCCTCAAGACCAACGTCGAGGGCACCTACACCCTCATCGAGGCCTGCAGGAGGCACGGCGTGCGCTACCACCACGTCTCCACCGACGAGGTCTACGGCGACCTGGCGCTCGACGACCCCGCCCGCTTCACAGAGGAGACGCCCTACCGCCCGAGCTCCCCGTACAGCTCCACCAAGGCGTCCTCCGACCTGCTGGTGCGCGCCTGGGCCCGCACCTTCGGACTCGCGGCCACCATCTCCAACTGCTCCAACAACTACGGCCCCTACCAGCACGTTGAGAAGTTCATCCCGCGCCAGGTCACGAACCTCATCGACGGCGTCCGCCCCAAGCTCTACGGCGACGGGCGCAACGTCCGCGACTGGATCCACACCGAGGACCACAGCTCCGCCGTGTGGTGCATCCTCACCA
>ERZ894223.466-NODE-466-length-39608-cov-128.264127_pt1 | contig 39608 bp, 26 predicted proteins | sample MGYA00380293_ERZ894223 | MGnify/ENA primary metagenome ERZ894223 (study PRJEB32331, sample SAMN06328445) | human gut metagenome | biome: human gut microbiome; feature: stool | host: Homo sapiens | collected 2014-11-05 ...
TGGGCAGAAAGTTGGAAAGGTTCATGACCACTTTTGTACTTTCCCCATCAAAGGAAGAGTCTGCAAACTTCACGATGGAAGATTGGGCAAACCTCCAAGACGAAGCTTTGAGAGTTTTGGATTCTGTTGGGCTTATGCCCAACGGTTCCTCCAATGTGATAAAGACCAACTTCACCAATTCTATGAATGTGGGCGGACTGCACTCTGATTCTATGTCTGGAACGCTGCACCTTCACATTGATTGTTGTCGTGTGGATATGGAGGGTAAGACCAATGATGTACACGATATTCACCTTCGGGCAATGAAGGCTGCGGAAATCATCAATATGCGCCATGGATGGGAACAACCGCAGGAAATTCGGAATATGCGAAAGGCTGAACTTGCGGAGGATTGCGAACATATCCTCACAGATATGCAGCAGTTCAACATTGACAGATATTTCAATCTGTTGCGTATGAAAGGCTATGAGGTTAAACCTCGTTACGACAAGCAGCGGAAACTTGTCGGCTACACAGTCGGCAAGAATGCTTCCGTGTTCAAGGCTTCTGAGATTGGCAGAAAGTTTATGGCATCAAAGATTGAAGACACATGGAATAAACTGCACCCACAACCTACACAAGTCAAGACAAAGCCTGTTTCTCCATCCGTTGCTTCAACGCCTCGCCCAGTTCGTCCTATCGTTCAAACTCCAACTGCATCACAACCAAAGGCACAACCTCAACTTGCACAAACGGCATTCACAATCAACATTGGCGATGGAGTCAAGAAGGTGTGGATTCCGAACTCTGTCAAAGATGTCTTTACTAATGAGGTTCAGATTCCAGAGGATAATGATATAGCGACAACAGAGAATGTCGCTCATGTAGCGATGCTGTTGTTTGCAGGGTATATTGACGCAGCTACTTCCATGTCTGAGTCATGTGGCGGTGGTGGTTCTGCTCCTTCTTCTGGTTGGGGCAAGAAGGATGATGAAGATGACTGGAAGTTTGCCCACCGTTGCGCACAGATGGCTCACTCTATGTGCAAGCCTAAACCACGTTACCGTTTCCGTAGATAAATCAATGACAATATGGCTATCAGAAAAAGCAAGATAAATATAGACACAGAAGAAAGATCCGACTTCGACAACATGATGGATGATGTCGAAAACGAGATTGAGGAGCAGCAAGCCGAGGATGGACTTGTAAGCCGTGTTCCTGAGTTAAAGCAGTTGAGTGAGGACATTGACAAGGCTACAAGCACCTTCATCAATGCCACACTTGAACTGAAGTCTGCCATTCAGCAGTATCAGCGTGCAGAAGCCAAATTAGGTGGTGCTGTGACTACTATCAGCAAAAAGGTTGATACCATCAATCAGCACATAGACAAAGTCTTGGAAAATGCGCCCACGAAATTAAAGGTGTCTGTAAATGTCAATGATGCTGACTGGCAGAAAATCCAAGAACTGTTTGCCAAAGAACGCCAATGGATGACCGCACAGATGCAGATGCATATCCGTGAGGTCAATTCCATGTTTGCCAATGAACGGAAAAAAGTCCGTGAACGCTACAAGGAATATGATGGCTGCTATCTCGGTCACTATGCCCAGTGGTTCTTCTGGTTCTTCTTTACCATTGGATTTTTTGTGATTGTAGGATGTATAGGGATGATGATTGCACAATGCTATAATAGGTGATAAAAGTCGAAAGACCTTCGGCTCTTGTCACCTTAGGCTTCGGATTTTTATTTGTTGTATCACTAAGAATTACCATTTTTTACGGACATATACAATACCTGCCTTTATTTGGGCATCAATTGTATTTATGTCAATCCCTAATCGAATCATATACTCTTTAATTATATTATTATTTAGTCTGTCTGTAATTCGTCTTCTTTTGTAATAATCCAAATTTTCAAAAGAGAGCGGCTTTCCCTCTTCATAAAAAATCCACCTATCTTCTTTGTATGCTTGAATTAATCGTTCATCTAAATTGGAATTGGAAAAATAGAATTTGAAAAATGGATTATCTGTTTCAGTTTCATTGGATAATGCACATGTAATAATGTTACATCTCAAATGTTTTTGTATGATTCTGCAAACATTAGACAGTCCATCTTCATAATTTGATATAAAAAACACTTTGTCTGGATATATCTTATTTTGCCAGCAACTAAATTTGGGAAAATGGGAGCCTCCACTTTGTGGATTAACCCACCCATTTGGATTTGGTATTTCCGAATAGATTTCAGCCTTTCCTGTTATCAGTTGTTTTTTGAATATAACTTTCACAGTATCAATAAATAGATTGAAATCACTGATCTCGAAAACGGAGAAGGTTAAATAACTAAATTCTGTTGTCATTTCTATTATTTTAATCAGGTCTCTTTAAAAGTTAATATTATAGCAGTTTGCCTTTTAATTTATCGGATTGTACTTGCTTCCTCCTGCTACAGATTGAATATACTTGTTTATTTCATTTTCTTCCTTTTCCGTGTATATCACATTTAAGATAAAAAACGATGCAAGAGAAACACAAAATGTCCACCATCCGATAGCATAGGAATTAATTTTGCTTTTAATGAGACATTTTATTCCTACTACGAAAAAGACAATGAATAGGATTACGACTACAAAAGTAAAGTCCGAATAACAGATACCATTGTGTGCAGAAAAGTAATATCCTACCAAAAAAATGACACATGGAATCACGAAATTTTTGTAAAAGGATTTGTCATTGTTTGTCTTGGCTGTTTCCCTTTTAGCCATATTCTTTCGTTTTCTTTTCATTTCTCCCAATTTTTAAGTATATTGCCATCAACGTCCCAACCAGAGAAGAACTTCTCGCAAATGATGTATGTCGAATCATTTGACATACGCACGAAATAGTGTTCTTGCGCATAACGTTTGACCTTAAAAAACGTGATTTTGTATAGTCCATGAAGAGGATGCGACGGCGCAATGATTCTTAGCGAATCTTTTGTAGGAAGTATATAAGTACCATCAGCATCTTCGATGGATTTTCGGTATAAAGAATCGCTCTTCGTCAGGGAATCTTGGTCGAGGTCTTCATCAAGCAATGTCTTTCCTCCCATATCGACTTTATCGGTTTCTACAAGAGGGAGAGATACGCTCATTTCATCACCAAAATTAAAATTGACACTGGCAAACCTATATTCCTTGCTTCGTTCCATATAGAAGCTATCTGGAACTATATTCAAAGGACCATCTAATCGGGCATCCATATAGACAGGATGAGTAGGACAAGACGATGATGTCAACGATATTACAATTATCGTGAAAACGACAAATAAAGAATGTTTCATAAGCAAAACTGATTTATATCTTTCGACCTTATCTTGCATTTATGCTGAATGAAAGAATAGACGGCTAATGACAAGCCGACAGTGAAGAGATTGAAGATTCCCAACAATATAAATTGAATAATCGCAAAGAAGCAAGCGATAGTTCCGTCAGTTATAGCCCAAATAGAGAAGCCCATTAAGGGCAACATGGCAAGAGTATCCAACTCCCAATGCAATACCAATAGAGACATCTTGCTATTTGATTTAGCAAACTTCCAAGCAAGCAAAGCCGTAACAACATTCAACAAGCAAATACAAACGCAAGTAGTCTCGATAATATCGTAGTAAACTCTCCCATAAAAAGATATGAATGTAACTATGTAAGAAACAAACGTACTTACGGCTACGGATAGCAAATATTTCTTCGTGTCCTTGTTTTTTAGTTTCATATTACGTTCATTATATTTTACTTTGTATTGTATATTACAATGAAATGCTATTTTATACTCATTTCCTGCTACAAAAATAACATTTTGTAGTGATAATCGGTTATAATCCCTTGAAAATCTACGATATTCTATCGTAATTTAGACAAAATGAAAATAGAATCTGTAAATGTGGAACTTAAATAAATGGTTTTCTAACACAGCAAGATATATGTTTGCAATGAATATTTGTTCTTTTGCCATACTCTTGAAATGACAAAACCGGATAATTGCACAGAGTTGTGGCAAATGACAACAGATGTGCTCATGAGGGCTTAATTTTTATATCTCGTCAGTTGTTTCTACCGTACAATAGAAACATCCGCCCTTAATAATGTCATAACCAACAATTTTTTCATCTGCAAAAGCGTCAAGAACTCTTTTTGAGAAAAAGACATCAGAACCTTGTGGATATAGCAAATCTTGGTTTCTATATTTCGGTGTTAGTGTGATTCGCTTTGGGAAGTAAATATCATTGTCGTTGTAAAACTCCTTTCTGTTTTGAAATACTTTACATTTTTCATTGTATATATCAATAAACTCGCACTTAGGATAAACAAATTCTGTATCTTTAATAATCGGCACAAACAAAAGATAAAAGTCAGATGCGATGCCGTCAATTTTTATTCGCTTCAGAATGTATTCTGATTTACGAACGTGTATTTGCTCAAGTACATTTTTAACTTTTGCGCTAACAACTGCTTTCAAACTTAGGCATGCAGGCGAAAAATCCATGAAATCAACATAGTCTTTCCTTTTGATAATTTGTCCCTCTATTTCATTGGGCATATTAATATATATGTCGTGCTTATTCTCAAAATACATCGAAATATTCCTATTTTTCTCAGACATATAGTCCAGAAAGTCCTTTGATTTTATCTTAACAGTATGTGGCATTTCGTATCTGCCTCTGATTCTTTTATCTAACGTAAATGTTATTTGATAGTACATAATTCGTGACTTTATTAATGCATCATAGTTAATCTTTAATATTTATCTAAATCTTCAAAAGTTATATTTGTGATACCATTTTTTTCAATTAGTTCTTTAACTCTTAATGAACAAACTGTTGCACCACTATCTTTTAGGTAGAAGATTTCTTCACCATTCCATGATGTAAAATCTATTTGAAAAGTTCCATAAATACGGTCTCCGTCAGAATCGTACTCGCATATAGAATCCACCTGTGCTTCTACGAATGCAAAATACTGTAACTTTGATCCTCTAATCCTTATTGGTATAAAGGATAATCCTTTGACTCCATTACTTTCTAATAATTTTTTAAATTTATCAGAAACAAATCTTAATGGTCCTTGATCACCAATAAAATCATAAAACACATTTCCCTCATCAATGTAGAAAACATTGTTCTTAATTACATTTTGTAAATTAGGAAAAACGTGAAAAGGGTCATAGATTTCTTCTGACTGAAGCCTAACTTGTTTTTTCTTATGTCCTAACATTATAGTTGTAAAATTCATAGTGCTGTCGAATTTGTAATCCATACTCTATTGATTATGATTCACATAAATCTTTGCATTTCTCCCAATGCGCATCGAATTCCTCTTTGCTAACCAACATATTGGTTTCTATCGAATACAAGTCATATTGCAGGATGATGGACATTGGGGGATTGAGTTTGATGAAATCTTCTGGAAAGCAACCATCTATTTCGACATTAGCTACGCAATAGTTGCCATCTGCAGAAATTGTGATAGCCTTTGATACTCTCACGCCATCAAACTCGCCATAGCAAATCGTGTCGAACACCTTTATCTTGAAATAGAACTTGTATATCAATATCTTGTTATTGCATGGAAGTTGGCTTCTCAGACGGATGCACAAATGAGCCAAAGACAACAAAAAACTTTTCTTGGCATCTTTTGGAGACATTATCAGCGTGAAGTCCTTGCCAATCTGACCTACAGAATTTACTTCGACTTTTGTTTTAGGCGCTTCCTTAGAAACAAGTGCTTGGATCTCCTTAACCGCCTTGCTCCAAGTCTTAACGTAATCAGGAAAAATGAAGTAATAATAGCTGCGGAAAAAGAACTCCTTAGTCTCTGGCTTGTATTGTACGAAGAAGTTGGCAGAATCAAAAGATTCGGTTAACTGTTCTTCGTGCATGATGTGAGAATCATTGGGCGACTTCTCGCAAATCGTACTAAGCATCTTGACTTGCCTCTTGAACCATATTTTGTATCTTTTGGCATAGAGTACAAAAATAATCGATATAACAGCCAAAATGACAAGCACGACAACACCGATAATATCTGAGCAGATATGAGTGATGACACCTATGCCATATATGATGACAATGCACCATAAAACGACCATTCCAAGTTTAGACATTATTTTTTCTATCATGAAAGTGCATATAAAAAGTGTTTGAGAGAAGAATGAGGAAAGTTTACTGGTTATCAGTTACTTTCCTCATTTTGGTTAAAAGTGGCGAGGACAGACGAAGACGGGAATACGACAAGATGAGACAGAGGAACGTTACCTATCCGTAACCTATACCCCAAATGGGGAATGTTGAGGTTCGGAAGAATGAGGAAGGTTACGAATTGAATTTGAACGCTCTGATTTATAGTGAGTTACTGATGAGTAACGTAAGATTTTTGGTTACGAACCAAATTTGCCGTGTTCTGCCGTGAAATGCGTAGCAAGAAAAGACTCTTCATGTATTAATTTTGAACGCAAAAAAGAATGACGTTATGAAGAGTACATTTTCAATTATCTTCTACCTCAAAAGACAGGTAGTAAAGAAAGATGGTACAGTTCCAGTTATGGGACGTATCACAGTGGACGGAACACAGGCGCAGTTCAGTTGCAAGACAACTGCCAATCCAGATTTGTGGGACACCAAGGGCGGACGCATGATAGGTAAGAGTATGCAGGCTTTGGAAGTGAACCGCAAATTGGACAAGATGCGTGTGAGTATCAGTAAGCATTATCAGGAGATCATGGACAGGGACAACTTCGTCACTGCCGACAAGGTGAAGAACGCCTTTCTTGGCTTGGAGTATCGTTGCCATACACTGATGAAAGTCTATTCTCAAAGCCGTGATGAAATGGAAAAGCAATATAAGGCTGGCATGAAATCTTTGAGTACATACACGAAGTATAGAATCGGGTGTGCCTATGTGGGCGAGTTCTTGCAGACGCATTACCATGTGAAGGATATTGCTCTGAAAGAGTTATCGCTGCCTTTTATCACAGACTACGAGACTTTTCTCAGAACCGACAAGCACTTGAAGATAAACTCTGCGATGGTGTTTGTCCGCAATCTCCGTGCAATGGTATTCCGTGCCATAGATAATGAATGGCTCGTAAAAGACCCATTCAGACGATATGAGTACAAGGAAGAAGAGACCACAAGAGAATTTCTGAGCAAAGAAGAGATTCACCTGTTGATGGAGACACCTATCACAAGAAAGAAGATGAGCATGGTGCGTGACTTGTTCCTGTTCTGTTGTTTTACAGGTCTCGCTTTCATTGATCTGTACAACTTGAAGGAAGAGAACATCAAGGAATTTTTCGATGAAGGTGAATGGATTGTTATCCATCGACAGAAGACAGGAACGGAAGCCAACATCAAGTTGCTTGATTATCCCAAGCAAATTATGGAAAAATACCGTGGATTGTGTGAAGACGGCAGGGTGTTTCCAGTACCCAACTACCAAAGTTGTATGGATTCGCTCAAAAGACTGGGAAAGAAATGTGGTATCACCAAGCCGCTGTCCTGGCACATGAGCCGTCATTCGTTCGCAACCTCGGTTTGCCTCTCCAACGGAGTTCCAATAGAAACCGTGAGTTCAATGCTTGGTCACAAGAACATAAAGACAACCCAGGTGTATGCCAAGATTACCAAGGAAAAGTTGAGCAAAGACGTGGAAAAGTTGTCTCAGCAGATTAATAACATTGAGGAATTCACGTTTGGAAATGTTTGCAACGATAATACTAACACTATAAATGGCAGAGTATGAAACGACAAGTGATAACAATACAAGAAGATATGGTCATCTACGCCCCACATCATGGTGAGGTGTGGATGACAGTTTGGGAGATTGCTGAACTGTTGAATGTAACGGGGACAGCAGTGAAGAATACCATCAAGCGCATTTGGAAACAAAGTGTGCTGAAAGATTTCCAGCATTCTCAATACATCAAACTTGAAAATGGATATTCTGCGCATGTCTATGATATGGAAGTGATTATCGCCATAGTACTTCAAATGGATACATACCAAGCCTTGTTGTTCAGACAATGGTTTATCAGTAAGGTTGTGAACCGCAAGGATTGCCAAGCAGAGCAAGTAAAACACGAGTATCCGATGATTATTGTGATGAACGGAACGATGCCAAGAGGTACAAGTTAGAATCTCTCATCTTTTAATAAGATTCCTACACCTTTATAATATAATAGCGTACAGAGGAAACGATTTTTGTCGTTGTACCCTGTACGCTATTTTTGTTTCGCTATAATGAAGCAGTACCCTCCCCTTGTGAAACAGTGCCGTCGATTATCGGCTTGCGGTAATTACCAGTGAGAAGTGCTTGTATCTCGGATTCCGGATAGAGGGTTTTGCCACATAATATAATGTAGGGCAAGATGCCTTGCCTGCGATATTCCTGCAAGGTGCGGCGACTAAGCTTCAAATGCTCGGAGAGTTCCTTGTCGGTGAGGTATCGCTCCCCGTCCAAAGGTGGGCTGTAGGACTCGATGAATGAGGATAGCCAGTTGTTGGCTTTCTTCAAGGATTGCATGGCGGTGTCTATCGACTTGCTCTCATGCGTAAGAAGTTGGTTCATGTTCATTGTTTACAATTTGGATTAAGTGGTGAATATAAAATGTGTAGGCTCGCCCAGGGTGAAGTTTTCGGCTTTGCCTTGGGCGAGTTTGGCTTTACGCTATACCGATTTGATTCTGGCGATAAGCGGAACGATGGCTTTGACCTCTTCGGGGCAGTAATAGAATTGGCGGCCTATCTGGGTATTACCCAAGAAACGGCGGTCACGAAGTTTTTGTAAGGTGCGCTGGCTGATGCGAAGTTGCTGGCAGACCTCATGACCTGTAAGCCATTTGTTCAGACGCTTGCCGTTAGCCTTATGCTTCAGCAACTCAACTTTCTTTACCAAGGCATCGTATCTTGCCATCATCAAGTCGAATGCCTTCTTTTCCATTGTTACTACTTCCATATTCTCTGTTTTATTTGTTCAACAAATTCGGGTGCAAAGTTAATGTGTGTATGTTGAAAAACAATGAAAATGAATAACTGTGGCAGTGCTTTTCTGGGGTTTGCCGACCGCTTGGCAAGAAAAATCAAGAAAATTATACGTGGGTCATTAATGAGTTGTTAAACGGGTATTTCGCAAATGGTTAATTTTGCCGCCGAGAAATCAAAACAACGAATTATATAACATTTCAAACGGAATTAGAATGGAAGTAATAACAATGGAAAGTGCAGCCTTCAAAAAGCTGACAGAACAGTTGACAGAAATAGTCCAGTACGTGCGATTGGCAAATATGGCATTTCAAGAGAACTTGACGGGCAAGGGATTGAAGCCGATGTTGACCAATGACGATGCAGCTAAGATGCTTGGTGTGAGCAAGCGAACCTTGCAGCGAATGCGCTCAGAGAACCGCATTGATTTTATTAAAATTGGCAATCAATGCCGATACCAAGTTGAAGCCATTGAAAGAATGGTTGAGGAACGAACAATAGCAAAGGAAACATGAGCATGGAAGATGGAACATTGAGAAAACTGGAGCTATATCTCCATGACCTACACAAAAAGATAGACGGCATCTACGACATGCTGATGTTGAGACACGAACGAGAGACGGAGCAAAAAGGAAGTTCTGCCATCAATGAAAAATTGCTTGACAACCAAGATCTCTGCCTCTTATTTCAAATCTCCCCTCGTTCCCTTCAACGCTATCGTAGTCTGGGAGTGCTTCCCTACAAGCGTTTGGGGCAGAAAACATACTACACGGAAGAGGATGTGATGCAGTTTGTAGAGAATAATGTCAAAGAATTCAAGAAAGAGAATGTGGAGCATTACTTGACTCGCATTCATCAGAAATACAAATAACAACAGTATTCACCATTAAACATTTACAATTATGGTACAAAAGAAAAAGAGTGATGAACAGGACGTGCTGGTAGTCCGTGACGAGAAGACGGGCGAAATCAGCGTCGTCGCCGGACTCAGCAGAGACGGCACACCGAAGCGAGCGCCCGCCAAGGCGGAGAACACGCCCGACTTTCTGCGTTTTGACCGCAACAGTGACTTGATGGACAGTTTCTTTAGAAACTTCTTCCGCCAGTGCAAGGAGCCAAGCCGATTCGGATTCTACCGCATAGCGGCAGACCAGGTGGAAAACCTGCTTGGCGTGATGAAGGAGTTGCTGAAAGATCCGGAGGCTAACAAGGAGATTCTTTCCGCCCACAAGGTTGACACCTCCAATTATGAGAAAGAGGCAAAGCAATCGGAAGGTCAGGCGAAAGAAACCGCATCATCGGACGATGCGTCCAAGACGCAGGCTAACACAGAAAAAGAGAATGTATCATCTGAACAAACCAACGAAAAAAAGAACGACATGGAACAGAAACCTGAACAGACCGCAACCGAACAGCAGGCACAGACCGCTCCGGGTGTAAAGCAGAACCTCATTAGTGGTAACGATGTGAACCTGCAGGAACTTGGTGCCAAATATGGCATAGACTTCAACAGTATGAATGAGAAGGATATGAAAGCCCTGCTCAACTACGGCAAGACGGGGCTTGTGATTGTGAAGCCGACCTTCGGTGGTGAACAGATAGAGATACAGGCCCGTCTGTCATTCCGCAAGGACGATAACGACCAGTTGCAACTCGTGCCGCATTTCGTGCGCAACGAGCCTAAACTCGATGTCGCTTACAAAGGCTATACCTTCACTCCTGAGGACAAGAAGAACCTATTGCAGAACGGCAACCTCGGAAAGGTTGTGGATTTCCCCGACAAGAATACAGGTGAGCTGCGTCCTCATTTCATCAGTATCGACCGTCTCACCAATGAGATTGTGGACATCCCGACCAACAAGGTGCGCATACCCGATACCATCGGCAAGACACCTATTACCAAGGACGACAAGAGGGTGCTCTACTCAGGTATTCCGCTTCGCAAGGAGATTGAGCTTGCCAACGGGCGCAAGTTCACACCGCTGTTGCAGGTGAATGTGGAACAGCGTGGCGTGGAGTTCGTGCCTGGCAGCACAAGACAGGCGCAAGGTCAGAAACAGAATGGAGACAAGAAGCAAACCGCTGACAAGCAAGAGCAGAAGGCAGAAGGTGATGCGGGCGGTCAGAAGAAGCAGCAAGATCCCAACCACTGGCTCAATGAGGACGGGACCATCCGCCGACTCAACACCTATTTCAAGAAGGAACTGACCGAGCAGCAGAAGGACGACTATGTGGCAGGCAAGACCATCGAGATCAAGGAAGTGCCGAACAAGAACGGCAGCGGTACCTATACCGCCTACGTGAAATTCGACTTCGACAAGATGCAGCCACGTTCCTACCGCAACAATCCAGACCTCAAACAGGCAAAGGAACAGATTCCGACCAATGAGAACAAGGTACAAGTCGCCGTCAACGAGCAGGGCAAGACCCATGAGGCGACCAAGCACACTAAGGAGCCGCTGAGTCCGGGACAGTCTGCGCCAAAGAACGAAAAGCAGCAGAAGAAACAGAACGCCGAGGAACAGAAGCCAAAGAGAAAGGCAAGAAGCGTGAAGATGTAGTTGCCGCCACTTGATCCACAGAGTTAATCATCCATCATAACAACCGACATCTGCGACCGTCTATCCCACGGTTGCGGGTGTCACAAAAAGACATCAGAAAATGAAGACAATCATCGCAGAGAAACCAAGTGTAGCCAAGGAAATCGCCCACATCGTGGGGGCTACCAAACGTGAGGAAGGCTATATGCACGGCAACGGCTACTATGTGACATGGGCTTTCGGACACCTTGTGCAGCCAGCCATGCCGGATGCGTATGGAATGAAAGGCTTCCATGCCGAGAACATCCCCGTGATTCCTCGCCCTTTCATCCTCGTGCCAAGACAGGTGAAGACTGAGAATGGCTATAAGCCAGATGCAGGAGTAGTCGCACAAATCAAGGTTGTCGGAAAGCTGTTCGACAGCAGCGAGCGCATCATCGTCGCCACCGATGCCGGACGTGAGGGAGAGCTTATTTTCCGCTACCTCTATGAATACCTCGGCTGCAAGAAGCCGTTCGACCGTCTCTGGATCAGTTCGCTTACAGATTCCGCCATCCGTGAGGGACTTGCCAACCTCAGAAATGGCAAGGAGTATGACAATCTCTATCATGCAGCCAAGGCACGAAGTGAGGCAGACTGGCTCGTCGGCATCAACGGCACACAAGCCCTGACGATAGCCGCAGGACGTGGCACCTATTCCGTAGGTCGTGTGCAAACTCCGACCCTTGGCATGGTGTGCGAACGCTATTGGGAACACAAGCGTTTCGAGTCGAAACCGTTCTGGCAGGTACACTTCGGTGTGGTTGATGCAGACAATGGCGATATTCTGAAGTTCACATCTGCCAACCGATGGGCAGACAAAGCCACCGCAACCGACATATATAATAAGGTGAAAGATACCGGTTCTGCCATCATCACAAAGGTCGCAACCAAGCGAAAGGTGGAGAAGGCACCGCTCCTTTACGACCTTACCTCCTTGCAGAAAGAAGCAAACTCCCAGCATGGCTTCACGGCAGAGCATACACTCTCCATCGCCCAGAAACTCTACGAGGCAAAGTTCATCACCTATCCGAGAACATCAAGCCGCTATATTTCGGATGATGTATTTGCCACCCTTCCCAAACTCTTCAAGAATCTGGAGAATCATTCGGAATATGGAGAGAAAGTGAAACTCTTGCCTGGCAGTGAGGACTACAGCAAGAACAGCGTGAATGCAGCCAAAGTGACCGACCACCATGCCCTGCTCATCACAGAAAATGCAGCCATTGGTCTTTTCAAGGATGAGAAGATCGTTTATGACATGATATTGTGCCGGATGATTGAAGCGTTCTCGGCAGACTGCATCAAGGACATCACATCAGTATCGGCGCAAGTGGATCATGAAGTTGAGTTTGGCATCAGTGGCTCCATCATACGACAGACTGGCTGGCGAGCGTTGTCGCTCAAGGAAAAGAACAACAGGCAGGACAAGGATGCAGACGCAACAGACAATGAGATCAAGGAGCAAGTCATTCCCAACTGGCAAGAAGGACAGCATATCACTCTTTCTGGCTGCACCATCACGGAGGGCAAGACCAAACCGAAGCCATTGCATACGGAATCCACATTGCTTGCAGCAATGGAGACCGCAGGCAAAGAGATAGAAGATGATACGATGCGCCAGGCAATGAAGGACTGCGGTATTGGCACACCTGACACACGTGCCGCCATCATCGAAACCCTGCTCAAACGAGAGTATATGGTGCGCCAGCAGAAGAAACTTGTGCCGACGGAAAAAGGACTCGCCCTGCATTCCGTGGTGAAGAACATGGCGATTGCCAATGTGGAGATGACGGGCAAATGGGAGGCGGAACTTGCCAAGATTGAACGAGGTGAAGCAAGTGCAGACGGGTTCACCCATAGTATCGAAAGCTATACCCGTGAAATCACTGCGGAATTGTTAGGTTGCGACAGACTTTTCAGCCACAAGGATTCCGGCTGCCAGTGTCCTAAATGCAAGCAAGGTACCATGCAGTTCTTCGGAAAGGTAGTAAGATGCAGCAACAAGGAGTGCGGTATGCCAGTGTTCAAGCAGGTAGCAGGAAAGTTGCTCACTGATTCCGACATCACCGACTTGCTCACCAAGGGCAAGACCAGAACGCTCAATGGTTTCACCAGCAAGCAAGGCAAATCATTCTCCGCAGCCATAGCCTTTGACGAGAATTTCAACACGAAATTCGTCTTTGCAGAGCGCAAAACAGCAGAAAAGCGAGGAAATGTGAAGAGATACAAGAAATAGTTTGTACCTTTGCCACCGAAACATGGTTCATAAATGGTGTCTTGATTCAGGATGCTTTTATTTACTGTGGATTAAGTGGCGGCACTCGGAGGGATACCGAGTGCCTTTTTCTTGCTTTCAACAAACATCAACCGCCATCCACGGTTTATTATTCACCACTTAATCCATTCAACAGACAGATGAACAGAAAGAAACAGGCACAGACAGAACTGTCCTATTACGGACTGTATCTCTTGAACCATCTCAGAGAGAACCGTTTTCCACAAGCCAGCGATGCGGACTTTATCCGCGAACGTGCAGACCATGCCGCAGAAGTATATGAGCAGGCACGGCGTGATACCCTCTTTGCCGATGCGGCACAAGAGCTTGCCATGTCAGCATTGCTGAAAGGTCTCCGCTTTTCCAAGTACAGCATCCTGTACGATGTTGTTGACAGTGAGTTTCCCCTGGAGGTAGCAGTAGAAGATCAGGAAGCGTTTGTCAAGAACCTCCTGCCTTTGGTTGACAACGTGTATTCCATTTACGACCTCACCGATGACGATTTTGCCCAGTCACCGGACTACGACCAGCTCTACACAGAGTTGACGGGAGCCGTAGCCCTTTTCTTTGAGTCAAATGGCGTACAATAGAAAACAACGGCTGAACGACAACATCAAGGCGATAGAGACGGCATTCATCCTTGACAGGGAGCAGCGCACACCGACCGCCCGTGAGCGTCTCCTTCTGGAGCGTTACTGCGGATTCGGTGGATTGAAGTGCATCCTGAACCCTGCCAGGGAACTGGCGGATGCCGTCCATTGGGCAAAGTCAGACCTTGAGTTGTTTGCTCCAACAGTGGAGCTGCATAGACTTATCCGTGAAAACAGCAAGAATGAAAGCGAGTACAAACAGTTGATGGACAGTCTGAAACAGTCTGTCCTCACGGCATTCTACACGCCGTCAGCCGTTACAGAGGCTCTGACGGATGTGTTGAAAGAGCATCAGATAATCCCCGAAAAGGTGCTTGAACCCTCGGCAGGCATCGGTGCCTTTGTCGATTCCGTCTTGGATAACAATCCCAAGGCAGACATTATGGCATTTGAAAAAGACCTGCTTACGGGAAAGATACTCCGCCATCTGCACCCGGAGCAGAAAGTGCGCATAGAGGGATTCGAGAAGATAGAAAAGCCTTTCAATGACTACTTCGACCTCGCCATCTCAAATATTCCCTTTGGCGATGTTGCCGTATTTGATCCGTCCTATACAGCCATGAAAGGCATGAGGGCACTTGTCACCAGACGCATACACAACTACTTCTTTGTCAAGGCTCTTGATACGGTAAGGGATGGTGGGTTGGTTGCCTTCATCACCTCACAAGGCGTATTGAATGCCAAAAACAACAGTGCCGCGCGTTTTATGATGCTCTATCATGCTGATCTCGTGTCAGCGATTCGTCTTCCCAACAACCTGTTCACGGAAAATGCCAATACGGAAGTGGGCAGTGACCTCATCATTCTGCAGAAAAATACCCAAAAGGAGTCGCTGCGAGGAGACGACAACCTGCTTGATACCGTCTATAATGACGAGAACCGCATTCCGACAAACAACTACTTTCTGGAGCATCCGGAACGCATTATCCATACAACGGCAAAGTTGGATACTGACCCGTTCGGCAAACCTGCAATGATATACACGCATGAGGATGGTGTGGAAGGCATTGCAGAGGATTTGCGAAAGATGCTCCATGAAGACTTTAAGAAGAACCTCAATTTGAACCGATACTTGGGGATAGAGGAAACAAAGGCTGAGGAAATTAAGGAGGTTGAAGAAACAGAAAAGATAGAAAAAACAGAGAAGATGAAGCCTTCCATTGAGGTAAAGCAGAACGATACGGTAGTATCCTTGCAAAAGCAGGAAAAGCCTACTGATGATGCTGAGCTATCCCAAAAGTCCAATCATCAGCAGCCACCAGTCCAAATGACTCTGTTTGACCTTTGGGGAATGGAAGAAGAAAACCGTCTGACTGTCCATGCTACAAAGAAGAAAGCAGAGGTAACAGTGGGAGCTGTCGCCAAGAAAGTGTCAAGGAAGAAAGCAAGTCCGTTGGTAAAAAACGTCAATCCGACTTTTGAAGTTGTGACAAAGCCTGTGGAAAAAGAAGAAAAGCCTTCGTTGACAGATGCAAAGGAGCAGGAAACGGCACAGGAGACAAAACCAATCCTGCCTGGTGATGAGCCATACGCAAGCATCTCTTGGGAAGAGAATCCGCCAATCAACGGCTTTTACGAGATGATGATGACCATGGCTCCCGAAGACAGGGTGCTGCTGCGCCAAAAGGCGGAACTGCACCGTCAGGAACAACTCAAGGCTTTGGGCGTTGAAGATACGCTTGATCCGAAGTTCAAGCCGCCGATGGAACCGATAGAAGTTCTCAAAGTTCAAATCGGGCATGGACAGTCGAAAGGGAATGAGGCAAAAGAAGATTCCAAGACTCAGAGCACATTAAAAGAAACAAATCATGAGCGGGAACAACAAAAAGAGCAAGAAAGAAAGCGGGAAGAGCAGGCAAGGAAGAAAGAGGATGTTATGAAGCCCCGTCCATTTGATGAGAAACTGGATAGTTTTCATCGTGAGGGTTCTATGGTGCTCGACTCTGCCAGAAACATCGGTGTATTGAAAGACCTTACCAAGTATGGTGCTACCTTCATGCCGTTGGATCTGAATATGGAGCAGAAAGAAAAGGCAGTCTTGTATATCGCCCTCCGTGATGCCTATCAGAAACTTTACACCTATGAAGCGGAAGAACAGACGGAAAACAAGCAGATGCGTGAGAGTCTGAATGTCTATTATGATGCTTTCTTCATCCGCTTCGGCAACCTCAATGCCAAGCAGAACGTGAAGTTCATCCTCATGGATGCCTCAGGGCGCGACATGCTGTCGTTGGAACGGGTGGAAAACGGACAGTTCACAAAGTCAGACATCTTCGACCACCCGGTCTCTTTTTCGCTTGACGAGGTCAGTCATGTCGATTTTCCGGAGGAAGCGCTCACCGCCTCGCTCAACAAGTTCGGTCGTATCGACTTGCCGTATATGACTGAATTATCGGATATGCCGGAACAGGAACTGACGGAAGCGCTTAAAGGACGCATCTATTACAATCCGCTCATAGATGGCTACGAGATAGCCGACCGCTTCATTGCTGGCAATGTAATAGAGAAAGCGGAGCGTATAGAAGAATGGTTGAAGGAAAATCCAGACCATGCAATCGTGAGGGAGTCGTTGGAAGCCTTGAAGGCAAGCATTCCCGAACCGATAGCCTTTGAGGACCTGGACTTCAACTTCGGTGAGCGTTGGATACCTACAGGTGTGTATTCCGCTTACATGAGCCACCTCTTCAATACACAGGTCAGCATCGTCTATTCCGACAGCATGGACGAATATTCGGCAAAATGCTGTATGAAGACCATGGCCATCACGGATGAGTATATGGTGAAGGGATATTACCGCCACTATGACGGCATGAGTCTTCTGAAACATGCCCTGCACAACACTTGTCCCGACATGATGAAGAGTATCGGTGAGGACGAGAACGGCAACGACATCAAGGTGCGTGACAGCGAGGGCATACAGCTCGCCAATGCCAAGATTGACGAAATCCGCAACGGGTTCACTGAATGGCTGGAGGAGCAGTCTGACTCCTTTAAGGAACGCTTGACCACGATGTACAACCGGAAGTTCAACTGCTTCGTGCGTCCGAAGTATGACGGTTCTCACCAGACCTTCCCCGGTTTGGATCTGAAAGCCCTTGGCGGAAAGTATGGTGTCAAGAGTGTGTACCCAAGTCAGAAGGATTGTGTATGGATGCTTTTGCAGAACGGAGGCGGGATATGTGACCATGCCGTAGGTACAGGCAAGACCCTCATCATGTGCATGGCTGCGCATGAGATGAAACGTCTCGGTATGGCTCACAAGCCGATGATTATCGGACTGAAAGCCAATGTCGCGGAGATAGCTGCCACCTATCAGACAGCTTATCCCCATGCGAGGATACTCTATGCCTCGGAGAAGGATTTTTCCACCAAGAACCGTGTCAGTTTCTTCAACAACATCAAGAACAACGACTATGACTGTGTAATCATGTCGCATGATCAGTTTGGGAAGATACCGCAATCGCCAGAACTCCAACGGCAGATATTGAAGGCGGAGCTTGATACCGTGGAGGAAAACTTGGAAGTGATACGCACGCAGGGCAAAGACGTGTCGAGGGGAATGCTCAAAGGACTGGAAAAGCGGAAGCAGAATCTGGAGGTGAAGTTGCAGAAGATAGCCTACAGCATCGAGCAGCGCACCGATGATGTGGTGGATTTCCGCATGATGGGCATCGACCACTTGTTTGTGGACGAGAGCCACCAGTTCAAGAACCTTATGTTCAACACCCGTCACGACCGTGTGGCAGGACTTGGCAACAGCGAGGGAAGCCAGAAGGCGCTCAACATGCTCTTTGCTATCCGTACCATACAGGAGCGGACAGGCAGAGACTTGGGAGCGACATTCCTGTCGGGAACAACTATCAGTAACTCACTGACAGAGTTGTATCTGCTTTTCAAGTACCTGCGCCCCAAGGAACTGGAGCGTCAGGACATCCGCTGTTTCGATGCGTGGGCGGCAATCTTCGCCAAGAAGACTACCGACTTCGAGTTTAACGTCACCAACAACATCGTGCAGAAGGAACGTTTCAGATATTTTATCAAGGTGCCGGAGCTTGCTGCCTTCTACAACGAGATAACCGACTATCGTACGGCGGAGGCGGTTGGTGTGGACAGACCACAGAAGAACGAGATCCTTCATAACATACCGCCGACACCCGAGCAGGAGGACTTCATCCAAAAGCTGATGGAGTTTGCCAAGACAGGTGATGCCACCATCCTCGGCAGACTTCCACTGTCGGAAACGGAAGAGAAGGCAAAGATGCTCATTGCTACGGACTATGCCCGAAAGATGGCACTCGATATGCGCATGATAGACCCGACTTGTGAGGATCATCCCGACAACAAGGCGAGCCATTGTGCGAAGATGATAGCGGACTATTACAAACGCTATGACAATCACAAGGGCACGCAGTTCGTATTCTCAGATCTTGGCACATACAGACCTGGGGAATTCAACGTGTATTCTGAAATCAAGCGTAAGCTGATAGAGGATTATGGAATACCTTCATCTGAAATCCGCTTCATTCAGGAGTGCAAGAACGAGAGGGCAAGAAAGGCGGTGATAGCAGCCATGAACGAGGGATCGGTACGAGTATTGTTCGGCTCCACATCTATGTTAGGTACAGGCGTAAATGCACAAAAAAGGTGTGTTGCTATTCATCATTTGGACACACCGTGGCGACCGTCAGACTTGGCACAGCGTGACGGTCGAGGTGTGCGTGCTGGTAACGAGATTGCCAAGCTGTATGCCGACAACAAGGTTGATGTCATCATCTATGCGGTGGAAAAGTCGCTTGATTCTTACAAGTTCAACCTCCTGCACTGCAAGCAGACTTTTATCTCGCAGTTGAAAAGCGGAGCCTTGGGAGCGAGAACCATTGACGAGGGAGCAATGGACGAGAAATCGGGCATGAATTTTTCAGAGTATATGGCTATTCTCTCCGGAAATACCGACTTGCTTGACAAGGCGAAGCTGGAGAAGAAGGTTGCTTCTCTGGAGGGTGAGCGCAAATCGTTTAACAAGGGTAAGCGTGACTCAGAAACAAAATTGCAGTCAAAGACGGCAGAGCTGGGCAACAACAAAGCCTCTCTCAAGGGAATGACCGAGGACTACGGCAAGTTTATGGGCAAAGCCAGGAAAGACAAGGACGGCAACATCCTCAACCTCATCACTCTTGATGGTGTGGAGTCCACGAACTTAGAGGTTATAGGAAAGCATCTGCAAATGTTGGCGGAGAAAGAGACAACTGGCGGACAATACAAGCGGATTGGAGAAATCTACGGATTCCCTGTCAAGATTGTCAGCGAGACAAGTTTCGAGAATGGTCTTCCATTTGTTGACAACCGCTTTTTTGTCGAGGGCAATTACAAGTACCAGTACAACTACGGTCACATTGCCAAGTCGGACCCGATAGCAGCGGCAAACAACTTTCTGAATGCCTTACAGAAGATACCGAGCTACATTGAGCAGTATGATTCAAGATGCAAGGCTTTGGAAAAGGAAATACCGCAACTGGAAGAGATAGCTGGCAAGACTTGGAAGAAAGAGGAAGAACTGAAAGGTCTGAAAGCGGAACTGGCGGCGTTGGATAGAAAAATACAGTTAGAATTGGCACCACCACAGGAGCAAGATACTGCTGAAAAACACGAAACAAAGAATATAGAGACAGAACAAAGCACAGTTGGAAAACAAGCACGCTCCGTTTGTCGGTTATGACACCTAATTATATATAGGGGTATCTTGATGTTTTTATCATAATAAGATACCCCTATTTTTTATATGAAATCTCAAATTTGTAAACATAACCCCATCATAAAAAATGAATATCAAGTATTCCTGCTGAGTTTATCAAATCAGGGCCATTGTTGTTGATGACGACTCTACCATCGGCTCATATATACCTTTTCGACACAAGCATATAGTTTCATTTGTACTCCGAATGTGTACAGTTTCAAACCATGATTTACATTCTAACATAAGAAACTGAAGCCGTGACCATTTGTGTATTTTTGCCAAACTAACTCCAGTACATACAACTGATGTAAAAGATTTCTGCAAAATCGACCGAAATAATAAGAAAAAAACACCAAACCAGCAAATTTCTTAAAGATTATATCCGTTTATTAAGATTATTTTTGTATATTTGCAGCATTAGTTTGGTGGTAAAGCCTATTGGCCTGCCACGTGACAATAGGACCTTACGGAGCAAGCCTATATCACAATTCTTCTCCGTAGTAACAGTCCGTTCTCTCTCACTGGTCTCTCCCTGCGCGGCAGAGGCATACGTTTTTATATTTTTCAAACACTCCAAATTGACAGCGCATGAGAAAGTTTACTTCTTTGTTACTGTTAGGCTTCGCTCTCGGCAGTTTCGCGCAAACGCCCGGAGGAGTCAGCGGAAGCGAACTGTGGTTCAAGACTGCGCCATTGAACTCAGACCTGCAAGGTTATTACCGTTGGCAGGATTTCTCTGGGGATTCCATACGGCTGATGCTATTGGACAGCCGTGGCGTCAAGTCTGAACTTACTCTTCCGAACAGTTCAGTCCATTACTTCAACTTCAATCCGAGTCTCTGGCTCGCAGACGGATTCCGTAGTCTGAGTGTCAAACTCAAGCACGGCGACCTCTCACAGGCTACCGTCATCGGTGTCTTTTCGCCGGAACTGGCAACCATCGGCAAGGATATGGTTGTCTATGCTCTTGACGGCCGAAAGGGCGACGGAGCCATTCTGAGCAAGGACAAAGCCGTAAGGGGTAGAGGTGTTGAACCATTGGACTATGGTTCAGCATCGGGTGAAGACCTGCTTTATCAACCAAGTGATTCTTTGTCCGAGAACGGTTTTAAGGAAAGCGCTCTGCGCGTTGTGTCCTACTTCAAGGTAAGCAATCCTTCAACAACATTGTGGGGAGACAACTCCAACACCACATTATTCATCGGAACCCCTTCCACCTCTGGCAGTTTCGGTACGGATTTCCCGACCTCGCTCTTCGGTAATGCTTCCATCCGTGGATATGCCCCTGAGCTTATTGTGTTCAGCAGGATGCTTACACCCGATGAGCGCAGAAAAGTGGAGAGCTATCTGGCGGTAAAGTACGGCATCACCCTCAAAGGCTCGTATCTTGACAGCGACGGAAACCTGACTTGGGACATGGCGGAGAACCAAGCCTACCACCATAGGGTCACAGCTGTTGGAACCGACATGGCAGGAAGTCTCTCCCAACCGCTTTCCGCAACATCCTATGAGGAAAGTCCGGTATATGCGGCCTTGAAGGAGAACGGAACTTATCATGACGCAAATCCATACAACCCTTCATCCGCTTCCCGTCTGCTTGTCATGGGACGTGAAAACGGCAATCCGATGCCGGACAGAGGCTTTACTTTCTGGGGCGACGATGATGTGGCACTTGCAACATATACCTCACCTACAGATTCCCTGTGGCATGTCATGAAACGTACATGGATGGTCAAGACCAACGTGCCGTCAAAGCCCGACAGTACAGTGGCAAGATGGACTGCGCAAGGACTTGAAGTGTCAAGGAATGGCTTTACAGACAATATCATCCAAGAGAAAGCCGCTTCCGGAGCTTATGCCACGACCCCAGCCCTTGTTGGAGGTGGCGGTGCTTTTGAGTTCACCTGTCCGACAAGTCACCCGACTTTTGACGTTGGATTCGGAAGTATCGGTGGCAGCACATGCAAGTATGGATTCCGGTTCACCAATGCTGGAGTTGTTTATCCGATCATCAACGGAGCGGTCTCAAATTCATACATCGCCACGGATGTTGACGGAACGGACATTTCCATCCGCAAGGAAGGCAAAAACATCTATCTGCGTGTTGACGGAACAGGAAGTGCGGCAAGAACCATATCCCTTTCGGATGCAACTGACACAGACACAAATGTAGGCATTATCCGAACGGAAGGAGCAGAGTCCGCCTTGAATATGGCAGGCTTGAGGACAGGAGGAATAGATGATGTCGGTTATATGGCAGAGTTGAGCTATGACCTCACACCGGACAGGGAGTTCTCGGACTATTGCCGCAAGCGTACAGTCATGCTCATAGACCCAAGCGGTGAAGGTGATTTCGACATCAACAGCAACAGTAACATAAGATGCTCCAAGCCTGATATGACAAGGGGCAAGACCATATTCCGCAATATCCTATGGGATGCAGACGGAAGCGGAAGCGATGTGTTCACATTCGCCTATTATGACGGCATTTCCTATGATGCCACTCCTACGCCGTCAAGTTGCGAGAATGGAGTTCCACGCAATGACGGGTATATCGACATCGGCATCAACATCGGTACACCAGTCTATTCCTATGTGCTCAGCGTTGACACCGTTGCAGGAAAAGTAAAAGGAGAAACCATTGCCAGAGGAACATTCTTCGGTGACACGCATAGAATCACGAATCTTGCCCCCGGCGCCTATGCGCTGTCCGTATCACAAGGTGGAGGCAACGAGATTTATGCCACTGGCAACGCACTCTACACCTCATACTCGCATGACACCAGGACCTATCTGTCTGGCGACATCTCATGGACGGTGAACGATACAAAATCAAACTACCGTGTGGGATTGGAGCCAAGCCTCACGGACGAGATCACCCAATATGGCTTTGACGTGCGGGGCGACAAGGCGCATATCATAACCGGTGGATATACAAGCCTAACCAAATATGTCACTATCAAGCCGGGCGATGTGCTTAGCGTAACAGTCCGCAATATGCAGGTCACATACAAGTTGAACGGACAGACCGTGCATCATGAATATGTCTGGTCACTTCGTGCATGGCGGTTCTGCATCAAGTACGGAAAGGGCGAGACACATATCACCGACCTTACCGTAAACGGTACGCCTGTAACCTCATTCACCACAAGGGGCAACGTGCAGATAGAAACACCCAAGAAGTGTACGACAACGATGACCGTCTATGTCGGCAGCGAGTGTGATGCAAGTATGCCTAACGGAACACAGGCAAGGGAGAACCATGTGGGCAGCTCGGACAGACAGGATGACAATACCTTCATTTCTGGAGAAGACGAGGATTTCACTGTCAAGGGCAACGGTTCTACGACAGGCATCTACGAGGCTAAACTCACACAGGACAAGCCTGCTGCAGCCACATTGATGGTGTTTGACGTATCAGGCAAACTGGTAGTGTCACGCCAAATGACAGGCGAAAGCGTCAAGCAAGCCGACTTCAAGGTTCCCGCATCGGGTGTGTATGTCGTGAAGGCAATCTCCGAGAATGGGGAGCATACAAGGAAAATCTCAGTAAAGTAACTTAAAGGAAGATACGCATGAAGAATTATATACAGAAGGTGGCGTGGGCATTGGTTTTACTGCTTGCCGCCACACTGTCCCTTTCGGCAAAGGACGGGACAGCCGTGAGAAAACTCTTCAAGAAGGGTGTCTCTGACAGTATCTCCGTAGGAGGTAGCAAACTGGTCGTTCTTCAGAAAGACCTCATTCGGAACAGAAGCCTTTCCGTGAACTCTATCGGAGAGGAGAATGTTCCTGAGCTTGACTTTGCCATGACCAATGTCACGGCAGGAGGACATGGCTACCGTTTTCTCCCTCACGGAACCCATTTCACAGGCGAGGGTGCGACTGTCAAGATAAAGTATGACCGCACGAGAATACCAAGCGGCTATACCGAGGACGACATCCGTACCTATTACTACGACCCGGCCGAGAAGCATTGGGTTGCGTTGGAGCGTGTGCGTGTGGACAAGAAGGAAGAGTGTGTCGTTTCAAAGACGACCCACTTCACCGACATGATCAACGGTGTGATACAGGCCCCGGAGTCACCGCAGACAGAAGGCTTTGCCCCGACGATGATGAACGACATCAAGGCGGCTGACCCGACGGCGAAGATAAATGTCATTGCGCCTCCAAGCGCAAACAACCGTGGCTCTGCCAACCTGCAGTATCCGTTCGAGATGCCGCCTGCCCGAAACGGCATGCAGCCAAGTCTCGGCTTGCAGTACAGCAGCGAGGGCGGTAGCGGTTGGCTTGGCGAGGGTTGGAACGTCAGCGTACCAAGCATTACGCTTGACACCCGGTGGGGCGTGCCTCGTTATGACCAGTCAAAAGAGACGGAGACTTATCTTTTGTCCGGTTCAATGCTCTCCACTATGGACGACAACGGACAGATGGGAGTCGCACACCGTGGCGAGAAGATGAACAGAAAGGCTGACCGCCAGTTCTACACCCGCCAAGGCGGTGATTTCAGCCGTATCATCCGCAAGGGTGACAGTCCTGCCAACTATTATTGGGAGGTTACAGACAAGCAGGGTGTCAAGTACATCTATGGTGGTGACGGAGCTGTTGTAAAGGGCAATGTCACCGATGCTTCGGGCAATACCCGTGAGGTGATTGCCGAATGGAAACTGAAACGTGTCGAGGAACTCCACGGTGACTATATAGAATATGTGTATGACATCGTGGATGAGGATGTGCGTGGCGGCTTGAAGGCCAAGGCTGCATATCTGAAGGAGGTTCACGCAGGTAATGCAGGACAGGAACCGCACACCGTTGTACTCTTTGATGGCAACAAGGTAAAGCAGGTAAAGACCAACAATGCCCGCTATGGATTCCTCGCCTCCTCCAACAAGCTGTTGGAGAAAGTGACCGTGAATTTCCAGGGCGAGACATTGCGCAGCTATGCCTTTGACTACAAGGAAGGTGCATTCCACAAGGAAATGCTCACAGGTGTCAGACAGTATGACAACACAGGAAAGGAAGTGGCTTTCCAGAACTTCGACTATTATGATGATGTGCAGGCTGAAAAGGGATATGTTCCGTTCAAGGACGATTCCGAGAAATGGAACACGCACGATGACGGACTTGATGCTGGTTTCGTCAATCCTTTAAAGACTGTCAGCAAGCGTTTCAGCGACAAGCCAACTGCACTTGGCGGAACGACAAGTTCTTCTGTAAGCGGTTCTTTCTATGCAGGTGTGGGTGTCGTGGACGGAAGTCCTTGGAAAGGCAATACCGTGGGTGGCTCATACAGCTATTCAAGCGACACGAGCAAGGGACTTTCCGCACTCGTTGACTTGAACGGTGATGGACTTCCAGACAAGGTATATAAGTCCGGTGGTTCTGTATATTATCGTCCACAGATTAAGACAGACAACGGAGAAGTCGTATATGGTGAGCCTATCAAGGTAAAGGGCATCAGTAACTTCTCTACAACCAAAAGTTCTACCAACACTTTCGGTGCGAATGCCGTTGTCGGTTGGAATGTCCTGACTGCCGTTGTCGGAACGGACAAGTCAACCACTAAGACCAAGACCACTCAGTATTTCAGCGACATCAATGGTGACGGACTTGTTGACCTCGTTTCCAATGGCAAGGTATATTTCAACCATTTGGAGTTTGACGGATCTGGCAATGCCGTGCCTACGTTTACATTGAGCAGTGCCGACACGCCAAGCCCAATCATCTATGGTGGCAAGGTTGACACTTCTGTCATGGAGGTCAGTAAGGATGAGCAGGCGGAAGCCATCAAGAACTCACCGATGGAGGACATCGTGCGTGTATGGCAGGCTCCTAAGGACGGAACTGTCAGCGTAACTGGTCAAGTAAGTCTCATTGCACCAACAGATGACTATGATGCTGACGAGTATCAGAAGGCAGACGGCGTAAGAGTTGCTATCCAAAAGGGTGGCAATGAGCTTTGGAACAAGACTATTGCAAAGGGCGACGGCAGTTCTTATGCCGCTGCAGTCTCTTCTGTTGCCGTCAAGCGGGGTGACAGAATCTATTTCCGTGTGCAGTCGGGTTCTGAGGAAACAAGCAACGGTTCTTTTGACAAGGTGAACTGGTCGCCTACCATTACATACGCTGGTGAGTCAAATGTTTTGCCTAACGGGCTTTCTTCAACAGAGTACAAACCTGAGGATGGTGCCATCTACGATGTGAACACCTCCGCTAATGTGGAGAATGGTTCAAGCGTGGAAGTTCGCAGTGCCTTCCACAAGCCTGTAACAACCGACGATGTTGTTCTCAGCATCATCGGCAGCAATGAAAAGAAAGACAGTGACGGAAACAACAACCCGAACTATATCGAGAAGACTGTCTTTGCTCGTACACTGAAGGCAAATGAGGCTTTCAATGGCGATTCACTCAACATCAGTCTGGAGAATACAGAAAAACTGACCAATTTCAGCTTTGAGATTTCATCCACCTCAAATGTTGATTGGAAGAATATAGGTTGGCAAGCGTCCGTAACTTACAAGGATTCTGCCAATGTTGAGCAGATCATGGCAGTTCCTGCACACTACAAGACATTTGCAAATGCCTTGGCAGAAGGCAAACAATACTTAACCACAGCGACTGATACAATTATGGTTGTGTCACCAGTGCTTATCCTTTCTGACAATTCCATCAATGGACAGGTTACTTTGACCGCCAAGACAGAGGATGCACTCATCGGCAAGAAGTCTTTCAATATCGAGAATGGCATCTTGAAAGCCGATACTCTGCGATTTACAACTACTGCAGGAAAGAACATCTGGTTTGAATACAGCTATCCGGCAGCAATCTCTAATGAAACTGTTACTTCAGCCTCTGTTTCCATTCTGAAAGATGCGGCAGGTCTCGTAACCGAGAATGTGCTTGCAGGATTCTATGCAGAGAATGAAAATCTTGGCTTCGGTATGCTTTACCGTGGCTGGGGAGGTTTTGTCTATAACTCGGCAGAGGGCAGATATGCAAAGCCTATTGACGAGTCATTGCTGAAATTGCCGGAAAACGAGAACGACAAGGTTGACCCTCTCACAATGGCATTCACCCCATTGGGTACAGACCAGACTTCCATGGACAAGTGGGTCGGTCAGCGACAGGACATCTATCTTACTGCAACCGAAGCAAGCACAGCCCGATTGACAGAACAGGATGTACTCCTTACCAATCCATTGGATATCAATGCTGAAGTGGCAGGACTTGCTGGTGAATATTTGCAGGGTACTGGTGCGACAGCTGTAAGCCAAGTGGTATCAAGCAAGAGTACCGTTGTGCAAGGCGGTGCGCTTGGCATCACTCACAACGATGCAAGCGGTAGTGCCAAGACTGAGGTCACCATGATGGACATGAATGGTGACGGTTTCCCTGACATCATTGCTGGTGGTACTATCCAATACACCAATTCACAAGGTGGATTGAGTGGAGAAATATACAAGGGCATTGGCTCAAACAACTCTGACAATGCTTCACAGGCATGGGGATATGGCGGCAATCCAGTGGCTTCCGTATCACAGATTACGAATTTAGCTAAAGGCGTAAAGTCTTCTTTGAGTGATTTACAGACAGAATGGCAAGCTCAGTTCTCTATTACTGGCAGTGCGCCAAAGAACACAGATGAAGCCGTAGAGTCATTCATTGACATCAATGGCGATGGCCTTCCTGACAAGATTCTTTCCGACAAGAAAGTAAGATTAAATCTTGGCTATGCCTTTACCGAACCTATTGATTGGGGACTTGACCGCATTCAAGGTGGTAAGAGCCTCTCTTATAATATAGGCGCAGGTGGTGGCGCAAGTCAAGGGTTTGGAAAAACTGATTATAAAGGAAAAGACATAAACAAGGCTTCCGGTAGTTTCTCCGCAGGTTTTGGTATTGTTACATCTGAAAGCGAAGAGGAATACAATCTTATCGACATCAATTCTGATGGTCTCCCAGATAAGGTCTGGAAGAATGGTGATGGTATTACTGTTGCCCTTAATACAGGCAATGGCTTTGACGAGCCTATCAGTTGGAAGGGTGCAAGTGCGCTCAGCGAATCGGCATCTACCGCAGAGTCGGTAAACGCTGCGTTCACCTTGACCATCAACATTCCTGTCATAAGCATCAAGATTTCAACGAACCCTGGTGCTTCCACCTCTCACAGCATCTACCGTCCTACATACTCCTTGCAGGATGTGGACGGTGACGGCTATCTTGACATCGTTGAGTCTGAGAAGGAAAGCGAGTTGAAGGTTACACGCTCTGCCATTGGCAGAACCAACATGTTGAAGTCTGTCACCAACTCCTTGGGCGGCACTTTCACACTCGACTATGCGCATACCACTCCTACCTACGGACTTCCTGGTGGCAAGTGGGTAATGTCTGCCCTTACCGTTGATGATGGTATCCATGACGATGGTCCTGTCATGACAACCGCCTTTGAGTACAAGGACGGCAAGCGTGACCGCCATGAACGTGAGTTTCTCGGTTTCGGTGAGGTCATCACCAAGAACCTTGACACGGAGAAAGGCAATTCTGTTTACAGACAGGCTGTTGAGAACTACGATGTTGCCAACTACTACACGCAGGGCAATGTTACCGCCACATCCGTAGAGGATGCCAACGGCAACAAGTACACCGAGACAAAGAACCGTTACGACAGCTACTATCTGACTGCCGACGGTGACAAGTACACATTCGCAAAGCGTGATGTGAACCTTTGGAGTGACCGTGCATCTGCATTCGTACCTCTCCGCTATACGGCAAACTTGCAGTATGAGGGAGCGGCAAACGGTGTGGTTACATCCGAGGCATGGAATGAGTACTACCTCAATGGCTATCATGGTGAGTTGAAGTCCTACAAGTACAGCGACAAGGGCAGTCTTGGCGAGGACGGAAACGGCAAGTTCGATTATGCAACTGCTATCAAATATACCGACAATGCAAGCAAGCACATCTTCGGACTTCCTGTTGATGTGACTGTTACAGGCGGTGACGGCTCACTCTATCACCATGTGACGGCGAAGTATAACACCAACTACGCCAACCACATCACGCAGATTACACAGCAGTTGAATGATGGCGAGGCTGTTACGGATTACAAGTACGACTCTTACGGCAACATCATCCAGAAGACTCTCCCTGCCAACGGCAAGGGACAGCGTATGTGGTACAAGTACCGCTATGAGCCGGAAATGAACATGTATGTTGAGCGCATTGACGATGCGTGGGGCTACCGCAGCGAGCAAGGCAATTTCGACTATCGTTATGGTATAGCCAAGGAGCATCGTGACCTCAACAACTTCTACTATGAGACTGATGTTGACGACCTCGGTCGCATTACTGGCGTGCGTGGTCCTAACGAGTTGGCTACGGGCGTGCCTTATGCCATCGCCTTTGAGTATCAGCCTTTGGCTACCTTTGGTGAGAGTAGCATTACCGCTCCTGCATACGCAGTGACCAAGCACTACGACATCCAGCATCCTAACGATGACTTGGAGACCGTTACTTTCGTTGACGGTTTCGGAAGAGCCGTGCAGGTGAAGAAGGACGGTGTTGTGACAAGTGCTTCCAAGGGAAGCTCTGCCAAGGACGAGAACGTGATGATTGTCAGCGGAAGAAACGTGTATGACGCTTTCGGACGTGTGGCAAAGGCTTTCTATCCTACAACGGAAGGAACCGGATCGAAGTCCACATTCAGCAAGTCATTTGACAATGTATCTCCAACGGTTACTGTTTATGACGTGCTTGACCGTGCTACCTCAGTGACATTGCCGGACAACTCTACGACAACTACGGCATATACTGTTGACAACGGCAGTCATGCACTTGTTACAACCGTCACAGACGCACTCCATAATGTGCAGGCTACCCATACCAATGGCAGTGGCAAGACGGTGAAGACCATCCAGAAGAGCGGTCCTGACGGTGAGATTACCACCTCGTTTGAGTATGACGGCATACAGCGCCTTGTTCGTGTCACCGACACGGAGGGCAATGTAACGACCTCTACTTACGACATGGGTGACCGCCGTACAGAGGTGAACCATCCTGCAAGCGGCATCACCAGCTTCACATACGATGCGCTCGGCAATGTGCTGACCAAGCAGACTGCCAACCTTGCCAAGGAAGGAAAGTTCATTACTTACGATTACGACTATCAGCGTCTGACGGGTATCAACTACCCAGACCATCCGGAGAACAACGTGAAGTATTACTACGGTGGCCGCAACGCCTCTCAGAACCGTATCGGTCGCTTGATGCTCCGTGAGGACGGAACAGGTGCCATTGAGTATTTCTATGGCAAGATGGGCGAGGTGACAAAGACCCGCCGCACGATGATTGTGCCTAACCAAGCGATAGCAACCTACGTGACGCAATGGACTTATGACAGCCACAACCGTCTGTTGGAGATGATTTATCCTGATGAGGAGAAAATCACCTACTCTTACAACCTCGGAGGTCAGCTTGAAAAGGTTCATGGCTACAAGTCATACGGCTACGATTATGTAAGCAAGATTGGCTATGACAAGTTCGAGCAGCGCACATACTTGAAGTATTGCAATGGTGCAGAGACATTCTACACCTACGACCCACAGCGGCGCAGATTGCAGAACCTCACGGTAAACAGTGGTGGCAACACCATCATGGATAACGCTTACACTTATGATGCGGTAAGCAATGTACTCAGCGTGGTTAACGGTGCGTCAGTTCCACAGAGTGGAAAGGCTGGCGGACAGATTGCTCATGCCTATACATATGATGCCCTCTACCGTCTCGTTAGTGCAACTGGTACTTATACTGGTGCAGACAACAAGACCGCAAGTTATACTCTTGCGATGGGTTACGACAATATGCACCGTATCACATCGAAGCGTCAAATCCTTACACAAAACAATGTACAGTTCAATGGCACATTGAATGCTGGCTATGACCTTACCTATACATACGGTACAGATGCAGGTAAGAGGTTCCAGCTTGCAAACGTGAAGGATGTGAACTACCGCACAGAGGAAACTCCTTCTGAAAGCGAGAATGTGAACAACAATCATGCCTACGAGTATGACGCAAACGGTAATCTTGTTTATGTCAACACAAGCCGCACAAAGAAGGATGGTGTGGCTGACGAGAAGACCGCAGAGCGCAAACTCAAATGGGATGAGGAGAACCGTCTCCTTGCTTCTGATGATAACGGCTTTGTGACCAATTATTGGTACGATGCTGATGGTAAGCGCACGGTGAAGACTTCTGGCGAAAGTGACCAGGTGTATGTGAACTCCGAGTTTGCTGGAGGTCGCACGAACACCGCCAAGTTCTCATTGTATGTATCTCCTTACCTCGTTGCCAACCAAGGCGGACGCTACACCAAGCATATCTACATTGGTAGTCAGCGTGTCGTTTCCAAAATTGGTGATTTTGACTCTTACGGCTCAGATCCACGCCGCATCCAGTATGCAGGTAGCGAAACTGACGGCTTGTCTGTTGATTATAAGGGAAAATATACTCAGCAGTTGCAGGTTATCAAGGATAATTATGCAACCTTTGCAGTACCATACAATGGCGAGGACAACAACGACTATGTGGACGGCAAAGGCTTCTGCTGCAATGACGGCAGCTTGGAGGCAGCGCAGGCACGTGCAATGGCACGAGCAGCGAAGAACAACTTCCAAGAGGGCGACGCATACGAGAAGATGCAGTTCTACTACCACCCAGACCACTTGGGCAGCAGTAGTTACATCACCAACCTTGATGGTGAGGTGGTGCAGCACATCGAGTATGTCCCATTTGGAGAGGTGTTCGTAGAGGAACGCAACAACATCTGGAATACACCTTATCTTTTCAATGCGAAGGAATTCGATGAAGAGACGGGGTTGTATTACTATGGAGCGAGATACTATGAACCGAGGGTTTCCTTGTGGATAAGTACAGACCCAATGCAGGAAAAAACTTCAAATATTACAACTTATGCCTATTGCATCAATAATCCTGTAGCTTATATTGATCGTGATGGAAAATTTAGTAAAAAATGGATGGCAAATATATCACGTACATGGTATAATCTTTGGCATAAACAAAAAGCGGGACCTATCATTGAAAATAAAGATGCAACTACCAGTAAATTCAAATACACATATAATACATATAGTGTAAATAATGGAGAATTTGCAATTACATCACATTATAAATTTGATACAACCGCATCTCAAAGAGTACAAGATATAGGAGATGGTATATCGTTAGCAGGATATGCTACAACATTAAGCGTCGTTGGGGCTGAAGTTGGTGTTCCTATGTCTGTAATAGGCAATACTATATCATCAGTAGGTAGTGCAGGAGAATTGGTCTTGGATTTTGCTAATGGGGATATGGGTGACGGACTTAAAGGGGTTGCTTTTAGACTATTAGAAAAAGGTACTGAAAAAGTTTTAAATAAATTCTTACCAGGATTTGGAAAGAAAATCGGTGAAGAAGGATTTAATCTTGGTACAGAAATAATTGACCAAGGACGTAAACTGAAACAATCAGGTGTAGAAAGGCTAACTGATATAGTTATAGAAAAAAAAGAGCAAGAAAATAACAAAAGTCAGAATAAAAATGAATAATGTATGGTACATTTATTGTGGGGGTGTGTACTTCTTATTAGTTGTACATTTATTTTCTTTCTCCTAAAAAAAAGTAGAAATAGAAAAGTATTTTGGTATTTTTGCCATGTATGGATTTTGTGTGGTATAACATTGGGGATATTGAACATTGTGTTTCAGAAATATGATGCCTATACTTCAATATATTTAGGTATTATCTGCTCTTGCTACACCTATTATGATAACAAACAGAATCCAGTTTCAAAGAGGACTAATGCCTATATATCATCACTTCAAGGATACGTAGCAGGTATCGGTTTTCTCTTATATGGTTTATTAAGTTTGTAGAACATAATGTTATGCCTATTCCAAATGGCATATTGTGTAAAATTGGGGCTGATTTCACTTTAGGGAGTCAGCCCTTTTTGTTTTTGACAGTATTAAAAAATCAACACAAAGTTTATACAAAAAAACAAGTAAAGAATTAGTCAGTCCTATTAGCCAAGTATCCATATAACATAAAAGTTGTTATAATATATATAAATATTCGTCTTTAATGCTTCCTGCCATTATCTTTGCCGATTAAAAATGTTAGTGCAAAGCAATAATGGAGTAATAGAAACGTAAAAAGTAAACAACATGGAACGCAAAGAACAGACTGGGCATATCTGTAGATGGATGGCTTTAGGCATCATGACTGCCATCATCATCGTAGGATGTACCATTGTAATCGGCCTATTTGAATGGCGCGACAGAAGCAGGATGGAGAGCAGGATTGCAGAGACGTATCTTGGGCGGAAAAGCATATTTTACTTGAACATGGGTGACCGCCGTACAGAGGTGAACCATCCTGCAAGTGGCATTACAAGTTTCACTTATGATGCGCTCGGCAATGTGCTTACAAAGCAGACAGCCAACCTTGCCAAGGAAGGTAAGTTCATCTCCTATGATTACGACTATCAGCGCCTGACGGGTATCAACTACCCAAATCATCTGGAGAACAACGTGAAATATTACTACGGTGGTCGCAACGCCTCTCGGAACCGTATCGGTCGCTTGATGCTCCGTGAGGACGGAACAGGTGCCATTGAATACTTCTATGGCAAAATGGGTGAAGTCACCAAGACTCGTCGCACGATGATTGTGCCTAATCAGACGATAGCAACCTACGTGACGCAAAGGACTTACGACAGCCACAACCGTCTGTTGGAGATGATTTATCCTGATGAGGAGAAGATTACTTACTCTTACAATCTCGGTGGTCAGCTTGAGAATGTTCATGGCTACGAATCACAGCAAGATCTTTTATTTGTTGAATATCAGCGAGTTAAATATTTTGAAGAATGTAACTGCTAACGATTTAGAAACGAGCTATATTCTTTTTCTTTCACAACCTTGCAATATACAAAGAACGCTTTGATTACAGGTACAAAGATAAATTGAAATTCTGAAATACAATTATTTTTGCTCATTTTTTCACTTTCTTTAATGGATTCCCTTGGCAAGCCCTTTGGCACTTTACCTACTTCAAGGTATTGCAAATATACACCGATTTTCGTACCTTTGCAACCGATTTTGAATATTCAAACCAAGATGAGGCTACGATATGCTTATGTGTCTGTGCTTTTGCTCATGTCCTTCTCAACAATAGCAAATGTATGGGCATCGTCTTCCCTTTCTCCTGACGGAAGGGCTTTCTCTTATGCTGTATCGAGTGATACAGTAAGGGAGAGTCGTGCCTTGTCAGAGGGCGATGGCGACTCTGTGGAAACACAAAAAGAAGATTCCATCTTTAAGACGCTCAACCTCGGCGAAGTGGTGGTTACTGCTGCCATGAAGGAGGTGGAGATGAAGGGCGATACCACGGTTATCAATGCCAATGCTTTCCAGACTCCCGAAGGAGCATACCTCGAAGAACTCTTGAAGCGAGTGCCTGGATTGGAATACGAAAAGCAGAACAAGACGATGACCTACAACGGTCTTCCCATCCATGAAATCAATGTCAATGGCGAGAGTTTCTTTGGCGGCAACAGCACCCTTGCCCTCGAAAACCTGCCAGCCAAGTTGGTCAGCAAAATCAAGGTGTATGACAAGCGGAGCGAACTGGAGAAAATCACCAAGGTGCGCAAGGGCGGCGAAAACTATGTGCTCGACTTGCAGACCAAGCGAGAGTTCAACGGCACGCTGATTACTTCGGCTGGCATAGGCAGGGGCAACAACGAAAAGAAGGAAGCCGAGTTAATATCCAACCTCTTCCGCCAGACTGGCGACAACATCTCCGTGATAGCACGAAGTGGCAACAAGAACATGACCTCCCGCTACCCCGACAATCGCCAGGACAACGTGGCGATGAACTTTGCCAAGAAGTTCTCCAAGCGATTCACCCTCTATGGCAACATGATGTACAACTATTATGCCAGTGGCAACGAGAGCACCCTATATAGCGAGCAATATCTCACCACAGGCAACCGTTACCAGAACTCGGCATCCACCAGCACCAATCGCAACACGATGGGCAATGGTTCGTTGGGCATGAGGTGGAGCTTGGATGACAAGACCTATTTTAATATAGGTGGAAACTTCAGCAAGTCGAAGAGCGACAACACCAGCGACAGCCAGCAATCCACCTCTTCGGAAGGCGACGAGCGCATCAATAGCATCAACAGAAAATCGGATTCTAAGAGCGACAGCCATTCGTTCTCCGTCAATGCCGACATCACCCGAGTGTTCAACGACGAGGGTACGAGCATCAGCCTCACGGGTAGTTACTCCGACAGCAAGAGTACCAACGAGTCACATTCCCTTTCAGAGACCACTTACTATCAGTTGGAGAGCAGTCTGGGTGGCGATTCCGTGCTTTATCGCAACCAATACCAGCACTCCCCCTCCACCAATCGTGCCTATTCCGTAGGCATCAACTTGACGCAACCCTTGGCTGAGAACTTGCGCCTGCAACTCGGTTATCGCTATTCTGCCAACCGACAGGTGAGCGACCGAAGTACTTACGAGAGCGAGGTGTATATGGATAGCCTAAGCAACCACACCCTGAGCAAGACCATTACCCACGACCTCAGCCTCTACCTCAATTATGATGGCAAGCGATGGGAGGCAAATGCAGGAGTGTTGATGCAGCCCGAGCGCAGGAGTCTTGACCAAAAGACCGGCTTGCTCCACGCCGACACGGTAAGGACGAGTGTGAACTGGAACCCACAGTTGAATGTGTCATGGCATCGGGGCAAGACTCGCTTCGAGCTGAATTATGACGGTAGTAGCCGACAGCCCGACCTCGGTAGCTTGATGTCGCTCACCGATAATAGCGACCCGCTGCACATCACCCATGGCAATCCTTCGCTCAAAGCATCCTATAATCAGAATTTCCGATTGACAGGTAGGAACACGCGCCTCGGGCTTTCGGGCGATGTACACTTTAGCAACACCTATAACAGTCAGACGCAAGCCGTCTTTTATAACCTTGCCACTGGTGGCACGGAGACTTATCCTGTGAATGTGAATGGCAACTGGAATATGCGTGCCAGTCTTCGCTATCAGAAGCGATGGAAGAAGCGGTTCAATCTCTCCGCTCGCACAGGTGCCAACTTTAGCCAAAGTGTAGCTCTTGTGAACGAGGGGAAGAGCGAGGAGCCAGACCGCAGCGTCACCCACAATACGTCGTATAATGCCAACCTTCGTTTGGGTTATCAGCCGAAATGGGGAGGCTTCGACTTGCAGGGCGATTGGCGTTACCGCCATGCCACCAACCTGCTTCGTAGTACGTCCAACTATACCCGAAGTTACAACTTTTCGCTGAATACTTACGCAGAACTTCCTCTTGGTTTCCTGGTCAAGAGCGATGCTGCATACTCTTTCCGTAACGGCACCAACATCAAAAAAGGCGAAGACGACCAAGTGGTTTGGAACTTGGGGGCATCTTGGCGATTCCTCAAAAAGAAGCAAGCCGAGCTTTCGCTCTATTGGTCAGATATTCTCAGCGACAAGAAAAACTATTATCGCAATGTTACGGCGACAGGATTGACGGAAAGCCGTACCTCACAAATTGGCAGCTACTTCATCATCAGTTTTAAGTATCGGCTGAATAAGCAACTGTGAAAAACATATTGAAAATCTTAGATATGTTATGATTTCTCAACAAGACAGATGAGAAATCCTATAAATCATAACAAATTACTATTGCAAATTTCATTATTTTTAGGTATTGCACATTATTTTATAAATATGTACCTTTGCAGCCACAAATTAAGGGTAATATTTTAATTAATAATAAACATTTAAAAGAATAATAAAACAATGAAGATTTTTAAGAATTTCATCGGTCTCGCAGCCATGGCGCTCTGCCTCGGCTTTGCTTCTTGCAGCAGCGATGACGATGCACCTTCTTATAGCAATGTGGCTGTAAGCAACTCAGAGTTGATGACTATCCTCAAAGCTAAGGGGTACCAGTTTGATGAAAATGGCAAAATGCTCCTTGACGACAAAGCCAACAGCACTACATCTCTCGACCTTTCAGGCACAAAGGTTGATACCGCCGCCCTGAAAGAACTTTCCGTTTTTCCTAATTTGAAAGAGTTGAACCTTAGCAGCAATGGCTATGGTCCAGTTTTCCATATCGCTTCACTTCCTTCACAGATTACAGGTCTTGACTTGCAAGGCAATGACATCTATGACTTCGACGGCTTGGTAACAGCCAAGGTTGAGAATGATGAGGTGAAAGCTACTATCCTTCATGAGTTTACAAAACTTTATCTCCCTGCTTCCTGCAAGTATAATGTAGAGGACTTGATGCCTTTCTATACAGAGAATGAGGCAGAGAATAAGACTGTTGACATGCAAATGGTAAATGATAAGGGCTCTTTGGAGAAGTATAATACTTTGAGAGAGATTCCTGATGAATACTTCCGTGCTTATTTGAAGATGAAATTTGCTTCATTGTTTGCTGATGACACCCATATTGATATTAGCAAGCCAATGAAAAACAATGAACAGGGAGAAAGTTTAACGCTCGGACTTACTAATCAGTTTGCAGATGTAAACAAAATACAATCAATTAGCGGTATAGAATGTTTTATAAACAATCCTTATTATCAACCATTCTTCGTTAGCATTGCAATAAATAATAATGTTTTGTTCGAGACGAAATATTTAGACTTGCATTCTAATATAAAAGGTCTCATGTTGAATAATGTAAATACAACAGAGGGCATTAATTTTGCAAATGCTACAAGCCTTGTTGCTTTGACATTAACCCATAATGATGGAATAAAAGAGGCTGATTTGTCTAACACATTAATCTCGGCGCAAGATATAAAGGATTTTGATGCAACACTTCAAAATTACATTGCTATAAAATATTGTAAGAATCTGGAAACACTTCTTCTGCCAAAAACAGATAAAGGTGTCGTAAATGCTTGCGAGTTAATTCAATTGCCTAAACTGAAAAGTGTTGATTTGTCATCTATAAAGGGATTGGAAGCATTAGCTTTGGTTGTCTTGCCAAATTGCTCAATAACATATCCAAACCTAAAATATGTTTACTATAGTCAAGATAATACACTCGTAGAACTTTCAGAATTTGACTACATCTTGTTCGCAATATCAGAAGATGTATATAAGATGGAATCTACTAAGAATTTCTTTGCTGCTCATACCTTTGGACTTGCAGATGATGGTTCTTCTTACATGAATGACGGCGCATATTTTTGGGAATAATTATTTTTATTAATTTTAAATACAACAAACAATGAAGAAGTTTTTATTTATGTTGGTTGCTTTGCTGACTATCTCAGCAAGCACAATGAGCGTTTCTGCTCAAGTTTCTAGCTCTTTTGCTACATTTGCAGCAGGAGATTATGCTGGTACTTACAATGGTGACTTGACAAAGGTGTATATGAACACAGATAAGAATCCAGTATCTGGTGTTACATCTACAGTTAGAGAGAACACTTCTGGTACCATCAATATTCACATTGATGCTTTCCAAATTGGTAGCATGCCTGGCACTATCACTATTGACGCAAACAACATCGCGGTGAACGCAGATGGTACTTTTGCCCAGACTTGTACTCGTGCCGTAACATTGCGTATTTTAGGTATTCCTAAGAGGTACAATGCATATGTTGAGGGTAGCATCGTGAACGGTGAATTGACATACACCATTACTGTTAATTCTGAATATTCAGGAGCAGCATTTACTGCCATTGTTACTTTCAAAGGTAATAAGTAAAAATAATTAATACTCAGTCAGCTCATAGTGTTAAAGTTATGAGTTGGCTTTGTTGCTTTATTCTATTAAGAATTATAGTATAAGTTACTAATGAGACAATTTAAAACTTTAGCATTATTTGCTTGTCTTGTCTTTGGCTTCATGTCTTTGGTATCTTGTTCTTCTGATGAGGAGATTACAGATGCTGATGCAAACACTGAACTTGTGAAAGAAGCCACAAATTATCTCAATGGTGAGATTGTGCTTAGTACCAATGCAACGATGAATGGAGTGAACAAGACCCTTTTACCAGAAGGATGTCCAACAAAGTTCAAGTTTGAGTGGAGTAAGACAGACGCACAAACTTTCACTATATCTTTGCTTGACTTCACGGTCGGAAACATGGGAATGATTATTAATTTTAAGTGTGATGTCAAGTGCATGGTGCTCAACTCTTGGGAGCAAAAGGAATATACAGGTGATGGTTGGGTCAAGTTCAAAGGTGTGGATGGTTCTGTATGGGGTACAGATACAGATGGCTCTGCATCAAGTGCAAAAGGCAGTAGCG
>ERZ894223.477-NODE-477-length-38490-cov-9.153688_pt1 | contig 38490 bp, 40 predicted proteins | sample MGYA00380293_ERZ894223 | MGnify/ENA primary metagenome ERZ894223 (study PRJEB32331, sample SAMN06328445) | human gut metagenome | biome: human gut microbiome; feature: stool | host: Homo sapiens | collected 2014-11-05 ...
AATTTTACCAGAAAAGGGGCATGTTCACAATTTATTTACTCATGCGTTTTTCGTGGGAAAAAGAAGACTATGAGACCATGGTTCAGGCAGATGGACATCTGGCAGAGAAACTGTCACGGCTCTCTGACAACGTCAAATTTATAGTAATGGAGGACGGAAAATGCGGAAGCTGTATCATCGAAATGCCGGACGGGATTATAGATATGAGTGTAGATACCCAGCTTGAAAATATACACAGACTTGTAGACAACGCCAATACATAAAGATTTTATGGATACATAAAGTACACAGAGGTGAAAACCATGTATGAAAATCTCCTGAAGTTAATACAGCAGGCAGAAACAGCAGACCGCATTGGAAAAATTGAAAATGTAGTGGGAATGTCAATGGAAGCTTCCGGAGGCAGATCCGGTATTGGTGATATTGTTATGATCTACAATGAAGCTGAGAACTGTCAGGTTCCTGCGGAAGTGGTAGGATTCAAAAATGGCAAAATACAGCTGATGACCTATGAAAATATCAGCGGGATCACAGCGGGAAGTTTTGTCCGCAATACCGGATGCCGTTTGCAGATACCGGTGGGAGACTTCCTGAAAGGCCGTATCATCAACGCGCTGGGGCATCCCATTGACGAAAAAGGAGAGTTTCCCCCAGGGAAGCTTTATACAGTAGACAGTGCCTATATCAACCCTCTTAACCGTCCTCCTATCAGGGAACATCTGGAATTTGGGATTAAGGCCATTGATGGTTTAAATACCATTGGAAAAGGTCAGAGAATGGGGATTTTTGCAGGCTCCGGTGTTGGAAAAAGTACATTGATGGGAATGATCGCCCGGAATGTAAAAACAGATATCAATGTGATCGCCCTGGTAGGAGAGCGAGGCAGGGAGGTTCTGGAATTTGTTAAAAAGGATCTGGGAGAAGAGGGCATGAAACGTTCTGTCCTTATTGTAGCCACATCAGACCAGCCGGCAATGCTGCGTATGAAATGTCCCTTGGTTGCAACAACGATCGCTGAATATTTCAGGGATCAGGGAGCAGATGTGCTGCTGATGATGGATTCTCTTACCAGATATGCCATGGCACAGAGGGAGATCGGTCTTGCTATTGGAGAACCGCCTATAGCCAGAGGTTATACACCTTCTATTTATGCAGAATTTCCAAGGCTTCTGGAAAGAAGCGGGAATTTTGCAAAAGGTTCCATTACCGGGATTTATACGGTACTGGTGGAGGGAGACGATACCAATGAGCCGGTGGCTGATACAGTCAGAGGTATTTTGGATGGTCATATTGTTTTAAGCAGGCAGCTGGCTAATGCAAACCATTTTCCGGCTATTGATATCAGTGCAAGTATTTCACGTCTTATGAATGATATAGCCGGGGAAGAACACAGGAAAGCAGCTTCAAGGTTCAGGAACATGTTAAGTCTTTATCAGAAAAATGCAGACCTGATCTCCATTGGCGCTTACAAAAAAGGTGCAAACAGTGCTCTGGATGAAGCAGTTGACCGCATAGGTGATATGAATAAATTTCTGGAACAGGAAACAAATGAAAATATCCCTTATGAGGAAAGCATAAGGAGAATGGAAAAAATCGTGGGTTAGCAGTTATAGGAGATGATACTTAAGATGAAGAGATTTAAATACAGTCTTGAAAATGTACTTCATTATAAGGAACAGATTCTGGACAGCATTAAGGCAGAACATGGTACACTTCTGGCACAGATCCGGAAAAAAGAAGCAGAGATACAGGAACTGGAGAACAAGCTGGTATCTGCCCAGAATAAGATGGATGATTTGAAAAAACAGGATGTACAGATAAAAGATATTTGTCTTTATGGTATGTATATCAGTGAAATGGAAGATCAGATCCGGAAAAAACAGGAACAGTTAAAGCTTTTACAGCAGCAAGAAGAAAAGAAAAAAGTACAGGTGATCGCTGCAAAGATAGATACGTCCCGTTATGAAAAGTTAAAGGACAGGCGGCAGAGTGAGTATGAAAAAGCTGCTAAAAAGGCACAGGAGCTGTTTATAGAAGAATTTGCTTCAAGAACAGCCAGATATTCTCAAAACAGGGAGGTAATCTAGGTTGAGCAGGATTGAAAATACCGGTCAGATAAAAACAGGATATTCTGTGAAGTCAGGTACGAACCCAGAAGAAAAAGTGGAGAATGGGTCAGATTTTGCATCGATGCTGACAAAATACAAGAAAAAAGCAGCCCAGGATGACGAAACAAAAAAAGCAGAAACAGGGGAAACAAAAAATAAAGAAACACAGCCAGAAGAAACCAAAAACAGGGGAAATGAAAAACAGGTTAATGGCAGGCAGTCCGGAGAAAACGAAAAAACAGCTGAAATAAAAGCAGAAATAAAAGTAACGGACATACAGGACGAAAAGAACAGCCAGGATGGAGAAAAAGAGCAGGAGCAGGAACTGGCAGCTGCCTATGCTTCTGAAGCCTGTTACAGGACCTTTGTACAGATAACAGCAGAAAATAGTAAAACGCCTGCTGTTTACAACAATGAAATAAATGGAATACAAGATCTGGCTGTACAGACAACGGTGGAAACAGGAATGGAGGACCAGTCGGCAGCTGTCAGTACCATACAGAAGACCGAAGCCCCCCACACAGAAACAGCTGTCCATGCAGATGACTTAAAGCTCCAGAACAGACCGGCACAGACAGAAGCTGCAGGACGGACCGGAGAAGCCGGGCAGTCAAAGCAAACTGCCAAAATGAACCGGGAAGAAGAAATACCAGACCAGAAGGAACATATTTTCGGAAAGGAAATGACAGCCCTGGCATCGCCCGGTTATACAGGAACTGTTGAAAGTTCAGCTGGCACAGCAGCAAAACCAGCTGCTGTTGATACAGGACCGGCAGACCGGCTGCCAACAGCCCAGGATACATTGACAGAGGATCTGGGAAACTACCTGGATACAAAGATCAGTGAAAAAAAAGGAAAGCTGGAGCTTTCCCTGGAGCCGGAAAGGCTTGGAAAGCTGACTATCCGGCTGGAGTATGAAAAAGGAAAAACAGAGGTCACTATTTTTTCAACCAGTGCAAAAACACTGGAGATATTAAGCAAAGAAGCAGGGCATCTGGCACAGATCCTGGAAGAAAAAACAGGAACTCCTACTGTTATTTACACACCGGAACAGACTGAAAACAGGCAAAACATGGATCAGGATCCCGGTCATGGCAGAAACGGCAGGCAGGATCAAAAAGAGCAGCGCCAGAAGCAGGATGACAGCTTTGCCCAACAGCTAAGGCTGGGACTGGCCTAGAAGGAGGATTAAAGTGATATGGCAGATCAAATAACAGTCAGCAGCACTGCAAACCCGTATCAGGCAGGTGTTTACAGTGCCGGATCCAACAGCAAGAACACGATGGATGTAAACAGCTTTATCAAGCTGTTAGCAGCACAGCTTTCCAATCAGGATATGACAAGCCCTATGGATAACAGCGAAATGATGTCCCAGATGACAAATATGGCAATGGTCCAGTCACTTACTGCCATGACAGAGTCATTAAATACATCAGCTGCTGTTACAACTCAGACATATGCAGGCAGCCTGATCGGTCAGGAGATAACAGTGGCGGTTACGGATCCTGATACCGGGGCAGCAAATGGCGTGAAATATGGGAAGGTAATTTCTGTTGATTTTACCCAGGGAGATCCGGTGGTACGTCTGGAAGGTGATGATACCAGCTATAAGATGTCCAGTGTCCTGGGAGTAGGAAAGCTTCCAGAGAAAGCAGGTGAAAAAGATCCTGACAGAGGATCTGAAAAAACAGATAAGATCACAGAACAGTTAGCAAATGCAGATCTGAAAGACACAGGATCTGAAGATACAGAAACAGAAGAAATGTAAAAAGGAGCAAAAGAATATGTTAAGAGCAATGGATTCAGCAGTATCAGGTCTTCGGGCGCATCAGAACAAACTGGACGTCATCGGCAACAATATTGCAAACGTAAATACATTTGGTTTTAAGTCCCAGAGCTACAGCTTTAAAGAGGCGATGTACCAGACTTCCACCACCTCCACAAAGGGAAGCGAGAATGCCGGTGGTGTAAATGCAGCCCAGTATGGATATGGTTCCATGATGGGTTCCATCAGTACGGATATGAGTGCCTCTACACCAACCTATGTAGGTGGTCTTAATGCAAGTGTAGACGGAGAAGGCTTCTTTATTACATTCCCAAAGAGCACAGAAACGGTTACAGTAGCGGATATGAAGAAAACGGACTTTGATTATACCAGAGTTGGTCAGTTCAATATTGACGGAAACGGATATCTTACAGATGCCAACGGAAATTTTGTTTATGGTTTCCGTCCGGATGAGGTAGATAAGCCAACGAGATTTGATGGAGATCTTGTAGCCATCAAGGTTCCTAGTGATGTAACAGGCAATGATTTTGGTGATGCTCCGCTGCAGCTGACAAATGTAAAGATCAACAGTCTGGGAGAGATTTCAGGTACAGTAAAGTCAACGGATCCGGATAAGGATGGAAAAACCGTCAGCATCGGTAAGGTTGCCATTGCCACCTTCCAGAATCCGGAGGGCTTAAGCAAAAAGGGTTCTTTTTACTATGGGGCAGCAGAAAGCGATAACAGTGGTAATGCTTCCGCTACGATCCCAGGAGGAAGCACCTCTTCTTTAATGACCGGATATCTGGAGGCTTCCAATGTGGATCTTGCAAAGGAATTTTCTGATATGATCACAACACAGAGAGGCTTTCAGGCCAATTCAAAGATCATCACAGTCAGTGATGAGATCCTGTCTGATCTGATCAACATGAAGCGGTAAGGAATATGATCTGTGTAGAACGACTTAACGGAGAGATTTTATATCTGAACTGGCTTCAGGTTGAATTGATCGAACAGATTCCGGAAACAAAGATCCGTATGATGAATGGAGATTACTATCTGGTAAAAGACAGTGTAGAAAGCATCAAAGATCAGGTGACCGGGTTCTTTCAAAGGTGTGTCAGCATAAAAAAAGAGATGCAGATTTAGGAGGAAAAGCAGGTGGATCCTACAACATTACTAGGTATAATCCTGGGTTTTGCTTTAATTGTAAACGGAATCGGTTTTGCCAAGATTGGTAACTTTATTGATATCCCCAGTATGGTCATTGTAATTGGTGGGGCTCTGTCAGCAACTTTGTCCAGCTATCCATTAGGGATATTAAAGGATATCCCAAAGCATTTTGCAGTACTTATAAGGGGAAACCGCTATAATATCCCCAAATTGATCGAACAGCTTGTAGATCTGGGAACCATAGCAAGGCAGAGCGGCCTTCTGGCGTTGGAGGATAAAGCGGCGGAGATCAAGGATACTTTCTTTAAGCAGAGTGTCCTGATGATCGTAGATGCAAACGATCCAGACAAAGTAAGGCTGGTTCTGGAAAGAGAACTGGATAATATGATGGTCCGTCACGACCAGGCGGCAGGTCTTTATGAAAAAGCTGCATCTTATGCACCGTCCTTTGGTATGATAGGTACCCTGATCGGTTTGATCAACATGCTGAAGGGAATGAATATGGATGCAGGCGGTTCATCTACTATCGGCAGTGACATGTCAATAGCATTGATCACAACCTTTTACGGCTGTATTCTTGCAAATGTTATTTTTAATCCGATCGCAAAGAAACTGAGGATCCGTCAGGATGAGGAAGAACTGTATTGTTCTACTATCATTGAAGGGATCATTGCCATACAGGCAGGAGAAAATCCAAAATACCTGAGGGAACATCTTCTTGCATCGATTAAACAGTCACAGCAGCGGAAGATCCTTGCAAAAGCAGAAGCTGGAGATTTTCAGGGGAAGGAACAGGAAGATAAATGAGTAAGAAAAATCGCCCCACAGACAGCGGCGGCAACTGGATGGATACTTATGGAGACATGGTAACATTGCTGCTTACATTTTTTATCATGCTGTATTCCATGTCTAACCTGGACGCACAGAAATGGACTATTTTTGTGAAAAGCATCCCAAGCATACAGAACCAGGGATCAGAGAATATTACCATTAATTCCCAGATGTCAGATACCCCAGAGGTGGATAGCAAAGGCCAGGAGATCGGCCAGGAGATTGCCCAGGAAGCTCTTCAGGCAGAAGATGTAAATGAGCTGTATCTTACGATCGCTGAAAGCCTGAATCAGGCGGGTGTAAAGGAGGCTACGGTCATCAGGGGAGATGATTATACTTATGTTTCTTTTGCAAATAATGTGTTTTTCGGTGCAGACAGCTCCGTGCTTACACGGGAAGGACAGGCAGTCCTCTATACATTTGCAAAAGCCATAGCTCCTGCAGCAGGTGGGATTGAACAGGTTAATATCATGTCCCACACTGCGAAAGTAACAGATAATTCACAGATCAATCCACAGATTATACGAAAAGACCGTATCCTTTCGGCGATGAGATCTGCAGAAGTATGTATTTATCTTCAGCAGCAGAATGTAATAAAGCCGGAGAAGCTGGTGGATATAAGTTATGGTGAATATCGCCCTATAGCAGATAATTCCACAGAAGAAGGAAGGATAAAAAACCGCAGGATTGAATTTTTGCTTTTAGATAATGGGGCAAAAGAAAGAGACCTGAATGAGTATTATAAAGAGTTTAAGAGCGGTGAATATGCGAATACTACAGTAGTAACAGTAGGAGAGTCACAAAGCTCTTCCCAGGGTGGTGAAACCGTACCGGCAGATACAGAGGCACCGGTAGATACCGGTGCAGCAGATGCAGGTGCAGAAGATGCAGGTGCAGAAGATGCAGGTGCAGAAGATGCAGGGTCTGTGGAGAAAATGCAAAATACCAGTGAATAAGAGAGGTCAGGAAGAATGGCAGATGTTTTATCACAAAGCCAGATAGATGCACTTTTAAAATCCATGAGTGCGGATGCACCAGCACAGGAAAAGAAAACCGAATCTGTACAGCCTCTGTCACCAGAAGAAAAGAACTATATTAAATACGACTTTTTCAGCCCGAGGAAATTCACAAAAGAAAAAATGAAGATCCTCAGGAGTGTATTTGAGAATTATGCACGTATTCTTACTTCCCAGATCAACGGTATTTTCCGCGTGATGACGGACATAACGGTGCTGGATGTACAGGAAAGAAGGTATTACGAATACGTAAATGCCCTTCACGAAAACGACTGCATGACAATGATAGACGCATCAATAGCAGGAGAAGAAAAAATGAGTGTTCCACTGATGCTGTTTGTAACTCCGGGTATGGTGATTACACTGATCAACCATATGCTGGGGGGCGAAGATGTTGTAGCAGTAGAGGATGATTACCGGTATTCCGACGTGGAACGTGCTTTGTACAAGCGGATTGTAGAATATATGACAGGTACCTTAAAGGATGGATTTTCGAATTATGTGAGCATTGTTTTTTCCGTAGAACATGTAGAAGAAAATCCAACCATGGTCCAGGATGTAGGTCTGGATGAAACAGTAGCCATTATCATTTTAAATGTGGACATATCTGGACAGGCACAGGAAAAAGTAAAGATCTGCCTTCCGGGCAATCTTCTTACGGTGATCTTTCACAGTATTGACAACCGCAAGCACCTGGCAAGAGGATTTTCTTATCAGGATAATAAAGAGAAGATCATGGATAATATCCGTTACTCCAAACTGCCTATTACAGGACAGCTTGGCACGGTACAGCTGGATCTGAAAGGACTTTATCAGATCCAGGTAGGAGATGTGATCGATCTTGGAAAGCCAAAAGACAGTCCGGTCAGACTTTTTGTAGGACGTCAGCCTTGGTTTACAGGACAAATGGGATGTTATAAGAAAAATGTGGCTGTGAAGATTGAAAAATGCATTGCGTCACAAATAGAAGAAAAGAAAACGGATATAATGCCGCAGAAGGAAGAAGATCCTGATAACAGTGACGGATCTGTAAAAGAACAAGGATAAATACGCTCCGGAATACGGGAGTATAAATAAGAATGAAGGAAGAAGAGGAATAAGAAATGGCTAAGATAATGCTGGTAGACGATGCTGCTTTTATGAGGATGATGATCAAGAAAGCTCTCAGTTCAAGTGGATATAACGATTTTATCGAGGCACAGGATGGGGCAGAAGCAGTAAAAAAATACAGTGAGGAAAAACCGGACATGGTAATTATGGATATCACCATGCCAAATATGGACGGGCTTCAGGCTTTGAAAAAAATTCGTGAAGGTGATCCAAATGCCAAAGTTGTTATGTGTACAGCAATGGGACAGGAAAGCATGGTTGTAGATGCGATCAAATCAGGTGCCCGTGATTTTGTGGTGAAGCCTTTTGATGCACAGAGAATTGTAAAAACTGTAAATGACATTTTAGGAAAATGATCCATAAGGAGGGAACTGTTATGGCATTTTTAGGTTCATTCGATATAAGCGCTTCTGGAATGAGCGCACAGCGTGTCAGGATGGATATTGCGGCAGAAAACATAGCAAATATGGACACAACGCGGACAGAGTCAGGTGGTCCATACCGAAGGAAAAATGTACTTCTTGAAAGCTATTCAGATACGTCTTTTGCCCAGGCAATGGAAAATGCAGCACGGGGAAAAGGAATAACCAGCCGTCATGCAGGAGTAAGAGTTTCTGGCATTGTGGAAGATGACAGAGAAGCTAAGAAAGTTTACAATCCGGATCATCCGGATGCGGATGCAGACGGCTATGTGACTATGCCAAATGTGGATGTGCTGAAAGAAACGGTAGACAGTATGTCAGCGACCCGGTCTTATGAAGCAAATGTAACAGCATTAAACGCAATTAAGCTGATGGCTCAGAAAGCACTGGAAATCGGTAAGTAGAAAACAGGAGGAAAATAAGAATGGGTGCACTCAGCTTTAATGAGATGGAAATAGATGCTCTTGGGGAGATGATGAATATCAGCCTCGGAGCATCAGCGACAGCAATGTCTACCCTTTTGGGATCTACCGTTCACATCACGACTCCAAAGGTAAAGATCCTTACAAGGGATCAGTTTGAGTTTAAAAAGCTGGAACCGGCAGTAGGAGTAGAAATCGCTTATGTAGAGGGCCTGGAAGGAAGCAATATTATGATGTTCAGCAGAAATGACGTGCGCATCATAGTAGGAACCCTTCTGGGCGAAGAGGTACCAGATGATAAATTTGAACTGGATGAGATCAACAGAAGTGCTATTTGTGAGGTAATGAACCAGATGATGGGTGCTTCAGCAACGGCACTTTCAGAATTTTTGAAATTTACAGTTAATATATCCACACCAGTTTCTTTTGAGATCACAGACGCAGAAAGCTTTAAAAACAAGTATTTTCCGGAAACAATTCCTATGGTGGTCATTTCCTTTACCCTTGAGATCGAAGGAAAGCTGAAAAGTGAGTTTTTAAATATTATGCCGGAAAAGCTTGCCAAAAGGCTTTTGGAACCATTTGAGATATCCCTGGAAGAAGCAGCAGAGGTTCAGACAGAAAATAAGGAGTCAGGATCAAAGGCAGCAGAAGAAACTGCAGAGAAGGTAATAGAAGAGGCAGCAGAGAAAGAAAAAACGCAGCCTGATCCAGAACCAGCACCAACACCGCAGCCAGAACCGGCCCCACAGCCAGAACCGGCCCCACAGCCAGCACCGGCCCCGCAGCCAGCACCGGTCCCACAGCCAGTATCTACACCGCAGCCAGTACCTACACCGCAGCCAGCACCTACATCGCAGCCGGTATATTCCCAGATTCCAGCTGGTATTTCTGCAGATATGAATCCGGCTATTTTACAGCTTTTGAATCAGATGCAGCAGTCACAGGTGCAGATGATGCAGCTGATGCAGGATATGGAAAAACGGGAACAGGAAGGGAAAAAGGAATCCAGGGAACCTGCCCTGATCCGGCCGGCCAATGCGCCTGGTCTTGAATCTTCTGGAAGTGAAAATGGAGAAGAAAGCGCCAACCAGGAAATGCTCATGAAGGTGCCGTTGGAGATATCAGTGGAAATAGGACGCACTAAGAAATTGGTAAAGGATATTCTGGAGTTTACCCAGGGATCTCTTGTAGTCCTGGACAAAATGGCAGGAGAACAGGCAGACCTGTATGTAAATGGACAGTGTGTTGCCAGGGGAGATATTGTAGTAGTAGAGGATAATTTTGGTATCCGTATTACCGATATTGTAACCAGGGATATCAATCCGGAGAGCCCTTAATATGATAACAGATATTGTTTCTACAACAGGTATGCTGCTTGCTTTTGTAGTCATTTTGTTTTTGGCATGGCAGGCAAGCCGGTACCTGGGGAAAAACGCCCCTTATGGAAATAAAGGGGGAAAGATGCGGATACTGGAACAACTAAAAGTAGGAAATGATCAGTACATTATTCTTCTTAAACTGGATGAAAACCAATATCTGCTTGGGACTAGTCAGACGGGGATCCAGGTTCTGGAACGGTTTAAGGAGGAGAAAGCGAATGAATGAGCTGATTACAGGCTTAAATGGAGGAAACGTTCCTGCGCTGGATATTATCATGCTGCTTACCTTTGCAGCATTGCTTCCTTCCATTGTGGTTATGATGAGTTCCTTTATGCGTATTATAATCATACTTTCTTTTACGAGAAATGCAATGGGAGTCCAGCAGACACCGCCTAATATGGTATTAACAGGCATGGCACTTTTTTTGTCGCTGTATATTATGAGTCCGGTTATAGGTCAGATCAATACGGTTGCCTACGAGCCCTATAAAAATGGGGAGATCACACAGCAGGAGGCAGTAAGCCGCATGGCAGATCCACTGAAGCAATTCATGCTTCGCAATACAGAGAAGGATACGCTGGATCATTTTGTACAGATGTCAAAACAGGAAGTTAAGAAAGATGTGAAAGAATATCCTCTTACTGTTGTTGTACCGGCTTTTATGACCAGCGAATTAAAAAAAGGGTTTCTTGCAGGATTTCTGATTTATCTTCCATTTCTGCTTATAGATATAGTGGTGTCTACCACCCTTATGTCCATGGGTATGGTAATGCTTCCGCCAACCATGGTCTCTCTTCCCTTTAAGTTACTTTTATTTATTACAGTAAATGGCTGGGAACTTTTATTTTCCAGTCTGGTACAAAGCTTCCGGTAGGAAAGAGGTGGGAATATGACAGAAGTGCAGATCCTGGATATCATGTATGAAGCATTCCAGCTGGCAATGAAGCTGTCGCTGCCATTTCTGTTGATCAGTATGATCGTAGGTGTGGTCATTGCTGTTTTTCAGGCAGCCACACAGATCAATGAACAGACAATGACATTTGTCCCCAAGCTGCTGGCTATTATGGTGCTTTTAGGTTTTTTAGGAAGTTCTATGCTGGTCATGCTTCAGGAATTTTTTCAATACATAGTGGAATTGATCGCAAAGGGGTAAAGAAGATCTATGTTTATCACATTTTCAATGGCAGTGATGCGTATGAGCGGAGCCATCGGATTCAATCCCCTTTTTGGAAAAAGTAATTTTCCTGTAAAAATAAGGGCATATTTTATTTTTGCCCTGTCACTGCTCCTGTATCTGTCTGCAGACCAGACCCAGATGGCATATCCGGGATCAATGGCAGAATACATCCTAATGCTTGCGGGAGAGCTTTTTCTTGGGGCAGTGTTAGCCTTTGCAATGGAACTGGCATTCCTTACGATCCGGTTTGCTTCTTCCATTATGGATTATTCAATGGGACTTAGCATGGCTCAGGTTTATGATCCCCAGTATGGAACCCAGTCAACGGTCAGTTCCGGTATTTATTATGCATTTATGGTACTGATCTTTTTTGCCAGCAACAGTCATTTGCGGCTGTTAGCATTGTTTTACCAGTCGGTACAGCTGATCCCTTTTGGAAAAGTGACATTTAATCCCATGCTGGTCCATGTGATCACAGCTGGATTCTGCCAGGGGATCCTTACTGGTATGCAGTTTGCATTTCCAATGATAGCAATTGAGCTTGTATCAGAACTGGCAATGGGGATTCTGATGCGTATCATTCCCCAGATCAATGTTTTTACGGTAAATTTCCAGGTAAAGATCATAATGGGGCTTTTGATGATGCTGCTACTGTTTTCGCCAATGGCAGATTATATAGATACCATCTTTACATATATGTATCAGATGATGTGGAAGCTTTTAAGCAATATGAAACCAGTCTGAAAGGAGTGTCATAGAAGATGGGACAGAGTGGCCAGGAGAAAACCGAACAGCCTACCGCCAAAAAGCGGCGGGATGCCAGAAAAGAAGGAAATATCTTCCAAAGCAGGGATGTATCTACCGTAGTGATCCTGGCTGGCATATTTTTCGGGATCCGCATATGGCTTCCTTTTATATATGGACAGATGAAAAATTATATGACCTGGGTCATAGATGGAGCAGCCCGGTCCTCAGAAGATATGCTTTCAGCCAGCCTTGTTTTTGTTACACTGTCTGTGTTTTTAAAATGTGCGCTTCCTCTGTTGCTTTTAGCCCTTTTACTTGGAATTGTGGCGCATGGAGTACAAACACGTTTTAATGTATCCTTTAAATCCATCCGGCCAAAATGGAACAGGCTTAATCCTCTTTCAGGTATAAAACGTCTGTTTTCCATGAAAAATGCAGTAGAGTTGGTGAAAAACTCCATCAAGATAACACTGCTGCTGGTATTGCTTTACAACATACTGAAGCAGGATCTGCAGCCCATGGCATCAATGATCGATATGAATCCTGCAGCATCTGCGGCTTATATGATGAAAATGATCTTTGATCTGCTGATACGTGTATGTATTGCCTTTATGGTCATTGCCTTTGGCGATTATCTGTATCAGCGCTGGGAATACGAAAAAGAGCTTCGTATGACAAAGCAGGAAGTAAAAGATGAGTATAAACAGACAGAAGGTAATCCTGAGATTAAAAACAGGATCAAAAGCCTGCAGCGTCAGATGGCATCCAGCAGGATGATGCAGAAGGTTCCCCAGGCAGATGTGATCATACGAAATCCTACCCATGTGGCCATTGCTTTAAAATATGATCCTGATCATGACAATGCTCCGGTAGTACTTGCCAAGGGATTAGATGAACTGGCGTTAAGAATCGTAAAGGTGGGGGAAGAAAACAATGTTTATACCATTGAAAATAAACCACTTGCACGGGCTATGTACAATTCCTGTGAACTGGACAGGCCGATCCCCTCAGAATTTTATACGGCAGTGGCAGAAATCCTGGTATATCTGTATAAACAGGATAACGGGAAAAATAAAGATAAAAAATAATAGTTGGAGATTAATGGACGAATGAAACGGTTATTGAGTTACTCAGTGGTTATGTTTGTGATCACGATCATATTGCTTTTGATCATTCCCCTTCCGGCGGGACTGGTGGATGTGGCGATCATATTGAATATGTCCCTTTCCATGATGATCCTGGTAATAACCATGACCATTCGGGAGCCATTGGAATTCTCCATATTCCCCTCTCTTTTGCTTATTACCACGCTGTTCCGTCTGGGTATCAATGTTTCAACCACGAGAAATATCCTTTCTCAGGGAGGTTCATCAGGCCGTGTCATTGCTGCCTTTGGTGATTTCGTTTTAAGAGGAAACGTAGTAGTAGGTCTGATCATCTTCCTGATCATCGTGTTGATGCAGTTTATTGTTATCACAAAAGGTGCAGAACGAGTGGCAGAGGTGGCAGCCAGATTTAATCTGGATGCCATGCCGGGAAAACAGATGGCTATTGATGCAGACCTTAGTTCTGGCCTGATCAATGAAACACAGGCAAGGGAACGGCGTGCCAAGGTTCAGAGAGAAGCAGATTTTTATGGCGCAATGGATGGTGCGACTAAGATCGTAAAGGGTGATGCAGTTATGTCACTTATCACAACTGCCATCAATCTGATCGGCGGCAGCATCATCGGTATTGTACAGTCCGGCAGCAGCATCTCAGCCGTGCTGAGTACCTATTCCATTGCGACAGTAGGTGATGGTCTGGTATCCCAGATACCGGCTCTTCTTATTTCTACTGCAACAGGAATGATCGTTACAAGAGCTGTTTCAGAAGGCAGCTTAAATGAAGATGTATCAAAGCAGTTTCTGGCCCAGCCTCATGCTATGATCGTTAGTGGTGCAGCAGTGGCGGTTATGGCTGTGATACCTGGAATGCCGGCAGTAAGGACTCTGGTTGTGGCTGCATGTCTTATGGGAAGCGGATTTTATCTTTCCGGAAAGATAAAAAAAGAGCCACAGGCATTGTCACAAATGGCAATGGCTCCTTCTACCCAGCTTCAGGATTCCCCACAGGCTCAGGCAGCTGCTGCAAAAGAGGAAGTAAGTGAGGAAGAATATTTTAAAGATGTAAATAATGTATACAGCCTTCTTACACTGGAGCCAGTGGAGATCGAGTTTGGTTATAGTCTGATCCCTCTGGCAGATGAGTCAGTAGGCGGAAGGCTGATCAGCAGGATCGTTATATTCCGCCGCCAATATGCCCAGGATATGGGGTTTGTGATCCCATCCATCCGGCTCCGGGACAGTTCTTCCCTGGGACCAAGTCAGTATAGTATCCGCATAAAAGGAGAAGAAGTTGCAGGAGGAGAGATCCTGATTGATTATTTCCTTGCTCTGGAACCAGAGGAGGTGGAAGAAGAAATTGACGGTATTGAGGCCATTGAACCGGCATACGGTATACCCAGCAGGTGGATCAAGCCTGAAAACAGAGATCGGGCTGAATTATATGGTTATACGGTCATTGATCCTCTGTCTGTATTGCTCATGCATCTTTCAGAAGTCATCCGGCAGCATTCATACGAACTGCTTACAAGACAGGAAGTGGTAAGGCTTACGGAAAATTTGAAAAAAACAGCTCCTGAACTGGTGGAAGAGGCAATACCACAGATGATCAGCTACAGTTATTTCCAGAGAGTTCTTACAAACCTTCTAAAAGAAGGAATCCCGATCCGCGACCTGGAGACCATTGTAGAGAATCTGATGCAGACAGCCTCAGAAACAGGTCTTCCTCCAAGAGAACTGGACCAGACAGTAGAAAAGATCAGGACAGCTCTTAAACGTACCATTACCCGCATGTACTGTACAGACGGATGCATGAAAGTGATCACACTGGATGCCCAGCTGGAACGGGAAATGGTCGCATCCTTGTCAAAAGGGGAAAATGGCTTATATCTGGCATTAAACCCGGAAATGCTCCAGCATGTGATCCGGCAGCTGGCAGAGCAGATAAAAAAGTTCAGTGGTTTATCACAGAATCCGGTGATCCTGACTTCACAGGTTATGAGGATCCATTTTTACCATCTGGTAGAACCCTTTTATCCTAATATCAGGGTGCTTTCATTTAATGAGATCGCAAATAATGTGCAGATCCAGTCAATTGGAAATATAAGTACAATGAAAAAAGGATCATAAGTGTACGGTCAAATGATATAAACAGCAGATAACAGGAGTGAGTAAAGTTATGGAAGATAAGCAGGAAAAGGCAGAGAAGGAGTTATTTGCGCTTTATAAAAAAACGAAAGATCCGGAAATAAAGAAAGAGATCACAATGCAGTATCTGTACATAGCCAGAACCACGGCAACGAAACTATATGATCTTTATTCTACCACCATGCAGATGGAAGATGCAGTGAATGAAGGTGTGGTGGCGATCATAAAAGGGATCGATATGTATGATCCGGATAAAAACATTAAGTTTTCCACTTACATTACAACGCGGGTAAGAGGAGCAATGCTGGATTATGTAAGAAAACAGGAGTGGATGCCCCGGGGATTTTACAAGCAGTTGGGGATTATAGAATCTGCATGCGAGGACATGAAGCGTGAATTAGGAAGAACACCAACAGTTGATGAACTGGCAAAGCATCTTGGAATAGAAAAAAAACGCTGCCAGAGGATCATTTCCATGAAAAACAGGAGAAATATCCAGTCTCTTGATTTTTTACTGGAAAACCAGAATACATCCAATGGACTCCAGATCACAAACAACGATACCCAGGTACAGCCTGAGGAGGCATGCTTGTGGGAAGAGGATATGCGGGTGCTGGCAGAAGGCATAGCCCAGCTAAATGAAAAAGAGCAAAAAACACTGGCACTGCATTATATGGAAGGGTTGAAAATGGAACAGGTGGGCCGGGTCATAGGTGTCAGCCAGCCCAGAGCATCCCAGATCCACACGATCGCCTTGCGTAAGCTGCGCCATTTTATAGAAACAAAAAATGGAAAGGGGATAAAGTCAGATGTATCAGGGATTTTATAATCTGGCGTCAGGCATGCTGACCCAGAGCAGGAACTTAAATACCATCAGCAATAATATGGTGAATATCCAGACTCCTGGATATAAAAACGAAACAATGGTAAGCAGTACTTTCAAAGAAGAAATGCTTTATCGTACAGGACAGTATAGCAAAGAAAATCCAACCCAGCTGGCAACTGTTTCAAAAATAAAGACAGCAAAGCAGGTTTATACCAATTATGACCAGGGCGGTCTGGAACAGACAGATGGGATCTATGACTTTGCCTTAAATGGAAATGGCTTTTTCTGCATCCAGACATCACAGGGCATCCGGTATACAAGGAATGGTTCATTTTCAGTAGATAAAGATGGATATCTGGTTTTAAATCAGGCAGGAAGAGTCTTAAACAAAGAAGGACAGCCTGTCCAGATCAAAAATGAGAACTTTACAGTTGATTCCAAAGGACACATTACTGCTGCTATTACAAATCAGTCTGATAGTGAAGAAAGCGGCAGCCAGGAAGTTACCATAGAGGATTATGGAACTTTGAAAGTAGTGGATTTTCCAGATCAGGGGCAGCTTCATGCAGAGGATAATGGACTTTTCTCTACTGCACAGGCAGAAACAACGCCTGCAGATACAACTGTTCAATGGAAAATGCTGGAAAAATCCAATGTAGACATGGTGGAGCAGATGACAGCTATGATGTCATCCCAGAGAGCGCTTCAAAGCGCAGCCCAGTCACTGAAAATGTATGATCAGATCATGAGTAAGTCTGTGTCAGATGTCGGTAAGCTGTAAGGAGGATAAAGAAATGAATATGTCATTTTATACAGGAGCAGCAGGAGCCGGACAGTTTACAAAAAAACTGTCAGTTGTATCCAATAACCTGGCCAATATCAACAATACAGGCTTTAAACCTAAAACAGCGGCTTTTTCTGAACTGATCCACTATAATCTTAATGATTCTGAAAATGCCCAGACAGAGCTGCAGACAGGTTCAGGAGCCAGAGTGGAGCGTACCTGGACGGATTTTAGTACAGCCGGTGCTACTCAGACCGGAAAAGAATATGATTATGCAATTATGGAGCCTAATGCATTTTTTATGATACAGGATCCTGCATCAGGTGAGATCACCTATACAAGAAACGGTCATTTTCACAGGGGAGAACGTGGAGATGGATTTTATCTTACAACAGAAGATGGAAAGCTGGTGCTGGACCAGAACCGGCAGCCTCTTAAGCTGGAAGTAACAGATGTAGAAAAGCTGCAGGAGGAATCAGAGTCAGAAGACGATGACTACGATACAGATGATACAGACAGCACAGAGGATGATACTGACCTTCCTAAGGTAAGTGTATACACATTTTCAAACCCCAGCCGTCTCTTAAGCGTAGGAGATAATGAATATAAAGCACAGGATGGAATGGAAGCTTCTTTAAAATCAGATGCGGTCCTGCAAAAAGGGGCACTGGAGAATTCAGGCACCGATATGGCAAAAGAAATGGTCCATGTGATCGAATGCCAGAGAGCCTTTTCTTATGCTGTAAAAATGATCACTACATCAGATGATATAGAGGGAACGATCAATTCACTGAGAGGATAAGGTAAAAAATGGAAATAAAGCGATATGAAGATATGGACCTGCAGGCTCTGGATGTAATGCGGGAGATCGGCAGTATCGGTACCAGTCATGCAGCAACTGCTCTTTCCAAGCTTCTGCAGAAAGAAGTCCGGATCTCGATCCCATCTGTGAATATCCTTGGATACAATGATGCCATGAACCGGATCGGTGATGCGGAGGAGCTTGTTGCAGCAGCCCTTGTAAAAATGTCAGGTGATATTGAGGGGTTGATGCTGTTCCTTTTCGACCTGGATTTTGCAAATGAGGTATTGGAAAAACTGCTTGGAAGCCGTTATAAGTCCTTTCTGGATATGGACGAAATGGCCAGATCAGCACTGGTAGAAGTAGGAAACATCATTATCTGTTCTTATATAAATGCTTTTTCACAACTTGTAAATGTAGAGGTGGAACTGTCTGTTCCAAGTGCTACCATCAACATGCTGGGTGGGATCTTAATGGTACCTATTGCTGAGTATGGATATGAAACAGATAAACTGATGTATTGCAATGCAGATTTTGTGATCGGCGGAAAAGCACTTTCTGACTGGCTGCTCATGTTGCCGGACATTCGTTCTCTAAACGATATTTTAGAGAGGTTGGGAGTTTCATAATGATCGGAGGCACAGAATTAAAAGTAGGAATCGGTGATATGAAGTTTTCACGAGGGGAAGGAAGGATCATAACCTATGCTTTGGGTTCCTGTATCGGGATAACCTTTTATGATCCGGTTACCCGTCTGGGAGCACTTCTGCACATCATGCTTCCGGCACAGTTTGAAGGAAAGGATTCCAATCCATTTAAATTTGCAGACAGCGGCATCAGGGAAACCCTCAGAAAGCTGAAAATATTCGGTATGGTAAAAAGCCGGATGGTAGTTAAGATCGCAGGGGGAGCCAAGATGTTTGAGATCAGCGGAAACAGCAGCTTTGGAAATATCGGGCAGAGAAATGCAGAAAGTGTAAAAAAAGTCATGGCCCAGGAAGGAATCTGTATCGCAGCAGAGGATACAGGAGGAAATTATGCCCGTACCATGCTTTTAGATCTTGCAACAGGCGATGTGATCGTGCGTACAGTGGGACGACCGGAACGCCATCTATAGCCAGGGCTTTCATTTATGGTGGTGTCACCATCTGTGACATGCCTGTTTACAGAAAAAAGGAGAGAAGATCATGGTCAAAAATGAAAAAGAAGGGATTCTTTTAGAATCAGGAACAAACGAGATTGAAGTAATGAAATTCACAGTTCTGGGTGAATTTTATGGCATTAATGTGGCAAAAGTCCAGGAGATCATCATGAGTGAAAAGGTAAAACCGATGCCTCATGCAAACCCGGCAGTAGAAGGCATCTTTAAACCAAGGGATGAGCTGATCACAGTGATCAACCTGGCAAAATATCTTACAGGAGATGACCGGGAAAATGGGCCAAGAGATCTGTTTATCGTAACAAATTTTAATAAAATGACGGTCGCTTTCCGGGTAGACAGTATCGAAGGTATCAGCAGGATTTCATGGAAAGATATACAGAAGCCAGATAAGACCATTGCAAATGGAGATGACAGTGTTGCTACCGGTATTGCCCAGTGCGGAAAAGAGCTGGTGATCATCCTGGATTTTGAAAAGATCGTGGCAGAGATCGCACCGGAAACAACTATACAGGTGACAGATGTAGATAAGATGGGAGACCGCCCTATCTGCAACAGTCCTATTGTGATCGCGGAAGATTCCATTCTTTTAAGTAAAATGATCGATGATTCCCTGGAAAGGGCCGGATTTACCAATGTAAAGAATTTTTCCAATGGCCAGGAGGCATGGGATTACCTTTCACAAATACATAATGATTCTGATCTGTATGATAAGGTCAATCTGGTCATTACAGATATCGAAATGCCGGAAATGGATGGCCACAGGCTTACAAAGCTGATCAAGGATGACGAACATTTAAAGAAGATCCCGGTTATCATCTTCTCTTCCCTGATCAATGAGCAGATGAGGCAGAAGGGGAAAGAATTAGGTGCAGACGAACAGCTTTCCAAGCCGGAGATCGGGCATCTGATCACAGTAATGGATGAACTGCTTGCCCGTTTTAAAAAACAGTACAGTCAGCAGTAAGGAGGATTCTAAGGATGGAAAAATATGTATTAACACAGGATCTTGTAACAGGAAATGAACTGATCGACAGTGAGCACAGGAAGATTTTTGACGAAGTCAATACCCTTCTGGATGCATGCTCAAAAGGAAAGGGAAGAGAAAATCTCTCAAGTCTGGGAGAATTTCTTGTTGAATATGTAACGAAACACTTTTCAGATGAGGAGGATCTCCAGAAGCAGTCAAAATATCCGGAATATACAGAACATCATAAATTTCATGAATGGTATAAACAGAAACTGGGGGATGCCATTATAAAACTGGAGCAGGAAGGTCCGACGATCAATTCCCTGGGCGAGATCAACTATATGGTAAGCGTGCTGGTTAAGCATATCCGGGAAACAGACCGCAAGCTGGCCCAGTGGATCCAGAATGGAGCCAAAAATGAAGTTACAGCTTCTAAAGCGGCAACAGGATCAGCTGTATCAGGGAAAACTTCCTATATGGATACCGTTACAAAAGATGAAAGTACAGAAAATCTGGATATCCGTCAGATCCTGGATATAAAAGAACTTCAGCGGATCCAGGATCTGTTTTTAACGGTCACAGGCATGACAGCAGCAGTAGTGGATATGAAAGGAAAATACATTACGAGAGGAAACTCCTTTACCAGCTTTTACAGCAGGTATACCAATGGAAAACATAATGAGCTGCGAGAGTTTACCCAGGATCTTACAGTAGGAGGATTCCGTGCAGGTACAGTGATCGGCGGTATCGTCCTTGGAGATTACCCGGATGATTCAGCCCCAAGCCAGGAAGTAGTAAGTGCCGGTGGACAGCTTTTAGCTGAGATGCTGAATCTGTGGGCTAATGCCCTTTATTACCGGAAGAGCAATGCAGACAGCGTAGAAGCATTTGCAAAAGAGGAAAAGAAAGTACGGGATGCAGTAGGACAGATCAAGTATAAGGCAAAGGGACTGGAGCAGACGGCCACGATGGAAAAAATGCTTTCCCTGAATGCGGCCATTGAAGCAGGCCGTGCCGGAAAAGCAGGTGTAGGCTTTGGTGTTGTGGCAGATGAGATCGGCCGTATGGCAAATGAGTCAGCCGCTGTATATCAGGAAATCCAGGAGCTGGTAAAACAGGTAGAGGAATCCATGGAACGCCTTGGAGAATAATACAGGGAGATCTTTCAGAAAATATTGTATGCAGAAGAGAGGATAAAAGGAGATACATAAATGGTCATTACGGTTTCAAATCAAAAAGGCGGTGTGGGAAAGACCACAACATCAGCAGCGCTGGCTGCAGGATTTTCGATGGCAGGTAAAAAGGTTCTGTGTATAGACCTGGATCCCCAGGGAAATCTTGGATTCTGCCTTGGTCTGGATACCGAAGGAGGATCTACTATACTGGATGTATTAAAAGGAGATATATCCATACAAAAGGCTATCAGCCGCACAGAAGGGATCGATATCCTTCCTTCTGATATTACATTAAGCAGCAGTGGTCTGGAGTATAATCCGGGAGAAGAAAAAGAATCTATTTTAAAAAATGTTTTAAAGCCGGTAATGGATTTTTATGACTATATTGTGATCGATACACCCCCTGCCTTAAATCTTCTTACAGTTAACGCATATGCAGTTTCTGATTATCTTATTATACCAATGGCATCGGATATCCTCAGTCTGGTTGGACTGTCACAGTTAAAGGAAACAGTAGAATCTGTCCGCATACAGATCAATCCCGGCCTTAAGATCATGGGTATCCTGCTAAACCGCTTTAATCCAAGAACATGTCTTTGCAGGGATGTATTGGAAATGGCCGGGCAGCTGGCCGGGCAGCTGGAAACCCGGGTATTTGACACAAAAATAAGGTCCGGAGTGGCGATTGCAGAAGCACCGGCCCATGGAGAAAGTATTTTTGAGTACAGTCCGAGAGCATCAGCTGTAAAGGATTATGGAAAGTTTTTAGATGAGGTAGAAAAGATCATAGGTTTCAGGGAGAAATAATATGGCAAAAAAAACAAATAAAACCTCACATGTGTTGAACCTTATCACAGGTTCACAGCCGCCAGTTGCGTCTTCTGGCGAAACACAGCCGTCTTCTTCAGCTTCCGGTGAAACACAGCAGGAAGGATCAGCTGCTGAAGAACCGGTAAGAGTGCCTTCCGCTAATGTGACTGTAGTTGATCCAAGAGAAGAAGGAAAGCTGGCAGAAGAGATCCAGAAGAATCTGATCCAGGAGCTGGAAAAAGAACAGACAGAAGAGCAGGCAGAACAGCCCGGGGAGCAGGAAGAACAGACAGAAGAACAGCAGGAAGAACAGACAGAAGAACAGACAGAGCAGCCCAAAACAAACGCAGGGACACCTGTACAGAAAGAACCGGAACAACAGGAAGAGCAGAAGCAGGAAGATGGTCCAAGTTACCGGGTCGTAAATATCATGGAGGAGATTCTTACTCCGGAACTGATCCTTGACGCACTGAAAAGCAATGATACCTGTACCTGCAGCCGCTGTCAGGCAGATGTGAAGGCGCTGATGCTTACCAGGCTGCCGCCCAAATATATTGTAGCGGATAATACGACAGTCCCGATGCTGTTAACCTTTTACCGCAATAAATTCCGTGTGGCTGTTTTAAGTCAGTCCATGAGAGCCTGTATGGAAGTAAAAGAACATCCACGCCATATCTTATAAATTTTCATGCTGCGCCGAAATATGTATATAGAATCTATAGGATCACAGGGATAAAGTATACAGAAGCGGCGCATTTTATGTACTCCGCGACATCACATGACTGAAAGGAGCAGCAGATATGTCAAGTGTATCAAGAACAAGCAGCAGTCTTGGAAATACAGCTTTAAGAGGATTTGGTGGTTTAGCTTCCGGTATTGACAGGGATGCACTGATCGAACAGATGACAGCAAGAACAACATCCAAGATCACATCCAAGAAACAGGCTATGACCAAACTGGAATGGAAGCGGGATGCATATCGTTCTATCAGCAATAAGATCATAGATCTTCAGGACAATTACCTTAGCTATTCAGCAACAAAGAGCTTAAAAAACAGTGATTTCTTTGCAAAAAACCAGGTCAGTGTACAGGGGGATCCTGACTATACAAAATATATATCAGCGACAGGAAACGCAGACACTGCATCCAGAGTATCAGTTCTGGGAGTAAACAGATTAGCAACATCTGCCACATTGATCTCCGGCGAAAAAGGAGCTTCATCTATTACTTTAGGCGGCATCAGCGCGTCTAATTTTGAAACTAAAAAAGTAAAGACCTCCAATCTTTCCGGAACGAAGCTGACATTTGGAACCTACAGTATTACAGATAAGAAATTCACAGAGGAAGCAACCTTTACGTTCCCCACCAGTTATGAAAAAAAGCTGGACGGTGGAAAAACAGAGACAGTTACCATTGATTATACGGCTAGTTCTGACAATCTAGTAAATCTAGTAACACAGCTGAATGAAGCCCTTGATTCCCAGGGATTTCTCGGAAAAGATGGGAAGAGCGGTATTCAATTTGAACTGGTTGGTGATGAGATCAAGATCAGGCAGACAGACAGTATTACCGATAAAGGAAAAAGCTGTGTGATCAGGGAAACATCATCTGCTTTAAAGAGTCTTGGCTTTAATTCCGGCAACATGAATCAGGATGGCATTTCATTTGATGAATTTAACAAACCTAAATCTTCATTCAAGGCTGCAGCTATAACAGAGCAGCCCCTTTCCACCTATCTTAAGGGAAAATCAATTTCTGTTTCTTATGGCGGACAGACAAAGAATATTGAACTGATTGGCGATAAGGAAGTGATATCAAAATTTGATGAATTTACGAAGAGCTTACAGGAAAAACTGAATAAAGCCTTCGGTTCAGGAAAGGTTACTGTAGGTAATAAAGATGGCAGCCTGACGTTTACTGCAACAGACAGAACTGCAAAAGACAGCACTGCAACAGACAGCACTGCAAAAGACAACAAACAGACATTACAGATATCCGCAGACTCAAAGGAACTCCAGAATGCCCTGGGTATCACATCTACCCAGTCAAACAAGATCAATACAGGAAGCAGCCTGTGGGAGAACAGGAAAAAGCTGGGACTGGATAAGAACCCTCAGTACACTACAAAAGAAGAATTAAACAAAGCATTAGAGAACTTTACAGTCAATGGTACAAAAATAGAAGGCATTACTGCTGATACTACAGTTAGCGAACTGCTTACTGCGATCAATAATAATAAAGATGCGGGAGTAACTGCCATCTATCTGGACAGTGCAAACAAATTTGTTCTTTCTTCCAATGAAAAAGGTGAGGGCCGTAAAATCACCCTTGGTCCAGATCCAGACAATCCAAACAATAAAAAAGATGATGCAGCAAATCTCATTTTCGGCGGGGTTAGCACAGATGGCACAGATGGTGAGATGAGTATTCTCTATAATGGTGTAAAGACCACCATTACCAGCAGCAGCAATACCTTCTCCATTGACGGTCTGGATATTAGAGCCACGAATACATTTAATACAGGCTCTGCAACAGCAGAAGGCGGTGTCAGCTTTACTGCTTCAGCAGATACAGAAAAGGTGACAGAGACTGTAAAGAAATTCATTGAAGCTTATAATGCCATGATCGATGAGGTCCGCACCCAGGCAACAACCAAGCCGGACAGTAATTATAAGCCTCTGACAGATGACCAGAAAAATGAAATGAATGAAACCTCCATTAAAAACTGGGAGGATAAGGCAAAAGAGGGTATTCTGTACAACAGCAGCGCTTTAAAAGATCTGGACAATGCTACCCAGGGCATTTTCTCTTCAATGATGATAAACGGTGTTTCTTATGACGATCTTGAAAAGATCGGAATTTCCTTCTCAGATGATTACACAGCAGGTGGAAAGATCGTATTTGATGAAGAAAAGTTTAAAACTGCCATGGACAGTGATCCGGAAAAGGTATCAGACCTGTTCACAGGCACGCATGGTATTGTAAACACCATAGACAGTACTCTTTCTACTTATGCCACCAGATATGCAAGCAGGAATGGAAATTCCTATGGTGTGCTTATTGAAGAGGCAGGATCTGAAAAACTAAGCCTGACTCTGACTAACAACAGTATTTATAAAGAATTAAAGGATATGCAGGAAACCATCACAAACCTGCAGTCCCAGCTGTCAACTGAGCAGGACCGTTATATCAGCCAGTTTACGCAGATGGAAAGGCTGATCAATCAGATGAATTCACAGTCCAGCTACCTGTCACAGTTAGGTGGCTGATGGGGGTAAGGAAGCATGTACGAAAAGTTTAAGCAGTACAAGGAAAGTACGATCTATTCTATGAGCAATCTGGAGTTGTTGCTTTTATTGTATGACGAAGCAGTGAAGCGTCTGAAAATGGCACAGATCGCACTTGAGGATAAAAAATATGAGACTTTTGAAGAATGTCTCGAAAGAACAGGACGGATCGTCCGGTATTTAATACAGATACTGGATATGCAGTATCCCATCAGCAAGGATCTGAAACGTATCTATGAGTACCTGATCTATGATATCAGCCGTGTTAAAGCAGGAAGGGAACGCAGGGCAGAAGAGATTCCAAGGATCAGCCACATACTTTCTGAATTAAGAGATGCATTTAACCAGGCAGGAAAGATTTCCGGCGATCAGCATATTGTGAGAGAACGAAGTGTTTTCGGTTAAAGGAGAATATATGAGCGCAGACTTGGAAACAATTTTGATATATCTTCAAAGGAGATATAATATATTAAGAGAAGTTTGTAGTCTGACGGAAGAACTGGCGGAGGCAGTGGAGCGCGGCGACACAGTCTCCGCTTCTCTTCTTTTAGATATGAGGGGAGAACAGCTGCAGCGCCATGCAGACTGTGAAGAACAGATCATCCTGCAGACTGCGGGAAACAGCCTTCAGGACCGGTATCTACGAGATCTGGCTAAAGGTCCATTAATGAATGTAAAAAGCTGTTTTAAAGGAAAGACAGAGCGCGAAAAAATGCTGGAGAAGCGTATTGAGGATCTGCGTTGCCGCACAGAAAAGCTTTTAGATAAGATACGCAGGATCGATGGGGGACTTAACAGAAGAATATCAAAAAACAGGTGAAGTTAAATGGAAAATCAAAACTTTTATGAAGGCCGCATACTGGTAAATATGGCTGCATCTGTTATGCGCCAGGATGATTTAAAGCCGCTTCATGGAAATCTGGACTGGGAAAGGCTGTTCCGGGTTGCAGATTATAACAAAATTTCAAACCTGATCTATCTTGCAATCCTTGGAAATAATGAAAAAATGCCGGAACGGTGGAAAACACGCTTTTATGAGCGCTACAGCGATATTCTGAAATTCAACGAAAGCTGCACAGAAGGAGAACGGGAGATACTGGTCCTTCTGGAATTAAAAAAAATCCCGGTACTCGTCCTTTCCTCCAGCAGCCGCAGACAGCTGTATCCAAGGGAGGAAATGGCAGGGGAAAGCTCTCTAAAGCTTTTTTTTCTTGACCCGGAAGATTATCTTTTTGCAAAAGGCTATCTGGTCAATATAGGCTACGAAACGGATACTCTCTATCCGGGAGTGGGTGAAAAGATGCGTATACCAGGTCGCTTTTCTGTGGAGATCTATCATACCTTTCCTTTTAAAACCCAGGTATACCAGAGGGGGATGGAAAAGCTGCTCCAGCGTGCTTTCCTGAAAGAAAATGGTAACTACATTTATGAATGGAATGCCATAGACCAGCTAGTCTATCTGATGATCCAGTCTGCTTACCTATATGTAACAGGACATCTGCAGATACGCCATCTGGCAGACTTATATGTATTTTACAGAAAAGCAGCAGAAGAAGACCAGTTTCAGGAGCTTGAGAACCGGCTAAAGGAATTTAAAGTAAATATACTGGCGCAGAAGCTTCTGCATTTAAGCTATATGTGGTTTGGAACACGGGAAGAATGTGCCAGCATGGAGACAGAGGAAGAAGAACTCCAGGTATTTGATATACTGGAGAAAAATGTATTCTACGGCATGACAGGGAAATTTGGGCCGGAAACAGATGAACAGGCGCTGGATCTTAGATCAGACATATTAAAAGAAGAAGAGCGGGAAAACCGCATGGAAAAAAGAGCATTATTTTACCGGCGTCTGAGAGAGTTTTTTTCTCTCGTACGCCGGCAGCTGAAAGAGCTATATGATATTTTGTATAGCAGATAAGAGTCATTTTATCAGTATTCACCCGTTTGCGGGGCATTAAGCTTATGGTCTATTTCTTCATATAAGAATTCAGTCCTTTTTCAATAGAGCGCAGTGAATCTGTATCAGATAATAAGGCATCCAGGTTGCTGCGTTCTGCTTCTGTCAATTCTTCCCGCAAAATAGAAATATGCTTCGGGGCATTTATAGCCAGGCTGACAGATCCATTGTCGCAGTCAAGTACAGTGATGCGTATGTCATTCCCGATCAGGATACTGTCATTTTTTTTACGTTTCAGTATCAGCATGGCTATTTATCTCCTTTTTTAGTGTCCTGTTCCTTTATCTCTTTACCAAGAAGAGAACGTAAGGTATGGCGGTAATCATAGTCAGCGTTGGATAAGATCACCTGGATTCCTTTGCGGGTATCCGGATTAATGGCAAGAGGACATTTCAAGTTGACGGTTCCATCCAGATAATCCTTCTTTACAGTGCATATGACATAATAGGATAATTCATCACTGGAATTTACTTCCAGAAAGGATAATTCTTCCGGTAGAAGAACCGGTGAATAAGAAGGAAAGAGTGCTGCTGCATCGATGAGAAAAAAGGCTACATAAGGTTCGTCTACAGACTGCAATATCAGCAGGGAACTGTCATCTTCCTCCATAGAGAGGGGAAGATAGTCATGGTACTGGGAAAAACCAAATAAACCATCTGGAAATACAACCAGTTCATCTTTTGTATAATCAATTTCGCCGTAATATTTTGTATCAATCTTCATGATTGCATAAGCCTCCGGGGGTCAGTTTTTATATGGTAACATTAAGAGCAGGGGAATCCGGCTCTTTTTTTGGTGGAACATAATTGGGGGTGCCGGTATACACAAACTCTACTTTTGGATAAGAGGTTATGATGGTCATTTCCAGGGCTGGTATGTATTCCAGATTGCCAGATGCCACACGAAATTCAAATTCACCTCTCTGAAGGGTATACAGCCCATTATTGTCAGGGCTGCCAGAAAATGGATCACAAAAGCTGTTTCCTGATCCAGAGACGTTTGCTGTGCCATGTACTCTTTGGACAGTATCCCGGAGATCAAAAGCTTGTCTGATATCCTGGATACAGGTCATGCTTTCCGGAGAACTGATCCCGTAATTTTGAGCCTGACGTACTTTCAGGCGGTATTGGGAAATCGCCTGATGCTGTCTTGCTGCCAGCTGGTCCTTTGAAACCAGACTGGCATTTTGACGGAAACGGACAGATTCAAAAGGTTTAAAATTTGCTTCAATCACAGGTTTCATACATTTTCACCTTCTTCTGACCTGAAAATAGAAAATTATTTTTTGCTTGTTTTTTGTAAACAATGTACCGGTATCATTTTATAAAATCAAAAAGAGATGACTGCATCAGGTTTGACCCCATTTTTAAAGCAGCAGAATAGGAGTACTGGTAAGAGAACATTTCTGTAATGGCCTCATAAGGATCAGCTCCGAGAATGTCTTTGTATTCCTCTGTCAGGTTGTCGCTTAAAGTATCAAGACGGGTTTTTGTAGTTTCTACCAGGGAATATTTATTGCCAAGGTCGCTGTAAATGGTGCTGATGGTATGCTCTGTATTAGCTGCATCTTTAAGTACACTGCCCATAGTATCTGTAAATTGATCAACGGTCGTAGTATCATTGATATAATTATCACAGGCCATAACCGAACGGCTGAGAAGTGCCACAGGAGTTGTTTCCAGGGCAGCTTTGACCGCATTCTTTGCATCCGCATCAGACATGGCATTTAAGGAATCTGAAGTAAGCCCCGTAAGCATATTCAGTCCTCCGGTATAGGTATCTAAAAGAGACTGGCGGTTGGAAATATCGCCATAACCGATATCTACCCGGCCTTGTTCTCTCATGGCTGTCACAAGGTTGTTCAGGTCATCATCGCTTAAATGATAACTGTAAGTATTGTTATTTTGATCATAAGCCATGGTCATATTGACCGTCTTTGTGGTACCGTCTGAATACTTATGGGTATAAGTAAGGGTTTTTCCATCTCCGCTTAAAGAAAACGGAGCTGTTGTAATATCATTTCCTCCATAAACATAGAAATCCTGATACTGGCTGTTCAGATTGCTGACCATGCTCTGCACATCCTGAAGAAGAGCATCTCTTTTTGTCTGGACAGAAGTTTTTGAACTGTTATGGGAGGAATCCAGCACATACTGCATGGAAGTCTTGCTGTTGCTTAAAGTTTTCTGGATATCCCTTGCGCCCTGCTCCTGCTGGTACAGACGGTTTTTAATATCACCTAAAATAGAACTTTTACTCTTTGCATCCTGATATAAATGATCCATTTTCTTTCCCTGGTAATAAGCAAGAGGATTATCAGCAGCTGTTTCATAAGCAGCGCCGGTAGAAACCTTGTTCATGCTTTTATTCAGATTGCTTTGAAGATCATTTAAAGAAGAAGTATACCTGCGGTAAACAGATGAACGTACAACTCTCATAATTTATTAATCCTCCTTATATTTATGCACCAGTATTACTGATCAGGGTATTCAACACTTCATCAAGGGCAGTCATCAGACGGGAAGCAGCATTATAGGCTGAAACGTAGGCCATCATATTGGTTGCTTCTTCATCCAGGCTGACACCGGAAAGAGAGTCTCTGGAGTCCTGGATACTGTTTAAAACAGTTGTGCCCGTCTTTAATGCAGTCTGGTTGGAGCTGGAATCAGATGCCAGCTGGGTGGAAAGGTTATTCATATAATCAGCAAATGTTTTCCCGTTCAATTTCTTGGTATCCTTCATAGCTGCGATCATATCAAGGATTGTATCTGTGCGGTTGGTGCCGTCTGTAGAAATATGGATCGTTCCACTGGTCCAGCCTTTGCTGATACCGATATTTCCGGCTGTTATACCATTTGTTGAGTCATCGGTGGAATTAGATAAAAGATTCTGATCCTTGTGGTTGTTGCCATTGTTGCTGGCATTCATGGATTTTGCGAAAGTGTCAGCTAACTGATCCAGTTTTTCTGAGTAATACTGGTATCCACGGACATCATCCACAGATCCATTTATCACGTTGCCGGTACCTTTTTTCTGGAGCATATCCAGGCTTGCCTGAAGAGAGCCGCCTTCAAAATGGATCCCTTTTAACTCTGCGTATACATCTGTAGCTGCCTGTCCATTCACTTGATAGCTGGGGGCTTTTTCAAACCTGATGGAAATGTTTGCAGGATCAGAAACAGAAGCAGCTGTCTGGTGATCGCCTTTTAACATACTTAACTGACCGTAGTTTTTTGTGAGACCGTCAGCACCAAGGTCAGATCCGTTTACCAGGATCAGCTTCTGGCTCTTTCCCTGGGCATCAATATAATTCATGCTCACTTCCAGGTCATCAGGCCAATCCTTCTTGCCGATCACAGCACCATTTGCATCATAGTCATAGGCGTTATTCCCGGAATGGGCATCATCCTTGTAATATCTTGTTTCAACAGGAATATAACCGGAAAGCTCATCCAGAAGAAGATTTCGTTCATCCTGCAGTTCCAGAGAAGGATGACCGGCAACCTGGTTACGTTTGATCTGCACGTTCAGGTCGCCGATCTGGCGGAGGATGTCATTGATCTTCTGCACATCGCCCTGTTCACTGCTGCCTTCCCCTGTGAGCCTTTGAAATTCATTCTGTTCGGCCTGTGTGATCTGTCTGGATGCCTGGTTAAAAAGATTACATACAGACTGCATTTTAGTTCGCAGCTCACTTTCATAGATGGGATCGGATACCTTTGCAGGATCCTGCATGCTTGTAAGGGTAGACTGGACATCATCAAATGCCTTGCGGATGCCGGAAATGGTTGTTTCGTCCAGTACCTTTGACAGGGAATTAAGGGCAGTCTGTAAACGATTGGTATAGCTGCAGTCAGCAGACTGGCTGCGGTATTGGATATCCAGATAAGGATCTCTGATCTGTGAGACCCGGTCCATGCTTACCCCAAAGCCTACTGCAGTTTCATTCCCATTAGAATAATGGGAAACAGGATTCGTATAATTAAGGCTGGATGCCTCTAACTGCTGCCTGGTATATCCGGCAGTATTCATATTTGACAAATTCTGTCCTGTAATATCCAGACGTTTCTGGTTGGCCTGGAGAGCGGACAGAGCGGTATTAAAACCGGAAAAAGTTGCTCTTACCATAAAATATTATTACCTCCAAAATATAAGTATCCTGCAGTCCCCACAGTTTTATCAGACATATTTGTCATAAACATGAGGATCGCTCTGCTTCGCACCGGAAAGGCGCTGTTCTAACTGTTTCATGCGGATCCGGATCAGACGGTCTGTGCCGCCTTTTATCTTTTTCAGCTTTTCAGCCTGGCTGGATAAACGTTCCAGGATCGGAGAGAGAAGTGCCACAGCCTCCTCGCTGTCCTCCTGCATCAAAATCTGGCGGAAAGTAAGCCCCTCAAGACCCGACCTGCGAAGAAGATCACTTCGTTTTTTATCTAGTCCGCGCAGCTGCAGTAAAAGCATGTTTTCATCATTTAAAAGAGATTCCAGCTGGTCAGGATGATCAGCTGAAACAACGGTTAGTTTATCAGCCTCAACCCGGCATAGCTGTTCTAATACAGTACACAGCTGTTCTAATACCGGGATCAGGCTTTCAGGCGCCCTCATAGATCATACATGGCCCTTGCAATGGCCATGGGATCCGGTTCGTAGGTTCCTTCCTCAACCTGTTTTTTCAGTTGGGCAGCCTTTTCAACGGAAACGCCTTTCTCGCGGCAGACATCTTCTGTAATGCTGTGGGCCAGAGAGCGTGCGAAAAGTGTTTCATCAGCCGAAATACCTTCGGTGTATTCAAAACTGGCTCGGTCAAGATCAGCCGGTTTTGCAGAAATATTATCAGACAAAGCAATATTGCTTTGTCTCATTGATACATGTTCCATGTGTATTTGCTCCTGGATAAAATTTTGAATTTTCATACAATTACTCCTCACCTTAAAATAAAACGGCAGGACCACAAAAGTATCCTGTGATTTTCACATGCTTACTGAATCTATATCTATGTAAATTATCGCCTTTTTTCTTGAAAATATAAGAAAAATAATAATTATAAAAAACGGGAAAACGCCGATTAAATATACATATGGAAGCATGCAGGGTAATTCGGTATCAGAGGGGTCAAAATCTTTTGACCCCAACATCATAATATATAGAATCAAAAAGAAAAGGGATAAAACATGTCTAATATATTACAGGTAACAGATCCTTCTACATATATAGATAATAGAAATGTCCATACAGGCCAGGAGCAGCAAAGCGCCCTGAACAGTTCCCAGATCCAGAATCCTTCTGACCCATCTCGTGTAGTGCGGGCAGATGGACAGAAAAGCGGTACCGCTGGTGACCAGGAAAATGAAAGTGGCTTCAGCGTCCGCAATTATAATGGAAATTATACGGACTTTCTTCAGAAGCTGGGGCAGGAAAATGAAATAAAGGATTCCCTGGGCCGGATCCTGTTCCGGGATGGAGCCTTTATCGCTAAAGGTGATGAAGGTCTGGGTAAAATGGTGCAGCAGCTGCTGGATTCTGCCAGTTTTGAAGATTCTGGCCAGCTGCTGGATTTTTTAAAAATGCAGGGACAGACTAAATTTTCCGGTACTTTCTTTGAAAACCTGAGAACTCTTTTGCAGCAGGAAGGAAACAGAGGCCTGCAGGAAACAGCCCTCAAATTCCTTCAGGTATTCAACAATTATTCCAGCGGTGAGCATCTTTTAGAACAGATGCAGGAACTGACAGATGAAATAAAAGGAATGCTTTACACCTCTGCAAGACAGGAATACGCATCAATTCTGGATCAGCTGGACTGGAAGGCAGAAAATGGGGAAACAAAGGAAAATTCCCAGGTTCTGTTTCAGAAGCTGGTCCCCTTTCTTTCAAGATATATTTCCCGTACCCATGATTATGGCAATGTAAGAAGCAGCGTGATCCAGCTGATCCTTTATGGGGCACGTTATGAAAACGGAAGCAGTGCCCTTCTCAGAAGCCTTTTTGAACAAATGGCAGCTAATAGGGATTTTAAACGTTTTTTTGAAACAGAGCCTGAAGAACTGTATGCTGTACTTACCGGTTCAAAAGGAAAAAAAGGAAATATTTATGGAGATATTTTTGGCTCACTTGTGGAAAGAGGGGCCAAAGGAGAAGCCGGGCTGGAACATGTACAGGATTTTTATCAGCTGATGCGAGGGATGCTGGTAAACGAAAGCGTATATATGTCTGTGAATCATTTTGTCCTTCCTTTTCAATATCAGGGAAAAGAGGCAGTATCTGAATTTTGGATCGATCCGGATGCAGAGAAAAAAGAAGAAGAAAAAGATGGGGGCAGGAAAATACGCCTTCTGGTGGACTTTGAGATCAGGGGATTGGGAGATTTCCAGCTTCTGGCAGATCTCCAGGATCATAAAATATCCATGGAGCTGGGAGTTCCTAAAAATCTTTCTGCCGGAGCCGGAGAGATACAGGCAAAGCTTCAGGAAATATGTACCAGAAACGGGATGCGCGTGAAAATGATGCAGGTGCAGGAACGGAAAGCTCATTACCGTCTGCTGGATGTTTTTCCAAAGATAAGAAAAAAGGAGAATGGTATTAATGTCAGCGTTTGAGCGGTTATTAGAGCAAAAGGCAGTTGCGCTTCAATATTCGCCGGAAAAGGACACTGCCCCGGTAATCGTTGCTTCCGGAATGGGATATATGGCAGAAAAGATCACGGAAGCAGCCAGAAAGTCAGGGGTTCCGGTTTATGAGGATGATTCTCTTGCGACTCTTTTAAGCAGATTACAGCTGGGAGCGGCTGTGCCGGAAGAATTATATCAGGCGATCATAGAGATCTATATTTACTTTTTAGGATATGTGCCATCACCGGAGGAAAAAGAAAATGAAGAAAAAGTCGAAAATACCTGACAGAAGATCCAGACACGGACGGGAAATGTTTCTGCTCCTTCTTTCGGGAGTCTTGCTGTTCCAATGGGGAAAGATAGATGCTTTTGCGGCGGCAAAAGAGATTAAAACAGTAAATATCCGTGTTACATCCAAGCTGGAAGTAGGCAGCAAGCTTCCGGATATAAAACTGGAAACGACCACGGTTTCAGATGGAGAAGTGGCAGTAGATACAAGTGGAGGTAAATACAGCGTTTCCGAGGCCGAATGGACGGATAAAAGCTCCAATGAACTGAAAGCTGCTGAAGAGCCTCAGATGAAAGTCACCCTGGAACCGGAAGATGTCAGTGAAGATTATTTTGTTTCCAGCTATAAAAAAGCGGATGTAAAGATCAGTGGGGGCACATTTGTGTCTGCCAGACGAGATGGAGATGAACTGGTAGTTACCCTGCGGGTAAAAGGGATCAAAGGAGACTATGCTGCCCCGGAAGATGCCTGGTGGAATGAAAAAAGCCTGGGACAGGCTAAATGGGAAAAGCCGGATAACACATCCGGTTATTACGAAGTGCAGCTTTACAGAGGAAAAACGAAAGTTTACAGCGTCTCCCAGACCAGTGCAACTCAGTATAATTTTTATCCATATATGACAAAAACAGGAGAGTATACCTTTAAGGTACGCACAGTACCGGGAACGGATTCCAAAAAAAAATATGGTGGAAAAAGCGAATGGATAGAATCCGGGGAGCTTTCCATTACAGACCGGTATGTATCAGATGGTAAAGGACAGCAATCAAAAAATCCTTCCGCAAAGCGCGGAACCACAGATAAAGTAGGCTGGGTAAAAAAAGGCAATATATGGAATTACAGATTTCCGGATGGCTCTATATGCCGGGGTACATGGCAGTCGGTCAACGGATACTGGTATTATTTTGATGTCAATGGCACGATGCTCACCGGCTGGCAGAAGATGGCAAATGACCGGTATTACCTGTATGATACCGGGGAAATGGCAGCCGGATGGGCAAAGATCAATGGACAGTGGTATTATTTCTGGCCATTAACGGAAAATGGGCATACACAGGGAACCATGGCTTATGGAGGCTGGAAGATCATAGGGGCGGATTATTACTTTTTCAGGGAAGACGGCTCCTTATATACCGGCTGGCTGGAACAGAATGGTTCCTGGTATTACCTAAACACACTTGACAACAGCCTTCAGGGAACCATGTTTACCGGCTGGCTGATCCGGGAAGGGAAAACTTATTTCCTGGATGCTGACGGAGTTATGGCTACCGGCTGGTATCAGGTTGACGGGAATTGGTATTATTTTTGGCCGGATTCAGGTGAAATGGCAAAAAACCAGTATATCAATGGATTTTATGTTAATGAGGACGGGATCTGGTACAGGTAAAGATATGTGAGGAATGGAAATGAAAATGATCAGAAAAATACTCCTTTGTGCCGGAACAGGACTGCTGCTTAGCACAGGAAGCTTACAGTCTGTGCCAGGGGGAATCTTTCATATGGATACAGCTTATGGGGCAGAGAGCAGCATCATCGAGACCATGAGTATTAAATTTAACACCACTTTTGGAGATCCGGAGGAAATACCACAGCCCCAGATCACCATCAGCGGATCAGGGGTATCCATTGGGGATATTTATTACAAAACAGAATATGAAAACTGGAAACCTGGTAAAAAGGTACGGATGGAGATCACTGTGGATGCTGCACAGGGAAAGTATTTCCCTGTGTCCCTTGGACGATCCAAATGCCGTGTGACCGGGGCTGATTTTGTATCGGCGAAAGCCCTGGATAATACCACCATGCAGGTAAAAGTGAACTATACGCCGGTCACTGTTCTGGGTGACACAGCTTTAGCAGGCTGGAGCTCACATGACTCAGAAAAGGCAGTGTGGAAGAAGGTAGACTATGCTCCGGGCTATACCCTGACTTTATATGGAAATGATAAAGTGGTGAAACGGATGACAGTTACAGGTAACTCTGTCAGCTTAAAGGAGTACATGACAGATCCGGACAAGATCTACTATTATCAGGTAAAAGCGGTTCCGGTTACGGCAGAACAGAAAAAATACTTAAAAGAAGGGGAATTTATTACATCACAGGAACAGGATATAGATGACAGTGCGGAAGAGGAGAAAGAAAAAGAACATGCAGCATGCGGTACTGGTCCAGGCGTAGCAGGTTCTCTAAAGGGAGACAACTTTGTTATGCCGGATGGGACTCTGGCAGTCAATACCTGGAAGCTGGTGGGAGGTATATGGTACTACTTTAATGCGGAAGGAAGCCGAACCAGGGGCTGGTTCCAGTATGGTGGAAAATGGTATTATTTCGACGGAAATGGATATATGAAGACCGGATGGGTGAACACAGGAAACGGAACATGGTATTACTTAAACCCGGATGGGGATATGAAGACCGGCTGGCTGAATACAGGAAACGGAAAGTGGTATTACTTAAACCCTGATGGAAGTATGAAGACCGGCTGGGTGAACACAGGAAATGGAACATGGTATTACTTAAACCCGGATGGGGATATGAAGATCGGCTGGCTGTATGATAAAAATATCTGGTATTATCTAAATAACGATGGATCTATGGCAGTAAACCGTTCTCAGGACGGCTGGTACCTTGGAGCAGACGGCGCAGGCCGAAAGGAGTAAGAAATATGAGTTTAGCACCGATAACAGGAGATGGGGGAAAGTTAGCTGCACAGGCAGCGGATCAGACACAGAAGACAACACCGGTCCAGGAATTTCAGGGGATACTGAAAAATGGGCTGAATACCATAAAAGAAGATATGGATTCTATTTTCGAAGAAGCTTCTGCTTTATATCAGATCCCTTCTAAACTTCTCAGGGCGGTGGCAAAGGCAGAGTCAGGGTTTAATCCAAAGGCTGTATCCAAAGCAGGGGCTATGGGCGTGATGCAGCTGATGCCGGGAACAGCCCGTTCTCTTGGAGTAAGCGATCCTTACAATGCCAGACAAAATATCCTTGGAGGGGCAAAATACTTAAAACAAAATCTGGACCGGTTCGGAGGAGACGTAAGCCTTGCACTGGCAGCTTATAACGCAGGTCCGAACAGTGTGACCAAATACGGAGGCATCCCACCATATAAAGAAACCCAGAATTATGTAAAAAAGATCATGGCGGATTATACGGGAAACAATACGATCCTGGCAGGACGTACGGTGAGTACCGGAACATATGGGAAAACATCCGGCAGTACAGCAGTGAGCAGCCTTATAGGAAGTGACCTTACAGGAAGCAGTCTGACAGCAGGCAGTCTTTTAGGCAGCTTTGCAGGAAATACAGATCTGTCCGGCGCCGGCAGCCTTGGTACACTTCTGGCAGCAGGAAAGGGAGAGAACCTTTCCGGGGAAGACTGGTCTAATATGGTGCAGATCCTCCGTCTTCAGATGATGATGAATATGGGTAAGGATACGGGTACGCTGATCTGACAGACAGATACCGGATTGCCGCGTGCTTTGCACTCCCGCAATTCCGGCCTTTTGACCCTGGTATCAATAAAATAAGGCATTTTGCCGATAATAAAAACAAATGGTTATTTGATGATATTCATAGAAGATACAAAGGAAGGTGAAATATCATGCAGGTGCAGAATAACATAGCATCCATAAATGCTGCCAGAAATCAGGGGATCGAAACAGGAAAGCTGAAAAAGTCCCTTGAAAAGCTGTCTTCCGGCTTTCGGATCGTCCGTGCAGGAGATGATGCAGCTGGACTGGCGATCTCGGAAGGTATGCGCAGCAGGATCAACAGCCTGAACCAGGCGATGAAAAACATTGATGACGGCATCGGACTTACCAATGTAGGAGATGGCGCTTTGACCGAGGTCCATTCCATGCTCCAGAGACTGAAGACTCTGGCTTTAAAATCTGCAAATGGAACTTACGATCAGTCCAACAGGGAAACCTTGAACATGGAAAAAGACCATATCCTTGAGGAGATTGACAGGATTGGTTCTACCACTAAATTTGGAGAAATCTCCCTGTTTTCCAGGGCAGATGCCAATACAAATACAAATACACAGGGCTGGCAGCCGCCAGTGCTGGACGATACGATCCCGCTCCAGATCGGCGGTTCTACTCAGGCTGGAGAAGTTCTGGATGTAGAACGCTATTATATAGGAAGCAGGGAACTACAGCTGGATCAGACAGATTTTTCTGATGTAAAAAAGGGACAAGAATCTGTGGGATACATTGAAAACGCGATAGAGGCTGTTTCTAAAGTCAGGGCATCCTTTGGAGCTGCTTATATGCATCTGGATCACACCCACAATAATTTAAGCGTTACAAGTGAAAACATGCAGGCGGCAGAAAGCCAGATCCGTGATACCAATATGGCAGAGGAGATCACAAAATACACCAGCAGTAACATCGTCCTACAGTCCTCTAATAT
>ERZ894223.486-NODE-486-length-38070-cov-15.828042_pt1 | contig 38070 bp, 34 predicted proteins | sample MGYA00380293_ERZ894223 | MGnify/ENA primary metagenome ERZ894223 (study PRJEB32331, sample SAMN06328445) | human gut metagenome | biome: human gut microbiome; feature: stool | host: Homo sapiens | collected 2014-11-05 ...
GAAAGTTGAGGTGGAAGCCTTGATTTTCCGGATTTTTTGTACACTTTCGGTATCACGCCGGTTACGCTTCCACTATTGAATCATTACAGTATGCGATAACGTAAGGAAGAAAAGGAAGAGAGTCCAGCTGCGTGCATATGAGATCATGGTTAGTATTTCTTAAGCATTAAAATTGGCCGTTAGCAGTCAAAAAATCATTGTCTGAGCTTGCGAGTTATGTTTTTTTGACTGCTGCTTTTAGGACAATTTTGATGCTTTAGAAATACTCCATGATTGAATCAGCACGTAGCTGGACTCTCTTCCTTTTCTTCCGGCCGGGTATCAACCGCTTAATGCATTAAATAGAAATTACCGATTTGATTGCTCCCAGCAGTTCCTCATACGTCTCATAAGCCGGAATCTCCGGATAATCTTCCTTAATTTTCTCAGTCGTTCGGAATAAGAATCCTGCTTTTCCTGCCTGGATCATGCCCAGATCATTATATGAATCACCGCTTGCGATCGTGTCAAATCCAATGGACTGCAGTGCTTTTACGGTGCTGAGTTTGGAATTTTCCACACGCATCTTAAAGTCTGTGATCTCACCGTTATCTGCAATCTCAAGGCTGTTGCAGAACAGTGTCGGTCTTCCAAGCTTTTCCATTAAAGGCTGTGCGAACTCTGTAAATGTATCACTGATCAGGATTACCTGACTAAATGAGCGCAGTTCGTCTAAGAATTCTTTCGCTCCCGGAAGCGGGTCAATCTTGGCGATCGTCTCCTGAATCTCTTTGATTCCAAGTCCGTGTTCCTTTAAAATGTCCAGTCTCCATCTCATCAGTTTATTGTAATCCGGTTCATCTCTTGTCGTTCTTTTTAATTCCGGGATTCCACTTTCCTCGGCAAATGCGATCCATATTTCCGGTACTAATACTCCTTCAACATCCAGGCATGTAATATACATTCTATGATTCCTCCTATACTTTCTGTCTTTTTGCTTTTTATCATAACACAAGTCTGTTTATTTTACATTCTTTTTATAAGCAATTCTTCAACTGCAGCATATCTAATGTTTTATCTGTCCTATTTATCTCTTTCCCAACTGCCAGAATGCTACTGCACTGGCGGCCGCGACATTCAGGGAATCTACACCATGCGACATTGGAATCATTACCGTATAATCGCAGTCTGCAATTGTCTCCGGCGCCAGTCCGTCTCCTTCTGTTCCCAGTATCACTGCCAGCTTATCTTCTTTCATAAGTTCCGGATCATCAATGCTTGCAGAATCTTCTTTCAAAGCCATCGCCGCCGTCTTAAATCCCAATTCACGCAATATCTTCATTCCTTCTTCCGGCCAGATTACAGAGTTATCCACAAATGTCCACGGAATCTGGAATACTGTCCCCATACTTACACGGCTTGCCCGCCTGTAAAGTGGATTACTGCATCCCCCTGTCAGAATCACCGCGTCCATGTGAAGTGCTGCCGCAGAGCGGAAAATCGCTCCTACATTTGTAGGATTCATTACATTCTCCAATACTGCTATTCTGTCACATCCGTTACAGATTTCCTGCAGGCCAGGCAACCTCCTTCTTTTCATCGCACATAGCATTCCCCTGGTCAGTTTAAATCCCGTAAGTTTCGTAAGTACTTCAAATTCTGCCGTATATACCGGTACATTGCCACATTTTCCAAGTACAGCTATCGTTTCCGCATCTTCCAAAACCTGCTTTTTTTCCACCAGAACAGACACAAGCTCATATCCTCCATCCAATGCCCGGCTAATAACTTTCGGACTTTCTGCAATAAACAGTCCATCCTCCGGATGATCCTTGTTCAAGAGCTGTGCTTCTGTAAGTCTTGCATATACATCTAGTTCCGGAGCGTCAAAATCCGTAATTTCTATCATATTCTGTATTATTTTTTCATTTATGCTTTCTGTATTGTTCATGATCATTTCCTCTTTTTTATTATCATCTGGATCTTATTGTTATCTCATTATACAGAATGAAATAAATTTTCTCAATTCCATAAATATTTTATGCACATAAGCCCGGACTTTATGTTAAAGTGGATAAAGTATGAGCAGATATTTATTTTGATGTAAGGAGAATCTTTCACTATGATGACTGAACTTGAGAAATATTATAATAAATTTAACGAAGAAAAACGTCTTGGAAGCCGACATGGACAAGTAGAATTTACCACTTCTATGAAATATATACATGAATATCTTCCAGAAGATAAATCAGCAAAAATTCTGGATGTAGGTGCCGGTACCGGCCGTTACAGTGTAGCCCTTGCCGAAGAAGGTTACGATGTTACCGCTGTTGAACTGGTTAAATATAATCTTGGGATCTTAAAAAAGAAAAACAGTTCTGTAAAAGCCTATCAGGGAAATGCAATGAAACTTTCCCGCTTTCCGGATAAGGAATTTGATTTAGTTCTGGTCTTTGGTCCAATGTATCATCTATATTCTATGGAAGATAAAGTCAAAGCACTGACCGAAGCCAGACGTGTATTGAAAGATGATGGTGTAATTCTTGTTGCTTATTGCATGAATGAGTACAGCGTGCTGACCTATGGATTCAAACAGAATCATATCTTAGAATGTATCGAGAACGGAAAGATTGACGACAACTTCCGTGTACAACCCAAACCTGAATACCTTTATGATTATGTCCGCCTGGAAGATATGGATGCTTATAATAAAGCTGCCGGTCTGGAACGAATCAAGGTCATCTCTGCCGACGGACCTTCGGATTATATGCGTCCGGTGCTGAATGCGATGGATGAGGAGACATTCGAGACTTTTATCCGGTATCATCTTTCGGTGTGTGAACGGCCGGAGCTTGTGGGTGCCGGATCACATACCGTGGATATTTTAAAGAAAAGCATTATTTAATACATGAACCGTCTGCTATCCGGACTATTTCTGTTTCCAGGATACCGCTACCCGTAGAATATAAGCTCATTTCTTCTTGTGATTTCGTGCAAAAACAGAGTGTACTCTGTTATTATATTGAAAACCTGCCGAAATTCCTCAAAATGCATGGACTTATGTTACATTTGTTTACATCTTCTTTGCAGCAGTACTTCCAATCTGGCTGATCAAACAGCCTCGTGATACAATGACAATTTATATGTTCATCGGAATGATCGCCGGTACCGCACTTGGACTTCTTGTCGCACATCCGGCTATGAATCTTCCGGTACTTCATCTAAGACTGTATCGAATGAAAAAGATATGTTAAAAGTTGGTTACGGAGCCATGGTTCTGGAAAGTCTTCTGGCCGTACTTGCACTTTGCGTCGCAGGTGCTGCAGCCGCTGCTGACGGAACACCGGCCGCAGGAACACCATTCCAGGTATTCTCAAGCGGCGTTGCCGGATTCTTTGAAATGTTCGGTATCCCGGTTTACATCGCACAGTGCTTTATGACCATGTGTGTATCTGCACTGGCACTTACCAGTCTGGACGCCGTTGCACGTATCGGATATGCCAATATCTGGCCACTGTTCGGATCTGCCAACCAGTTACTGTCCGCACTGGTAGAAAGAACCATCGGACTTGTCAAAGCTTACGCAGCCGGATCTGCCACATTCCGGGTAGAAGGCTTACAGCTTATCATTGCAATTCTTCTGATGGCACTTGGCCTTATTATTGTCATCAATTCACTGAAAGCTTACTTTAAAGCACAGAAAGAATCTGCATAGATTAATTTTTAAGAATTAAAGCGCAAATCAAATCCAATTACAATCCCCACCAGTAATTGCAAGACTCAAAAGCGCATCCATCTTTTCAACCTCTTCCTCGCCTTCAATCTTCTGAAGGAGCTCCGCTGTATCCAGCACATCTTCTAATGACTCGTCCGGTCCGATCTCGTAATCTATCTCCTGTTCGCAGTCCGGGCATGGAATATACTTCATCGTTTGTAATGACAGGAAACGGTTTCCGCATTTCCTGCATTCATAATATCCGCATTCCTTTGTCCCGTCCGGTACATAATACATATCACTCACCACCTTATATTTCTTACTACTTTCGCTACTTCCAGCAGTCAAGCTTCTCTTTCATTCCGATATCCTTACTCTTGAACACCGGATTCATTCCCATTTTAAGCTGTCTTTCATAATCTTTCAATGCCTTCATTGTCGTATTAGACAGAATGTCAACAGGTTGTCACAGTAAAAGCAGTTACCAAGCAGTGTCGTAAATGCAAATAATACCATAGACACGGTGATGAATACCGGCCCGAATGTTCCAAGCGATTCCTGAAGTGCGGCCTGTACCCATGGTGCTCCCTGAAGTGCTTCTGACGGGGCAACTCCGGATGACATACACATCATTGCGGTTGCCGTACACAATAATAATGTGTCAATAAACACCGATACAGATTGCAGAAGATACACCTACAATATTTCCCGTACCAACTCTTGATGCAGTGGAGACCATAAGCGCCTAAAAAAAAGAGACTGCATCTTCATCATCCGGTTTCTCCATTACTGCTTTACAGGCACTGTGAAACAGACGCACCTGCGGGAAGCTCGTCCGGATTGTAAAATACACACCAGCTCCGATTAATATGATAACTAACAGTTTACTGTACATAAATGAGCTGATGTTATCAATGATCATACTTAACATACTTTTATTTTTCTCTATAAATATACAGTAATTCTACAAGTTTGGGAAGAATAAATTGCATACATTGACACTGGCACTTATTTCCTCTATATTAATGTCTATATAAGAAAAGGAGATTCATATGTTATTATTCAAATCATTCACTATATTAATTATCGGATTTGTCCTGCTGATCAAGGGTGCAGATTTTTTTGTAGAGGGAAGTTCTGCTGTAGCAAAACGTCTCCGGATTCCTTCTATGATCATCGGGATGACCATCGTAGCCATGGGAACCAGTCTTCCAGAATGCGCCGTCAGCGTGACTGCCTCCCTCACCGGCAATAATTCCCTCGCTATCAGTAATGCTGTCGGATCCAACATTTTTAACCTGTTAGTAGTCTGCGGTGTCTGTTCTTTATTCGTTCCGCTTGCTGTACAGAAAAGTACTTTACAGAAAGAATTTCCGTTATCTATCTTCTGTGCGGGACTTTTGCTTTTGCTTGGATATCTTGGCATGACACTCGGACGGATAGACGGAATTATCTTCCTTATTATATTTGCCGGATATCTGCTCTGGATGATCCGCTCTGCCAAAAGAGCACGTCACAATATAACTTCTGCGGATTCTTCTTCTGCACAAAAAGTGAGAAGCTCACTTTCCGAAGAAGAAATCGAGCAGGTTGCCTCCCATATCAACCTCCTTCCGTTATGGAAATGTCTCATTTTCATACTGGGCGGTATGATTGCGATCAAATATGGCGGTGATTTCGTCGTTGACGGGGCATCCTCAATTGCATCCAGTCTGGGACTTAGCCAGACACTGATTGGACTTACGATCATTGCCATGGGAACCAGTCTTCCGGAGCTTGTCACCTCCATCGTTGCCTCCAGAAAGGACGAAGTCGATATGGCACTTGGTAATGTCATCGGCTCTAATATCTTCAATATCCTTTTTGTACTCGGTGTTGCGGCAGCAATCAGTCCGGTGGGATTCGCTCTGGAAAATATAATCGACATTGCTTTCCTTATCATAATCAGTGCAATCACTCTCGTCTTTGCATGGACTTCGAAGGAAATCAACCGTAAAGAAGGAATTATCATGCTGGTATTATATGCCGCTTATATGGTATATATCTGCATGCGTTAATATTTGTAATTATGAAAGGACGGACATTTTATGAAAATTGTATTTTTAGATGCCAAAACAATCGGGGACGATATTGACCTGTCCGGATTTGATTCACTTGGTGAAGTTACCAAATATAACTTTACCACTCCGGAAGAAGCTCCGGAACGCGTGAAAGACGCAGATGTTCTTATCATTAACAAAGTTCCGATCAATGAAAATACGGTCGGAACAGCAAAGAATCTGAAACTGGTCTGTGTTACTGCAACCGGAACCAACAATCTGGATAAAGACTATCTGGATTCCCACAAAATTGCCTGGAGAAACGTTGCCGGTTATTCCACAGAAACAGTTACTCAGCATACATTTGCCATGCTTTTCTATCTGCTTGAAAAGCTGCGCTATTACGATGATTATGTAAAAGATGGAAATTATATTAACGATACTTCTTTTACTCACTTTGCAGAACATTTTTCAGAAATCAATGGCAAGACGTGGGGAATCATCGGACTTGGCGCGATCGGACGCCGCGTTGCCCAAATTGCCCGGGCATTTGGTGCAAATGTCATCTATTATTCAGCATCCGGACGCCCTGCACAGGATGGATATACGCAGGTTGATTTCGATACCTTGCTTACCACTTCGGATATTATCTCTGTCCATGCACCACTGAATGAACACACCGAAAATCTTCTGGATAAATGCGCATTTGCAAAGATGAAAGAAACCTGTATCTTCCTGAATCTCGGCCGTGGTCCGATCGTTGTTGAACAGGATCTGTACGACGCACTTGTAAATGGCGAAATTGCTGCCGCAGGTCTGGATGTCTTATCTGCCGAACCAATGAGTGAGAAAAATCCGCTTATCAAGATCCAGGACAGCCGCCGGCTTTTCATTACGCCGCATATTGCTTGGGCAAGCGTAGAAGCACGTACCAGACTGATGCAGATCATCCTGGATCAGGTGAAAGAATATTTCCATATGTAGAACACTAACTACTCATTAAAGTTTGATATGAAACAATTTTACATTATTTATTGAATCATTCCTACATTCATGCTATCATATATCATTGTACCTAATGAAAAAGAGTGAAAAAATATATGAATAGACGTCCTGATTCCCAGGCGTCTCTGTGGAGGAATGAGAACTATGAGTGAACGTGGATCTGCTCCTGCAGCAGAAAATAAGATGGGAACAATGCCCGTCGGAAAATTAGTATTCAATATGTCACTGCCAATGATGGTTTCTATGCTGGTACAGGCGCTTTATAACATCGTTGACAGTATCTTCGTAGCAAAATTATCAGAAAATGCACTGACTGCTGTATCGTTAGCCTTCCCGCTTCAGACACTTCTGATCGCGGTAGCTACCGGTACCGGCGTCGGTATGAATGCCCTCCTGTCAAAATCACTGGGAGAACATAACTTTAAAAAGGCGAATAAAATTGCTGATAATGCAGCATTTATCTATGCCATCAGTTACATTGTATTTTTAATCCTCGGCTTTACGATCGTAAGACCTTTCTATGCAAGTCAGATTGGAAACGCAGATGTCGAGATCATGGAACTTGGAATTGATTACCTGAGTACGGTTATGATCTTTTCCTTTGGTCTGTTCACACAGATCTTCTTTGAACGGTTACTGACTTCTACCGGAAGAACTATCTTCAGTATGACTTCTCAGTTATGTGGTGCGATTACAAACATTATCCTGGACCCGATCATGATCTTCGGTCTTCTGGGATTCCCGAAGATGGGTGTTACCGGAGCCGCCGTTGCGACCGTTATCGGACAATGTGTTGCCGGAATCGTTGCCGGAACCTGTAATCACAAATATAACCTTGACGTATCATTAAGTTTCAAAGGCTTCCGACCGGATATCCGTCTGATCGGACACATTTATGCAGTAGGTATTCCATCTATTATTATGCAGTCTATCGGATCGATCATGACTTATTCGATGAACCGCATTCTGATTGAATTTTCTTCAACTGCAACTGCTGTATTCGGTGTATACTTCAAGCTTCAGAGTTTCTTCTTCATGCCGGTATTCGGTCTGAACAATGGTATCACGCCGATCATTGCTTACAACTATGGTGCACAGCAGAGAAATCGTATGATCAAGACGATCCGGATCAGTCTGACGACTGCATTCTGCCTTACTTTCATTGGATTCCTCTGCTTTGAAGGTATCCCACAGGTATTACTTGGAATGTTCAATGCGTCTGATGCCATGCTGAAAATCGGTGTTCCGGCACTTCGTATCATCGGTATCCATTATCTGATCGCATGGTTCTGCATCATTGCCGGTACCGTATTCCAGGCACTTGGCAAAGCAGTATTCAGTATGATCGTATCCATCATGCGTCAGCTGGTTGTGCTGATCCCGTCAGCTTATATCTTGTCTAAGATTGGTGACTTACATATAGTGTGGTGGGCTTTCCCGATTGCGGAAGTGATATCATTTATTGTGTCTACGGCATTTTTAATCAAAATTTATAAGACAATTATTAGTAAGATTCCGGAAGGGAAATTATAAAATAAGAAGCGGAAAAAGTTTACATTCACAACTTTTTCCGCTTCTTTTATTTTTTACTTTTACAATTCACAATATAAATTCCCACACAAACAAAAATCAATGCAATCAGACTTCTTGCATTAAATGCCTGGCTGACCTCTCCAAGAACCAATGCCGATAACACCACGCTGCAAAGTGGATTGACAAATCCGAAAATCGCCACTTTCGATACTTCGTTATGCGCCAGCAGAACCGACCAGAGTGTATACGCCACAGCCGATACCATTGCCAGGTAGAGAATCAATACTACTCCTGCGATCGACATATGATCCAAGTGTCCGCCCATCAGGATTCCGACTATGAACAGCAACACACCTCCCATGAAGAACTGACAACCGCTTAAAATAACCGGTGATACTTTTTTGGAGAAAATATTGATCAGTACGGTTGACGCTCCATAAGAAAGCTGCGCGATCAGCACGAAGCCTTCTCCTGTCAGCCTGAATCCCATGTCCATAGAGCCGCCTGCCATGTTGATGATCACGACTCCCGCAAATCCGAGGATGCAGCCAGCAAGTTTTCTGCCTGCCATCTTTTCATTTCTTACTAACAGACATGCCATTAAAATTGCAATAAAATTGCCTAGGCCTGTGATGATCCCGCCTTTTACACCGGATGTATGTGCCACTCCGATGTAAAAGAAAAAGTACTGGACGAAGGTCTGAGCAAAGCAAACTGGGATAACATACTTGAATATCTTTCCGTCCGGAAGGACAACTCTTTTTTCCCGGATGGATGCGAACAGTAATACAAGAATTCCCGCCAGTGCGAACCGGATACCGGCAAAAACAATCTGACTTGCGGTGTCCGCTGAATCAACGGCAAGAATCTGGTAGCCTGTCTTGATCACGGGAATTGCACTGCCCCATAAGATGCAGCAGACACACGCCAGAGCTGCGACTACCCATGTTCTGGTTAATATATTTTGTTTTTCTGAAATTTGCATTTGTGACATTTCTTTACTCTCTGGAATTCTGGTTCTATTTTTCAATCTCAATCTTCTCTTTCAGCACGACACATCCTGCCATATCACCGATAACATTAACACAGGTTGCTCCCATATCGCACAGAGTATTGATGCTAATATAGACACCCATAACTCCTGCAGGAAGTCCGGCCATTGTAGCAAGTGCCGCGAATGATGCGATTGCACCTCCCGGGATTCCCGGTGTTCCGACTGACAGAAGGACGTTCGCCAGAAGGATGATGATCATCATGGAAATGCTGACATGCACGCCGCATGCATTTGCAAAGAACATGATCATAAAGGACATCAGGATCGATACAGCATCCATGTTAACCGTTGCTCCAAGCGGGATCGTGATACTTGAGATCTGGTTCGGAACTCCAAGTTTATCTTCGACACAGCTTTTACTCAGCGGAATGGTAGCTGAACTTGAGCATGTACCAAATGCATTCAGTGCCGCCGGCATGATCGCCTTAAAGAACTTCACCGGACTTGTCTTGCCGAGAATGCTCACTGCGCCGCCATATACGATAAATGCAAATCCAAAGAATGCGACATATAAGATAATCAGCTGCGTAGCCAGTGATACGATCGTCTTTGTACCATTCGCCTCTACAACCGGAACGATCGTACAGAAGACTCCGATCGGTGTGAAATACATCACCGTACTGATGATCTTCAGACATGCTTCATTGCAGGAATCGATGACCTTTAATAATGGCTCACCTTTTTCTCCAATCGCGATCAGTGTGAATCCCATGATCAGCGCAAATACCAGCACCTGCAGCATATTACCTTCTGCAAATGCGGATACCGGGTTAGACGGGATCAGTCCCTTAATCGTATCAAGAATGCTGTCCATCTTGGTTGCCTGAATATCAGATGTAGCCATCTTAAAGCTAACGCCTTTTCCAAGACAGATCAGTCTCGGAATGATCAGTCCAACAAAACTTGCGATTGCTGTTGTGCACAGGAAGAACAGCATTGCCGCTCCTGTGATCTTACCTGTCGTCTTGGCACTTCCGATGCTCGCAATACCCATTACGATCGAACAAAATACCAGTGGGAAGATCATCATATTCAATGCACTCATATAGATACTTCCCAGTACACTTGTTGCAGTCAGAACCACGTTAAACCGTCCCGCCAAAAACAGTCCGGTCAGGATTCCGAGGATCAGTCCGACGAAAATCGCACCGGTGATGTGCTTTCTGTACCACTCATAAAAACTCTTCATTTGTATGTACTCTCCTTACTTTTCAACTATAATATAACGTCTATATTTTACTATACACATATAGGCTATAGTTTATATCAAAAAGAGTGGAACGTCAATGTCACACTCCTTATACCGTAAATTTCTCCACATAATAATTCTGTATCTCTGTAAGGATATACGCCTCATAATACTCCACCGGAATCTCCCGGTTCTCTTCCAGACTATTTTTACTATTTTATCAGTCATCTAACAGTACATCATTAACCACATCGTATGCATCTTCCAATGCATCCAACGCCTCCGTCAGAGTGTCTGCTTTATCCACTTCACCGGCTTCTTCATATTCATCCAGTATATTTACCAGAGAATCTTTTACTTGTTGGATGGATGTTATCAGGTCTTTTAACTGTTCTTCTTTTGTTGATGTGGTATTTATATTTACTATTTTGCTCACATTGTACCTCCTGTATTCTTGCCTATTTATTCTCTTGCTGATACATTTTTTCCAGTGTTCTAATTCTGATTCTTTACACCCATCTCATGCCATTCTTCCCCGCCCCAGGTTGACTGCGCGATTCCTTTATCTTTAAATCCGAATTTCTCATACATCGCTACCTTCGATTCCAGGCAGGTAAGGATAATCTCTTTTCTTCCCCTTCCCCATTCTCTTTCGAGATACCGGCGTACCAGTTCTCTTGCAAGCCCCTGACTGCGGTATTCCGGCAGTACATCCAGACCCAGCAGCATGATATTCTTTCCTTCCGAATTATGCAGACCTGCATCCGTAAAAAATTCATCCTTTAATACGACCTCGTCTGTTGCAAGTCCATTTAAAAAACCTGCCATCTTTCCATTTTCTTTATCAATCGCTACCAGAAATAAATCCGCAATTCCGGCAACACGGTCTTTCATATGCTTCTTAGAACAGGCTTCATTCGGCGGAAAACAGATCCTTTCGATCTCTGCTGCTTCTTCTGCTTCGTTCTGTTTTATGTTTCTAAATTCATATCTTTCTGAAATATGTGTATCTGTCATTTGCTTTTCTCCAATCCCATTACCGTATAAAATGTGTCGCAATTCGTTCTTCCTTTTCCGGTAATCCGAACTGTTCTTTTCCAAGCGCAATACTCTTCATCAAGAATGTCATATTTCTTGCAAGTGTACGCATCGTCTGTTTTCCTTCTCCGTCCTGCTCTGACTCACCCGGCATACGTCCATGAATGCTGTTCCAATACTGGCTTGATGCAACCGGCATTCCGGAGATTGTAAAATACTTGTTCAATTCATCAAATGTTGCCGAACAACCACCGCGTCTCGCACATACAACACTTGCTCCGACTTTCATCGTCTTGTCAAAATGACTGCTGTAGAACAAACGATCAAGACAGGCAATCAGTGTCGCATTTGCTGACGCATAATATACCGGGCTTGCAACGACAAGTCCATCGGCTTCTTCAAACTTTAGTGCCAGTTCATTTACCATATCGTTGAATACACATTTGCCTTTCTCATAGCAGGAACCACAGGCGATACAGCCTCGAATATCTTTATTGCCGACCAGTATGATCTCTGTCTCGATTCCGTTATCTTTAAATACCTGTTCCATTTCTTTTAATGCAACAGATGTATTGCCATTAGCCCGTGGGCTTCCATTTAACATTAACACTTTTAAATTTTGCTGCATTGATTTGTTCCCCTTTCAATGATTCTCTTTCTGACAGATATTTCTTTCAGGATTCGCAAGTTTTTATGCTCATATCTTTGGCGTTCTGAATTCCACCGCATGCTTCCTCTTCCAGATTGGGAACAAATTCCGCTGACACACATAATTCTCCCTCTCTTTGATCGCAACCGCCTGAAAAAACGTCTTCCACATCTCTGTATATTCATCTTCATACTGTTCTGTTTTACGAAGTAACTCAAATTCGTCATCCTTCAGATAACGCAGATAGTTTGTTCCGTCTTTTGGATGTACGCATGCTGTTTTCCGGTTATCATCTATGATCATCCAATGTTCTGATGGCATCCGGTCCGCAAAATGTCTGCCAACCAGCATGACCACATCACTTTTGGGTTCCAGATGACTGACATAAACCTTTCTGTCCAGCGACTGGAATCGTGCAAATTCATTAAAATGATGGCTTTCATTACCGACTTTCCGCCGAAGTTCCAACATGCGCATCACATGAGGATTCGAATACTGTTCCAGCACCTTACTTCCCACTGCAAATCCGACACGCAGGAAATTATAGATTGCCTGTAACGCATCTTCCTCCGCAGAAAGGGTTGCATAATATACATCCAGATATGCTTCATCGGAAATATCCCTGCGAACAGAACGGATTACTTTTTCTGCTTTCACATTATCCCCGTCTACATGGACATATTCATCAAACATTGTCTGCTGTAATATCGGTTCTTTCTTTAATTGTATCTGATCATGACCGATTCGTAAAGCTTCCGACCAGGCATCATAGATGCAGGTCATAATGTCCTCCAGACGATCCTTACAAGTATATATCTTCATAATTTCCTACCCTATTCCAAAGTCTGCCAACGACAATTGCACATAAGATTCATTGGAATGTTCTATATTCCATACATCTTTCTTATCTACACTCACCAGTTGTCTCATAATATACGATGCTTCAACCGGTGTATGATACATCTGTTTTCCCCCACAGGTAATAAAATAATGCGCCCGCTTAAGTACCACACCCATCTTCTTTAAGCTTGCAAAATCCAGTCTTCCATACCGTCTTGCATGTGTGATCCGACTGGCGGATTTGGGACCGATTCCCGGTACCCGAAGCAGTCTTGCATAACTTGCAGTCTCTATTTCCACAGGAAATTGTTCGAGATGGCGTAATGCCCAGTCACACTTTGGATCGATCAGTTCATTGAAATCCGGCTTTTCTTCCGACAATAATTCACCTGCCTGGAATCCATAAAATCTAAGCAGCCAATCTGCCTGATAGAGACGGTGTTCACGCAAAAGCGGTGTCGGTGTTCCAAGCCCCGGCAGTGCATCATCCTCATTCAGCGGAATATATGCTGAGTAAAACACTCGTTTCAGATCAAAGCCCTGATACAACTGCTGGGTCGTCTGCAATAATGTATAGTCACTTTCCCCCGTCGCACCGATGATCATCTGTGTACTCTGCCCGGCAGGTGCAAAACGACGCTTTAAACCAGACATATCATGGGGTGCTAACTGATATGCATTGTCCCATGTAAGGAGTCCATCCACTCTCCCCATTTCTTTTTGAGAAGGCAAAGTTCCGTCCTTTCCATCCGACAGTCTGTCTGTCTTCTTTTTTTCTTCCAGGCTTTCCCGATAATTCCTTTTGGATATTTCCGAAAAAATGCCGTTATCTAACAGTTGATTTCCCCTGCTTCTTTCCATATATGCTGTCTTTCCGATGGCCATCCGGTGTGCAGCAATTGTATTCTGAACCTTTCCCATAGGATTAAGGATTGTCTTCATTGTCTTATTCGGTGCAAGAGTCCGAAGACTCTCTTCCGTCGGAAGTTCCAGATTCACACTGATACGGTCGGCCAGATATCCCGCTGCGGCAAGAAGTTCATCCGAAGCTCCCGGAATCGTCTTCACATGGATATATCCGTTAAAATGATATTTTGTGCGAAGCAGCAGTAAAGTCTCACACATCTTTTCCATCGTGTATGTCGGATTTTTCAAAACTCCGGAGCTTAAGAAAAGACCTTCTATATAGTTACGCCTATAAAACTCAATCGTCAGTTCACAGATCTCTTCAGGTGTAAATGTTGCCCGTTTCACATCGTTACTTGCACGATTAATGCAATATTTACAATCATAGGCACAATGATTTGTCATCAGAATCTTTAATAAAGAAATACATCTTCCGTCCGCTGCAAAACTGTGACAGATGCCGCATGCCTCTGTATTGCCGAGTTCTCCTTTCTTTCCACGGCGGCTGGAACCACTTGACGTACATGCCACATCATATTTTGCCGCATCAGCGAGAATCTGTAATTTCTCCTGTGTTGTATAATTACTGTTTTTGATTTCTATATTCATAGTTCCATTATACAAACAAGTGTTCTTGTTTTCAAGTGCTTTTCGAACATTCGTTCTTTTTATCCGCTATACATGCCTGCTATCTTTATCTTTATTTATTTTATTTTTATCTTTATTTTTTCAGGAAATGTTCCCTGTTCGGATATACCTGCCTGAAAGCCTCAAGCGCCGCCTCCTGTAACAGCGCAAACTCTTTCTCCATATGAAGCAGATGCGGTGCACGAAAAGCGATCATACTAATCTGCTGCGCAATCTTTTTTGTCACTCCTTCTTCTGACATCTGTCCCATTCCAAATACAAGTGACGTAAATGCTCTTCCTCCCCTGCTGACTTCAATGAATTTCAAAAAGACATTCTGAAGCTCCTGCAAAAGAATTTCCTTATATACTTTTTCCTGAAGCAGTGATTCTGACAGCCCCAAAGTGGCAGCTATCTTCGCTCCCTGCTTTCTCCGTTTTCCTCCCAGATCCACTGTCGTACCCTCTGCCAGATATTTCATTTCCATAAGACATCTCATAAATTCATCTTTTACGGGCGTTCGTTTTCCATATCTTGCAATCCATAACTGTTTCCGGTATTTGTCTTTCTCCGACTCTCCGTCGCCGGTATTTGCTTTTAATAACTCCAGTCTTTTTACCGGATCTGTTTCTTTGTAAAATGCAATTATCCATGCGTTATCCATTTTCTATTTCCTCATTATTATTTCAAAAAATAATCTACATTACTGCTATCCACACGGCAATATTCGGAAACATAATATCTGCCTTCCTTTAAATGTTTCCGATTTATGTCTTTTCCACAGACAATCTCTACCGATAATTTCGCCAATTCCATTGCCTGATCCTCTTTATCATTATAGACGGTTCCCTTCATTTTTCCAGTCTTGATTGCCTCCAACGCATCGTCCAGACCGTCAATTCCAAATATGACAGGCCAGTTCCGGCAGTCATATCCGGCCTTCTGCCAGGCTGCCACTGCTCCCAGCGCCATCTCATCATTATTGGAAATAACCAGTTCTATCTCATCTCCATATTGTTCAATAAGACGACTCATCCTGTTTTCAGCCTGTCCACGGTTCCAGTCTGCAAACTGATAACTCAATTTTTCAAGATTAATCCCCTGTTCAAGCAAGGTCTTAACCGAATAGTCTGTTCTGCTGATGGCATCCTGATGTCCGGCCTCTCCTTCCAGAAGTATGTACTGAATCTTCCCATCCTGATTCTTATCAACTTCCGGATGATTCTTAATATAATCCGCCACAATTTCTCCCTGCATGATCCCGGACTGCTCTGCGTTACATCCTATATAATACAGCTTCTCCCATTGCATCAGATCCTCCCTGACCGGCTCCCTGTTAAAAAAGAGAACCGGGATATCTTCTTGTTTTGCCATCCTGATAATACGGGATGGTGCCGTTCTGTCAACTAGATTCACACACAATACATCACAGCCGGCGTCAATCATCTCCTCAACAATCTCATTTTGATCCTGCTGATTATCATCGCCGTTTTTTACCGTTGTGATGATTTTCATATGATCTGTTTCCATTTTTTTCAGATTCTCTTTTAACTGATCCGTCATAGCATTGATAAATGGATCATCCTGCGTATAGGTTACAACCCCTATCCGGATGATATGATCTGTCTTTACACTCTTGTCTTCACATCCGGTAATCAGAAAAGCAATCAGCAGGATAACTGCTATCATACTTCTTCTTTTTCTGTTTTTTTTACTCATAAGAATATAAGAACCTTTCCAAATTATCATTTAATGAAAATTCATCTCTGTCAAACACCTTTATCTCTGTCTTATGTCCCTTCAGCCTGTAGAATCTGTGTTCCAGCCTTTGTGCCATTTCCCCGACACTTTTATATCCGATCTCATAGGCATCCGGAACCACCAGTCCCTGGATATTTCCGTTATCCAATAACACTACCGCTTTTACACTGCTCCCAATGCCATATATGTCCGCTCCCTGATATGAATCTTCATCAGACTGCTCGCCTAGTTCTTCCAATGCATGTGGATCCAGAACCACTATTGCATCTACTTTATCTTTTTTACTCACTTTTTCATAGATATTCTGATCTTTTTTCCGGTAACAATACCAGTCGATCTCACTTTTGGTATCTTTCAGCGAATCCTTTAATCCCCGGATCGCATCCTGATCTGACTTTGATTCTTTCCAGTTTGCGACAACTCCGATTTTCTGCCGCTTCTTTCCCAGCTGCTTTCCAAGTTCAGAACCTATCTTATAATAATCCGGTCCGATTACCGGATTACCGGAATTCCCGCCTTCTTTGGAATATACATCCTCCATGATCAGTGTGTATGGCGTCTTGGCACACTGTTTTTTTAACATGTCTTTCGTATCACTTCCCGGTGCCGGACATATGATAAATGCATCTATATTGTTGTGCTTCTGCTCTTTTATAATTTCTTTTTCCATCTCTGCATTTTCAATTTCATCTGTATTACAGATAATCATATGAAGATTGTTTATTTTCGCCGACTGCTTCATCCCTTTAATCAATGAATTCCACCGGTTATCTCCTGATTCCGGTAAGATCACCGCCACTCGTTTTTCCGGCACATCCCGGTCAAAAATCTTCCATGCAAAAAATAATGTCAGTATCAGGAAAATACACTCCAGTATCAGGAATGTAATTTTATTCTTTTTCATCTACATCCCTCCCCTGTATATATTTCTGCATCTCCAATTGTTCCGCATTCTCCTTTGTATATGGAATTGCCGGTATATGGATAACAACCCTGGTCCCCTCATCCGGTTCACTATATATCTCCAGGCCATATTGCTCACCAAACATCAGCTGAATTCTGGAATGCACATTGATTACGCCAACACCCGAACCATGTTTTGGAACTTTATTGTTATCTTTCAGGATATTTTCCAGAACTTCTTTTCGCATTCCCATTCCATTATCTTCTATAATAATGTAAATATCGTCTTCTTTCTTTTCTCCCCGGACTGTGATTTTTCCTTCATCGTCCTCATCCATATTTCCCACGCCGTAATAAATTGCATTTTCGAGAATCGGCTGAATGACTAATTTTACAATACAATAATCTTCTATCTCTTTATCCGTCTGAAATTCCATTTGAAAACGTTCTTTATAACGCACAAGCTGGATATTCATATAGCTTCTGCTGTGCTGAAGTTCATCTTTAACCGGAATGATCGTCTTTCCGCGGGATAAACTGACTCTTAAAAGCTTTGCCAGTTCGGAGATCATAATAACTGCTTCTTCATTTTTCTGTGCTTCGATCATCCAGGTAATAGATTCCAGTGTATTATACAGAAAATGTGGATTAATCTGACTTTGTAATGCATCCAGTTCACTTTTTCTCCGTTCATTCTGCTGACGGATAATTTCCTCCATAAGCGTCTCAATCCGTTCATATGATCTTTGAACAGAATAACCCAAATGTCGTATTTCTGAAGAACCTCCTATGTAAATATCCGTTTTCCCTCCTGCTTCATATGTTTTAACCGATTCATCCAGTTTCCGAATCGGTTTGGATATTTTTCTGGAAATAAGCCTGTTTCCTTCCAGAAGCATCATCATAAGAACCATGATTGTTGTAAAGATATAATATCTGAAATTGTTAATTCTTGCAGTCTGCACGCTCTCCGGTACAACTCCGATCAGTTTCCATCCTGTATAGGCAATGTTGCCAACCACTACACTTTCCTTGTGTCCATCTGTTGTGATCTCATAAGTGCCCTCCTCATACCCGGAAGCCTTCAGACTATTCTCTTCAAACAGTCCTCTGGCCATCTCTGTTTTTCTCGGATGATAGATCATCTGTCCGTCACGACTGATCATATAATAATAGATTCCTTCCGAAGAATCATTAATCTGCTTTAAGACATCTTCGATCACCGAATATTTCATATCTACAAGAAGGACTCCGCTTCCCGGAATCTCCCCATCGTTTATATCCACGTAACGGCTCAGTGAAACAACCCAATGATAACGATACAGACCATCTTCATACAAATTCTGAATATGCGGAATGGAAAAATGTACATTTTCAATTGCACTCTCGGCATTCTTATACCAGTCCTGTCCTTTTACATCTATATTTTCTTTTTCAACAGCAACCGGTTCCGAAGCAATCAACCGGCCTTCATTCCCATATAATGCCAAACTCTCGATTTTATCCGAATTCACCTCATATAATAAGCTGAACTGTTCAGCAAATTTTTCGCTGGATATATCAAATTCCTGAACGATATTATAATTCGCTGCATCAAAAATCTGCCGGATATCTAACAGGTCCGAATTCACCCTGTCTACCGTGCTTTCCACCGTTGCCTCTGTATTTGATACTGCCATCTTATCAATCGCAAGCTTAAATCTTTGATACAAAAGGAATCCCATAGTTACAATCGTGACAAGTGTAATCGCCATAAGAACAGACATGATGATCGACTGTATATTAAATACAACATTTTCTTTTAAATCCGAATCTTTTTTTCTTTTTTTCACGCTTTTTCCTGTTCCCTTCATACGCATTACTGTTCTACTTTACAGATGCTCTATACTTCGAAGGAGAAGCTCCGAACTTCTTTTTAAATACATAACTAAAGTAATTGGCATCGAGATACCCCACTTTTTCTGCTATTGTGTAACTTTTCTCATCTGTATTTAATATCATCTCTGCCGCAATATCCATTCTGTAATCTGTTAAATAAGAGATAAACGATTTTCCCGCTTCTTTTTTAAATACAGAAGAAAAATAAGAATTCGATACACCTAGAACCGCACATACCTCGTCCAATGATATATCCGCCTCCATATACCTTTCTTGCACAATGTTCTGTGCTTCCACAATGAGCCGTCTGGCAGAACTGTTTCTTGCACATTTCAGCTTTTCACTGATCGTTTTCGACATCTGCACAATCCATGCTGTCAGTGAACTCTCATCCATCTGCGATACTTTTTCGTAAATATTCTGCATATTACCGGATATTTTATTGAAATCCAGCGAATTATCTGTACAGAACTTAAAAAATCCACTGACGATCTCCATTGTAGCAAGATTATACTGACTCATGGTTTCTGTATTTTTATGAAGCTTTTCCATCTCTCCATATGCTGCCCGCTCTATCTCTGCCGAATCTCCTATACGAATTGCACGAAACAGCGTCTGCATCCTTGACTCTTCTGACTGAACCGGTTTAATCTGTTCCTTCGGAACAATCTCTCCAATATTAATTGCCCGTTTTGTTCCGTATAAAACCCTGTAAGAAACTGCTTCTCTTGCCCGTTCATAGGAAAGACTGATCTCATACAGGCTGTCACACACGGTTCCGATTCCCGCTGTAACAACTGCACCCATGATGCGGTACGCCCACCGACAGAATCTGTCACAGGCATCTGTTATCTGGGTAATCTTATCTTCCGCATCCAGTTCCAGAATCAGCAGTGTATTTCCCATATATATAAATTCTCGACAGTTCCACTGATCCATCAGTCTCTGCTTGATCTCTCTTTCTACCGACATGGATAAAAGCAGTGGGTTCATGCCTTCTGGCACATGGTTCTCCGATGTGTGGAAGATTACACAACCAAAAAGAGGTCCTTTCATATCTACCTGATATGCCTGTAAAAACCTTTCATAATCATGTTTTTCTACTCTTCCTTCAATTAATGAAATAAAAAAATTGGACTGTAATTTCGGAAGTACTTCCTGAAAATAATCATTTAATTTTTTTACATTTAATTTTTCTTCTCTTTCCCTGTCCAGCGTATGTTTCAAATTAGTCAGACTTTCTGACAATTCTGTTGCATTGACCGGTTTGAGCATATATTCCTTGATTTCCAAATGCACTGCTTCTTTCGCATATTCAAACTCATCAAATCCCGTACAGAGCATGATATAAATATTCGGATATTCCCGATTCAGCCTTCTGGATAACTCTAACCCGTCCATATAAGGCATCTTAATATCCGTCAGCACCACATCCGGCTGGAGTTTTTCTACTAATTCCAGTGCTTTCACCCCATTTGTCGCACTTCCTGCCACCTCAAACCCCAGATCATTCCAATGAATTTTTTTCTCTATCATATCGATGACTTCGGCTTCATCATCTACGAGAATCACTTTATATCGTTCCATCTTTTTCCCCTTTTTCATGGCCGCTATACGTTTATTCCAGTATAACAAATTTACGTCTCTTATAACATATTCAAATACAAAATCTGCCTTCAAAATTTTTTTACTCACAAATTCCTTTCGAACGCATCATGTTGAAAAAACCGTCCCTTTCATCTTTCCGATGAGCAGGACGGTCTACTTCTTTTTGTATAAACCTGTATAAACAGTCTTTTATTTATTATTTCTTCTGTACATATTTCAGACAGTCAAGTGTTACTGCTGCCAGAATAATGATACCTTCAAAAATAAACTGAAGGTTTGTATCAATACCAAGAACCGTCAAAGAATAGGTCAATGATGTAAAGATCAGTACACCTGTCACAACTCCCGATATCTTACCAATACCACCGGTAAAGGAAACTCCACCAACTACGCAGGCTGCAATGGCGTCCATATCCCATCCCTGTCCGTAAGCGGCACTACCGGATCCAACCATTCGTACACACTCCAGCCATGAACCGAATCCATAAAGGATACCTGCAAGGATAAATGCTCCCATCGTTACTTTAAATACCGAGATTCCTGATACAGCTGCCGCCTCTGGATTTCCACCAACTGCATATAAATTTTTTCCAAATGTTGTCTTATTCCAGATAAACCATACAACAGCAATCGCAACTACTGCCCATAAAATAATCATCGGAAAACGTCCTGCCTGTGGAATAAAAATATTTGGGATTGTCGGATCAATCGCACCAAAAGAAACTCCTTTTGTAGCATATGTAACAAGACCAAAGATGATCAACATATTTGCCATCGTTGAAATAAATGGATGCATCTTAAATCTTGCCATGAAAAATCCGGCTGTCATTGCAAATACAGTTGTGAAAAGTATACACACACATAATGCTAATATAGCTCTTGATGCCGGTGCCATACCCGAAAAATCAAAAACATGTCCAAACACAGTACCTGTGTTAATTCCGTTATGCATGATAATGGTTGCTGTAACCATACCCATACCAACCATACGTCCTACAGAAAGGTCTGTACCTGTCAGAAGGATCAGACCGGCAACTCCAAGTGCAAGGAACATTCGCGGTGAAGCCTGCTGCAAAATGTTAAGGATGTTTGTGGTTGTAAAAAGCTGTGTATTTTTCACGAATGGTGTAATAATACACAATGCGATAAAGATCATGATAATTACAATATACAGACCGTTCTTATACAGGAACTGTGTCATATTAAATGTGTACTTGTAATTTTCAAAATTCTGTGCCTGCTTCTGTGCAAATGTATATTTTGACATTCTGAGCAGATCGATCAGGTGGAACTTATGCATGTATGCATCATGTTTTCTATCCTTGATCTCCTGGATCCTGGATTCATGTGTCATCTGCGCATCATATAATTTATTCTTATATGTGTATTTTTCAGCTTTGATCTCTTCTGCATCTTTCAGGCTGCTGACTGCCTTCTTATGTTCTTCCTGCAGATCCGCTTTTAATTTTTCAAAATTACTGTTTTCCGCTTTTTTCTCTGCTTCGCAGCTCTTTGCAACAATGTTATAATACTCACTGTTGTAATGTTTGGAAAGAAAACTTTCAGCATCTGCGATCAGTTTTGCAATCTGCTGTTTATTTGCATCTTCTGTTGCTTTTGCCTTCTCCAGATTCTTCTTACATTCCCCGATAATCTTATTCTGTTCTTCTTTTGTTAAGTTCTTATTCTCTTTTGCTATTGCAATCTGATTTTTTAAACTGTTGACTTTGTCAGATCCTTCCACACGCAGTGCATCGATCTGCTCCTGTATTTTTCCAACATATTCGTCAATCGGTTTCAAAAGTATTGCTTCTTCTTCAGCCGAAATGATAATGCTTTTTTCTGCCATCTTCCATACCCCTCTCTGTTACAGATATTTTGCACTGAGTCTCAATAATTCTTCCTGGTTCGTCTCTTTTGTATTTACGATTCCGGCCAGTCGTCCGTTTGACATAACACCGATACGGTTCGTAATACCAAGAATCTCCGGCATCTCAGAAGATACAACAATAATTGTTTTCCCCTGCTTTGCCATATTGATGATCAGTTCGTAAATCTCATATTTCGCACCAACATCAATTCCTCGTGTCGGATCATCCATCATGAATACACTCGGTGAACGCTCCAGCCATTTTCCGAAGATTACCTTCTGCTGATTTCCTCCGGAAAGACTTGTGATCATATCATCCGGGCCCATACACTTTGTATGCATGATTTTAATCTCTTCCGCAGTTGCACGTACCATTCTGTCATGTGACAGCACTGCACCATTCTTATAATGGTTCATGTTAGCGATGGTCGTATTAAATGTAATATCGCCTTTTAAGAACAGACCATTAGCTTTTCTTTCTTCTGTAATCAGGGCAAATCCATGATCCATTGCATCTCTCGGCGATGAAAAGTTCATGAGCTTTCCATCGTATATTACATTTCCTTCTGCTCTTGTGCGGATTCCGAAGATTGTTTCTAAAAGTTCCGTACGTCCGGCACCAACCAGACCGTAAAATCCAAATATTTCTCCTTTTCTGATATCAAAGGATACATTTTGAATCTTTGGTGCATATTTTGACGAAAGATTCTGTACAGAGAGAATCTTCTCTCCGGGCTCATTGTCAACAGGTGGAAATCTGTTATCCAGCGAGCGCCCAACCATTGCCGATATCAGTTCATTCATATCTGTATCTTTGCACTCTTTTGTCATAACCAGACTACCATCTCTGAGCACAGATATCTCATCACATATATTGAATATCTCATCCATCTTATGTGATATATAAATCAGCGAAATTCCTTGTGCTTTCAACTGACGCATCATCTTGAAAAGTTTCTCAACTTCCGGTGCTGTCAGGGATGAGGTTGGTTCATCCAGTACAATTACTTTGGAATGATAGGAAATAGCTTTTGCAATCTCACACATCTGCCGCTGGGACACAGACATTTTTTTCATTGGCTGTGTCAGATTTGCTGTGATTCCAAGCTGTCTGAAGAGATTTGCAGTTTCCTTTTTCATTCTTCCTTCATCGACAATTCCAAAAGAATTCTTTGGATATCGTCCAAGAAACATATTATCTACAACGCTTCTTTCAAGACATTGGTTCAATTCCTGGTGTACCATCGCTACTCCGTTTTCCAGTGCATCTTTTGGTCCCGAGAAATTTACTTCTCTGCCGTCTAATATAATTGTCCCCTCATCTTTCTGATAAGTACCAAAGAGACATTTCATCATTGTCGATTTTCCGGCACCGTTTTCACCCATAAGTCCCATAATGGTCCCAGGTTTGACATTCAGGCTTATATGTTTCAGAACTTTGTTTCTACCGAATGACTTACTCATGCCATTGATCGATAAGATGTATTTATTCTTATCTACTGTCATAACTCTGCTTCCTTTTCTTGATGAAAGAAGGGTATCATCTCTGACACCCCTCTGCGTTTCATTCATTTACCATTTAACCAGTCTCTTATTTTGAGAGAAGTGATGTGTATGCTGATGCATTGTCTGTCTTAACCATGTTAATTGCAAATGCATCATATTCGTTTGGATTTCCGAGACGGTTTGTGATGTTTGACTCTGTCTGTCCATCTCCACCGATGTAATCAACCTTCAGGTTAAGGAGATCATCATAGTTCTCAAGAAGTGGCTGGTATGTTGAGCTCAGGAAGTTATCTGATGCATTGTAAATATCAAGCCATACTTTCTTAGATGGACTCTTGCTTTCATCTAACTGTTTAGAAACTTTGTCATAAACTTTTGTTGAATCTGTAAAGTCTTTGTAGTTATCTGCTGTTACAGCTACGTTCAATGCATAGTATGATCTCTCTTCTTCACTATATCTGTAATCTTCACCTTCTGTCAGGCAGTTACCAGCTTCATCTGCTGTGCCAATACCTGTATCAACATCTACACCATCAAGTGCATTACGAAGAACTCTCAGTGTCAAATAAGCCTGTACGTCTGCATGCTGTGAAATTGTTCCGCCATATCCTTCAGAAATTGCTGCTACAGCATCACTGTTAGCATCATATCCGAATGTAGGAACTTCATTGTCTTTTGCCCATGCATTGAACATTGACATTCCCATACCATCATTGTTAGAAACAACAATATCAATCTGATCTCCGAAAGAAGCTTCCCAAGTTCCGATTGCGTTACCTGCTGTAGCTGCATCCCATGTTGCTCCTGCTGCGTTCTTCATTTCTTGTGAAGCCAACTCACGAACTGTATATTCTTTTCCGTCTACTTCAATAGTTGCATCCTGAACAACTTTTGCTTTTCCATCTACGTTAGTTCCTGCTGGTGTAGAATCAACTTCTCCATTTGCATCAACACCTGTTCCAAGAGCGGATCGAACACCACGAGTACGTGCAATTGAATCGTTATGTCCGATATCACCGATAGCGAGTACATATCCAATTACTCCATCTCCGTTTCTGTCAATCTTATCAGCATTTGCTTTGATATAATCAACAACCATCTGTCCCTGAAGTTCAGCTCCCTGGTTAGCATCAAATCCTACATAATAAGTATTATCATTAAACTTTAATGCATCCATGTCAAGCTCTCCTGTAGAACTGTTAGATGGCTGACGGTTGAACCAGCAAAGTGGTTTGTCTGCATTTGCAACAGAACTATCAGATGATTCTGCGGATTTGGATTCACCCTTTGAAGCTCCACCACAACCAGCAAGAGATAATACAAGCGCTGTTGTCATCAATGTTGCTAATACTTTTCTTTTTTTCATTTTTTCTTCCTCCCGTTTGCTTGTTTTGCATAGTTTTTATTCAAAACGATTAATTGATTTAATTATAATCACTGCCTAGAGATTAGAAAATAGAATATTCTTATATTTATTATTAAATTTCTACGATATTAACCCAAATTATTCTCTGGATTTCGTTTTTTCTTCAAATGAGAACAACGCCTTCTGTATTTTATCCTCATACATATTGTCTCTGTTCACCAGAATACTGCTGGTTGCGATTTCCTTCTTTTTCGGCTCATCACCGCTTAACAATGTATAAATCTGCTCGATTCCCAGATAGCCCATTGCATATGGATTCTGCACGACAAGAGCATCAATGTTTCCTTTTTCCAGCATTCCGATGGATTTAACATTACTGTCAAATGCAATGACCTGTGTCCTGTCACCGATGCCAAGAGCTTCTACTGCATCCCCTACTCCTAAGGTTGTCCATTCATTAAAGGTTGCGATCACATTGATCTGCGGATTCTCCTGAAGCATTTTTTTCGTTCCTTCTCTGGCATCAGCCACGGTTGATTTTACATTGATCGAAGCAGTAATATCTACCCTTTCGTCCTGTAAAACCGTATCGCGGAAACCATTTTCCCGAAGCTGGCCGTTTTCCGTGCTTTTGTCAAAATTTACGATCCCAATATTCAGTTTTTCTGAAGAATTACGCAAAACCTCTTCTCCGGCCATGCATCCGGTCTCATAATTATCTGTTCCTATATAATATTCGGTGGCATCACTGTCTACCGAACTGTCTACCACGACGATCTTCATTCCGGCTTTCGCTGCACGATCTACTGCTTCTGCATTTTTTTCGAAATCGATAGCTGAAAATAAAAGTGCATCTACATTTTCACGGATTGCCTGATTGATCATCGCATTCTGTGCCTCATAATCCTCCTCCCCGTCTCCTTCGGGACCTTCACAGACAATGTCCAGATTGTATTCCGCACTTGCCGCGGAAGCTCCTGCATATGCTGACTGCCAGAAGGACGAGTCCATTGATTTAGTAAGGAAAACAACCTTTTTCTTTTCTGTCACTCTGCTTCCTGTTCCTTCTTTTCCGTCCCAGATGCCGTCGTCTGTCAGAGCCAAAAATAAAACAGTCAGCAAAATCACACCTGCACCGATTGCAATAAATGGCTTTTTTCTACTTTCTTTCATTTTCTTCCTCCCTGACCTTTGGCATGCGGATCGTCACGCAGGTTCCTTCATCTAATTCACTGGTGATCTGAAGACCATAGTTACTGCCAAAATAAATCTTGATCCTGTCATTTACATTTTTGATTCCGATACCGGTACGGTCTCCTGCTTCCTTACGCAAAATTTCCTGACATTGTTCTTCTCTCATCCCGACACCGTTATCTTCCACCTGAAAAACAATATCTTCTCCGTCCTGGAAAATACGGATCCTAATCTCACCTTCGTCAATCATTTGTTTCACACCATGGTAAATCGCATTTTCAATAATGGGCTGTAGCGTGATCTTATTGCAAAAATACGGCAGACATTCTTCTTCCACCTCGAAAGAATATGTAAACTGATTCTTGTATCTGTACTTTTCTATTTTCAAATAACTTTTTGCATGTTCCACTTCTTTTTCAATCGGGATCAGCTCATGTCCTTTACTGATACTGATACGGAACAATCTTGCAAGTGCCGTAACCATCTCTTCTGCATCTTCATTTTTCCCATCCTCACACATCCATGCGATGGCATCCAGTGTATTATACAGAAAATGGGGATTGATCTGCGCCTGCAGCGCTTTAAGTTCTGTCTTCTTGAGTGTGATCTCTTCCTGTCTGACATGTTCCATCAGCTCCTGAATCCTGACAACCATATGCTCAAACGAATTGGATAAGGTTGTGATCTCTTTCGTTCCATCCATTGGCTCAAATACAAAGTTCTCTGCATCTTTTTCAAAACGGTGCATATCCCGCGCCAGCTTTCTTACCGGTGCCGAAAAGAGTTCTGAAAATGCCCAGCCGAAAAGAAATACTACTCCCATAACTCCGCATAGAACAATCAGAAGCCTTGCCACTGCACTGCTTACCTTTTTTGTGATCATTTCATCTACAAAACACACACCGACAATCTTCCAGTCACAGTTCTCCAGATTTTTTACCGTATAGATCACCTGTTCCTGAATATGAGTTCCTTCTTTCAGATCTGTTCCCATCTCTTTTTTTAATCCGGAATAGATCAGCTGCTGCTGCGGATGATAGATCAGATTTCCCTTTTTGTCAGCAATGTACGCATATCCGTGCTGTCCGATTCCTACATTATCGACATAGTTTGCAATGTCTGAGAAACGGATATCAATATTGATCTGTAATGGCGTTCCGTCCGCTTTCTTGATTTTCTGATACACCGTTACAACCCACGGATAATATTCTTCAAATAAAGCTTCCACATAGGGTTTCGTTATGTAAAATTCATCATCATTACTTTTTTCTTCTGCATACTGTACTACACGATATCTTTCTTTCAGCTTCTGCCCTCTGTTCCAATAACGAAGAAGCTCTCCCTTTTCATCACAGATCGTTACCGCTACCACATCAGAACGGATATTGACAAGATCCTGAATATATGCATCTGCCTGATCATCCTCCTGATCCATTTTTTCTACGATCTGCTCCAGCACATTTCTCATATCCTGTGTATAGTTTTCAACCGTATTCTGCACCTGTTCACAGCTCTGGGAACTGCTTGTCACAGCACTTTGCTCCATCGCATTCCGGTAAATCTGAACAAAAATCAGCGTTGCCGCAATTGATGAAATCAGAACGATTCCCATTACTATAGCGATAAACACACCCGAGATTGATATATCCCAGCCCTTATCCGGTTGATTCTCTTTTTTATGCCTGTTCATGTTCCCTCCTGTACTTATTCGGTGACATTCCTGTCAGTTTTTTAAAACAATGACTGAAATAATACTGATCCTTGTAACCGCATAATTCAGTAATCTCTCCGATTTTCATTCCTGTACACTGCAACAGTTCCATCGCTTTATCGATTCTTTTTTTCGTCAGAATTTCAACCATAGAATTGCCCGTTGTTTTCCGGATCAGACTGCTGAGATAATTCGGTGACACTCCGATCTGTTCACTGATCATCATTACCGACAGATCCTGGTTCGCATAATCTTCTTCAATAATCCGCACTGCCTGTTCGCAGATTACTTCGCTACTCTTTCTTCGCTGATCGGCAAGCATTTTCTTTGCTTCCATACACAGATTTTTGATAGTCTGAAAATTATCCGCCATCCTTTCCATTTCCCGCAGCTGTTCCATGGAATATTTTTTCTGGAGAAGCTCCACGCTATCATCAACCGCCATATAAACAACTTTATAGACAGCTGAACCTATTTCTGTGAGAAGGATCGTACTAAGTACCAGCATATTTTTTCCTCCGCTTCGAAGCTTCTTTTCCAGATCCTCCAGATAATTTTCCAGATCCTCTGTGGATCCCCCTCGCAAAAGAGCTTCCACATTTGCTACAATTCCCTCGATTTCATCTTGAACCAAGGTATCTCCGTGCTCTGCATCCGAAATAAAATATACGCTACTTTTATCTTTTCTCGAATAACTGAGAGCATTCATGGCTTCCAGATAACTCTCTCTGCATTTACCAAGCGCATTCACTCTTCTGCTGACTCCAACCTGACACTTAAGTCCCATGATACGTTCCACACTCTGTACGATTTCTTCCACGGCAATATGCAAATATTTACTCATTCCACTCGGCGTTGCCGCGATCAGGGATACAATCCTTCCCTCCAGACGGCAACTTACAGAATGAACATACTTTTTCAGGAGCATATCCACTGCATTTACATTCCCATAATCCGTCCGGTCCTCTCCCCTTGCATCACGAATCCCTGTCACGATCACCGCATACTGCATATTGTCCGGTTTTTGCCTGCGAAGCAGCTCACAGTCAATCGCACGCTCTACAAGCACTTCCTCCGGCACTTTCTCGTTTTGAAAGCTGTCCAGTAAAAGCGGAAGCAAAAATTCCATTTTCCGGCTGTCGAGCTTTTCCTTGTTTCCTTTTGTAAATTTCTCTACACGCTGATCCATCTTTTCTTTAATTTTAATCAGCTCTTCCTCAATCTCTTTTGCTGAAATCGGCTTCAACATATAACTGACAATGTTATACTGAATCGCCTGCTGAGCATAAGCAAAATCATCAAATCCACTTAAAAATGCAATCTGTACCATCGGACGCACTTCTCTTACAGCTCTTGCAAGTTCAATTCCAGACAAAAACGGCATCTTGATATCTGTAAGCAGAAGATCCGGCTCCAACTTTTCCACCAGTTCCAGTGCATCTGCACCGTTTTCCGCTTCTCCGATCACTTCAAATCCGATTTTCTCCCAGTTAACTCTGCGCACAAGACTACTGCGAATTGCTTCTTCATCATCTGCAACAACTACTTTATATTTCATTTTCCTTCTCCTAAACTTCTTAATTTTCTCCCCAATACATTTATTATATTAAATTTCCATAACCTTTTCCATAAATAAATTTTTTCGACTGACAGCCTGATGCATTACATACAAAAAGAGCCTCTTGAAAAGAATCGTTTCCTGATTTTCTCCAAAAGGCTCTTCTTTTACTTATGCTGTTTTAAAAATTACATTTTTATAACGATTCAATGCAGTATAAAGGACTAATCCAAGCACACCACATCCGACAACTTCTCCGACACCAACTGTCAACATCATAAACGGAATCGGAAGTGCTACTCCATATCCGTAACGAAGTACAAACGGAACGATTACTGTGTTAGCAATAATCGGTGGTAACGGTGCAAGGAAACGGTTTTTGTTACGAAGCTGATAAGTAAAAAATGCTCCGATCAAAGTTGCAATGCTTCCGAAAATGATATCCGGCAGGATTGCTCCTCCGAGAATGTTTCCAACAATACATCCAACGAAAAGTCCAGGAATCGCTGCCGGTGTAAATACCGGAAGGATCGTAAGTGCTTCTGCAATACGTATCTGTACTTCTCCGAATGAAAATGGTGCAAATACATAAGTAAGCACCACGTAGATTGCAGCGATCATCGCTGCCTGAGTCATAAATGCTACATTCTTGTTCTTCATATGAAATTCTCTCCTCTAGTTTTGTTTTACGAGTGGAAGGTCACGAACACTCGATTCATTTTCGCGCAGCAATGAGTCAGGCGGACACGCTCGTATGTACATCTGACGAATGCCGCGGAAGGCATATACTGCAAGTATATGACCTTACGCCGGGAATCGGCGAAAGCCCTTTAAGACCTTGGTTTTTGCGGGCTTAGCAACGTTTGAAAGTATATCACTGCCTTTCTAAGATTTCAAGTTAAAAATTCAATTTTTCCAGAAGATAAATGGGTACGGTCTCTATTTTTCCTTCCTGCCCCCCTAACGTATCACCTTTCAAATACAATAAACAATCAGCTTTTCCCGATTCCAATACTTTTTTTGCCGTATTTCCAATGTGTTTTCCAGTTTTCACTTCTATTGCATATCTCCGGGAGGACTTCAGACCTTGTACCACAAAATCTACTTCTCCACCCTTAAAAGTCGCAAATGCTGGCATTTCAAAGGCAATTTCTTCTGGAAAATCCTGCCGCTTCTTCAAATTAATATATACAAAGTTTTCACTCAGCATGCCTGCAATTTCTGTTTGTGCAGCCCCAACTCGCGCCATATAATAACTTGCTAATCCCAGATCCATAAAATAACATCTGCATCCTGGTTTAAAATTTAGAATGTCCATTTCTATAATTTTCCCACAAAATCCAATTACGCCGCAAAAACGTAACCAACTAATTGCCCGGTTGCAGACTGCCTTGCTAATATTGCTGGAATAGTCTCTTGTTACCAATTTTTGAAGTTCTTCACTGATACTATCTTCTTCAAGTCCCTTTTTTTCTCTGCCAAGTATCCTGCAAATTGAAAGAAAAATATCCGTAAATACCTGAGTGTCAAGAACATCTGTAAAATAACGAATTGATTCATTCATAAAGGTATCAATGATTCTAATCAATTCACTCCGTGCTCGCTCTATACTTTTTGAATTTAAGTATTCACGAACAACAGATGGATAACCACCAATTTGACAATATATATCATACCATGATTTTAATTCTGCCCCTGTCACTGAATCCAGTTTTTTTCCAAGCAGCTTATATTTTTCAAATAGATCCGTATCTGCTGCTTCCAGAAATTCTTCATATGATAAGGTATAGATTTGAATACTTGTAACATCCCCACTTGAATACCGAAATTCCGGTTCATAGATTCTTCCAAGATAGCTGCCTGTAACAATAAAGCGGCACCGAAACTGTCGTGTGAATTCACGAATTCGGTTATAAATTTCTGCTGACTCTTGAATTTCATCTATGATAATAACGGTGTCCTCTGTGTCTGAAAAATTTTCATCAAACAGACGAAATGCATCATGTAGCGGAGCTTGAGGGCGCGGTCCTTCTCCCGGCCGCCAATTGCATGCTTTTTGGTAGCAGGAAATGAACTGTTCTCCGCTCAGTTCAAATAAGTTTATATACACTTTATGACTAAAATTTTCATCTGCAAATTTGTTAATGATATACGTCTTTCCTACCTGCCTCGCACCATTAACCTCTAGTGTCGTATGACAATTGTCATTTTTCCATTTGAGTAATGTCTGGTAAACATGCCTTTTAATATCCATACATTCACTTCCTATTTTAATTTTATTGGCTTTCCCTTCTTCAGCTGCTTTCATATTTAACAGGTTATATTCTTTTGTACTCAACAGGAGTATAATTTCCTATTACCACTGCTGCATTGAGTGCTGCCAATTTTACAAGAGCGGATACTGACAATTTTTTATCTTCCCAAAACAATTCCATAGGAATATAAAATTCCGGGAAAAATTCTCTTGAATTTGAATGCCAATAGCCATATTTTCTCGCAAACACAGGAGCTGCCTCATATTCCAAGTTAAATGCATTTCTATGAGTCCCATCTCCGCCTGATCTTCCCCGCGTCAAAGAAAGCACAAATGCACAAATCCAAACAGCAGCAAACTCTTCTTCCTTTTCACAAGAACATAACAAGGCAGCCGTTCTAATTGTTCCTTTGCTCCACCCTGCTTCAATTTCCATTCGTCCTGAAGTTAGGGCCGCTACATCAGATTCAATAGATTCCTTCTTTCTTTTTCAATCCAGTTGAAGCTGTAACACGGTCCAAATCGCGGTTTAGAAATTTCTGTTTTTAAACAGTACTTTTGAGCTGATAAAACAGGAAATTTACACATTTCCCATTTCCAGACTTTATAAATGTCTTCCCATTTCATTGTATCATTTTTATTCATACTATCTCCCTAAATCTTACACTATCTCTTATTCATTATCCATATAAAATTGCTGTTCATTCCAATGCGTGAAAAAATACGGATGATCTTCCTCTAAATTACTATTGGAATATAAAAAAGTAATAATATCTTCATCATCAAACATGTCAAAAACCCAGTCCTCTGAATAGCCCAAATTTTTACTATCTGTTGCTACCCGTTCATCGCTGACTTCCATAAACGCCATTGCTTCCTCATTACATAAATAAATAATGAGTTCTTCCATAACTGTATGTGCTTTAACCATTCTCCCAGTACTTAAACTTCTGCGCAAATGAACAAGTGTACATTTCATTTGATAAAGAAAATCATACGTATATCTCATCAGAAACTGTGCAGGAAGATCCATCTTAATAAACGATGTGTTTAATTGACCAATATGAGAACCCACAGGCATAGATGCAAGATCTGATAGATCCTGTTCAATATAATCAAGCAGGACATCACTGCCTACGGCAAAAGACACAGCTGCTTTAACTCCATAGTTATCTGCTAAAAACTGTGACCATGCTTTATGTCCCTTGTATTCTTCAATCAAATTTTTCCCCGGCTCACTGCCTGCATTGTCAGGAAAACTGCGCCAGTTTAGAGCCTTACAAATTCCTTTACATTTATCTTTTCGAATAGAGCCTCCTGATTCATAGCGGCACCAGGTTTTTACACCTACGCCCGCTCGCGAAGCCGCTTCTTCAATTGTGAGTCTAAGTTCATTGCGCCTGACTTTTATTTTTTTTCCAAGATCCTCATTGCTTAATATTGTTTTAGGAGCCATATTCACTTTCCTCCTTGGCATTTATTGACATGTTATTATATAGTCATTATGTCATTATGTATTATAATTGTCAAGTTAAAATTCTCCTCAACTATAAAAGACCTCCATTCCCAATTGACATTTCCCTACTAATCTGCTATGCTGAATAATATTGGTTAGTTATAGCTAATTGAAAGGAGTTTTACTTTGACTTATCTATGGATCAATCCAGTATCGGAGAGGATGATCTCGGTGGAGGCACTGGAGAGGATGCTGGAAAAGCATGACCTGACGCGAGTGGTCTGTCGGGAAAGCTGGGGCGAGATCGTGCTTCGGAAGTATCGGGAGCTTTTGGAACATGCAGATGGAACTTTTGCGGACGCGAGATGTCCGGAGGCGGTATCTCTGGTGCGTTCCCTGCAGCCTGAGATCCAGATCGCGGATATTGAGCCGATTCTGATCCACTGCGCAAGAGAACTGGCAGAACGTCCGGATCTTGCGGACGGTGAAAAGATCATCACAACGCCATGCCGGATCTTAGCCGACATGGGAAATAAGTTGGAATTAAAAGACACACATTTCGTACCATGGAACCGCTTTCTCGCTACACTTGGCGAGCCAATGGAACCTGCGCCGGACGCAAGCCCGATCCCGCCTGGATTCTTTAAGGACCTGCCGTTTCCAGTGGTCAGTAAATCCGGCCGTCCGGCGATCGAATCCTATGTGACCGGCAATGACTGGAAAAACGCAAAACTGATTGAGCTTTTGTACTGTGTTCAGGGCTGCCACAGAGGAGATGGAGTGCAATGAATCAGAAATTTAAAAAATATTTCCCACCGCTCATCGGTATCCTGGCGGTCTTCGCCGTCTGGTATATCGTCTGCCGCGCGGGCATCTTAAGTTCCTATGTGCTCCCATCCCCGGGGCGGGTCTTCCAGAGCTTCTGCAAAATGCTGCAAAGCGGTGAACTCTTCCGTGACTTAAGGATCAGCTTCCTGCGCGTCGGAAAAGGCTTTGTAATCGCCTTTATCCTGGCATTTGCCTTCGGCATGCTGCGGGCGATGATTCCGGCCTCCGCAGGTTACTATGAATACCTGGTGCAGTTCTTCAAGAACGTACCGCCGCTCAGCATGATCCCGCTACTTATTTTATGGTGCGGAATCGGCGAAACTACAAAGACGGTCATCATCGTTCTGGCCTCCTTTTTCCCGATGTATTTAAACATCGTCAAGGGATTTACGGGCTGTGACCAGAAGCTTCTGGAGGTTGGAACCATGTTTGGCTACACAGAACGCCAAAAATTTTTCCGCATCATGCTGCCCTACGCCATGGCGGATATTCTCGTAGGAATGCGCATCGGTCTGGGCTACAGCTGGCGCGCTATCATCGGTGCGGAGATGGTCGCAGCGTCCACCGGTCTGGGGCACATGATCCTGTTTGCCCAGCAGATGTCCCGGACCGACAAGGTCATCGTCGGCATCTTCGCCATCGGCATCGCAGGTTATCTGACAGACCGGATCTTCGGTCTTCTCATCAGCATCTTTCTGAAAGGAGCCGGTGAAAATGGCTGGAATTAGATTAAAAGACATTCATAAAACATATCAGGTTGACGGCCGGATGTTTCCTGTCTTAAACGGCGTCGATCTCGAGATCCCGGAAGGAAAGATCACCGTGATCTTAGGTCAGAGCGGCTGCGGAAAAACGACTCTGCTGCGGCTCACCGGCGGTCTGGAATCCGCCGACAGCGGTGAGGTTCTCTGGGGCGGCGCCCACAAGACCGCCTTTGTGTTCCAGGAACCGCGGCTCATGCCATGGCTCAATGTCTGGAACAATATTATTTTCGGTTTGAAGAAAAATCAGGTCGATCAGGAGAAGATTCAGGACATCGTCTCCACGGTGAACCTGTCCGGCTTTGAAAAGGCATACCCATCACAGCTTTCCGGCGGCATGCAACAGCGCGCGGCCATCGCCAGGGCACTGGCCTACGAGCCAACCTTTATCCTGATGGATGAGCCATTCGCGGCTCTCGACTATTTCACGAGGGAACAGATGCAGGGGGAACTTCTCCGCGTTCAGCAGAAGGAACGTTCCAGCATCATGTTCGTGACCCACAGCATCGATGAAGCACTGATCCTCGGTGACCAGATCGTGATGATTGAAAAGGGGCTTGTGAAGCATGTTTATCCGGTGAAGACGCCATCCGGGGAAAGAAATCTGCTGAATGAGGAGTTTATTGCACTCAAGAGGGATATCATTGAGAATCTGAATTTTATAAATTAAATATATTTTATGTGTAATTCAAGATATTCTGATTTTTATGATATTATTCTTACGCTATTTCCAGCAGATATTACATTCAAAGCATAAACATAATGTTATGAGCTGTCCCAAAAAAAATTTTAATAGCTGGTTTCCTTATTTAAGGGATTCCCATCATTTTATTAAGTTCGGATATCTGCCTATTAACTTAGGCGTATCATACACTTATTTTTTCAACTTACATGAGGAGGACAAAACAAAATGAAAAAACTGATCGCATTAGGACTCGCGGCATGCATGACATTTTCCCTTGCAGGCTGCTCCGGATCTGCAGGCAAAGAGACTGCGGCTGCTTCTGCTGCCGAGACAACCGCTGAGACTTCCGCTGAGGCTGAAACTTCTGCCAAGGCTACAGCTGACGCTGAGACATCCATCGATAAACTCACAGTTACCTATGTAACATCTCCGTTAAATGTACCGACCATCATCGAAAAGGACCAGGGAATCTTCGAAAAAGAGCTCGGCGTTCCGGTTGAGTACGCAGAGCTTACTTCCGGCGCTGACCAGACACAGGCTCTGGCTTCCGGCGACGTTCAGGTTCTCTACGCAGTAGGTGCAACATCCGTGATCCTGTCCGCTGCAAACGGTGCTGACATCAAGGTATTAAACATGTACAGCCGTTCCCCGAAGGCATTCTGCATGTACTCCAAGGATGAGTCCCTCACAACTCCAGAGAGTTTAAAAGGAAAGACCATCGCAGGCCCGACCGGCACAAACCTTCATGAGCTCCTTGTCTCCTATCTTGCGCAGGCTGACATGACTCTTGACGATGTAAATTATGTAAACATGAGCATTCCTGACGCAAAGGCAGGTCTTGATGGCGGCAGCGTTGACGTTGCCCTGCTCGCAGGCGCAAATGCTTACAACGCAGAACAGCAGGGCTACCACCTTGTTGCAGACGGCGAGGGTCTGATCAGCGCACTGATCGCAGTTGCAACGACCCAGAAGTTCTACGATGAGCATCCGGATGTCATTAAAAAATTAAACGCTGCACAGGAAGAGATCGCATCCTACATGGCTGATAACCAGGAGGCAACCATGGAGACTGTTGCCGCAGCACTTGACCTTGATGTTGACGCGGTAAAGGAAATGTACGGTTTCTATGACTTCTCCACAGAGATCACAGACGCCGACAAAGAAGGTTTCCAGAAGACAGCCGATTTCATGTATGAATCCGGCATGATTGAGAATGAGCTTGATGTGAACACGCTGTTCATTCAGTAATTTCGACATTCGGGAATCTTCCGCCGGAGTATTTTAAGCAGTACGGGAAAAGAGATCTAGCATATTTTGTCTGGGTCTCTTTTTGTTTCTATTCTGCAATCAGCAAAACCTCTTTCTATTCCTACGATTTTACGGTATACTAAACCATGCGCGCATTTTCCTGCGCCAGTCTGAACCTCAATTTACCAGAAAAGATAGAAAGGACACGTACATGACACATTCCCCCCTCACAAGACTCCAGAAGTTCCGTCTTCTGTCCCTGATCCCCCTCTATTTTATGATCGTCGGCCTGTTTTTACAGCCTATCACGGAAATTCTTCCGGGGCTCTCGACGCTGATCAGGGAGCCGGACTTTCTGATCACGGACTACTTTCTGATCGGCGGCATCGGAACTTCCTTTATCAACGCCGGTCTGCTGACACTTTTATGTATCTGGACCATCTATTTCCTCGATATGGAGATGGACGGACATACGATCACATCCAGCTGCCTGATGTTCGGGTTTTCCCTGTTTGGAAAGAATCTTCTGAATATCTGGGCGATCCTGCTCGGTGTATACCTCTACTCCCACTACCACAAGAAACACATGTCCAGCTACATTTACATCGGTTTTTACGGCACCAGCCTGTCCCCGATCATCACGCAGATCATGTATATCTCACACCTGCCTTACGCAGTCCGGCTCATCACAAGTCTCGCAGTCGGACTCATCATCGGCTTCGTGCTGCCGCCGTTATCCACCCATGTTCATTATTCCCACAAAGGTTACTCCCTGTATAACGTAGGTTTTTCCGCCGGGATCATTGCCACCGTCGTGGTCTCCGTGCTGAAGTCCTTCGGCATCACCACTGAGTCTCGCCTGATCTGGTCAGAAGGCAACAACCAGCTGCTCTTTGCTATCCTCTGCGG
>ERZ894223.492-NODE-492-length-37798-cov-8.406486_pt1 | contig 37798 bp, 29 predicted proteins | sample MGYA00380293_ERZ894223 | MGnify/ENA primary metagenome ERZ894223 (study PRJEB32331, sample SAMN06328445) | human gut metagenome | biome: human gut microbiome; feature: stool | host: Homo sapiens | collected 2014-11-05 ...
TTGTGGCCTCGGAGCAAAGGTTGGATGCAAGCGGTTAAGCGAACATTCAACCTGCAGCGACTAAAGTCACAAATATAGGGGATCGGCTCTCTTTGGAAGCGTCTATTTTGCCCGCGGCAAATCAGAAGTTAAACTATTCTTCTTCCCAGTTATGGTATACTGCCTGTACATCATCATCTTCATCGAGTAAGTCTAATGTACGGTTTAAGTTCTTAATATCTTCTGGGTCTGTTAATGTTACATAGTTGTCTGGAATCATTGTTACTTCGGCAGATGCCATTGGTACGCCTTCTTTTTCAAGGGCTTCTCTTACTTCACCAAATGCGTCTGGATCTGTAGTGATTTCGTAGCTGTCATCTTCTTCCACGAAGTCTTCTGCTCCGGCATCTAATGCAATCATCATAAATTCATCTGAATCTGTTTCGTATTCTTCTTTAGATACAATGATCTGTCCTTTTTTCTGGAACATGAAAGATACACAGCCGGATGTACCAATATTTCCACGTCCTTTAGAGAATGCGGAACGTACGTTAGCTGCTGTACGGTTCTTATTATCTGTTAATGTTTCTACGATAATAGCGATTCCGTTAGGGCCGTATCCTTCGTATGTATTCTGTACATAATTTACGGAGTTGGCATCTCCGGCAGCTTTTTTGATACCTCTTTCGATAGTATCGTTAGGCATGTTGTTAGATTTTGCTTTAGCGATTACATCACGAAGCTTACTGTTATTCGCTGGATCTGGACCGCCTTCTTTTACTGCTACTGCAATTTCACGACCGATTACGGTAAAGATTTTACCTTTTGCAGCATCATTTTTTTCTTTTTTGTGTTTAATGTTCGCAAACTTGGAATGTCCTGACATTTTATCTTCTCCTCACTTCTCTATGATATTTAAATACTCTTATAGGCATAACTTTTCTAAGTTTATCACCGTTTTATTATGTAGTCAAGTATTCTGGCTTTATCTTTCTGATTTACCTTTCCACAAAAATTTTCGATTTACACCCATTTTTTTATTTTTTATATTTTCATAAAAAGGCTACTGTGCTGGCATATTGACAAACATGCTATTTTATAATCTGTACAATATTCTCCAAAATCAGCTACTGTACCAGAGCGTGTTAATGAATATACCGAAATCTTTTTTCAATTATTTTAATATTCCTGACTCTTTTATGCTCGCAATTGCTTTCTTAATCTCTTCTGGCGGAAGTACGAGAGCAAAACGGACATAACCTTCACCAAGGCTTCCAAAACTGCTTCCTGGTGTACAGATCACGCCAGTTTTCTCCATAAGTTCCATAACAAATTCATTGGAATTCGTATAGCCGTCCGGCAGTGGCCCCCATGCAAACATGGTTCCCTCGCTGTCTGGAATGTTCCACCCAATCTCTCGAAGTCCTCCGCACAGTGCATCTCTTCTTTCCTGATATTTTTTGCACTGTTCCTGTACGGCAGCATCATCGGATTTTAATGCCGCTACTGCACCTGCCTGTACAGGAAGAAAGATACCATAGTCAATCTGGGAACGGAAACGTTTGAACACTTCAATGACCTGTACATTTCCAATGACAAAGGACATACGCGCACCTGTATAATTATAGCTCTTTGACAGGGAATAAAATTCTACGCCGACTTCCTTTGCTCCCTCGAAAGAAAGGAAAGACTTGCCTTCTCTTCCGTCATAAATAATATCTGAGTATGCATTATCATGAATGATTAAAATATTATTTTCCCTGGCAAATGTAATTAACTTTTCGTAGAATTCGTCTGGTGCTGTCTTACAGATTGGATTGGCTGGATAGGATACTACCATCACTTTTGCTGCCTTTTTTACATCCGCAGGAATGGCATCAAAGTCTGGAAGATAGTTATTCTCCTCTGTCAGCGGATAAAACCACTGATTACTCTGTGCGATAAATGCGCCTGTTGAAAAGATTGGATATCCTGGGTTTGGTAAAAGCACGATATCTCCCGGATTAATGAGTGGCAGGAAAATATGTGCCATTCCTTCCTGAGAGCCGTATACAGACATAATCTCATTCTTCGCAATGTCCGTATTATATCTATTTTTGTAACGTGCCGCTAACGCATCTAAAAGCTCATCGGTCTCGCCTAAAGAATAATGATAATTCTCTGGGTGAAGGCAGGCTTCGGATACCGCTTTCATCACACATTCCGGTGTTTCAAAATCTGGTGTTCCTACAGAAAAGTTGTAAATCTTCTTTCCCTGTTTTTGCAATTCTTTCTTTTTCTCATCTAAAATCTGAAAAATTCCTGCTTCAAAATTCTTCATTTTCTCTGCTGGTTCAAAATTCATATTTTTATTACTCCTTTGTGTTGTCCTTTATGTAATCAGCTCCAGACTGATTTTTAAGGCATAGTTTACTCTCTTTAAGGTGTTTGTGTCAAGATGGCATACCCGTTCTTTTAGCCGCTGTTTGTCAATTGTACGAATCTGTTCTAATAGTACAACAGAATCCTTTGTAATATCACACTCCGTCGTAGACAGTTCCACATGAGTCGGCAGTTTTGCTTTATTCATCCGGCTTGTGATCGCCGCACAGATTACGGTAGGGCTGTGGCGGTTGCCTGCATCATTTTGAATAATAAGCACCGGACGGACACCTCCCTGTTCGGAACCTACGACCGGGCGAAGGTCTGCATAATAAATATCTCCACGTTTTATCATCATTTTCACTCACTCCATTTTACTTTTCTTTCTAAATGAAGTATTTCCAGCAAACGTCATGAGTATTCTGATGATTTCCTTTGTTTTTTATATTTCTTCTGGAAAATGTTTCCGCTTCAAAATAGTTTCGAGATAATTCGGTAAATCTCCGGCAAGAACACTATAATATCCCTTTTCTTTTGCGGCAGCATCTCCGGCAAGACCGTGACAGTACACACCAAGTCGTGCCGCTGTCAAAATGTCAAGTCCTCCGGCAAGGAAACCGCAGATAATTCCTGTTAATACATCGCCGCTTCCACCAGTTGCCATTCCATTGTTTCCGCTCATATTAATGTATGAAGGTACGCTTCCATCGGACACAATGGTTCTTGCATCTTTTAGCACGATAACATGTCCCTTATCTGCAGTACTTGCAGCCGCTTTTGGCAGATTGCTGCGAATTTCTGCAATTTCTTCTCCAGTTAATCTGGACATTTCTTTCAAATGCGGGGTAAGAATCATCCCGCCTTCATATTCATGAAATAGCTGCCTTAATTCTGTATCTTCTTGTAATAAAGCCGCCAGATTATTAAGCCCATCTGCGTCAATAACAAGCGGTGTCTTTCCTAATGTAAGAACCTGTTTTACTAACTTCCTTGCAAATGCACTCTGTCCAATTCCCGGTCCGATTCCGATAACAGATGCCCACGAAAGAGATTTCGGTAATAGTTCCCATGCCTTTTCTTCCGAATCATAAGTCGTAAGAATCGCCTCTGGAAGCTTTTCCTGCAAAATCACACGATTCTCCTCACAGGAAAAAATGCGTACCAGACCGCTTCCGCTCTTATAGGCCGCTGTTCCACTCAAAAGGGCGGCCCCTGCCATATTTTTGGAGCCGGCAATCAGAAGAACCTTCCCGTAACTTCCTTTATTCGTCCATGCCTTTCTTTCCGGTAAAAGTTCCAGGTCATCTGTTGTAAAAGAAACCATCTGCGGTGCGATTTCTTCAACCGCCTTATTCGGAAAACCGATTTCCTTTACAATGACTTCGCCGCTGACATCTGCCCCTGGATAAAGAAGCAGTCCCACCTTAGGAAGCCCAAAAGTGACCGTTATATCCGCCTCAAATGCAATACCAAGAATCTGTCCGGCAGAGGCATCGACTCCAGACGGAACATCTACCGCAACCTTCAGTGCTTCCATCTGATTCAGGCGCTCAATAACCTCCCTGTGCCGTCCGGCCACTTCTCGCTTTAATCCAACACCAAAAATAGCATCTACGATAACATCATACTCCTCATCGGGAAACTTCATCAAAAAATCTGCTTCCATCTGCTCTAAAATGTGTTTCTGAATCTGATGGGAATCTGAATCATGTGGAATGACTCCGATTTCATAAAAATCTACGGTATAGCCTTCTTCTAACAGAAGTCTTCCCAGCGCCAGTCCATCACCTCCATTATTCCCTTTTTCTGTAACAATCAGCACCCTGCTATCTGTCGGTATTCTCTCCAAAAAGACTTCCTCTAATGCAAGTGCTGCCTTTTCCATCAAAACGATACCTGGAATCCCTACGTTATTTATACTATACGCATCAATATTTTGCATTTCTTCCCTTGAAGCAACGTATCGCATTATTTAACCTCCTACTTTCTAACAACTATCCCTTTCTTATTCTAAGATACAGAATGCAGCATATTGTTGAACTGCATCGTTCCAGAACATGTTTGAAAAATACTTTCAGCAAACTTTGCATCACCATCTGTATGCAAACACCCTTTAGCAAAAAGAGATGAAAATCTGTTTCTTACAACACAGCTTCTCATCTCTTCGTTCTCTTCTGCAATATAAACTTTATACTTACTGATTGTGACTGTGGATTCGATAAGACAATGTCATAATACTCTCTGCAAGATGTACATTCTCTACCAGAATCTCTTCTGGAAAATGCAAATCTACCGGCGCAAAGTTCCATAATGCCTTGATTCCCAAATCAACTAACTGTTCTGCAACCTTCGTTGCCTTCGACTTCGGCAATGTCAATGCGGCAATCATTACCTCATGTTCTTTTAAGAATGTTTCCAGCATGTCGATATCATATACTTCCACGCCCCGCACTGTCATACCAATTAATCTTGGATTCACATCGAAAAGCCCGATAATCTTAAATCCATTACTGTCAAAATCCTGATTGTTCGCCAACGCCTGTCCAAGATTACCTGCACCTACGATAATGATATTATTCGTCTTATCCAGTCCAAGAATCTTGCCCATCTCATTATAAAGATACTCTACATTATAACCATATCCCTGTTGACCAAACCCGCCAAAATTATTTAAATCCTGACGAATCTGGGAAGCAGTGACGTTCATTCTCTGACTCAGTTCCTTAGATGAAATACGAACAACATTATTCTTCAGTAAATCTCCAAGGTACCGATAGTACCGGGGCAATCTTTTTATCACTGCCGGAGAAATAGACTTTTCACTTCCTGATTTTACAACTGTTTTACTATCTGGCATAAGTTCCTCCCTTTGATAAAAAATTCCCATTCTTAAGCTCTAATGAATCAATTATATACAAAAATTCTTTTAATGTCAAATAAGATTGTTAAAAATTATAACACTTATTTACTTATTTTTTCTTTCATGATAAAATACATCAGAAATATTTCTACTTTATAATAATGCAACAACAATATAACTAATTTGGAGGTTATTATGATTTTAGCCTGTCAGAAAATCGAAAAAGCATTCGGCGGCAAATCCGTATTAAATAATGTTAATTTTTTAATTAATGAAGGGGAAAAAGCAGCAGTTATCGGTATTAACGGTGCCGGAAAAACTACCCTTTTTAAAATCATTACTGGAGAATATGAGGCAGACAACGGAGAAGTTATTTTTCAGAAAGGCTCTACCTACGGTTATTTATCTCAGGTTATTGATGTAAGCTCTCATCGCAGTATTTATGAAGAGATGCTCGATGCCAAAAAAGAGATTATCGAAATGGAAAAAAAGATTCGCCAGCTTGAAAAGGACATCAGTACCTTATCCGGTGAAGCATTAGAAAGTGCAATGGAAAGCTATTCCCGCCTGACAGACCGTTTTGAAAAAGCAAACGGCTATGCCTGGAAAAGTGAAATCACTGGCGTATTAAAGGGACTTGGATTTGATGAAAGCCAGTTTGCCACACCAATCCATACCCTTTCCGGTGGTCAGAAAACCCGTGTCGCATTAAGCCGTATTCTCTTAATGCACCCGGATCTGATTTTACTCGATGAGCCGACCAACCACCTTGATATGGAATCCATTCGCTGGTTAGAGACTTTCCTTTCTAACTACCGTGGTGCCGTTTTAATCGTTTCCCACGACCGTTATTTTCTTGATAAAGTTGTGGATAAGGTTATCGAAATTGAGCGCGGAACCAGTCAGGTATTTAACGGCAATTACAGTGCCTACGCCGAAAAGAAAAAGGCACAGCGTGATGCACAGATGAAGCTTTACATGAACCAGCAGCAGGAAATCCACCATCAGGAAGAAGTAATCACAAAACTCCGCTCCTTTAACCGTGAGAAAGCCATCAAACGTGCGGAAAGCCGTGAGAAAATGCTCAGTAAACTTGAACTCGTAGACAAACCCGTTGTCTTAAACAGCAAGATGCGTATCACTTTAGAACCAGAAGTCCTCAGCGGTAATGATGTACTTACAATTGAGGGACTTTCCAAATCTTTTGGTGACAAAGCCTTATTCCGCAATTTAAATGTGCAGATTAAACGAGGGGAAGTTGTCGGCCTCCTCGGAGCAAACGGTACGGGAAAGACCACCCTCTTAAAAATCATCAACCGCCAGCTTCGCGCCGACTCTGGTAAAATCCGATATGGCTCTAAAGTTTCCATCGGCTACTACGATCAGGAACAGCACGTACTAGACGATAGCAAAACGATTTTTGATGAGATTTCCGATGCGTATCCAAAGCTCACAAACACCCGCATCCGTAACGTACTCGCCGCCTTCCTTTTTACTGGCGAAGACGTATTCCAGGTGATCGGAACCTTAAGTGGTGGAGAAAAAGGACGTGTTTCCCTTGCAAAGCTGATGCTTTCTAATGCCAACTTCATTATTCTTGATGAGCCGACCAACCACTTAGATATCCAGTCCCGTGAGATTTTAGAAGAAGCCATCAACAATTACGAAGGAACCGTATTCTACGTTTCCCACGACCGTTACTTCATCAACCAGACTGCCACCAGAATTCTGGATTTATCCCCAGAAGGCATCGTAAACTATAAAGGCAACTATAACTATTACTTAGAACAAAAAGAGGCTGGAAACATCTCAGCGGACAGCGATAACATCACGCTCACTTCCGCCACAGATGCCGCTCTGGCTCCTTCTCCTGAAAAAGCGAAAGAAGACTGGAAGCGTTCCCGCGAGGAAGCTGCCAGACAGCGTAAACGTGCTAACGACTTAAAGAAAACAGAAAAGGAAATCAGCCGTTTAGAAGAAGAAAACGACCAGTTAAAAGAAGAAATGGCACTTCCGGAGAATGCTACTAATGTGGCGAAGCTTATGGAGCTGAATACAAAGTTTGAGGAAAATGAGGCTGCACTCCTGGAGCTCTACGACAAATGGGAAGAGCTTTCTGAATAAATTCTGGGCTGTAAATCTGATATAAAAAAGCCCGGCTACAAATGTAGCCGGGAAATAAGCCCTATTATTCATTTTTAATACAAACTAACTATTAATAAGCTGGTCCAAGATCAATCCAGTTTTTATCAACCCATTTACCCTGTGTTTTATTCCAACGGCGCTTCTGACGTCGTCCATTATGTACACGATAGTAAATAACTATCTGATCAGCGCATGGAGTAATACTATCTTCTTCTACAATCTCCACAATTTCTGATCCAAAGTCTACTTCTTCCGCCTGAATATCTGCTGACGGAAATACCATTCCAAGACTCATAAGAATCGCACCTGCCGCTACTACTCTTTTCCATTTTGCTTTTCTCATCATTACATTATCTCTCCTTCTATTTATAAACTTTATAATAGGGGTTACTTCTATAAACTTGTATTACTTCAATAGATTTTTATTGAACTTATCGTAATGTGTATTTATATTCATAACCGGAGAGAAATGTAAAAACGTATGTGCAGTATTGCCTATCAGTCTTTTCGAATCTGGCTTCTTCTGGAATCCACCATATCTGCAAGTTCTTTTAATAAGTCGTCATCTTCCTCATCCTTTAACAGTGCGTTAAATAATCTGGATAATGTACGGCTCGTATTTCTCTGCTCCTGACGGAGCTGATTAATTGAATATTCTTCTCTTGTCATTGTTGGCTGGAAAGTTCTGGCATAATTCTTCGTTGTCTTCTTAAAGCCGGCAACTTCTACCAAATCCTTATTTAAAAGGGAATTCAGTAATAAATGAACCGAACTTGCCTTCCATGTTCTATCATCAGAAACTCCTACAATCTCTGAAGATGTAAGAGGCTTCTCCTCATCCCATAATACTTCTAATATCTGTTTCTCACTATTGGTAATCTTTGGAATTTTTCTTTTCATGATATACCCCTTTTCTTCATTGTTTAATATTAAGTATATCATATAATAAAATACAAAAAAATTCAACAATTAGCCTGTGAATTTATCATCCATATGTAGTTATATTATCTAACCCTTTTATTTTTTATTATATTTAATAATTGGATATTCCTCGTATATTCCATTTTCCACATCTTCTTTTAATACTTTTTCTTCATATTTACCATAGTGGAAAATATAAGTCCCATCTTTCTGTTCTTCTAGGTAAGAATTCTCTCCATCTGAAACAAATGGTGTATTCTCTTGATGCATATCTGTCAATGGTACAATATATTCTGGCTGTAAGATAAAATAATAAGATGCAACAAACCAAATAACACTCACACCCAAGATAAACAAATTCATCTTTCTCTGTGTCCTCTTATCATCCTTCTTAAACATCACATAATGAAATCTTTGCTTTAATGGTCTTACTTCAAGCTTCTTTACAAATCCTAATGTATCCGAAGAAACTTTATCAAAGTTCGCTCTTCTGCCACCTGCCATATAAGTCAGGGTATCCAGATAATACAGGGTATCCATCTCACTGTATTTCTTCGACATCGCATTATCACAGTTTAATTCTATAATCTGGTCTAAATCTTTGCAAAGTAAATATGCCAATGGATTCCACCAGAATATCATTCCTATGATATTAATTATAAACTTCTTCCACAAATCTTTTCTCTTCCAATGAAGATATTCATGCATGAGAATAAATTCCAATTCTTTCTCGTTACATTCCTTCTCTGGAAGATATATAACTGGATGTCGCAGTCCCTTAATAAATGGTTCTGCAATTGCCAGATTATACTCAATCTTAATCGGACATTCTGAATCAATTTCTCTTAAAATTTTCTCTGCTACTCCATCTCCTTTGGAAGTCCCTTTTATAAGATATCCCTTTACCTTATTCCATTCTCTCATCTTGTGAACAACTGCTATGATAATACCAATTATCCATATTGTAAGAATAACTGCCATAACAATCTTCTTATGGATATCTTCTGACTTAGCATATAAATTCATAAGAAATGAGTACAAATACGGATCACATATCACCTTCTGATGACTCGGAAATTCTATCGGAAATAGCATTCTTACCGTACAAAATATGTAAAGAATCGAAATAAACGTAACTCCATACTTTGTTAAATAATCTGATCGCCTTCTCAGAATAAATATGAGGAGTAACATTGGACAACTAATTAAAAACGTCCATATTAAAGAATATAATGATAACATAACTTTTCCCCCTGCTTATTCTGATATTACTTTTCGTATTTTCTACATTATACACTACACTTGAATAAAAATAAATAGTTTTTTGTCGTTTTACTACATTTATTTTTTTATTTTTTGTTTAATTTTTATTCTGTATCATATTTAGAGACATTTTGTATTTTAAACTTAATCATTATATATATAGTTCTTAGTATATTAGAATTTTTATTAAAAATTATTATTTTTAGTAAGTCGCTTTGTGATATACAAAAAAATACCTGTCTGCATTATAAACTTATGCAGACAGGTATCGAATTATTCCTCTTTTTTTCACTTTTTGTTTTATTTGGCCTTTTTAATGTGGCTTTTATCGTAAGATTTTAAAAACTGTGTCAGACGATCACAGGACTTCGCCCAGACAACGAGTTCTTCCGGACTTAATGTTTCCATGATGGCATCTAACATTTTCTCATGAAATTCTTCGTGATGTTTGTAGGCAGCAATTCCCTTTTCGAGGAGATAGACATTAACTACTCGTCTGTCTTTCTCACTTCTGGCTCTTGCCACATACCCCTTATTCACCAGACTGTTCATGGATGTTGTGAGAGAACCTACAGTGATATTCAGCCGCTTTGCTACTACGCTCATGCGTGCACCATCTCCAAGACCGATGGCTTCTATGATATGCATATCATTGTTACTGATATCGGAAAATTCATCTGTGATGATTGCCTTCTCTTCCAGCTCTAAAATCTCGTGGAAAGTCTTTACTAACATTGTGTTTATCGTTTCTCTTACATCGTTCATTCCTATATTCTCACCTTATCTAATACCGTATCGTTTTTATCGCATGATAACCCTATAAATCATGTGGCATTTATAAAGATCTGCATTTATGATGACTGGGATGCTTCCTAAATTCCATCGCAACTCTTTATATTTGTATACAATTATGGACTTTATCTTCTTTTATTATCATTATATACAAGAACTACAGAAATAATCAATTACTTTTTTTACTGTTTCGATTGTTTTTGCCTCATAAGCGCGTCCTCCGCAGAATAAAAGGGCATTTTCTGTCTCTCCTTTGGCTGCATGGATGAGTGCTTCTGTGATACAGTACGGTGTTTCTGCTGGATTACAGGTATGAATACAGCGAAGACATTTCGTCGGCGGTATCCTTCCTTCGGATTTTACTTTATCTAAAAATGTGTTTCTGATTGCTCTTCCCGGCATTCCGACCGGACTTTTTACGATAACGATATCTTCTTTTTCTGCTTGAATATAGGTTTGTTTATAGTGTTCATCTGCATCACATTCTTCAGTTGTCACAAATCGGGTCGCAATCTGCACCCCGTCTGCACCAAGAGAAAATGCTCTCTCATAATCGGCATGGTCATAAATTCCTCCTGCCAGGATGACAGGTATTTTTTTCTCGTATTTTTCTTCGTATTTTTGTACTACGGTAATAATCTTCTTTACTTCTTCTCCATAAATATCTGGAGTAAATTCTTCTAACTGTTCTTTATGAAATCCTAAATGTCCTCCCGCCATCGGTCCTTCTATCACAATAAAATCGGCGGTTCTTTTATATTTTTTATCCCAGAATTTTAAAATGACATGAGCGGATTTCTGTGTGGATACAATCGGGGCAATCGCAATATCGCTGTCTGCTGTATACGCAGGCAGATCTACGGGAAGACCTGCTCCTGATACGATAAAATCAGCTCCTGCTGCAATTACTTCGTGGACATAGGTTTCATAATCGTTCATGGCTACCATAAGGTTAAAGCCAACAATTCCATCCGGTGAAATCGCTCTCGCTTTTTGCATTTCTTTATGAATGGCACGTTTATTAGCTTCTATGGGATTTTCATAAAAATCTGGTTCTTTAAAACCAATCTGTGCGGCAGAGATTGTTCCGGCTCCACCTTCTTTTGCAACTGTTCCGGCAAGCCTCCCAAGACTGATACCAACACCCATTCCACCCTGTACGATTGGAACTCTTACTTGTTTTTTTCCAATAGAAAATAAGTTTTTCTTCATAAGTTATATTCTCCTATAAGTACTAATATTCTATTTTCTATGTTTATATCAACATAAAACTCAAATAACTGACTAATTCAGTGAAATACTAATGTGACATCACTGACATTTCATTTTATTTGATGTGAATCATATTAGTTCTTTATAAAGCGTTCCCTACATACTGCGAAAACGCTGGTATCTTGCCTCAACTCTCTCTTTTTCTGTCATTTCCTTGCTGTTTTCTAAAAATGCGGAGATATTTTCTTCTAAATTATCAAATACATTCATCATTGAATCTAATGTATAGGATTCCGGCTCTGAAATAATTTTTTCAACAAAACCTGCTTTGTATAAATCATAAGAAGTCAGTTTCATTGCTTTGGCTGCGCGGGCTGCCTGACTGCCATCTTTCCATAAAATGGCCGCATAGCCTTCTGGAGAAAGAATAGAATAAACTGCATTTTCAAGAATCCAGACTTCATCGGCTACTGCCATGGCAAGCGCACCGCCGCTGCCGCCTTCTCCGATTAAGACGGAAAGAATTGGGGTCTCTAAGGAAGACATTTCATAGAGATTTCTGGCGATTGCCTCACCCTGACCTCGTTCCTCGGCTTCCATTCCACAGAAAGCTCCCGGTGTATCGACAAAACAGATGATTGGACGGTGGAACTTTTCGGCCTGCTTCATAAGACGAAGTGCTTTACGATAGCCTTCTGGCTCCGGCATCCCAAAGTTACGCTCAATATTTTCTGAGGTACTTTTTCCTTTCATCTGCGCGATAACGGTTACCGGCTGTCCCTGAAAATAAGCAATACCTCCGCAGATGGCGGCATCATCGCCAAAGTTTCTGTCTCCGTGGAATTCGATAAATTCTTCGAATAATCCGCTGATATAATCTTCACCAACTGGGCGGTCTTTTTCACGGGAAGTCAGGACGCGCTCCCAGGCTGTTTTTTCTGATGCACGTTTCTTTTGTGTTGCGGAAAGTTTTTGTTTGCGGGAGTTTTTCACTATTTTAACTGTCTGACCTACTTCCTGTTCTGATGCCACTGTAATATCACCATCATTGAAGACTGCATTATTGCCTGTATTCTCCGCTACCCCTTCTGCTGTTAAACGGTGCATTGTAAGAATCTTCTCCAACACCGTTTTCATATCTTTTCTCTCAACGATTTTATCAATAAAACCGTGTTTTAAGAGAAATTCTGAACGCTGGAATCCTTTCGGCAGCTTCTTGTGAATGGTCTGCTCGATAACTCGCGGGCCTGCAAATCCGATGAGTGCCTTTGGCTCTGCTAAAATGATATCGCCAAGCATAGCAAAACTTGCGGTAACGCCGCCTGTTGTCGGATCTGTGAGAACTGTAATGTAAAGTAAGCCAGCGTCACTGTGTCGTTTTAATGCGGCAGAAGTCTTAGCCATCTGCATAAGAGAGGTCATACCTTCCTGCATTCTCGCACCACCAGAGCAGGTGAAAATAATGACAGGAAGTTTTTCTTTTGTCGCGCGTTCTACACCTCTTGCAATTTTTTCACCAACGACTTCACCCATACTTGCCATAAGGAATCGCCCATCCATGACCATAAGAGCAACTTCATTTGCTCCGATGCGAGCTTTTCCTGTGATGACTGCCTCATCTAACTTTGTTTTTTCCTGCAGGGATTTGATTCTGTCTGGATACCCAATCATATGGAGAGGATTCTCTGTTGTAAGTCCGGTATCCCATTCTTCAAAAGAATCCTTTTCTGTTAAAAATGCAATCCTTTTCTGGGCTGGCATACGAAGGTAGCCTCCGCACTTTGGACAAATATATAAATTCTTCTTATAATCTTCTGTGAAAATACCCTTTCCACATTTATTACAGCGTTTTAAAAGTCCTTCTGGAACTTCTGGCTTTACCTGGCTGGCAGCTTCTTTTACTTCCGGCTTTGTGACGGGTGTTTTCTTAAATATACTTTTTAATTTCATAAATAAATCCTTTCGTACATAACAGGTAAACCTGTTATTTTTTTATTACGGGCCGCTGACTATTTATTTTTCCCATCTCTTCAAGAACATGTCTGGAAAATGTTTCTGCAAGATGTACATCTAATTTACAAAAGCTTTCGCTTAAATGAAAGCTACATGGCGAACTACGTCAGCCGAATAGATAGGAAATACATCTCAAAAATACAAAATAAGATGTGAATCTTACTTTTTGATTTCCTGACTACGTTCTTCAAGCACCTTTTCCAAATACTGAATCGTAAAATCGCCCTCCTGATAATCCGGACGTTCCATAATCTCATAAAGGAAATCAATATTCGTTGTGATTCCCTCGATGATAACTTCGCCTAATGCACGATGCATTTTTGCAATTGCTTCTTTTCTCGTTGCCGCAAATACAATGAGCTTTGTAATCATAGAATCATAGTATGGGGATACTTCACATCCACTGTAGATTGCACTGTCAATACGAACACCTTTTCCACCTGGAAGATACATATCGGTAATTCTTCCAGGACATGGACGAAAGTTCTTTGATGGGTCTTCCGCATTGATACGGCACTCAATGGCATGACCGGTAATCTGGATATCTTCCTGCTTCCATTTCAGTTTCTCGCCATCAGCAATTCGAATCTGTGCTTTAATCAAGTCGATTCCTGTAACCCATTCTGTGACAGGATGTTCTACCTGGATACGAGTGTTCATTTCCATAAAGTAAAAGCTTTTATCTTTTTCAAGGAGAAATTCAATCGTTCCTGCATTCTTATATCCTGCTGCCTTTGCTGCAAGAACAGCTGCCTGTCCCATTTTCTCACGAAGTTCCTCATCTACTACGGCAGATGGGGATTCCTCAATGACTTTCTGATGATTTCTCTGCACAGAACAGTCGCGTTCTCCCAAATGAATGACATTACCATAATTGTCGGCAAGAATCTGAAACTCTATATGGCGGGGATTCTCTACAAAATGCTCTAAGTACATGCTCTCATCACCGAAAGCAAGTCCGGATTCTTTCTGCGCCATTAAGAATGCATTTTCGAACTCATCCTCATTGTAAGCGACACGCATTCCCTTACCGCCGCCACCAAGAACGGCCTTTACAATAACTGGAAAGCCGATTCCTTTTGCAATTTCCAACGCTTCTTTTACATCAGTAAGCGCCTTCTGACATCCTGGAATTACTGGGACACCAGCATCTACCATTGTCTGTCTTGCTACTGCCTTATTGCCAAGTCGGGCAATAATATCAGAGTCCGGACCGATAAAAGTAATGTGGCAGGCCTCACACAGTTTCGCAAACTGGCTGTTTTCTGATAAAAAACCAAATCCCGGATGTATGGCATCCGCACCGGTAATCATCGTTGCACTGATAATCTGCTCCATATTCAGATAACTGTCTTTTGCTGCAGCAGGTCCGATACAGACCGCCTCATCGGCAAGCTGTGTATGAAGTGCCTCCCGGTCTGCTTCGGAATACACTGCAACAGTTTCAATTCCCATCTCTCTGCAAGCACGGATGATGCGGATGGCAATCTCTCCTCTGTTTGCAATCAATATTTTCCGAATCATTATGTTCTCCTTTTATCTTTATTGCGACAACTTCTGCCACAATTCTCTATCCTAAAATTATGCTATTTCTATGTTCTGTCTATCTTCCTTAAGACTTATTCTGATGAAAAATCAACCAACCATAAAAGTTAATTCTGCCTTTACTACTACTTTTCCGTCCACATAGGCTGTGGCTTCTCCCACACCCATCGGGCCTTTACGTTTGACGATTTTGGTCTCAAGCTTTACTTTATCGCCCGGAACAATTTTCCCTTTAAAACGGCATTTATTAATTCCACCAAAATATGCTGTCTTTCCTTTATTTTCTTCTAAGGAAAGTATGGCAACTGCCCCTACCTGCGCTAACGCTTCTACAGTAAGAACACCTGGCATAACTGGCTCCTGTGGAAAATGTCCACGGAAAAAGTCTTCATGAAATGTTACGCATTTATATCCTACGGCACTGACACCTGGTTCCATCTCTTCGATGTAATCAACTAAAAGAAATGGATGTCTGTGTGGTAAAATCTGTTCAATTTCTTTAATTCCTAATCTCATAATTTTCTTCCAACCTGTTTACTGCTTTACTTATATTTATAAAAAACTGTTTTTACTTTCTGTTAAAGCTTCCGACTTATTAACTTGAGAAAATCAGACTTAAATTCATATCTTATCAATATTACTGAATTCTGAATAACGGCTGTCCATACTCCACATTCTCTTCATTTTCTACAAGAATTTCCGTAACAACACCATCGAATTCGCTCTCAATCTCATTCATAAGCTTCATTGCCTCAACAATGGCCAAAGTCTGCCCTTTCTTTACAGTATCCCCTACTTTTATGAAAGGCTCTGCATCTTCAGAAGGTGCTGTATAAAATGTACCAACTAACGGGGATTTTACGAGGTTTCCACCCTTTTCCCCGACTGCTTCTGCTGCCTGTGACTGTGCTGCAACTCCCTCTGTTCCGGCTGTATTTGCACCATTCACGCTGTTTGCGCTGACACCAATGGCTTCCTGTAACGCAATGTTTGAAGCTGGCACAACGATTTTTTCTTCTGGCTGTGGACAACTCATGGCAATGCGGATATTACCCTCTGTATATTCAAAATTCGTAAGCCCTGCTTTTGATACTTCTTTTACTAATTCTAAAATCTGCTGATAATCCATATCTGTCTACTCCTCGTATTTCTTTACAAGAAGAGAAGCGTTATGTCCTCCAAAACCAAGAGAGTTGGAGATGGCTACATTCACTTCCTGCTCTACTGCTCCGTTAATTACATAGTCAAGATCGCATCCCTCACCAGGATTGGTTGTTCCTACGGTTGGATGGATATAGCCTTCTTCGATGGACTTCACACAAACGATTAACTCTACCGCTCCGGCTGCTCCAAGCAAATGTCCGATCATTGACTTTGTAGAACTCATTTTTAAATGGTCTGCGCTCTCACCAAAGGCACGTCTTACAGCTCTTGTCTCAAATAAATCGTTGTGGTGGGTTCCTGTTCCATGTGCGTTAATGTAATCTACTTCTTCCGGTTTTACACCTGCTTCTTCCATGGCAAGTTCCATTGCTTTTGCTGCACCGCTTCCGTCCTCTGCAGGAGAAGTGATGTGGAAGGCATCACAGGTAGAACCATATCCGGCTAACTCTGCAAGAATCTTTGCCCCACGCTTTTTCGCATGTTCTAATTCCTCTAATACAACAACTCCAGCTCCCTCGCCAATAACGAATCCGCCTCTTGCCTCATCAAATGGAAGAGACGCGCGTAATGGGTCGCTCTCACTGGAAAGTGCAGTCAGATTTGTAAATCCAGCAACGGCAACTGGTGTAATACTGCTTTCTGTTCCACCGGCAAGCATAACATCGGCATCTCCGTACTGAATGGCACGAAGGGCATCTCCGATAGAGTTACTTCCTGTCGCACAGGCAGTTACTACGTCAGTACATTTGCCTTTGCAGCCTAAGTCAATCGCTACATTTCCTGCTGCCATGTTGGAAATCATTAAAGGAATAAGCATTGGACTCACTCTCTTTGGTCCCTTTGTAATGATTTTCTCATGCTCTTTCTCCATGCTGGAAAGACCGCCGATACCGGAACCAATGATAACACCGACACGGTATGGATCTTCTTTTTCCATATCAAGACCTGCCATGGCAAATGCTTCTCTTGATGCAGCTACGGCATACTGGGAGAAAACTTCCATTCTTCTTGCTGCCTTGTTATCAAGTCTTTCTTTTACATTGAAATCTTTTACTTCGGCTGCAATCTTTACTTTATAATCTTCGGTATCGAACTTTGTGATAGCTCCGATACCTACCTTTTCTTCTTTAATTCCATTCCAGAATTCGTCTAACGTGTTTCCAATTGGAGTCACAGCACCCATTCCGGTAATTACTACTCTTCTTTTCATATCAGAAAAATCCTTTCTCTCACTTACATCACCATACCACCATCCACTAAAAGTACCTGACCGGTAATATAAGACGCTTTGTCAGAAGCTAAAAATACTGCTGCATTCGCAATATCTTCCGGCTCTGCAAAACGGCCAAGTGGAATCTGTTTCTTTGCATTTTCTTTTACTTCATCAGGAAGTACATCTGTCATCTCTGTTTTTACGAATCCCGGAGCAATAGCGTTACAGGTAATTCCTCTGGACGCTAATTCTTTTGCTGCGGATTTGGTTAATCCAATTATTCCTGCTTTGGATGCACTATAGTTCGCCTGACCGGCATTTCCGGCGACGCCGGAAACGGAACTTACATTAATGATTCTTCCATATCTCTGCTTCATCATGCGACGACTCGCAAAACGAATCATCTGGAAACATCCCTTTAAGTTCGTATCTATTACATTATCGAAATCTGCTTCACTCATAGCCATTAAAAGACCATCTTTTGTAATTCCTGCATTATTTACAAGAATATCAATGCTGCCAAATGTCTTGGCTACCGCTTTTACTAAAGCATTACATTCTTCAAAATCTGCAACATTGGCACGGAAAATTTCTGCTTTTCCACCTGCCTCTTCAATTTCTTTTTTTACAAGAAGTGCCTTTTCTTCATTTCCGTGAAAATGTACGGCTACTGCTGCCCCTTCTTTTGCAAGAGCGATGGCAACTGCTTTTCCGATTCCGCCGGACGCGCCGGTCACAATTGCTGTTTTTCCTTCTAATAACATATCTATAACTCCTTTATAGCTTCCACTGTCTTGTCGATATCTTCCATCGTTCCGATTCGGAACATCTTTACGTTACGATCAATCTTTCTCATAAAACCGCTCAAAGTCTTTCCCGGACCGATTTCTACGAAAACGTCCACACCGTCTGCTATCATGGCACGCACACTCTGCTCCCATAAAACGGAGGAATAAACCTGTTCTTTCAATAATTCTTTTGTTCTTGTCGTATCTGTCACGATACTTGCATCCACATTTGTCACATAAGGAATCTTTAACTCTCCTAATGTCACTTCGGAAAGTGCCTGATAAAGCTTCTCCCCTGCTTCTTTTAAGTAAATGGAATGGAATGGTCCGCTTACATTTAATGGAATGACACGTTTTGCTCCCGCCTCTTTTAAAGCTGGTGCTGCATTCTCTACCGCTTCCTTATCTCCGGTAATAACAATCTGTCCCGGGCAGTTATAGTTTGCAACGTAAACACCTTCCATGTATGCAATCGCCTCATTTACCGCTTCTCCAGAAAGACCAAGTACAGCGGCCATACCGCCCTTACCTTCCGGTACTGCGTTATGCATGAGGTTTCCGCGGAGCCACACCATCTTAATAGCATCCTGAAGCTCCATGCCGCCTGCTGTTGTAATCGCACAATATTCTCCAAGACTAAGCCCGGCTGTCATGTCTGGTGTAAGCCCTCTTGCCATAATCTCTTTTGTCATTGCCATACAGGTAGTAACTAATGCAGCCTGTGTATAATCCGTTCTGTCAAGGAGTTCATTTTCCTCAAAACAGATATGTTTCATATCCTGTCCTAAAATCTCACAGCTCTTATCAAATACTTCTTTTGCCAGTGGGCTTTTTTCATAAAAATCTTTACCCATTCCTGCGACCTGTGCTCCCTGTCCCGGATAAAGAAATGCTATTTTACTCATTTACTCTACCTCCCGATATTCTCTGCCTGTGAAAGAACAACGTTCTTCATCTCTCTGCAGATTCCTTCGATAATTTCCTTACAACTTCTGCTGTCCTTTACAAGACCGGCAATCTGGCCTGCCATCACACTTCCATGAATGACATCACCGTCAACAACCGCCTTTCTAAGACCGCCAAGTGTCAGCTTCTCAAGTTCTTCAAAGGAAGCGCCTGCCTGCTCTAACTTCAAATACTCTCTTGTCTGCTGATTTCTTAAACATCTAACTGGATGTCCTGTTGTTCTTCCGGTTACCTTTGTATCAATATCTTTTGCTTTAATTACTTTATTTTTATAGGCTTCACTTACGATGGATTCCTTAGATGCAACGAAAATCGTTCCCATCTGGATAGCTTTTGCGCCAAGCATAAATGCGGCTGCCATTCCTCTTCCATCTGCGATTCCGCCGGCTGCAATTACAGGGATATTTACTGCATCAACAACCTGTGGTACTAATGCCATTGTTGTGGTCTCTCCAATATGTCCGCCTGACTCGGTACCTTCTGCGATAACCGCGTCCGCACCAGCCTTTTCCATTCGCTTCGCAAGAGCAGTACTTGCTACAACTGGAATGACGCGCACACCGGCTTTCTTCCATTCTTCCATGTACTTTTCCGGGTTACCTGCACCGGTTGTTACTACCTTTACTTCCTCTTTTACAAGAAGTTCGGCGATCGCATCCGCCTCTGGATTTAATAACATCAGATTCACGCCAAATGGCTTATCTGTTTTTTCCTTTACTTTATGAATCTGTTCTTCCACCCAAGAGGCAGGTGCACCGCCCGCACCAATGATTCCAAGTCCACCGGCTTCGGAAACAGCGGCGGCAAGCTCGGCTGTTCCAACCCATGCCATACCGCCCTGAATTACCGGGTACTCAATTCCAAGCAATTCTGTAATCACTGTTTTCATTCTTTGTCCCTCTGCCTATTTATGTTCTTTGATGTACTCTACAACGTCTCCAACAGTTTCCATCTTCTCTAACTCTTCTGTAGGGATTTCTACATCAAACTCATCCTCAAGACTCATAACCATCTCGAAAAGGTCAAGAGAATCTACTTTTAAATCCTCTTTGAAAGATGCTTCCATTGTTACCTGGTCTTCTTCAATTCCTAAAGATTCCACGATTAATTCTTTAATTTTTTCAAACATAATATAAACCTCATTCTTTCTTATACTCTTACATTGTTTTCTTCTTTATGTAATCCGGAAATTCCGGGAATTACCTTTTTACCATTCTAAATACATGCCGCCCCATGTAAGGCCTGCGCCAAACCCTGCAACAACTATCTTTATTCCCGGCTGTAACTTTCCGGCTTTCTTTAATTCATCAAGCAGCACCGGAATACTCGCAGAGGACATATTTCCATTCTGCATCATATCCATCGGAAACTTTTCAATTGGCTGCTTTAACCGCTTAGCGATTGCCTCGACAATTCTTCGGTTTGCCTGATGAAGAACAAATAAATCAACTTCTTCTACAGACTTTCCTGCCTTTTCAAGAATTTCCTTCACTACAACAGGAACCTGTCTGGCTGCAAACTTGTAAATCTCTCTGCCATCCATCGCCACATAACCTTTTAAAGAACCATCGGCTCTCTTTCCCGTCGGATTCTGACAGGTAAGTACTTCACCTCTGCTTCCATCGGAATGAAGTACGGAAGGAATCTCAATGTTTCCTCTTCCATCTATATTCCCATCTTCATCTGCACTGACAACCGCAGCTCCGGCACCATCACCAAATAAAATACAGGTACCTCTGTCTTCCCAGTTCACGATATTCGACAGACATTCTACACCGATCAACAGCGCTTTTTTCGAAAGCCCGGCCTTAATCTGTCCGGCTGCCATCTGATAAGCTACTATAAATCCTGAACATGCCGCATTTAAATCAAATGCTGCTGCATTCACAGCACCAATTTTCTTTTGAACACTGCAGGCTGTACATGGCAAAAGCTGTTCAGACGAAACACTTGACACAATGAGAAGGTCAATCTCCTCTGCCGCAACCTGTGCATCTTCCAATGCCCTCTTCGCCGCTTTCGCTGCCATAGAAACTGCTGTCTCTTCCCTGGCAATATGCCGGCTCTTGATTCCGGTACGACTCTGAATCCATTCATCGTTCGTATCTACCAACTGAGAAATTTCAAAATTATCAAGCACTTTCTCAGGAAGGCAGGAGCCTGTCCCTTTTATTTTGACAAACATCACTTTCTCCTTTTCTTGCTCATATGATTACTTCTGATCACTTCGTTCTGATATTCTATGTGAATATTTTTATTTTCAAATCTTATTGTTTTGAAATAATATTATTTTGAAATAAAATAGTTTGAATATCAAAGCAAGTGATTACAAATATATCATAGCTGGTGGAGAAGTCAAGTATTTTTTTTGATACAAATAGATAAATAGGAATTTGCCGGGGTGAGTAGACAGACGAACCCCCAGAGAAAATATACCCTATATCTGTGACTTTAGTCGCGGCGGTTTGAATATTCGCTTAAGTGCTCGTATCCAAACCTTGCTCCGAGGCCACAGATATAGGGTATATTTTCTCTGGGGGTTCTGGTTGTTTCAATCCGGCAAATTTATTAAAAGATTTGGGGAAGAAGACAGGAGAGATAGAAGTAATTCGAGTCAATCCTTCAAAAAAAAGTTACAACGAAAGCTATAACCTTCTGGAGCGTCCTCAAATCCCTCCAACAATAAATAGCAATTCCATCCCCAGCCAAAACACAGCCCTCTGTAAGATAAATAAAGCATATTTGTGGCCTCGGAGCAAAGGTTGGATGCGAGCGCTTTTACGCGAACATTCAACCTGCAGCGACTAAAGTCACAAATATGCTTTATTTATCTTACAGAGGGTGTCTCCTTTGCCTGCGGCAAATTCCTATTTAGATTTAGCTGCCGTTGTAGCTTCACTAGAGGCTTCTGTTGTAGAAGCTTCACCGGAAGCTGCTGTTGTCTCTGTTGATGTCTCTGTAGCTGTGGAATCCGCACTCTTTAAGGATACCTGTGCCCAGAGTTTCTGGTCTACATCTTTATTGTAATCCCATTTCTTCTCAAGTTTCTTAGTCCAGTTGTCATATTTCTTCTGGAAAGCTTCGGACTGTTTCTGTTCTTTTAAAGTTTTCTTATTGCTTGCTGTTTCTTCTTTATCTGTGTAAGCAACAAGTTTAGCGATAACGTATCCGTTGTCACATTCTAAGACTTTATCTGCAATATCGCCATCTTTCATGCTCTTCATTACTTTTTCGAAAGCTTCTCCCTCTTCGGATTCGCCTGCTGCATAGGATTCATCTGTGTTGGAGTAATTCTGTTCTTTGGCAACTTTCTTAATTGTCTTCTTGCCGCTCTGGATTTCTTTGAGAGCTTTTTCTGCTTTTGCTTTCACGGCCTTTTTCTCTTTTTTACTCATTTCTGTTGTCTGGCCGTTATCACCTGTCTTTGTTGTGGCAAATACAACTCTGTAGATTGTGGACTTTCTTGCTTCATCGTCTGTTACTGTAACTTTTTCTTTGCTTTCAATCTTCTTCTGAACCTTAGAAGCAAGTGTACTGTCTTCATAGATTTTTTCTACATCTTCACGAGTAGCACCACATTCTTTCATAACCTTTTTACCAGTCTTATCCTGATAATAGGAAAGTGCAGAATCACTGCACTGCTGTTTTTCTGAATGAGTTAACTTACAGTCATACTTATCTGCCTTTTTGATAAGGATGATGTTCTGTTTCATCTGGGAAATAACTTGCTTTTTTACATACTCTTCAAATGTCTGGTCATTCCCATCATCGTCTTTACCCATGGACATACTCCAGAAGTCACTTCCATAGTAACTGCTGTAAGTCTGCTCATACTGTGCGCTAAGCATCTTAGCATACAACCATGCTTCTTTTAATGTGACATCTGTTCCGTCATAGCTGAATAAAACTTTATTTCCATCCTGTGTTTTTGTTCCTTTTCCACTGCTTGATGTAGAACAGCCGGTCATGAGACTCAGGGCCATGATTACTACAAGAACGAGGGAAAGAACTTTTGTTAATTTCGCTTTCATTTGAACCTCCTATAATTTTACACTACATTTTTCTATTATAGTACAAAAGGAAGAATACAACAAGTAAATTCTGGTTTGTAGGGTTAGAGAAAGAAACAGGAACTCTGGTAAATTATTTTTCAGAAGGATTGACACTTGAAGCAACTTAGTAATTCCTTTGAATTAACAGGAAAATGCTAATTTTTAGCTACATTACCATACAGATTTTGATATTAGTTATTTATGATCCGGATTATTATCGTAAAATTGTTGAGATATTGTAACCATAGTTTGAATGTTAATCTTTAATATCTCATTTTACGGGAAGCCACAACCTATTAGAGAATCCCCAAATCCTCTAAGATAAGTTCTGATTTTGCTTCTACAGCCAACGAACAGTACCCAAAGAGAGCCGATACCCTATATTTGTGGCCTGGGAGCAAAGGTTGGATGCGAGCGCTTTAAGCGAACATTCAACCTGCTGCGACTAAAGTCACAAATATAGGGTATCGGCTCTCTTTGGGTGCGTCTCCTTGCCTGCGGCAATCAGGATTTATCCTGTAGTTTTTGGATTCCCCCAATGATTTCCCTAACTTTTGCCAGCAAGTCTTTTTTCGGTATCCCTGTGGATTCGAACACAAACACCGGATTCGCTTCTGGTTTTATTTTCATCTTGTTGCGGTACTGTTTGAGGAAACCGTCAATTTCTTCAACGCGAACTTTCGCCCGTGGGTTCATGGTAAACAGGATTTTGCTTCCTTTCTGCTCGATGGAAAGAAGCCATGCCTGATGGGCTTCTTCTCTAAGGAGTGCAACGTCCATGAGGCGGATGAGTGGTGCTGGTGTATCACCGTAACGGTCGGTCATTTCTTCGATCATGTCCTCGGATTCTTCCTGCGTCTCGATAGTTGCGATTCGTTTATACCAGGAGAGTTTTTCGGATTCGCTCTTGATGTAGGTTTCCGGAATGTAAGCATCGATGGACAGGTCGATGGATGTGGTAAATGTATCGACTTCCTGCTGTTCGCCTTTCATTGTTAATACGGCCTCGTTGAGCATTTTGCAGTAAAGGTCGTATCCGACGGATTCCATATGACCGGATTGTTCTGCACCAAGAAGATTACCGGCCCCACGGATTTCGAGGTCACGCATAGCGATTTTGAAACCACTTCCTAAGTCAGTGAATTCACGGATAGCTTTTAATCGTTTTTCGGCTTCTTCTTTTAAGATAGAGTTTCTTCTATACATTAAGAATGCGTATGCAGTTCGGTTGGAACGGCCGACACGGCCTCTTAGCTGATAAAGCTGGGAAAGGCCAAATAACTGTGCATCCTGAATAATCATCGTGTTAACATTTGGGATGTCGAGTCCAGTTTCGATGATGGTCGTGGAGACTAAAACATCTATTTCTTTATTGATAAAGCCGGACATAATCGTTTCAAGCTGGCGCTCGCCCATTTGCCCGTGTGCATACTCTACTGTGGCATTTGGTAAAAGCCGTTGTAAGCCTGCTGCTACTTCATCGATATTGTTGACTCGATTGTATACATAGTATACCTGTCCGCCTCTGCCAAGTTCTCGTTCGATTGCTTCGCGGACAAGTTCCTCGTTGTACTCCATAACGTAGGTCTGAATTGCCCGGCGGTCCACTGGTGGAACTTCAAGAACACTCATGTCACGGATTCCGGCAAGACTCATGTGCAGGGTTCTTGGAATTGGGGTTGCGGACAATGCCAGAACGTCAACATCTTTCTTCAGCTGCTTGATTTTTTCTTTCTGTTTTACGCCAAAACGCTGTTCCTCATCAATAATAAGGAGTCCGAGATTCTTGTATTTGATATTTTTTGAAAGAACTTTATGTGTGCCGATGACAATGTCAATCGTTCCGTTTTTCAGTCCATCAAAAATACGTTTTTGTTCTTTTGGCGTGCAAAAACGAGAAAGCATGGCAATCTCGACTGGATAATGTTCCATTCTTTCTTTAAATGAATTGTAATGCTGCTGTGCTAAAATGGTTGTCGGTACAAGATAAACTACCTGTTTGCTGTCCATAACTGCCTTAAATGCCGCTCGGATTGCAACCTCGGTCTTTCCATATCCAACGTCTCCGCAGATAAGACGGTCCATAATTCGATGACTTTCCATATCACGCTTGGTATCTTCAATCGCGCTTAACTGATCTTCTGTTTCCTCATATGGAAATAATTCTTCAAATTCTTTTTGCCAGACGGTATCTTTGCCGTAAGCGTAGCCTTCTTTTGCCTGCCGCTCGGCATAAAGTTTTACCAGATCCTGTGCCGCAATCTGCACCTGCGAGCGAACCCGACTTTTCGTCTTTTCCCATTCTGTGCCGCCAAGCTTATTCAGTTTTGGCTTTCTTGCACTTAAATTCGAATATTTCTGAATGAGTTCAAGCTGTGATGCCGGAACAAAAAGATTACTCGCATCTTTGTATTCAATATTGATGTAATCTTTCGTAATTCCATCGGACTCAATTTTTTCCATGCCACGGTAAATACCGAGTCCATATTTTTCATGGACAACATAATCACCGACTGAAATCTCCGAAAGAGAATTGATTTTCTGGCCACTGTACTGGCTTTTCTTCTTCGGCTTTTTGGCCTTTCTTTCCTTGAAAATGTCTTTTTCGGACAAAACGACAAATTTAAGCGTCGGGTACTCAAAACCATTTCCAAGTCGGCCACTCGCCACCATAATCTCCCCCGGTGCAATCGTGCGGTCAAAATCAGCTGCAAAATACGCAAGCAGACCATAATCCCTGATATTTTCTGCAAGACGCTTCGCCCTTGTTGTTGAAGAAGAAAGCAGCAAAATCCTGTAATTTTGCTTTTTCCAGTGTTCTAAATCCTTGATAAGCTGGTCAAAACTATTATTATATGAAAAAATGGACTTTGCCTCGATATCACAAGTGGTTTTCGGCTTGTAAAAAGCGTAATCCTGAATAACAGAACTGAGCAAAATAAGCGGTTCCACCATCACTTTTGACAGAATCTCCTCATATCCAAACAGCAAATCCGCCTGTCCCGGCAGCACATATCCACCTTCTAATCGACTCTGCATACAAAGGAAAAATTCTTCCTCATATGTCTTTCCTTTTTCCAGAACACGATGCGGTTCATCAATGAAAAAGAGTGTATTTTCTGGTAAATATTCAAGAAATGAAACCGTTTTCTCATAAAAATAGGACAATAATGCCTCACTTCCCTCTGCTGTTCCAAAAGAAAGAAGTTCCTCCTCTGTCCTTACCGTCATCTTCCGAAGACGTTCTTTTTCCGCAAGACGCTTTCTCTTCTTAAATGCTTCTTCCTGCTTCTTATACTCTTCCTTCATTCGGCGAACTGCCTCACCAATCTTATTTCTTGAAAGAATCATTTCTGTCGCAGGGTATACCTGAACCTCGTCCAGCTTTTCCACACTTCGCTGCGTTTCCGTATCAAAAGAACGGATGGAATCCACTTCATCCCCCCACAGCTCAATTCGAACCGGAAGTTCCTCCGTCAACGGGAAAATGTCAATGATTCCCCCTCGGATACCGAACTGCCCTGGCGCTTCCACCAGGCCACTGTTTTCATATCCAAGCTCTGAAAGCTTGAGTTTTAATGCATCTGTATCAATAATTGATTCAAAATCAATCGTCAGGCAATGCTCCTTAAACTCCTCAAACGGAATCATTTTCTCCATAAACACATCAAGACAGGCAACAATCGTGAGAGGCTTTCCCTCCACAATCTTTTTTAAAATGTCCATTCGCTGCCGCTCAATGTGATTACTATGCACATCTGCACTGTAAAACAGCACATCTCTCGAAGGATACAGCACCGTATTCGGATCAAAAAAACTCAAATCCTGATACAGCTCCTTCGCCTTCTCTTCTTTATACGTCAACACAAACCGACAAGGAAAATCCTCCCCCAAATTTGGAATAAAGTGTGCTTTTTGAGAATCAACACAACCATTCAGGACGATGGGATAAGCCTGTTGGCTCATTGCGGTTTTTATATCAATATAAGTATCGAATTTTAAAAGAGGGTTTGATAAAGTTTTCATGATACCTCCTTTCATTTTGGTTGTTGCACTTTTCTGTTGCATGCTTGCTTTTACTATTATTTATAGCGCAACGGAAAAATATTTTCTCCTATTCCAAAGTTTTTCTCTTCTTCTTTCCTACGCTATATTTGTTCATAGCTTCTGAAAATTCATCCTGTGCAAAAAGTTCTGCTGCTTTTTCAGCTTTGTCTAATGCATCGGAGAGCAGTTCTTTTTCGTCGTCTTTGAAATGTCCAAGAACATAATCTGCGAGATCCTGTCCCGGATGTTTTTCGCCGCCGATACCGACACGGATTCGTGGAAAAGTGTCTCCTCCTAAATGTTTGATAATGCTCTTCATTCCATTATGTCCGCCGGCACTTCCTTTCGTGCGAAGACGAAGCACTCCAGGCTCTAAACTGATATCATCATAAATTACGAGGATGTCGCTTAAATCCAGCTTATAGAAATCCATGATTGGCCTAATGCTTTCGCCGCTTAAGTTCATATAAGTTAATGGTTTTACGAGAAGAACTTTGCTGCCACCGATGATACCACTTCCTACCATTGCCTTGAACTTATGCTGATTAATATTGATTCGGTTTGCCTCTGCGATACGGTCAATCGCCATATATCCTACATTGTGTCTTGTTCCTTTATACTGGTCTGTTGGATTACCCAATCCTACGATTACTTTCATTCTATGTTCCTTTCGTGATTTTATTTCTTCTGAGGTTTCTTTTGTACTTTTTTCTTCTTGATTTTGTAACTTTAATTGTTTTTGTTTATTTATATCTTTTTCTTTTTTTGATTTTAACTTATCTACACCCGATATAAAATTGTTATTTTTCTTATTCTTTTGCTTAGTTACGTTTGCTGTCTGCTGTTTTAACTTTTCCTGCATTCTCGCCTTTTGCTGCTGTCTTTTTCTTTGCTTTTTGCGCTCAGACTCCCAGGAGTTTACGGCTTCTTCGGCATCCTGTGTTGCCCATTTTTCGGGGAGTTTTCCGTTCTGGCTTTTGCCGGAAGCATTATCAAAAATATTCTGGCTGATGCTGTCAGGATTTCTCTTTCTGCGGTGTTTTGGGCGGTATTGATTCCACTCTTCATAGAATGGTTCCGGTTCCGATGCAGAATTCGGCAGCTTTTTGCCATTGCCGAAATAATAGTCTACCACTCTCTCCGCAGATTTGTCATCAAAATAATCGTTGTGAAGATGTGCAAATTTCTCTACTTTCGCAATATCCCACTGTTTATTTTTAATACAATCAATCAAATCCTGCATATTTTCTACGATCGGACCGGGTGCCGTCTTTTCATAATCAAAATAAAAACCTCGGTCTTTACTTAAATACCATTCTTTGTCAAATGCATAAAGGATGATCTGACGGTTTAAAAGAGAATATTCTACTGCAATCGAAGAATAATCCGCAATTAAAATGTCCGTCATGCAAAGAAGTTTGCGGACATTCGGATAATCGGTCATATTTGCTACGGTATCCGGCACTTTTGCAGACTGAATCTGCGGATGAAGACGTACCATTAAGAAATAGTCTTTCCCAAGTTCTTTCTGAAATGCATCAAAATCAAACGCTTCTAAAAGCTTTTTATCATGTTCTTCCTCCCCACGAAAAGTCGGCGCATAAAGAACAAGCTTCTTTCCTTTCATTTCCGGATATCGTTCACTAAGCTCTTCCTTCCACGCAGCAATATCATGCTCTCTGAAAAAATAGTCCACCTGTGGACATCCGATACAGATCACCTTTTCTTTCGGTGCTATAAAAGCCTCTACATAGTTGTCCCTAATATTTTCTGAACTTGCCAGTATGTGGTCTGTATTTTTCGTTGCCGCTTTAAGCTCCTTTAAAACTTCCGGGTTCGTCTCCGATGAACCGCCAAACTTCTTAAAAGATCCCATCCCATGCCAAAGCTGAACTACCTTTGTCTCATCCGACAGCTTCATATATCCAAGCGGCAAAAAATTGTCATTCAAAAAAATATGGGATGAAGTCGCCATTCGAAAAGCCTTTATAGTAAAAAGCTTTAGCAAGCCTCCCAGATTACGTAGACTCACTTCATAATCTGCATGCGTAATGATATTAAAATGAAAAGGTAACCCTCTTTTTTCACATTCGTTTTTTATCTCAAACAGGCTTCCTGTACCCCCGGTATTTAATTTCTCTATCAGGGTAATCTGATTCTTTTTCACTTTCCATTTGCGAAAGAAATTAAAGCACCCTGCGAATATTTTATTTGTATTCAATGTATCTAACCTCCACTGTACATCTAATGTACTCTCGGAATCTTTTTGTGCCGTTCTGTAAGATATTGTTAAAAATCAATTCTCGAAGTTCTACTTGATATTTTTCCATAACAGCATAAACAACATATGTTTTTTAGTATATCATAGATTATGCATTTTCTAAAAAGAAAAATTTTCGAATAGCAAAATGACTCTTGCAATCTTCAAAAATCTTCATAAAAATATAGCAGGAATTCCATATATTATACAGAAATTCCTGCTATAAGGTTAAGAGCTGTTTTACGTCAGCCCCTTTATCTTCTAAGTTTTGCTACAGTTATATTTATAACGCTACCTCTGCTTCTCCGACTGTTTCCTCTTCCCCCGAGGCCATGATTGCTTCGTATTCCTGAAGAATACTTTTCTGGATGATGTCACGAGTATCAGAGTTAATCGGATGTGCGATATCACGATACTCGCCATCGGATGCTTTGCGGCTTGGCATTGCGATAAATAAACCTTTTTCTCCGTCAATTACTTTGATATCGTGCACAACAAATGCATTATCAAAAGTTACGGATACGACCGCTTTCATCTTTCCTTCTTTTGCTATTTTTCTGATTCTTATATCGGTAATCTGCATGACCTGTCCTCCCAATAATGTTGTTACTAATTACAGAATGTACCGTACATTCTTCTCAATTACTATCTTAACCTCATCATCGGTTCCGACGTAGTTCGTTCCTGGACGTAGAGTATCTCTGCTCTCTACGATACAGTTCTCAATATAGGAGTCATCTCCAATATATACATCATTCAAAATGATGGAGTTCTTGATAGTACAGTTGTTTCCAATGTATACATCTTTAAAGATAATAGAGTTTTCAACCTTACCGTTAACAATACATCCAGAGGAAATAATACTGTTCTTTACTTCTGCACCTGTATTGTATTTTGCTGGTGGAAGATCGTCTACTTTAGAGTATACGTCTGGATACTGTTTGAAGAAGTAATCTCTTACGTCTTTCTTAAGGAAGTCCATGTTTGTCTTAAAATAGGAATCTACTGTTGCAATATTTCTCCAGTATGTATCGAGTTTGTAACCGTAAATCTTACGAACATTTCTGTAACGAACAAGTACATCCTGTACAAAGTCATGTCTGTCTTCTCTTGCACAACGCTCAAGAATCTCAATTAAATGGCGTCTTCTGATTACATAAACACCGATAGATACGTTATTAGAGGAAGCAACGAGTGGCTTCTCTTCAAATTCTACGATTCTTTCGTTCTCATCTAACTTAAGAACACCAAAACGTGTTAAATCGTCATCTGTATCTTTTAATGTTGTGTAAACTACCGTGATATCTGCATTCTTAGCGATATGAGCTTCAAGAACCTTGCCGTAATCCATCTTGTATACACCATCACCTGTTGCGATGATTACATAAGGCTCATGGCTCTTCTTAAGGAAATCAATGTTCTGATAAAGAGCATCTGCTGTTCCCTGATACCATGAGTTATTGTTCTTTGTAACAGTAGGAGTGAAGACATAGAGTCCTCCCTGCTTTCTTCCGAAATCCCACCATTTACTTGAGCTTAAATGTTCATTTAAAGAACGAGCATTAAACTGAGGTAATACCGCTACTTTAGATACGCGGGAATTACTCATATTACTTAATGTAAAATCAATTGCACGATAGCTTCCTGCTACTGGCAGGGCTGCAATCGCACGTTTATCGGATAATCTTCCAATTCTGTTATTATTACCACCTGCTAAAATAATACCTATAGACTTCATTTATGTCACCTGCCCTCTACTATCTGATAATGGATTCGCCGCTTGCCAGAATTCCGTCTGGATAATCTTCTGCTGTTGTCTTTCCTACGATTGCGACATTCTTACCGATCTTAACGTTGGCCGGGATAACAGAACCTTCACCTATAGTAACTAAGCCGCCACTATAAACCTTAGGTTTATACTTGTTCTCTGCTTCTTCAAATACACCAAGCTCTGCGTTCTCTCCGACTTCTACGCTCTCTGCAATGATAGACTTCTCAATCTTAGCACCCTTCTTGATCACGGTATTATTCATAATAATAGAGTTCGTAACTACAGCACCTTCCTCAATGACAACACCAGCTCCGATTACAGAGTTGGAAATCTCACCGTAAACTTCTGTTCCGTCTCCGACGATGCAGGCATTTACCTTAGAGTCTGCTGAGAAATACTGTGGTGGAATAACGTCTGTCTTTGTATATATTCTCCAGAACTCTTCGTAAAGGTTAAATTCTGGGATAATATCGATTAATTCCATGTTCGCTTCCCAATATGCGGAAAGTGTTCCTACGTCCTTCCAGTAACCCTGGTAATTGTAAGCCATAATCTTATCACCGCGCTGGTGGCAGTAAGGAATTACATGCATACCGAAGTCACAGCCAGGCTGTTCGGATAAAGTTTCCAGAGCTTCCTTTAATACTTCCCAGTTAAAGATGTAAATACCCATGGATGCTTTATTACTTCTTGGGTTCGCTGGTTTCTCTTCGAATTCGAGAATCTGATTATTCTCATCTGTGATTACCAGACCAAAACGGCTGGCATCTTCCCATGGTACTTCATATGTAGCCAGTGTAATCTGGGCGTTGTTCTTCTTATGGAACTCAAGCATCAGTTCATAGTCCATCTTATAAATATGGTCACCACCAAGAATAATTACATAATCTGGATGATAATACTCCATGAATTCCATGTTCTGATAAATCGCGTTCGCTGTTCCCGTGTACCAGTCAGTATTCTGGCTCTTCTCGTATGGAGGCAGAATAGAAACACCACCTATATTACGATCCAAATCCCAAGGAATACCGATACCGATGTGCTGGTTCAGTCTTAATGGCTGATACTGGGTAAGAACACCTACTGTGTCGATTCCAGAGTTAATACAGTTACTTAACGGAAAATCAATGATTTTGTATTTTCCGCCGAATGCTACTGCCGGTTTCGCTAATTTTGAGGTTAGTACGCCAAGACGGCTTCCTTGTCCACCAGCTAAGAGCATTGCTATCATTTCTTTTTTTATCATAATAATCACCCCTTTGTCACATAATACTTATTATAGCACTGAAATTCCCAAATGGAAAGCAGTTTAGCACAAAAAACAAAATATATTTTTTATTTTTTTATATATTTTGTATCGTCCATATGGTTATCTTTTACATTTAAATGTAGAAATCCCACGAAAACAATAGGACATTATAATGAAAAGTGCCCTATTACTGGCTGTTTTAGGAATTTTTCAAGGTACCCTGGCACCCTTACTATAAGATGTGTACAGAAGAGACCTTAAGTATCGCAATTCTTTCTTGAATCTCGTTTATCTGTGCGCTATACTATAAACGACTTTTTAATAATTAAACTGATTTTTTTCGCCATATTTATTTATATGTACTCACTAAGTCCCATATGACGGATTTTCTGAGACACATCTTGTGGCACTGGAGGGAAATATGTATACAATTGATTTTCAAAAGCCGATTCATGTTCATTTTATCGGTATTGGCGGCATCAGCATGAGCGGTCTTGCCGAAATTTTATTAAACAGACATTTCACAGTGACCGGTTCTGATATGCAGTCTTCCGACATGACAAAGCATCTTGAAGAAACAGGTGCAAAGGTTGTTATTGGACAGAAAGCAGAGAATATTACCGATGATATCGATCTTGTTGTTTATACTGCTGCCATTCACGAATCTAACGAAGAATTTGCTGCTGCAAAGAATAAAGGAGTCCCTATGATGACCCGCGCAGCTCTTCTCGGACAGATCATGGCAAACTTTGCGAAGTCTATCGCCGTTGCCGGAACACATGGAAAGACAACAACAACTTCTATGCTTACTCACATTCTTCTTCAGGCAGATACCGATCCTACGGTCAGTGTCGGAGGTATGTTAGACCGTATCGGCGGAAATATTCGTGTCGGCCATTCTGACCTCTTCCTTACAGAAGCATGTGAATATACGAACAGTTTCTTAGAATTCTATCCTTTATATTCTATTATCTTAAATGTAGAAGAAGACCATATGGATTTCTTTAAGGATATTGAGGATATTAAGAATTCTTTCCACAAGTTTGCTTCTCAGACTGCTGATGATGGTCTTATCATTATTAATGGCGATATGGAGCATACTGACTTTATTTTGAATGGTCTTGCTCAGAAGCACGTTACTTTCGGCCTGAATCCGGAAAATGATTACACTGCAACGGATATTGCATTTGATAAAGAAGGAAATGCTTCCTATAACCTTGTTGCACATGGCGAGCCAAAGGGTCGTATCGCATTAAATGTAAAAGGCTGCCACAATGTTATGAATTCTCTGGCAGCTATTGCTTGTACAGAAGCAATTGGACTTCCTTTAGATGCAATCCGTAAAGGACTTTTATCTTTTGGTGGAACACACCGCCGTTTTGAGTACAAGGGTTCTCTCGGTGATGTAACTGTCATTGATGACTACGCTCATCATCCAACAGAAATCCGCGCTACTTTATCTGCTGCAAAGGATTATCCGCATGATGAACTCTGGGTTATCTTCCAGCCTCATACATACACCCGTACAAAGGCGTTTCTCCCTGAGTTTGCGAAAGCATTAGAACAGGCAGACCACATTGTTCTGGCTGATATTTACGCTGCCCGTGAGGTAGATACCGGAGAAGTTTCTTCCAGAGATGTAATGAAACTTTTACAGGAAGATGGACAGGATGTACATTATTTCCCAAGCTTCGAAGAAATCAAAGATTTCGTAAAGGCTCACGTAAAAGGACATGACCTCCTGATTACGATGGGTGCAGGAAATGTTGTAGAGATCGGAGAAGAACTTCTGGCTGAAAAATAAGTTCTGGGTTGCCACAGACAAAAGATGCCCTCATTAAATAAAAGAAACTGTTCACAAATTTTCAGTATGATAAAGCCATCAAAAAAACAACGAATTATCTTTTTGATAGATTTTTTCATACTTTCCTCTCTTTGAACCGTTGAATAGACGGTTCTTTTTTTACAATTTTATAACACTCCTATAAGCATCCCGCAGGGCGAACAAAAATTGTGGATACCAACTTCTGATTTTGCTTCATCAGCCAAAGAGAGCATATCTGTCTCTGCAGTAACCCAGAAAGTTATCCACATTATCCACAATTTTAAAAAATTTTTTGGGGGTATTCTGAGTCTTTCCCCATGTTGTTTACATTTTGTCCACATTGTATTTTTGTTCGTTCACACCTATATCTTGGAACTTATCACCCTTTTTGACCAGTTTTCTCCCCAAAATATCGAATTTTACCCACATATCCACAAAGTTATCCACATTATCCACAAAAGTATCCACATTATCCATCAAGGTTTTATACAGGAGTTATCCCCAATTCTATCCACATTCTCCCCAGATTCGAAACTGTATTTTTTTTGGAGGGTGTGCTATTCTATATTACGAATTATTCAGAATATACTGATGCTATTTTCTGGTATTTGATATTTGGATAACTATTTATTCTATAGAATTTACATTTACAATTTATTAAAACGCACGATGATAACCGATAAACTACAGATGATAGAAATAAGGGGTATAATGAGCGATAAGATTACTTTACTTTACAACGTACAGAATGAAGTTACTGTTCTGCCAAACAAATTTATTGATGAATATATGATAAAAGCGGATGGAGAATATGTTAAGATTTATCTTCTGATTCTTCGTCTGCAGGGTATGGGATTGCCTGTTGATGTGGAACGTATTGCAGATTATTTAGAACTGACACGAAAAGATGTTTTGAGAGCACTTTCTTATTGGGAGAAAGCTGGTATTCTACAGACAGGAGCTGCTTCTGAGACGGCTGCTACGGTGACTGGCTCTGAATCTATGGCAAATGGAATCTCTGGTGATACAGGAACTACTCAAGCTGTTGGAACTTCTGAAAAAGTTATGGCTACTGGAGTTACTGGCACTGACGGAAATGCTATGACTGCCGGAACTTCTGGTTCTGACAGAAATACTATGACTGCCGGAACTTCTGGTTCTGCTGGAAATATTATAACCTCTGGAACTTCTGGTTCTGCTGGAAATACTATGCCCTCTGAATCTACAGGACAAACTGGGACTTCTCTTTCACCAACAATCACTCCTGTACCAGATAAGAATACATTAAGTCCTACGGAAGTACAGGCTTCAATGACGAATAAGGATTTAGAGCGGACGATTTATATGGCGGAGACTTATATTGGACGGCCATTTTCTACAACGGAACTGAATAGTTTTTGCTATATTAATGACCAGCTGCATTTCTCTTCTGATTTGCTGGAATATTTAATTGAGTACTGTGTTACTCGTGGAAAGAAGAGTGTCCGCTATATCGAGAGTGTTGCGATTAACTGGTATCAGCAGGGCATCACAAGTGTTCAGGAGGCAAAGGAACAAAGTACGCTGTATTCACAGAATGTTTTTCCTATTATGAAGGCATTTGGCATTTCGAATCGTGATCCGGGGTCTGCCGAGCTTGACTACATAAAGAAGTGGAATTCTCTTGGACTTGGTACGGATATTATTATCGAGGCGTGCAGCCGGACACTTCTGGCAACGCATCAGGCAAGTTTTCCGTATGCAAACAAAATTCTTGAAGATTGGAAACGGCTCGGTGTCCGGAATACTTCAGATATTAAGCATTTAGATGATAAGCATCGTTCTACTGCTTCGTCTTCTTCAGGTTCTGCTGCCGGATATACACAGGGACAGCCTCGTAAAGGAAGTACTGGGGCAGCTGCCAGAAAAAATACTGCTACGAACCAGTTCCACAACTTTGAACAGAGAACGTATGACTTTAATGATTTGGAATCTCGTCTTCTTGATAAGACCAGGAGGTAAGCTATGGGCATTTCCACAAGACAATACCAGGATATTATGAATGAATATGATGCAGTACGCCGCCGCAATTATATGGCGGAACAGGAACGCAAAGAGCGTGTTTATGCTCTGATTCCTGAAATTCGTCAGATTGACGAACAGATTGCTCATATTTCTGTGGAAAAGGCAAAGGCACTCCTTCTTAAGCAGGTATCTAATGCTGAGGCAAAGAAGTCTTTGCAGGACACGATTTATGATCTTTCTATGGAAAAGGTCAACCTGCTGGCGATCCATGATTACCCGGCAGATTATCTTGACCCGATTTACGATTGTCCGGAATGTAAGGACACCGGCTATATAGGCGATAAAAAATGCCGCTGTTTTCAGCAGAAGATTCGCCATATTCTTTACAGCCAGTCTAATATAGAGGATGTGGCTGGTACAGAAAGTTTTTCTGCTTTTCGCAGAGAGTATTATTCTACACAAAGAAGCGGCAGAGAGAAGCTTTCCCCTCGTGAGAATATAGAAAATGTCTTATCGGCAAGCCATTCTTTTATTGAAAGTTTTGACTCAAAACCGGGGCAGAATCTCTTGATTTATGGAAATGCAGGTGTTGGCAAGACATTTCTTTCAAATTGTATCGCGGGAGAACTTCTGAATCGTGGAAAAGGTGTTATTTACCTGACTGCCTATCAGTTTTTTGACCAGCTAGCTGACTATACATTTCGCCGGGGAGCAAATAATGCACAGACATTGCCTGCTTTCCTGCATTGTGACCTTCTCATCATTGATGATCTCGGCACAGAACTTAATAATTCTTTCATTAATTCTCAGCTTTTTTTATGTATTAATGAAAGAATTCTCAATAAAAAATCTACTATTATAAGTACAAATCTTTCTTTAGAACAGATTAACCGTTCTTACACAGAAAGAGTTTTTTCAAGAATCATACAGTCCTACACCCTTTTACATATTTACGGAGAAGACATTCGCATTAAAAAGGCTTTCTCCTCCCTTGACGAATAAGAGAATGGATGTTATAAAGGAATTGTAATATGATTTATCTCACATAATAATAATTATATGATTAAAGGAGTAAAACACATGAGACCAGATGATAGCAAATTTGCAACCGTTCCTGTAGGTAAGCTTGGAATTATTGTTCACCCTAGCTGTGCAGAGCTTGGAAAGAGAATCGACCAGTATATTGTAAACTGGCGTAAAGAGCGTGAACATGAACACAAAGAGAATGTTGTATTTAAAGATTACGAGCAGGATACTTATATTATCGATGCAACCTGTTCCCGTTTCGGAACCGGTGAAGCAAAGGCACTCATCTCCGATTCTGTTCGTGGCGTAGATCTTTATATCCTTGCAGATGTTCTTAATTAT
>ERZ894223.496-NODE-496-length-37678-cov-9.199107_pt1 | contig 37678 bp, 33 predicted proteins | sample MGYA00380293_ERZ894223 | MGnify/ENA primary metagenome ERZ894223 (study PRJEB32331, sample SAMN06328445) | human gut metagenome | biome: human gut microbiome; feature: stool | host: Homo sapiens | collected 2014-11-05 ...
GTATTTCATAAAAATACCCCCAATACTGGGTGTCCAGTATTAGGGGTACATATCACGGACGGGAAGCGGCAGAAGTCAGGAAAACTCAGACCTCAAAGTTGGGGTCGTCCTTCAGCACGTGGATGCTGGTCATGAAGGGGCTCTGCTCGGGGTCCTGGAACGGAGCCTCCTTGACGTACTTGTTCAGCGCGACAGCAGTGCGGGCGGGGTCGGCGATGGTGCCGGCGCCGCCGATGCAGCCGCCGGGGCAGCCCATGCCTTCCAGCAGGTAGCCGTTGTACTTGCCGGCCTTGGCCAGCATCAGCAGCTTCTTGCACTCGGCGAGGCCCTGTGCGGACGCGATCTTGACGTCCATATCGGGGTGCCACTCCTTGATCTTGTCGGCGACAGCCTTGGCGACGCCGCCGGACTGTGCGAAGCCGCGGCCTGCGCTGGAAGCGTGGACCAGATCGACCTCATCGGGGTCAACTTCGAGGTTGGCCGCGTCGATGTCCTTGGCCTCGATGATGCCGGCCAGTTCCTCGAAGGTCAGCACGAAGTCCACATCCGAGCGGACGGTGCGGCGGGAAGCCTCCAGCTTCTTGGCGGCGCAGGGTCCGATGAAGCACATACGGGCCTCGGGGTCGGCCTGCTTCATCATGCGGGCGGTGAAGACCATGGGGGTCATGGTCATGGAGATGTTCTTTGCAAGATCCGGGAAGGCGGTCTTTGCCATCATGCTCCATGCCGGGCAGCAGGAAGTAGCCATGAAGCTCAGCTTGCCGGGCACCTCTTCGAGGAAGTCGTGGGCCTCATCCACGGTACACAGGTCGGCACCGATGGCGACCTCCACGACGTCGTAGAAGCCCAGAGCCTTCAGCGCAGCCTTGAGCTTGCCGGTGGAGGCCAGGCCCGGGAACTGGTTGATGAAGGCGGGAGCGACGAGGGCGTAGATGCGGTCGCCGCGGTTGAAGCCCTGAATGAGCTGGTAGATCTGGCCCTTGTCGGCGATGGCACCGAAGGGGCAGTTGACCAGACACTGGCCGCAGGACACGCACTTGCTGTAGTCGATCTCGGCGCGGCCCAGCTCATCGGAGTGGATGGCGCCCATGCCGCAGGCAGCGGCGCAGGGACGCTCGGTCTTGACGATGGCGTTGTAGGGGCAGACGCCGACGCAGCGGCCGCACTTGATGCACTTTTCCTGGTCGATGGTGGAACGGCCGCTCTCCCAAGTGATGGCCTTCTTGGGGCAGACTTCCATACAGGGGTGTGCGAGGCAGCCCTGGCACAGGTCGGAGACCTTGACCAGCTTCTCGGGGCAGCGGTTGCAGGCAAACTTGATGACGTTCACCAGCGGGGGGTCATAATACTTATCGGCGATGGAAGCGTCCTCCAGACCGGAGACGACGCTGTTGTGCTCGTCCATGCGGCGGGTGGGCAGGCCCATGGCCAGACGAACGCGCTCCTCGACGATGGCGCGCTCAAGGAAGATGTCCTTGCGGAGCTTGCCTTCCTCACCGGGGATGATGGTGTAAGGGATCTTGCGCATCAGGTGGTTGGCCTGCTCGCCCTTGACGTTGGCGTAGGCCATCCGTGCCACCTCGGTAAAGACCTGGCGGCGGATCTGGATGACCGTCGTGTTGATTCCTCTGAAACTCATTCCAATCTCTCCTTGCTTTGAAACAACAGAACAAAAAACCGCTCTGACGCGGCTTTTCTCCGGGGCATTTGGTACCGGGCTGCTGCAAACAGCCGGATGCCCCGATTGGTCCACTTTTATTGTAGCATAAACCCTTCGGGAAGAAAAGGGAAAAGCTTAAAATTTGTTATGAAATTCACAACTGGTATATCTTGCACAAATGCGAACAAATGGATTTGTACAAAACGGCAAAGAACCGACTAAGACTTACACCATCTCGGCCCGGACACGCTCGCCGTCGTAGCTGCCCAGCCGGACGTGGACGATCTCGCCGCTCTTATGGCCCGGGGCCGAGACCACGACGGGAACATACAGCCGGGTGTAGCCGGTGAAGAGGGTGCCGGAGAGGGGAGTCTCCAGCAGAACGTCGTCCTCGCTGCCCTCGCAGCCGGCCAGCACCTCGCGACGGATGTCCTCGGCGATGGCGTTCATCTCCCGGCTGCGGGCCTGCTTTTCGCGCTCATGGACCTGATCGGGGAAGTCGTAGGCGGGGGTGCCGCTGCGGCGGGAGTAGGGGAAGACGTGGACTTTCAGGAAGCCGATCTCCTTCAGGAACGCGCAGCTCTCCCGGAAATCTTCCTCCGTCTCGCCGGGGAAGCCGCAGATGCAGTCGGTGGTGAAGCTGACCGGGCGGTCGCCGTAGGCGGCGCGGAGCTGGCGGACCACCTCGGCGTACTGCTCGGCGGTATAGACGCGGCGCATCCGGCGCAGGGTGGCGCTGCAGCCGCTCTGCAGGCTCAGATGGTACTGGGGGCAGAGCTTGTCCACTGCCGCCAGCCGGGTGATGGATTCGGGGGTCAGCATATCGGGGTCAAGGCTGCCCAGCCGGATACGCTCGATGCCCTCCACCCGGGCGCACTTCTCCACCAGCTCCACGAGGTTGGTGCCGGTGTCGAGGCCGTAGCTGGGCAGGGAGATGGCGCTGAGCACCACTTCCCGGTAGCCGGATGCGGCCAGCTGGCGCAGCTCGGCGAGGATGCTCTCTTCCGAGCGGCTGCGCACCGGGCCGCGGGCGCGGGGGATGACGCAATAGGCGCACTGACGGTTGCAGCCGTCCTCTACTTTAATAAAGGCGCGGGTGTGGGTCTCGAACCGCTCCACCGGCAGTTCCTCGAACCGCTCGCCCTTCGCGTGGGGGGCGATGGCGATGATGCGCTCGTGGCCGTCCAGCAGCTTGAGCACATTGTCGAGGATGGCTTTCCGGTCGCCGTTGCCGCAGACCAGGTCGGCCTCCATGAACTGGGCCGCTTCCTCGGGGAAAGCCTGCGGGTAGCAGCCGGTGAGGACCGTCACAGCGCCGGGGTTCTCGCGCTTGGCCCGGCGGAGCCACTTGCGGCTCTTCTGGTCGCCGAAGTTGGTGACGGTGCAGCTGTTCACCACAAAGACGTCGGCCTCTTCGCCCTCCGGCACGATGGTGAAGCCGGCGGAGCGGAACATCTGTTCCAGCGCGCCGGTCTCGTTTAGGTTGACCTTGCAGCCAAGAGTATAAAAACAAACTCGCATGGGGTGTCCTTTCCAAAACCTCTCCGATTTGGCTCCCCTGACAGGGGAGCTGGCTGCGAAGCAGACGGAGAGGTTATTACCTTATAATAAACCATCCTATTATAGCAGATTTTTCCCGGGGAGAAAAGAGCATTCCGGCCTCTTTTTTTGCATAGAATGCAATCAGACAGACATTGCGGGGAGGGACAAGGGATGGAACGAAAGAATTTTGCGGTGCTCTGCGCAGCCGTGCTCTGCTTCTGGCTGTTTGCACTGGCCCTTGGGACGGCGGAGGGCGTGGGCCTGCGGGCCGTCATGCACCCGGAAGAGCGGGCCGTCAGCGCCGACGTCGAGGAAACGGCAGAAGTAATTCTGCTGCCGGCCGCAGCTGCCGCACCTCAGCTCGACCTCAACTGCCGCGCTGCCATCCTCATCGAGCAGGGGAGCGGACGGGTCCTCTACGAGAAGAACGCCGACGAGCGGGTCCCCATCGCCTCCATCACCAAGGTGATGACCCTGCTGCTTGCCTTCGAGGCTGTCCACGACGGGCGGCTGACCATGGAGACGCCGGTGCCGGTGAGTGAGCACGCCTACCACATGGGCGGCAGTCAGATCTGGCTGGAGCCGGGGGAGCATTTTACATTGGACGAGATGATAAAGGCCATCTGCGTTTCCTCTGCCAACGACGCGGCAGTGGCCGTGGCTGAGCTGGTGGGCGGCAGTGAGCCGGCCTTCGTGGAGCAGATGAACGCCCGGGCCGCCTCGCTGGGAATGGAGCAGACGTCTTTCCGCAACGCCTGCGGGCTGGACGCCGAAGGCCATCTCTCCACGGCCCGGGACGTGGCCGCCATGAGCCGCACCATCCTGAACACCTGCCCCGAGGTGCTGCACTACACCGGCATCTGGACGGATACCCTCCGGGGCGGGGCGACCCAGCTGATCAATACGAATAAGCTCCTCCGCCGGTATGAGGGGATCACCGGCCTCAAGACCGGCACCACCGGCGGCGCGGGCATCTGCATCTCGGCCAGCGCCACCCGGAACGGCCTCTCCCTCATCGCGGTCATCTTGGGCGCACCGTCCAGCGCCGACCGCTTCAACGCCGCCACGACCCTGCTGGACTACGGCTTCGGGGCCTATGAGGCCGCGCCGCTGCCAAAACTCGAGGCACAGCCGCTCCAGATCACGGTCAAAGGCAGCGCGGCGGGCAGCGTTCCGCTGGATTACTCGGCCCTGCCGGAGACGGTGCTGGTGGAGAAGGGGAGCGGGGCATCCCTGCATACCGAGCTGACCCTGCCCGAGGAGCTGGAAGCCCCGGTGGAGCAGGGCCAGACGCTGGGCAAAGCCGCGGTCTATCAGGGGGAAGCACTTCTGGAAGAGTACGAAGTGCGTGCTGCCGCCGATGCGCCGAGGATGACCGTCCAGGACGCCATCGGCCTGCTGTGGCAGAGCCTCACCGGCGCGGCATGACCGAAAACTGCGAACTACCGGTCAAAAACGATCAGCGAGGGCAAAGAATGGCTTGGACGTTTGTATAAAAGATGTAAGAGCATACAAAACAACACTATTAAAATTGTATGAAAAGCGAGGATTTTGGCCTTGACTTTGCCCGGCGGGAACGGTACACTTATACCAAGAAAAACCCTCGCCGGGCAAAGAGCCCGTAAAATATTTTGGAGGTTTTGATAGAATGAGTCTCGCTCTGAATACAAAACACCTCTCCAGTTTCATCAACGAAGAGGAATACAAGGCCATCTACCCCCAGGTAGAGGCCGCGCACAAGACGCTGGAAGCCAAGAACGGCCCCGGCAGCGACTTCCTGGGCTGGATGTATCTGCCCCGTGATTATGATAAGGAAGAGTTCGAGCGCATCAAGGCAGCCGCTGCCAAGATCCGTGAGGATTCCGACGTTCTGGTGGTCGCCGGCATCGGCGGCAGCTATCTGGGCGCACGCGCCGTCATCGAGGCCGTCAAGGGTATGTACCACAACGAGCTGGACAACGGCCTGAAGATCTACTTCTGCGGCAACAGCATCAGCCCCACCTATCTGAATGACATCATCGCGCTGTGCAAGGGCAAGCGCTTCTCCATCAACGTCATCTCCAAGTCCGGCACCACCACCGAGACCTCTCTGGCCTTCCGTGTGCTGCGCAGGCTGCTGGAAGACGAGATGGGCGTGGAAGAGGCCAACAAGCGCATCTACGCCACCACCGACCGCGCCAAGGGCACCCTCAAGCAGCTGGCTGACGCCCAGGGCTGGCCCACCTTCGTCGTCCCCGACGATGTCGGCGGCCGCTACTCCGTCCTTTCCGCTGTGGGCCTGCTGCCCATCGCTGCTGCCGGCATCAGCATCGACGACGTCATGAAGGGCGCAGCCGACGCGATGGAGCGCTTCTCCGTGCTCAGCCCCGACAACGACGCCTACAAGTATGCGGCCATCCGCAACATCCTGTACCGCAAGGGCAAGAGCATCGAGATCCTCGAGTGCTATGAGCCGAACTTCACCCTCATGAACGAGTGGTACAAGCAGCTGTTCGGTGAGAGCGAGGGCAAGGACAACAAGGGTCTGTTCCCCGCAAGCTGCATCTTCTCCACCGACCTGCACTCCATGGGTCAGTTCATCCAGGAAGGCTCCCGCACCATGTTCGAGACCATCGTGGATGTCAAGAAGCCCGCACAGGACCTCTTCATCGACAAGCTGGAGGGCAACTTCGACGGCCTGAACTTCCTGGCTGACCAGAACATGAGCGTGGTCAACCGCAAGGCCATGGAAGGCACCATCCTCGCCCACACCGACGGCGGCGTGCCGGAGGTGGTCATCGAGGTGGACGACCTGTCCGCTTATAATGTGGGCTGCCTCATCTACTTCTTCTGGCGTGCCTGCGCCTGCAGCGGCTACCTGCTGAGCGTCAACCCCTTCAACCAGCCGGGCGTCGAGAGCTATAAGAAGAACATGTTCGCTCTGCTGGGCAAGCCGGGTTATGAGAACCTGACCGCCGAGCTGGAAGCAAAGCTGAAGTAAGAGCAAGCGGAACAAAAAACGATCTCCCGCCGTGAGGCGTGGAAAATACAGGAGGACAGAACTATGATTAAACTGATTGTTGGCACCAAAGGCTCCGGTAAGACCAAGGCTATGATCGACATGATCAACGATTCGGTCAAGACCTCCAAGGGCAACGTCGTTGTCGTCGAGAAGGGCATGAAGCTGACCTATGAGGTCCCCAACGCCGCCCGTCTCATCGACCTGGACGAGTACAAGATCGCCGGCGGCGAGATGCTGTACGGCTTCGTGGCCGGCCTGCTGGCAAGCAATTATGACATCACTGACCTGTACATCGACGGCATCCTGAAGGTGCTGGATCACGACATCAACCGTCTGGGCGTCGTTCTGGACGAGATCGCTGCCGCCGCCGGCGACTCCATCAAGGTCACCGTCACTGTCAGCGCTGATGAGGCTGCTCTGCCCCACGATGTGAAGAAGTACCTGTAAAATAACTCTGAAATTTCTGATTTGAAGCATCCCAGACAGGCAGGAAACCGGAGAACTTGAAATTTTTTCGGTTTTCTGCCTGTTTTGGTGTTGACAAAGGGCTGTGTTGGCGCTATACTAACAAGGCAGCCTTTTATGAGGTGTACTATGCAATTTGACCTGAGAAAGTTTATCGTATCCGGCACGAAGCCTTACGCCGCAGAGTTTCAGTGTGATTTGTCTGCGAAGGATTTTGCCGGTGCAAGGATCGAGCAGCCTGTGACGGCCCGCTTTGAGGCGGTGCCGGATGGCGAGGAGATCCGGATGACGCTGCGGGCAAACGCATTGGTGCACGGAGAGTGCGCCCGTTGCCTCGACCCCGTCGAACGGGAAGAGACGGTGCAAGCAGAGTGGACGGTCAGGGAGCGTGATCTGGATGACCCGGATTTCGACCTGCCCCTCAACGAAAAAGGACATTTGGATGTGGACGAATGGCTCTGTCAGGAATTCATGTTCCAGATACCGACGGTGCTGCTTTGCAGCGCTGACTGCCCGGGCTTGTGTCCCCGGTGCGGGAAGAAGATGGCCGAATGTACCTGCCCTCCGGCAGAAGCTGAGGCCGAACCCGCAGACGCAAGGCTAGCGATACTCAAATCACTGCTGAACTGAGAAACCCATCAAGGAGGTGCAAAAATATGGCAGTACCTAAGAGACATCTTTCCAAGGCCCGCCGCGACAAGCGTCGCAGCAATGTTTGGAAGCTGGAGGCCCCCGCACTGGTCAAGTGCAGCAACTGCGGCTCTCTGAAGCTCCCCCACCAGGCATGTGGCAACTGCGGTTACTACAAGGGCGAGGAAGTCATCAAGAAGGGCTAATTTGCGCAGAATTGGTGGCACATTGGTGTTATGTACAGAAGGGGAGGGCGCAATGCCTTCCCCTTCTTGCTTTGTCTTGAAAACGAAATTGTGAGGTGAAAGCATGGCCATCAGGATCGACCGCGTGGACGCGGGCAGCGAGGCGGAAGCCCTCGGCCTCGCCGGCGGCGACGAGCTGCTGAGCGTGGACGGCAACGAGCTGAACGACACGCTGGACTATGATTTTTATACCGACAGCAAGAGCTTCCACCTCAAAGCAAAGGTGGCGGATGGCATCCGGGAGTGGGACGTCCGGCGGGAGGAGCGCGGCCCCTTCGGCTGCGACTTTTCCACCTATCTGGGCGACCAGAAGCACTCCTGCTCCAACCACTGCATGTTCTGCTTCATCGACCAGCTGCCCCCGGGGATGCGTGAGAGCCTCTACTTCAAGGACGACGACGAGCGTCTGTCCTTTTTGTTCGGCAACTATATCACCATGACCAACATGCAGGACCACGAGATCGACCGCATCATCAAGATGCATATCTCGCCCATCAACATCTCGGTCCACACCACCAATCCCCAGCTCCGCGTGCGGATGCTGGCGAATAAACGGGGCGGCGAGGTGCTGAAGTATCTGCCCCGCCTGGTGGAGGGCGGCATCGCCGTCAACTGCCAGCTGGTGCTCTGCCGGGGCATCAACGACGGCGACGAGCTGCGCCGCACCCTCACCGACCTGCTGGAGCTGACCCCGATGGTGCAGAGCGTGGCGGCAGTCCCCTGCGGCGTGACGGATTACCGCCAGAACCTCTTCAAGCAGACGCCCTACGACGCCGAGACCAGCGCCGCCGTCATCGACATCATGGAAGAGTTCGGCGACGAGTGCAAGCGCCGCCACGGCAAGCGGATCATCTACCCCAGCGATGAGTGGTACCTCAAGGCCGGCCGCCCCATCCCGGAGCCGGAGTTCTATGAGGACTACGACCAGCTGGAAAACGGCGTGGGCATGATGAGCCTCTTCCGGGAGGAATTTCTGGCCGAGCTGGAAAAGCCCCACCGCATCTATGGCACCAAAAAGATGGATGTCGTCACCGGCACCATGGCCGCGCCCCTCATCACCGAGATGATGGACGAGCTGCGCCGCCAGTACCCCATGATAGAAGTAAAAGTGCATCCCATCAAAAACAACTTCTTCGGCGGCAACGTCGGCGTGGCGGGCCTCGTCACGGCGACCGACATCATTGCCCAGTGCGAGGGCCGGCTGTCCAGCGGCACCCTGGGCGTGCCTGCCGTGATGCTGCGGGAGGAGAAGGACACCTTCCTCGATGATATGACCATCGAGCAGCTGGGCCAGCGGCTCGGCGTGAAGGTGGAAGTCCTGCCCACCGGCGGCGGCGACGAGGCCAAAGCCCTGCTGCGCAGCGGCCTGCATATCGCCCGCCGGAGAAGACCGTAATTTTACCCCTTTTGTGAAAGGAGGAACCCCCTATGAGCAAACCGATCGTTGCTGTGGTGGGCCGCCCCAACGTGGGCAAGTCCACCCTGTTCAATAAGCTCTGCGGCCAGCGTCTGGCCATCGTGGAGGATACCCCGGGCATCACCCGCGACCGCATCTTCGCCAACTGCGAGTGGAGCGGCCACGAGTTCCTGCTGGTGGATACCGGCGGCATTGAGCCCAAGGCCACCGAGGGCATTCTGGCCCACATGCGCGAGCAGGCCCAGATCGCCATCGACACCGCCGACTGCATCATCATGGTGGCGGACGTGCGCAACGGCCTGACCGCCGCCGACGAGGACGTGGCCCATATGCTGCGCCGCAGCCACAAGCCCATCATCCTCGCCGTCAACAAATGCGACAACGTGGGCGAGACCCCCATGGAGCTCTACGAGTTCTATAACCTCGGCTTCGACGAAGTCATGCCCATCTCGTCCGTCCACGGCCACGGCACCGGCGACCTGCTGGACGCCGTCTGCGCCCACCTCGATTTCAGTGAGACTGTCGTGGAGGAAGACCGCATCCCCGTCGCCATCATCGGCCGCCCCAATGTGGGCAAGTCCAGCCTGACCAACCGCATCCTCGGTGAGAACCGCATGATCGTGGCCAACGAGGCCGGCACCACCCGCGACGCCATCGACACCCCCGTGGACAACGCTTACGGCAAGTTCATCTTCACCGATACCGCCGGTCTGCGCAAGCGCAGCAACATCACCGACGGCCTCGAGCGCTACATGGTCGTCCGCGCACTGGCCGCCGTCGAGCGCAGCCGCGTGGCCCTCATCCTCGTGGACGCCACCGTCGGCTTCACCGAGCAGGACAGCAAGGTGGCCGGCTACGCCCACGACCAGGGCAAGGCCTGCATCATCGTCGTCAACAAGTGGGACGCCGTGGAGGGCAAGGAGACCAACACCATGGAACTGCAGCGCCGGGGCTATGCCGAGTGCTTCAGCTTCATGGGCTATGCTCCCATCATCTTCATCTCGGCCCAGACCGGCTACAACGTCAACAAGCTGATGCAGCTCATCCGCGACGTGGACAGCCAGAACGGTGCCCGCGTGCCCACCGGTGTGCTGAATGAGATGCTGGCCCGCGCCACCGCTCGGATGCAGCCGCCCAGCGACAAGGGCCGCCGCCTGAAGATCTTCTACCTGACTCAGGCTTCCACCCGTCCGCCGACGTTCGTGGCCTTCGTCAACGCAAAGCACCTGTTCCACTTCAGCTATCAGCGGTATATCATCAACCAGATCCGCGAGAACTTTGGTCTGGAGCACACCCCCATCCGCCTTGTCGTGCGTGAGCGCGGCTCCGGCGAGGTGGGCGCGAAGGACGTATAAGGAAGGGAGACTGGTTCTATGACCGCATTTCTCATTGTGCTGGCGGTCGCTGCCGAAGCCTATCTGCTGGGCAGCGTGGACACCGGCATCCTCGTCAGCAAATACCTGTACCATGACGACGTCCGCACCCACGGCTCGGGCGCTGCCGGTATGACCAACATGCTGCGCACCTTCGGCAAGAAGGCCGCTGCCTTCACGGCGGCGGGCGATGTGCTCAAGGGCGTCGCGGCCGTCTGCCTTGGCCGGTGGCTGTTCGGCCATCTGCCCGCCGACGCTGCCGTCTCGCCCTATCTGGGCGTCTACCTCGCCGCCATCCTCGCCGTGGTGGGCCACTCCAAGCCCATCTACTTCGGCTTCAAGGGCGGCAAGGGCGTACTGGTGGCTGCCGGTGCCATTCTGGCAGTCCAGCCGGTGCTGCTGCCGGTGCTGGCGGTCATCTTCCTTGTCTGCCTGGTCCCCACCGGCATGGTGTCGCTGGGCAGCATCACCATGGCCGCGGCCTACCCGGTGCTGACGCTGGTGTACAGCCTCATGCGCGGCCTGCCGACCCGGGACGTGGTGGTCTGCACCGTCGGCGCTGCCATCATGGGCGGCATGGTCATCTGGATGCACCGTTCCAACATCCAGCGCATCCGGGACGGCAAGGAGTACCGTTTCGGCCAGAAGCACAAGAGAAGCTAAGCATAAAAAGATGCCCCGCAGGCAGCTCTCGACGAGCGCCCTGCGGGGCATCTTGCTGTTTGGCAGAGTTATTTCGCGTCGGTCTCCAAGAGGGTATCGGTGTTGTCCTCATACGCGGGGTCTTCGATGGCAATGGTCTCTTCCCGTTCAGCAGACTTACGGCTGAGGTGTTTGCGCAGCCGGGCGGCAAATTCATCTTCCGGGATGCCGCTCTGGGAAGGGGTGAGGTCGGGTGCGGGGTGGCCGTCGGGCAGATGAGCGCCGAAGGCCGGTACGAAGAAGAACTTCCGCACGACGAAGATGAGGGCGATGGCGCTCACGCTCAGCAGGTTCTCCAGGGCGGATTCGTGCCCCACCACCATGTGGCGGGCGATGGCATAGAGCAGCACTTCGAGGCTGGAACCGGGGCTGTGCTTGGCCAGCATCTTGATAAACTCGATGCCGATGACGATGTCCAGCGCCCGCTGCAAGAAGATGCTCACCTCGGCGTCGTTGCCGTCGAACAGCAGGCCGGGCATCCACTGCAGCAGCGGCACCATCGACAGCAGCAGGCCGATGAGGACGAGGCCGGACAACAGGATCTCGAGCAGGGTGGCTGTGCTGATGATCCTGTTGCGCAATTCGGCGCGGCTGTGGCTTTCAACACGGGAATTGGACATGGGCAGGGACCTCTCTTTCAAATTTGACCGGAAAGCTTTTACAACAGTTTGATTCTATTGTAACAAAAGCGAAAAACGAAGTCAATTTCTCCGGCTGGGAAAGTTGGCCGGCATGAAAAACTGGAATCGAAGGCAGACAAAAGGGGCCGTCCGCACCCGGAATGGAGTGCAGACGGCCCCTCTTTGTGCTGAAAAGGCGGCTTAGGCCTCAGCGATGGCTTCGATCTCGCAGAGCACGCCCTTGGGCAGGTCTTTCACGGCCACGCAGCTGCGGGCGGGCTTGGAGGTGAAATACTTGGCGTACACCTCGTTGAAAGCGGCAAAGTCGGCGATGTCGGCCAGGAAGCAGGTGGTCTTGACCACCTTGTCAAAGCCCACGCCGGCAGCTTCGAGGATAGCGCCCACATTGCGGCAGCTCTGGTCAGCCTGTGCGGCGATGCCCTCGGCGACTGCGCCGGTGGCGGGGTCTACCGGGATCTGGCCGGAGGTGAAGACGAGACCGCCCACGGTGTAGCCCTGAGAGTAGGGGCCGATGGCGCCGGGAGCTTTTTCGGTGCTGATGATGTTCATATCGATTACCTCACATATCATAAATAGGGGAGTCTCCCGCCAAAAGGGGAGCCGATGAAAAAAGTCTACCACCAACGGTCCCCGCCGTCAACGGCCAGCAGGAAACGGCCCCGGAATTTCCGGAAAAAAGGGGATGCAAAATTATTTGGAAAAATCTGTGCAAATCATCTTGACAAGAAATAAACTTTTATGATAAAAATAGAGCATGAAAGTAACATTTTTGCAGAAAAACGCAGGCGCAGCGCAGGCAGGAAAGCCAGCTTTGCGCAGGCGCGTTTCTTTTTTGCAGAAAAAGCGAATTTCTGAACCCTCGGAAGGGGCAGAAAGGATAAGATATGTCGATTTTGGTACAGGATTCAAATAAAACAGCCTGCCGTGCGGCGGAGGCTGGACTGCAGCAGAAAAACTGTGCTGCGCTGGTGCGCCCGGCGGGTACGGGCAAGGGCTGCATCGTGTGGGAGCTGCTGGACGCCCACCCCGAGATGCGCGTGCTCTGGGTGGTGTCCTGCGCTGCCCGTCTGGAGCTGCGCCGCGCCCTGGCAAAGCGGCTGGGCCGGACGCTGGGCGGCCGGGTGCGGCTGATGAGCTGCGAGCAGCTGGCCGTGCAGAATGCGCTGGGCTGGGTGGCGCTGGCTGAGTTCCGGCCCGGCCTGCTGGTACTGGACGGCTGGAGGGAGATGAGCGCAAAGGACTGGACCGACTGCGTCCAGCCCCTGCTCCGCCTCTGTCCGGGGGCAAAGCTGCTGGCTCTGGGGGAGCCGGACGCCCCGGGCGACAGCTGCCGCGCCGCCGAGGAGATGCTGGCCGACGCCATCGTGGAGCCGCTGGCGCTGGGCGGGGCGATGGCCGAGGGTCTGCTGCCCATGCCGGCCTCCTATACGGCCCTGCTCTGGCCGCTGGAAGATGCGATGGCCCGTCTCCGTGCTGAGGTGAAGAACCTCCATCTGCCGGGCTGCCCTGACCCCAACGCCGAGAAATATCAGGCTCTGAGCCTCGCCGTAGAAAAGCTTCCGCCGGTGGAACAGCTGCTGGCGCAGTGGCTCCCGGATGCTGCCGGCCGCTGCCTCGTCCTCTGCGAGGATGATGCAGCGGCGGCGCAGACCGCAGAGCAGGCCGAGAAGCTGTTTGGTGCAGGAACGCATATTTATAAGGATGCAGAAGGCTTTGCGGCCGACGAAGCGGCCGCCCTCCGGCTGCTGGTCTGTGCCAACGGCCCGGCGGTGCAGGCTCCTCTGGCCGGGATCTCGGGCGTGGTGCTGGTGCGCCGCAGCGCTGGACCGGCCGCATACCGGCAGATGCTGGCCCGCGCCCTTGCAGCCTGCGGCAGTGTGCCGGTGGCAGAGCTGAGCGCGGCCTTTGAGGCGCTGACCTGTGTGCAGCAGCTGCGGAAGGAGTGCAGCGCGGCGGGGGCAGAAGCCTTCCCGCTGGAAGAGCCCTTTTCTGCCTGCCGCCGGGCTTACCGGCAGCTCCGCCGTGCGCTGGACTCCGACTGGGAGCGCTATTATGCCGCCGCAAAGCAGATGACGGCAGAGGGAAAGACGCTGGACGTGCCTCGCTCCTACCGCTTCGGGGGCGTGGCCGTGGGCCGCTGGCTGGAAAACCAGCGCCTTGTCCGGGCCGGAAAGAAAAAGGGACGCCTCACCGCCGAGCAGGCCGCCCGGCTGGACAAAATCGGCATGAACTGGAAAAAGCGGCTCGAGCTGGCGTGGGAGAACGGCTGTGCTTCGGCCCAGAGGTACCGCGGCAGCCACAGCGACCTGCTGGTGCCGGTCCATTATAAGGATAAGGACGGCTTTGCACTGGGCGAGTGGATCGTCTACAACCGCCAGCGCTATCTGAGCGGGAACCTGCCGTCAGACCGCGTCGAGCGCCTCGAGGCACTGGGCATGGTGTGGGACACCGGCAGCATCCTCTGGGAGAAGAGCTATGCCGCCGCCGTCCAGTATTATCTGGAAAATCACACGCTGGAAATTCCCGTCAAGTATGTCACGCCGGACGGCATGGCGCTGGGCGTCTGGCTGGGCAGTCAGCGTGCCGCTTATAAAGAAGGTGTGCTGACCGACGCCCAGATCGAAAAGCTGGAAGCGCTGGAAGTGGACTGGACGAACCGGAACGACCGCAAGTGGCAGACCGCCTACGAGGCCGCCGTGAAGTACCACGCCGCCCACGGGAACCTCGACGTCCCCACCGAGTACACCGACGAAGACGGCATCCTGCTGGGCAAGTGGGTGTCCCGCCAGCGGTACGCATGGCAGAACCCCGAGCGCAGCAGCGCCCGGGTGACGCCGGAGCGGAAAGCCCTGCTGGACGAGCTGGGCATGAACTGGGAAAAGACCGACTCGTGGCAGCACCGCTACGAGCTGGCCGTGGAATACAAAAAGGAGCACGGCAGTCTGGCCGTTCCGGCCCAGTACCGGACGGAGGACGGCATCTGGCTGGGCAGCTGGCTGTCCCGTCAGAAGCAGATGCTGCGGGAGGGCAAAAAGCTCTCCGCCGAGCGCCGCGCGGCCCTGAAAGAGCTGTTCAAGGGCGAAAAAGGCCGACGCCTCAGCGCCCCGGTGCCGCCCGCGTGCAGCGTGCGGGAGCAGAACTGGCTGGACAACTACCAGAGTGCCAAGCTCTACGCCGAGAAGAAGGGCAGTCTCCTCGTGCCTGCCGGATACGTGGACGAGAACGGCTTCCGTCTGGGCGTCTGGATCTCGAACCTCCGGGCTGCCCGCAAGGCCCGGCCCGGCTCGTTCCAGGTGACGCCGGAGCATATCGCTCTGCTGGATGCCATCGGGATGCAGTGGGACGCCCGGGAGGCCAAGTGGGCCGGGGCGTTCCGCCGTGCCGAAGAGTACTGCGCCGCCCACGGCGATCTGCTGGTGCCGGTGAACTATAAGACCGAAGACGGCTTCTGCCTCGGCGACTGGGTCCGCCGGATGCGCGAAAACTACGCCTGTGCCGAGAAAAAGCTGACGGCGGAGCGCATCGCAAAGCTCGAAGCGCTGGGCATGGTCTGGGTCGTGCCGCAGGAGGGCTGAGATATTGCATTTTAGGGTGGAGTGTGGTATACTTCACCTCGTCTGAATAGAAAACAGCAGGTGCCTGCCGCCGGGGCTTCGTCCCCGGCCGGGAGGGTAAAAGGGAAGCGGGTGCGAGTCCCGCGCGATCTCGTCACTGTGATAAGGGAGTCCGCTGCCTTGGCGCTCAGCGCCGGTCACTGGAGGCTTTGCCTCTGGGAAGGCGGCAGCGGGCGGTGAGCTTTCAGTCAGGAAACCTGCCCGCTGTTGGTACAGGAGCGTCCGGCTCCGGATCACGAGGAATTGGTCGTACCAAAAAGCCCGAATGTTCAAAGGGTCTTTTTGCTGTACCTTCCGCGCGGTGAAAAGGCTCTTTTTTCGTTTGAGCTGGCCCCCGTTTCGTACCCTTTCTATCGGAAACGTACATTCCACACAACAGAAAGGACTCAAACAATGCGTAAGGCAACCAACAAGAACTGGCAGCGCGTCACCGCCGCTGCCGCCGCACTGGCCCTGTGTGCCGGTGTCCTCACCGGCTGCGGTGCATCTTCTTCCACTGCCGCCGGCAGCACCGCCGCAAGCTCTGCCGCCGCCAGCGAAGTGAGCAGCGAGGAGGCTGATGAAATGGCAGCAAAGAACGTGGCAGACCTCATCGACGCCATCTATGTGCAGGAGCGCAACGAGAACACCGACGCGCAGTGTGAGGCTGCAAAGGCAGCATGGGACGCGCTGACCGACGCTCAGAAGGAGATGGTCGAGGGCGAAGAGGCAAGCCCCGAGTACTTTGGCCGCGACACCGGCGACGCCTCTAAGGACGACGCCCGCAACCAGGACAACATCGGCGACAAGGAGATCCTGGTCGTCAGCTTCGGCACCTCGTTCAACGACAGCCGCGCAGCGGACATCAAGGGCATCGAGGACGCCATCCAGGCCGCATATCCCGACTGGTCTGTCCGCCGTGCCTTCACCGCACAGATCATCATCAACCATATTCAGGCCCGTGACGGCGAGAAGATCGACAACATGGAGCAGGCTCTGGAGCGCGCTGTTGCCAACGGCGTGAAGGATCTGGTCGTCCAGCCCACTCACCTGATGCACGGCGCGGAGTACGATGAGATGATGGAGATGGTGGACAGCTACCGCGATAAGTTCGAGTCCGTCGCCATCGCCGAGCCTCTGCTGGGCGAGGTGGGCAGCGATGCCACCGTCATCAACGCCGACAAGGAGGCTGTCGCCAAGGCCATCACCGCCGAGGCCGTCAAGACCGCCGGTTTCGACAGTCTGGACGCCGCTGCTAAGGACGGCACCGCCTTCGTCTTCATGGGCCACGGCACCTCTCACACCGCAAAGGTGAGCTACAGCCAGATGCAGTCTCAGATGAACGCTCTGGGCTACAAGAACGTCTTTATCGGCACCGTCGAGGGTGAGCCGGAGGAGACTGCCTGCGAGAACGTCATCGAGGCTGTCAAGGCCGCCGGTTATACCAAGGTCGTCCTGCGTCCCCTGATGGTCGTTGCAGGCGACCACGCCAACAACGATATGGCGGGCGACGACGAGGATTCCTGGAAGAGCCAGTTCGAAGCCTCCGGCGAATTCGACTCTGTCGATTGCCAGATCGCAGGTCTGGGCGAGGTCGCTGACATCCAGCAGCTCTACGTCGCACACACCAAGGCCGCTGTCGATTCCCTGAACGGCTGAGCATAAGTTTATGATTGCCCGGAAAGGAGTGCCTTTTCGGGCAATTTCTTTTTCGGCCTGCTTTGAATTCGGGCCATTGCGTGTTATAATCTTTTCTGTAAAATAGATACTTCGAGGTATATCATCATGAAACTGAACCATAAATTCGCTCTTCTGCTGGCCGGCGCTGTGCTGGCTGGTTCTCTCACCGGCTGCGGCGCATCCGGCGCCCCGGCCGGCTCTGCCGCTTCCTCCGAGGCTGCGGCCTCCTCCGCCGTGAGCGAGGCGGCTTCCGAACCGGCGGCAGAGGCTGCTCTGCCCGACGGCGTCTACACCGCCGACTTTGACACCGACAGCTCCATGTTCCATGCCAACGAGGCCAACGACGGCAAGGGGACCCTGACCGTGAAGGACGGTCAGATGACCTTCCACGTCAGTCTCGTCTCCAAGAAGATCGTCAACCTCTACGTCGGCACGGCCGCTGACGCCGAGGCCCACGAGGGCGACTGGCTCCAGCCCACCACCGACACCGTCACCTACTCCGACGGCCTGTCCGATGAGGTGTATGGCTTCGACATCCCGGTGAAGGCTCTGGACGAGGACTTCCAGCTGGCCATCCTCGGCTCCAAGGGCAAGTGGTACGACCATACCGTCCGTGTCGCCAACGCCCAGCCTGCTGCGGCGGAAGCGCCTGCCGACGGAACCTACACCTGTGACGTGACCCTCGAGGGCGGCTCCGGCCGCGCCACCGTGGAAAGCCCCGCGGCCCTGACCGTGGCCGACGGCAGGATGACCGCCACCATCGTCTGGTCCAGCCCCAACTACGACTATATGCTGGTGGACGGCGAAAAGTATCTGCCCACCAACACCGAGGGCAACTCTACCTTCGAGATCCCCGTCGCGGCTCTCGACACCCCGCTGGATGTGGTGGGCGATACCGTCGCCATGAGCACTCCGCATGAGATCGAGTATACGCTGACCTTCGCCTCTGCATCCCTGATCGAGGAAAAGTAACGATGAAACGCCGCAATTTCCTGAAAGTCCTGCCTGCCGCCGCCCTCACCCTTGCGGGCTGCAGGCAGCACAAGACCGCCCCGGCCAATACAGCATCCCTCGTGTTTGACCACAGCTATCCGCTGGACTATGCCACCCAGTTTTCCGCCGACTGCTATGAGGGCGGCTATGTGATGATCGACATCCCGGACGCCGGGCGGTTCCTCGTCGTCCCCGAAGGGGCCGCCGAGGTGGACGACCTGCCCGAAGATGTCGTTCTGCTGCGCCAGCCGCTGGATCATATTTATCTCGTCTCCACCTCGGTGATGGACCTCTTCGTCCATCTGGACGCGCTGGACAGCATCGCCCTCTCCGGCACGAAGGCCGAGGGCTGGTATGTGGAAGAGGCCAGACAGGCCATGCAGGAGGGCCGCATCGCCTACGCGGGCAAGTACAGCGCCCCGGACTATGAGCGCATCCTTGCCGCCGGCTGTACCCTCGCCATCGAGAATACCATGGTGCTCCACGACCCCGAGGTCAAGGAGCAGCTGGAAAAGTTCGGCGTGCCGGTCCTCGTGGAGCGCTCGAGCTACGAGAGCGGCCCGCTGGCCCGGATGGAGTGGCTCAAGCTCTACGGCATCCTGCTGAATAAGACTGAGATGGCGGAAGAGGTCTTCCGCCAGAAGGTGGAGCAGGTGGCCCCCATCCTCGAGCAGGAGAACACGGGCAAGACCGTGGCCTTCTTCTCCATCACCACCAACAACCTCATCACCGTCCGCCGCACCAGCGACTATGTGGCCCAGATGGTGGGGATGGCCGGCGGCGTCTACATCTTCGATGACCTCGAGGGGGAGACGTCGGCCCAGTCCACCATCAAACTGCCGCTGGAGACCTTCTACGCCCGGGCCAGGGACGCCGACGTCCTCATCTACAACAGCACCATCGAGGGCGTCGTGGAGACCCGTGACCAGCTCATCGAAAAATGTCCGATGCTGGCGGATTTCAAGGCAGTCCAGTCCGGCGACTGCTGGTGTACGGCCCAGAGCCTCTTCCAGCAGAGCATGGAGCTGGCCGATCTCATCTCGGATATGAACCTCGTCTTCACCGAGGGCTCGCCCGACCCGGCGTCCCTCTGTTTCTTACAGCGCATCGTATAAAAGGAGCTTTGTCATGACCACAACCCGCCGCCTCAGCCTCGCGTACCTCGCCCTCGCGGCGTGGGTCGCGGTGCTGTTTGCACTCAATTTGTTCTGGGGCAGTGTGTCCCTGACGCCCGGCGCGGTGGCGGCGGCTCTGCTGGGCCGGGGCGAAGATGCGCTGGCCGTGGGCATCGTGCTCCAGCTCCGTCTGCCCCGGGCGGTCATGGTCGTGCTGCTGGGCGCGGCCCTCTCGGCAGCGGGCTACCTCCTGCAGACCTTCTTCGCCAACCCCATCGCCGGCCCCTTCGTCATGGGTGTGTCCAGCGGTGCAAAGCTGGCAGTGGCCCTGACGATGGTGGTGTTTTTACAGCAGGGGCTGCTCACTGGCTCGGCCACCCTCATCATCGCCGCCTTTGCAGGCTCGATGGCGGCGATGGCCTTTGTGCTGGTGGTGGCCCGGCGGGTGCCGCGGATGAGCATCCTCGTCATCTGCGGCATCATGATCGGTTATATCTGCTCGGCTGTCACCGACATCGTGGTGACTTTCGCTCAGGACTCCAACATCGTCAATCTCCACAACTGGTCGATGGGCAGCTTTTCCGGCATGACCTGGGCCAACGTGGGTGCAGCGGCCTGCGTGGTGCTGCCCGCGCTGGCGGCGGCGTTCCTGCTCTCGAAGCCCATGGCGGCCTACCAGATGGGCGAGAGCTACGCCAGGAGCGTCGGCGTGCCGGTGCGGGCTTTCTCGACGGCCCTCGTGCTGCTTTCCAGCCTGCTTTCCGCCTGCGTGACGGCCTTTGCAGGCCCCATCTCCTTTGTGGGCATCGCGGTGCCGCATCTGGTCAAGAACCTGCTGGGCAGTGCAAAGCCCCTTTATGTCCTGCCGGGCTGCTGTCTGGGCGGGGCAGCGTTCTGTCTGCTCTGCGACCTCATCGCCCGCAGCCTGTTCGCGCCCACTGAGCTGTCCATCAGCTCGGTGACGGCGGTTTTCGGTGCGCCGGTGGTCATCTGGCTGCTGGTGCGCCGCCAGACACAGGAGGGCCGGGAATGAGCGATCCGAAATTCTACTGCCGCGCCGAGGACCTTGCCATCGGCTACGGCAAAACGCCCCTGATGGAGCACATCGGCCTCGGCGTCGGGAAGGGGACCATCCTCACCCTCATCGGCCCCAACGGCGCGGGAAAATCCACCCTGCTCAAGACGCTGGCAGCGCAGCTGGCCCCCCAGGGGGGCGCTGTGCTGCTGGATGGCAAAAATCTCGCGGACTGCTCCGGTCCGGAGCGCGCCCGCAAAATGGCTCTGATGGTGCCTCACACCCGCCGCACCGAGCTGACCACCTGCTTCGAGATGGCGTCCGCCGGGCGCTACCCCTACACGGGGCGGCTGGGCGTCCTCTCGGCGGAAGATAAGCGCCATGTCCATGCCGCGCTGGCCCTCGTGGGGGCCGAGGCGCTGGCGGGCCGGGACTTCAACCGCATCAGCGACGGCCAGCGCCAGCGCGTCCTGCTGGCCCGGGCCATCTGCCAGCAGCCGGAGCTGATATTATTGGACGAGCCTACGTCTTTCCTCGACATCAAGGGCAAGGCCGAATTGCTGGCCATCCTGAAAAGCCTTGCCCGGGACAAGAAGATGGCCGTCATCCTGAGCCTCCACGAGCTGGAGCTGGCGCAGAAAGTTTCCGACAAGGTCGTCTGCGTCTCGGCGGCGGGCGTCTCGGACGTTATGACGCCGGAAAAGGCCTTTGCCCGGGAAAACATCTGCAAAATTTATGCTCTGACCGATGAGCAGTACGCATTCCTCTACGGCGAAGAAAAAGCGCCGGAGGAAAAGCGCCCGCTCTTTGAGCACTACGTCCGCAGCGGCCAGAAGCTCCTGCGCTGCGGCTACACCACCGGAACCTGTGCGGCGCTGGGCGCGGCGGGCGCGGCACGGCTGCTGCTCACCGGCCGCACCCCCGAGACGGTGGCCCTCCGCACCCCGAAGGACATCGTGGTGGAGGTAGAGCCTATCTTCTGCCGCCTGTCCGGCGAGGGGGCCGAGTGCGCCATCCGGAAGGACGGCGGCGACGATGTGGACGTGACCACCGGTCTGCCGGTCATCGCCGGTGTCGCCCTCCGGCCCGAGCTGTCCGGCGAGGTGCGCATCCACGGCGGTGAGGGCGTGGGCCGGGTGACAAAGCCCGGTCTCGACCAGCCCGTGGGCGAAGCTGCCATCAACCACGTCCCCCGGGCCATGATAAAGGAAGCGCTGGAAAAGGAGGCCGAATCTGCCGGGTACGCGGGCGGCTTTGACGTCACCATCTCCATCGAGGGAGGGGCTGAGACGGCGAAGCGCACCTTCAACCCCCACATGGGCGTGGAAGGGGGCCTCAGCGTCCTCGGCACCAGCGGCATCGTCGAGCCCATGAGCCAGCAGGCCATCCTCGACACCATCCAGCTGGAAATGGGGCAGGCGGCGCTCCGGGCCGGAAGCCCCCGGCGGCTCATCCTTGCCCCGGGCAACTACGGCCTCGACTATCTCCACGAGAAGATGCCCGCCCTAAAGAATATCCCGGTGGTCAAGACCTCGAACTTCATCGGGGATACGATGGATATGGCGGCGGCATCAAAATTCGAGCAGGTGGTGCTGGTGGGCCACATCGGCAAGCTGGTCAAGCTGGCGGGCGGCGTCATGAACACCCACTCCCGCACAGCCGACTGCCGCACCGAGCTGCTCTGCGCCCACGCCGCCCTCTGCGGCGCGTCCCGGGACGTCTGCGCGGCCCTGATGAACGCGGCCACCACCGACGCCTGCATGGAGATCTTAGACAAAGCAGAGATGAGAGAGCCGGTGCTGTCCAGCCTGCTGGACACCATCCAGCTCCACCTCGACCGCCGCGCCGCCGGAGCGTTCCGGGTGGGCGCGGTGCTCTTCTCGAACCAATACGGCCCGCTGGGCCAGACCAGAACTGCAAAGGAGCTGCTAGACGAATGGAAAAAAGGATAGGCACTTTTTACGGCGTCAGCGTCGGCCCGGGCGACCCGGAGCTCATGACCCTGCAGGCTGTCCGCCGCCTCGAAAACTGCCCGGTCATCGCCGCGCCCCAGACCCCGAAGGGCGGGATGCTGGCGCTGGACATCGCAAAAGGTGCGGTGGAGCTGAGCGGCAAGACCATCCTGCCGCTGCGCTTCGCCATGAGCCTTGACCCGGCGGTGCAGAAAGCCGCCCACATCGAGGCGGCCCGGGCGGTGAAAGAATATCTCGACGCCGGACAGGATGTCGCCATGCTCAACCTCGGCGACCTGTCCGTCTACGCCACCTTCGGTTATTTACAGGAGATCCTGGAGGCCGAGGGCTGCAAGACCGTGATGCTCCCCGGCGTGACGAGCTTCTGCGCCGCTGCGGCCCGGCTGGGCCAGTCCCTGACGGGCGGCATGGAGCAGCCGCTGACCATCGCCCCGGGGCGCTGCGCCGCTGAGGTGCTGGCCGCACCGGGCGCGAAAGTGCTGATGAAATCGGGCCGTCAGCTGCCCGAGACGCTGGCCGCGCTGGCCGACGCCGGGCTTCTGAGCCGGAGCGCGATGGTCTGTAACTGCGGCCTGCCGAACGAGGAGGTCTGGCCCGACCTGACCGATTACGACCCGGCCCGGTCGGCGGGCTATTTCGCAACGATTTTGGTGAAGGAGGGGTAAGATATGGTCCATTTTGTAGGAGCCGGGCCGGGTGCGCCCGACCTCATCACCCGGCGGGGTGCGGCCCTGCTGGCCGATGCCGACTGCATCATCTACGCGGGCAGTCTCGTCAACCCGGCCCTGCTGGGGCTGGCGAAGCCCGGCTGTGCCATCTATAACAGCGCCGAGATGACGCTGGAACAGGTGCTGGACACCATCCGCGCCGCCGAAAAGGCCGGAGGCACCACGGTCCGCCTCCACACCGGCGACCCCTGCCTCTACGGGGCCATCCGGGAGCAGATGGACGCGCTGGACGCCGACGGCATCCCTTATGACGACACCCCGGGAGTGTCCAGCTTCTGCGGCGCGGCGGCGGCGCTCTGTGCCGAGTACACCCTGCCCAACGTGAGCCAGACCGTCATCATCACCCGGATGGAGGGCCGCACTCCTGTCCCTGAGGCCGAACAGCTGGCAAAGCTGGCCGCTCACGGGGCCACCATGGTCATCTTCCTCTCCATCGGGCTGGTGGACAAAGTCCGGCAGGCCCTTCTCGAGAGCGGCGGCTACCGCCCCGATACCCCTGCCGCGGTGGTCTATAAGGCCACCTGGCCCGAGCAGAAGGTGGTGCGCTGCACCGTCTCCACACTGGCTGAGGAGACCCGCAAAAACGGCATCACCAAGACCGCCCTCATCGTCGTAGGCGACTTTCTGGGCGAAAACTACGAGCGCAGCAAGCTCTATGACCCCGCCTTCACCACCGAGTTCCGGCAGGGGACGGAGGCCGGGCAGTGAGCCGGGCATATCTGGCCTTCACCGCAAGGGGCGAGGCGCTGGCCCGTCGGCTGGCGGAAGCTCTGCCCGGCAGCGTGAGCCGCTGCGGCGGAGACGTGACCCTGAAAGGCTGGACGGCGGAGCATTTTGCACAGGATGAGGCCCTGATTTTTGTGGGAGCTGTGGGCATCGCGGTGCGGGCCATCGCGCCCCACTGCAGGAGCAAGGCCGCCGACCCGGCGGTGGTGGTGGTGGACGAGGGCGGGAACTTCGCCGTGCCGCTCCTGTCGGGCCATCTGGGCGGTGCCAACGCGCTGGCCCGGGCGCTGGCAAAAGCGTGCGGCGCGGTGCCGGTCATCACGACGGCCACCGACGTCAACGGCCTCTTCGCCGTGGACCTCTGGGCCAAGGCCCAGAACTGCGTTGTCCTTGAGCCGGAGCGCATCAAGCACGTCAGCGGCGCCCTGCTGGCCGGGCAGACGGTCCGGTACTGGTCGCCGTGGCCGGTGGCGGGGGAGACCCCCGCCGGCGTGGAAAAAACTGACGTACCTGAAGCCGCCGACTTCGCCCTGACCCTCACGCCGCAGGGCGGGGCGCTCCACCTCGTCCCCCGCATCGGGGTGCTGGGGGTGGGGTGCCGCCGCGGAACGACGGCCCAGCAGTTGGAAGAAGCCTTCGCGGCGTTCTGTGCCGCGTCCGGCCTCAGCCCGGCGGCGGTCTGCGCCGCCGCCAGCATCGACCTGAAAAAAGATGAGCCGGGGCTTGCAGCGTTCTGCAAAGCCCACGGCTGGGCCATCACGTTCTATCCGGCCGACGAACTGCGGGCCGTGCCGGGACAGTTCACCCCGTCGGCCTTTGTGGCAAGTGTCACCGGCGTGGACAACGTCTGTGAGCGCTCGGCGGTAAAAGCCTCGGGCGGGACGCTCCTTCTGCCCAAAACGGCAGGCGGCGGCGTGACGCTGGCGCTGGCCGTCCGCCCCTTTGCACCCGATTGGAGGACAGAGCAATGAGTGAGAGTAAAAAGACCGTGTTCGTCGTGGGGCTTGGCCCCGGCGGCGGACAGTTTCTGACCGTGCAGGCGCAGAGCGCCTTGCAGCAGGCCGAGGTGTTGTGCGGCTATACGGTCTACATCGACCTTGTGCGCCCCCTCTACCCGGAAAAAGAGTGCTACACTACCGGCATGACCCGGGAGATCGACCGCTGCCGCTGGGCGCTGGACACCGCCCGGGCGGGCCGGGACGTGGCGCTGGTCTGCTCCGGCGACGCCGGGGTCTACGGCATGGCCAGCCCGCTGCTGGAGCTGGCCGAAGAGTACCCGGACGTCAACGTGGAGGTCGTCCCCGGCCTGACCGCCGCCCTCAGCGGCGGGGCGGTGCTGGGAGCCCCGCTGGCCCACGATTTCTGCGTCATCTCGCTGTCGGACCGCCTCACGCCGTGGGAGGTCATTGAAAAGCGGCTGGCCTGCGCCGCTCAGGGCGATTTCGCGCTGGCGCTGTACAATCCCTCCTCCAAGGGCCGCCCGGACTATCTGCGCCGGGCCGTGGACATCCTGCTGGCAAACGGCAAAGCCCCGGACACCCTCTGCGGCTCTGTGCGGAACATCGGCCGAGAAGGGCAGGAAAAGCACATCCTGCCCCTCAGCCAGCTCCGGGACACCGAGGTGGATATGTTCACCACCGTCTTTGTGGGCAACGCCGCCACCCGCGCGCTGAGCGGGCGGATGGTCACGCCGCGGGGGTACCGCCGATGAACGTCGTCGTTTTCAGCGGCACCACCGAGGGGCGGGAGCTTTCCCGCCAGCTGGCGGCGCTGGGCATCGAAGTCACCGTCAGCGTGGCCACCCCGCTGGGGCAGGAAGAGCAGGGAAGCACCCCCGGCGTCACCGTCCGGTGCGGGCGGCTCCTGCCCGATGAGATGGCCGCGCTCTTGGGGGATGCCGCCCTCTGCATCGACGCCACCCACCCCTACGCGGTGGAGGCGACCAAAAACATCAAAGCAGCGGCAGAGAAGGCCGGGGTGGAATATCTCCGCCTGCTGCGCCCGGCCAGTCCGCTGCCGGAAAACTGTCTCGTCTTTGAGAGCGCAAAGCAGGCAGCCGAGGCGCTGGCTGCAAAAGAGGGGAATCTTCTGCTGGCCACCGGGGCCAAGGAGCTGGCGCAGTTCGCGGCCATCCCGCCCGAGCGGCTCTACCCCCGCGTCCTGCCCACGCTAGAGAGCATCGCGGCCTGCGAGGCGGCGAACATCCCCCACCGCAACATCATCGCCATGCAGGGACCCTTCAGCTTTGCCCTCAATCAGGCCATGATGGAGCAGTTCCATATCCGCTGGCTCGTCACAAAGGACGGCGGCGCAGCCGGAGGCTTCGACGAAAAAGCCGCCGCCGCCTCTGCTGCCGGGGCGCAGCTGGTGGTCATCCGCCGCCCGCCCGAGCGGGGCGAGACGGCTTCCGAGGTGCTGAAACGCTGCAAGGAGATGATAAGATGAACGTGACACTCATCGGCATGGGCTCCGGCCAGCCGGAGAACCTGACCCTTCAGGGCCTGGCCGCACTGCGGCAGGCCGACCTCATCCTGGGCGCCCGGCGTCTGCTGGCAGTTCTGCCTGCCGGCTGCACCGAGAACCGCGCCGCCGCCTACCGCCCCGACGAGGTGGCAGAGCTGCTGCAGACCTCCGGCGCGGAGAACGCCGTGCTGGTCTACAGCGGCGACACCGGCTTTTACTCCGGCGCGTCCTCCATGATGGAAAAGCTGGAGGCCCTCGGCGTCCGCGCCCGGGTGCTGCCCGGCCTTTCCAGTATCCAGCTGCTGGCGGCGGCGCTGGGCCGTCCGTGGCAGGGGTGGAACCTTGTTTCGGCCCATGGCCGCACCTGTGACCCGGTGGCCGAGTGTATGCAGGGCAGACCCACCTTCTTCCTCACCGGCGGCAGCGAAGACCCCGCCACCCTCTGCGCCCAGCTGGCGGCAGAGGGCTTCGGGGACGTGCAGGGCGTCGTGGGCCAGTGCCTCGGTACGCCGGAAGAGAAGCTCTTCCGCGGCAGCGTCAAGGAGCTGGCCGCAGGCCGCTTCAACAGCCTGAGCGTCCTTCTCGTGGAGGCGGCGGAGGTGCTGCCCCGCCGCGCCCCGGGCCTGCCCGACGAAGCCTTCGAGCGGGGCGACGTCCCCATGACCAAGCAGGAAGTCCGGGCCGCTGTGCTGGCGAAGCTGGCCGTCCGCCCGGAAGACATCCTGTGGGACGTGGGGGCCGGGACGGGCAGCGTCAGCGTGGAGCTGGCATTGGCCGCGCCCCGGGGCCGGGTGTACGCGGTGGAGTGCAGGCCGGAGGGCTGTGCGCTCATCAAAGCCAACCGCGAAAAATTCAGGACCCGGAATCTCGTCCTCGTGGAGGGGCTTGCCCCCGCCGCCCTTTCGGACCTGCCCGCGCCGGACGCTGTCTTTATCGGCGGCAGCAAGGGCAGCCTTGCCGCCATCGTGGACGCCGCGCTGGATAAGAACCCCGACGCCCGCATCTGCGTGTCGGCCATCGCCCTTGAGAGCCTTTCGGCGGCGGTGGCCGCGCTGACGGCCAAAGGCCGGACCGTGCAGGTGAGCCAGATCGCCGTCAGCCGGGCCAAGGCCGTGGGCGGGCTGCACCTTATGATGGCCCAGAACCCCATCTACCTCATCACAGGAGAATGACATGATACAGTTTCTGCTGGCGGCGCCCCGCTCGGGCAGCGGCAAGACCACCATGACCTGCGCCCTGCTCATGGCGCTGAAGCGGCGGGGCTGTGCGCCCTGCGCCTTCAAAAGCGGGCCGGACTACATCGACCCCATGTTCCACCGGGCCGTGCTGGGGGTGGAGAGCCGCAGCCTCGACCTCTTTTTCTCTGCGCCCGAAACGGTGCGCGCCCTCTACGCGAGGGGTGCCGCCGGACACGGTGCGGCGGTGTGCGAGGGGGCCATGGGCTTTTATGACGGCCTCGGGGGCGTCAGCGACAGGGCCAGCGCGTGGCATCTGGCCGACACACTGGGCCTGCCGGTGCTGCTGGTGGCAGAGCCGAAGGGCCAGAGCCTGACGCTGGCCGCAGAGCTGAACGGGCTGAAAAACTTCCGCACCCCCAGCCATATCGCAGGCATCCTGCTGAACAACTGCACGGCACGGATGCACGCTCTGCTGGCCCCGATGCTGGAAAAAGAGACGGGTCTGCCGGTGCTGGGCTTTCTGCCGAAACTCCCGGAGGCCGTCATCGGTTCCCGCCATCTGGGCCTCTACACGGCGGCGGAAGTGGAAAATTTACAGCAGAAGCTGGCCCTTCTGGCCGACGCGGCAGAGGAGCACATCGACTGGCCCCGCCTGCTGGCCCTCTGCGAAAAGGAGCCGCCCGCCCTGCCTGCGCGGGCGGAGACGCCTCCGGCCCGCGTCCGCATCGCCGTGGCGCAGGACGAGGCGTTCTGCTTTATCTACGCCGAGACGCTGGAGGCCTTCCGGGACGCCGGGGCAGAGGTGGTCTTTTTCAGCCCCCTCCGCGACACGGCTCTGCCGGAAAACATCGGCGGGCTGTATCTGCCCGGCGGCTACCCGGAACTTCACGCAAGAGAATTGAGTGAAAATACCTCGATTCTGCGCGAGATAAAGCGAAAAATCGAGTCCGGTCTGCCCACGGCGGCAGAGTGCGGGGGCTTCCTCTATCTGGGGCAGAGCCTCACGGACGCCGAGGGGCAGAGCTGGCCGATGGCGGGCGTTCTGCCGGGCGAAGCAAAAGATGCCGGACGTCTCGTCCGCTTCGGCTACGCCGCGCTGAGCGCAGACTCGGACAGTATGCTCTTCCGGGCCGGGGAGAGCTTTCCCATCCACGAATTCCACCACTGGGATTCCACCGCCAACGGCACGGCCCTCGCGGCAAAAAAGCCGGTGGGCGGCGCAGAGTGGCGGTGCGGATTTATAGACGAGCATTTCTATGCGGGCTTCCCGCATTTGTATTGGGCGGGTACGCCCCTGCCGCAGCGCTTTGCCGCCGCGGCTGAAAATTACAGGAGAGACCATGACTGAGACAGAACTCGCCGCCCTCTGTGCGGCCATCACGCCGCCGGACGAAGCCGCCCGGGCGGCGGCGCACGCCCACTGGGCCAGCCTTGCAAAGCCGCTGGGCGGGCTGGGCGGATTGGAAACGACCATCGAGGACGCCGCCGCCCTCACCGGCAGCGCAAAGCTGGATATTTCCCGCCGGGCGGTGCTGGTGCTCTGCGCCGATAACGGTGTGGTGGCCCAGGGCGTCAGCCAGACCGACAGCAGCGTGACCCGCGCCGTGGCCGAGAATCTCGCCGCCCGCCGCACCAGCGTCTGCCGGATGGCACAGACCGCCCGGTGCGAGGTGGTGCCGGTGGATATGGGCATCGCGGGCGAACCGGTCCCGGGCGTCCTCGACTGCCGCATCGCCCCCGGCACAGCAGACTTCACCCTCGGCCCGGCTATGAGCAGGGCTGAGGCTGTGGAGGCCATCGGCAGGGGCATCCGGCTGGTGCAGGAGCAGAAGAAAGCGGGCGTCGGCCTGCTGGCTACCGGTGAGATGGGCATCGGCAACACCACGACGTCCAGCGCCGTGGCCGCTGTGCTGCTGGGCCAGCCCGTCGAAGGGATGACGGGCCGGGGCGCGGGCCTTTCGGACGAGGGTCTTGCCCGGAAGATCGACGCCATCCATCGCGGCATCGCAAAAAATCAGCCCGACTCTGCCGATGCGCTGGACGTGCTGGCGAAGCTGGGCGGTTTCGATATTGCCGGGCTCTGCGGCGTCTTCCTCGGCGGGGCGCTGGAAGGTGTGCCGGCGCTGGCCGACGGCTTTATCAGCTGTGTGGCGGCGCTCTGCGCTGTCCGGCTCTGCCCGGCGGCGGCCAAGGCTGTTTTTGCAAGCCACTGCTCCACCGAACCGGCCGCAAAGCTGGTGCTGGACGCTCTGAACAAAAAAGCCCTCATCACGGCGGGCCTGCATCTGGGCGAAGGCACCGGCGCGGTAGCCGCCATCCCGCTGTGGGACATGGCGCTGGCCGTCTACGATGGCTGTTATTCCTTTGAAGAGGGCGGCATCGAAGCCTACACGCCGCAGGGGGGCGAAGGATGCTGACGCTGGTGCTCGGCGGCGCGGCCAGCGGCAAAAGCGCCTGCGCCGAGAGCCTTGTGCTCAAGACCGGCCTGCCCCGCTATTACCTCGCTACCATGCAGGTCTGGGATGCCGAGTGCGCCGCCCGGGTGGAAAAGCACCGGAAAATGCGGGCGCAAAAGCAGTTCGAAACGCTGGAATGCCCGCTCCACCTCGACCGTCTGGCTCTGCCCGGCCGGGGGACCGTCCTGCTGGAAGACCTCGGCAATCTTGTCGCCAACGAGCTTTACAGCCCCGGCGGGGCAGGAAAGCACACCGCCGAGGCCGTTTTGGCCGGGCTGGAACGCCTCGCCGCCGGGTGTGATGACCTCATCGTCGTATCGAACGAGGTGTTCAGCGGCGGTGCCGACTACGCAGGCGACACCGACCAGTATCTGCTGGCGCTGGCGCAGGTGAACAACGCCTTCGCCGCCCGGGCGGACAACGTCTGCCGGGTGGTCTGCGGCCTGCCGGTGTACTACAAAGGGGGAGAAAAGCTGTGACTGTTTTGCAGACCATCGCGGTGGCCTTTGCGATGTTTTCGGCCCTGCCGGTGCCGCAGTTCGAGTGGAACGAAAAAAATATGCGGTACGCCATGTGCGCCTTCCCCCTCATCGGGCTGGTGTGCGGCGGGCTGTGGTGTCTCTGCGGCGTCCTGCCCCTGCCGGAGCTGGCCCGGGCGGCGGCGTTCTGCCTCGTGCCGGTGGCCGTCACCGGCGGCATCCATCTCGACGGCTACGCCGACACCTCGGACGCCCTCTCGAGCTACGGCGACCGGGAAAAAAAGCTTGAGATCCTGAAAGACTCCCACTGTGGGGCCTTCGCTGTCATCCGGCTGTGCTGCTACTTTGCGGCCTACTTCGGCCTCTGCGGCAGTGTGCGGTTCACGCCCCGGGTGGGCCTGTGCTGGACGCTGGCGCTGGTGCTGGAACGGGCGCTGTCGGGCTTTGCCGTGGCGGCGTTCCCGCTGGCGAAGGACACCGGCCTCGCCCATACTTTTGCCACAGCGGCCGACAAACAGACCGTCCGCCGCTTCCTCTGCGGCCTGTCGGCTCTGCTTGTCCTGGCGCTGACGGCGCTGGGCGGCGGCGGGCTGGCGGCGGCGGCGCTTCTGGCGCTGTGGCGCTATGATTCCGTGGCAAAAAAGCAGTTTGGCGGCATCACCGGCGACCTGGCCGGGTGGTTTTTGCAGCGGGCCGAGCTGTGGATGCTGGCGGCGCTGGCCGTCAGCCAGTGGGGAGGAGTGCTGTAAATGATGTTCATCACAGGGCCGCTCTACAGCGGCAAGCGCACCTTTGCGCGGAACTTCCGGGGCAGCGTCATCGCCGATGTGCAGGACGCCGCCGCCGGGACTCAGACCCCGGAGCAGCTCGAAACGCTGGCCCGGGAGCTGGCGGAATATGATATTGTCATCGCCACCGAGGTCGGCGGCGGTGTTGTCCCGATGGATGCGGAGGAACGCGCCGGGCGGGAGGCCGCCGGACGGCTGGCCTGCCTGCTGGCAGAGCGCGCCGACTGCGTGGTGCAGATGTTCTGCGGCATCCCGACGGTATTGAAAGGAGAATTACCCCAATGTTGATCTATCTGCTGCGTCACGGCCTGACCGAATACAACGCCCAGAAGCGCTATCAGGGCCAGCGCGACATCCCGCTCTCGGCGGAGGGCCTGAGCCAGCTGCGCCGGGCCGACATCGACCCGAAGGTGGTCTATATCACCCCGCTGCAGCGGACGGCCCAGACGGCCCGGGTGCTCTTCCCGGAGGCAGAGCTCGTGGTCGTGAAGGACCTGCAGGAGATGTGCTTCGGCAGCTTCGAGGGCAAAAACTACGTCGAGATGGAGCACGACGCCGATTATCAGGCGTGGGTGCAGGCCAACTGCGAGAGCAAATGCCCCGACGGTGAGCGGAAGGACGACTTCTCGAACCGTATCTGCAATGCCTTCTCTGCTCTGGTGGACAAGGCGCTGGCCGACGGCGAAGAGCTGCTGGTCATCCTGGCTCACGGCGGCACCCAGATGGCGGCGATGGAGCGGTACGCCCTGCCCAGGCGCGATTATTATGCGTGGTGCGGCCCCAACGCGGGCGGCTATGTGCTGGACGCCGCCGACTGGGCCGAGAAGCGCCAGCTCCGCCTCGTGAAGACCGTGCAGTACACGAAAGACGCGGAGGCCGGCGTATGATGACCACCTGGGCTGTGCTGGGAGGCTTCGTGCTGGATGCCATTTTCGGCGACCCGGCGTGGCTGCCCCACCCGGTGGTGTACATGGGAAAAGCCATCTCCCGGCTGGAAAAATTTCTCCGCGCCCGCCTGCCCAAAACGCCTCAGGGCGAGCTGCTGGGCGGCGCGGTGCTGGCGTTCTGCCTGCCGGTGGGGACGCTGCTGTTCACGGGCCTTGTCTGCTGGGGCGCGGCGATGCTTCACCCGCTGCTGGGGCTGGCCGTCCAGATGTTCTGGTGCGGACAGGCGCTGGCCGCAAAGGGGCTGGCGCAGGAGAGCACGAATGTCTACCGGGAACTGGTAAAAGACGACCTGCCCGCCGCCCGGAAGGCTGTGAGCCGCATCGTGGGCCGCGATACGGAAGCCTTGACCGCCGAGGGCGTGACCAAAGCGGCGGTGGAGACGGTGGCCGAGAACGCCAGCGACGGCGTCATTGCGCCGCTGCTTTATATGCTGCTGGGCGGTGCGCCGCTGGCCCTGACCTACAAGGCCATCAACACCATGGACAGCATGCTGGGCTACAAAAACGAAAAATATCTCTACTTTGGCCGTGCCGCCGCAAAGCTGGACGATGTGGCAAACTATATCCCGAGCCGTCTGGCCGGGCTGTTATGGGTGGCGGCTGCGGCTCTGACCGGGAACAGCGCCTCGGGCGCGTGGCGTATCTGGCGGCGGGACCGCCGCAATCACGCCAGCCCCAACAGCGCCCAGACTGAGAGCGCCTGCGCGGGCGCGCTGGGCGTCCAGCTGGCCGGGCCGGCCTACTATTTCGGGGAGTATTACCCGAAGCCCACCATCGGCGACCCGCTGCGGCCCATCGAGCCGAAGGACATCCTGCGGGCCAATCGGATGATGTACGCCGAAAGCCTGCTGGCGCTTGCCGCCGGGCTGGCACTGCGAATTTTTGCTGCATAAAAGGGGGAAAAGTACATGGAACTGGTCCACGGCGGTGACTGGATGGGCTACCGCGAACGCTTTGGCCGCGACGCGCTGGATTTTTCGGCGAACGTCAGCCCCCTCGGCCTGCCCGAAGGGGTGGCGCAGGCCATCCGGGACGCTCTGCCTCTGGCCGACCGCTACCCCGACCCCCTCTGCCGCACCCTGCGGGCGGCGCTGAGCCGGGCCGAGGGTGTGCCGCAGGAGCGTATCCTCTGCGGCAACGGCGCGGCGGACCTCATCTTCCGGCTGGTCTGGGCCGCAAAGCCCCATAAGGCGCTGGTGACTGCCCCGACTTTTGCCGAGTACGCTTCTGCTTTGGACACGGTGGGGTGCGAAGTGAAACGCTTCTTCCTCGATGAAACGAATGATTTCGCCCTGACGGACGCCCTCGTGGACGCCGTGGAGGAGAGCATCGACATGATGTTCCTCTGCCAGCCCAACAACCCGACGGGGCAGCTGGCCTCACCCGAGCTGGTGAAAAAGCTGCTGCGCCGGTGCGGGGAGTGCCGCACGATTTTGGCTGTAGATGAGTGCTTTCTGGACTTTCTGCCCGACGCCGACGGGTGGACCGCGAAGTCTCTGCTGGAAAGTGGGGACCTCGTCATCCTGAAAGCCTTCACCAAGCTCTACGGCATGGCCGGCGTCCGGCTGGGTTACTGCCTCTGCGGCGACGAAGCGCTTCTGGAAAAAATGCAGACAGCGGGCCAGCCGTGGGCCGTGTCCGGTCTGGCCCAGGCGGCAGGCGTCGCGGCCCTGAAAGAAACCGCTTATGTGGACGAGGTGCGCGCCCTTATCGCCCGGCAGCGGCCCGTTCTGACGGCGGGCCTGCAGGCGCTGGGTCTGCGGGTCATCGACGGAAAGGCGAACTATCTGCTCTTCCGCGCGCCCGCCGACCTGAACGAGAGGCTTCGCCCGCTGGGAACACAGGTGCGCAGCTGCGCGAATTATCCGGGCCTCGGGCCGGAGTGGTACCGCACGGCGGTGCGTACGGCCCCCGAGAACGCCCGGCTGCTGGAACTTATGAAAGAGGTGCTGGGATGAGCAGGGCAAAATGCATCATGGTGCAGGGTACGATGAGCGGTGCAGGCAAGAGCCTGCTCTGCGCGGCGCTCTGCCGCATCTTTGCGCAGGACGGCCTGCGCGCCGTGCCGTTCAAGAGCCAGAACATGGCCCTGAACAGCTTCGTCACCAAAGACGGCCTCGAGATGGGCCGGGCGCAGGTGGTGCAGGCGCAGGCCGCCGGTGTCGAGCCGGACGTGCGGATGAACCCCATCCTCCTGAAGCCCAGCAGTGACGTGGGCAGTCAGGTCATCGTCAACGGCGAGGTGCGGGGCCAGATGAAAGCGTCGGAGTATTTCCGCACGAAACGGCAGCTGGTGCCGGACATCCTGAAGGCGTATGACAGCCTCGCCGAGGAGGCTGACGTCATTGTCATCGAGGGCGCGGGCAGCCCGGCAGAGATCAACCTCAAGAGCGAGGACATCGTGAACATGGGCCTTGCCGAGATGGTGGACGCGCCGGTGCTTCTGGTGGGCGACATCGACCGGGGCGGCGTGTTCGCCCAGCTATACGGCACGGTGGAGCTGCTGGAAGAAAAAGAACGCCGGCGCATCAAGGGGCTCGTCATCAATAAATTCCGTGGAGACGTAGAAATCCTGCGCCCCGGCCTTTCGATGCTGGAAGAAAAGACCCATCTGCCCGTGGTGGGCGTCGTACCGTACCTGAAGGTGGACATCGAGGACGAGGACTCCCTGAGCCAGCGCCTCGAGATGCGGGACGGCAAAAAGCCGCTGGATGCGGCGATCATCCGTCTGCCGCATCTGTCCAATTTTACGGACTTCATGCCGCTGGAACAGCACCCGCTGCTGGGTGTGCGGTATGTTTCGAACGCTCATGAGCTGGGCGCACCCGACCTCATCCTGCTGCCGGGGACGAAAAACACGGTGGACGACCTGCTCTGGCTGCGGCAGTGCGGGCTGGAAACGGCTCTGCTCAAGCTGGCCGCGAAAGGCACGCCGGTGCTGGGCGTCTGCGGCGGCTACCAGATGCTGGGCCAGACCCTCGACGACCCCACCGGCAGCGAGAGCGGCCGGCCGCAGACTCTGCGGGGGCTGGGTCTGCTGCCCACCCGGACCGTGTTCAGCGAGCAGAAGCGCCGCGCACAGGTCAAAGCGACCGTCGCCGCCGCCCCCTTTGCGGGTGCAGGGCTGGAAGGCTACGAGATCCACACCGGCGTGACCGAGGCTGAGGGCGAACCCTTCGCCCACTACCCCGACGGAGGCCGGGAGGGCTGCGTGCAGGGCAATGTGTTCGGCACCTACCTCCACGGTCTGTTCGACACTGGCACGCTGACCGAGGCGCTGGCGGGCTGGCTCTGCCGCCGGAAGGGCATCGACCCCTCCGACGCGGCCCTCATCCCGATGGAAGAGTACCGCCGCCAGCAGTTCGACATCCTGGCCGACGGTGTGCGCGGGGCGCTGGATATGGACGCGGTGTATGCCGCGATGGGAATGGAGAAGCGCTGAATGGAACAGGGACTTTTGCATCTGTACTGGGGCGACGGAAAGGGGAAGACCACCGCCGCTATGGGCCTTGCGCTCCGTGCGCTGGGGTCCGGGAAGCGGGTGGTCATCGTCCAGTTTTTGAAGGGAGGGAACAGCGGCGAGATCCCGCTTCTGGCCCAGCTTGGCGCGGAGATCTACCGGGGCAAGGCCGGGCAGAAATTCGTCTTCCAGATGACGCCGGAGGAAAAGGCCGCGACCCGGGAACTGCAAAACCAGAATCTCGCCGCCGCCATGGCCGCGCCCGCCGACCTGCTGGTACTGGACGAAGCCGGGAGCGCAGAAGAGCTGGATATGGTGGACGTCGATCTATTAAAAAAGGCCGTTCTGGAGCGGCCTGCCGGATGTGAGTGCGTCCTGACGGCCCACACGCCGCCCCAGTGGATGCTGGACGCCGCCGACTACTCCACCGAGATGAAATGTCACCGCCACCCCTACCAGAAGGGGATAAAAGCACGAAAGGGGATAGAATATTGACGCCGCAGCATCATCTGCCCGCCGACATTGAGCGGACGAGCTTCCACATCATCACCGAAGAACTGGAAATGATGGGCCTGACCCCGCCGCCCGAGCACGAAGCCGTGGTCAAGCGGGTCATCCACACCACCGCCGACTTCGACTATGCGCGGAATCTCCGCTTTACCCCCCGCGCGGTGGAGCAGGCCGTCAAGGCCCTCCACGCCGGGGCCGTCATCGTGACCGATACGAATATGGCGCTGGCCGGCATCACCAAGCCCGGTCTGGCGGAGCTGGGCGGCACGGCCTGCTGTTATATGGCTGACCCCGAGGTGGCCGCCGCCGCAAAAGAGGCTGGCACCACCCGGGCCGTCGCGGCGATGAAAAAGGCAGCGCAGGAGCATCCCGGGGCCATCCTCGCCGTCGGCAACGCGCCCACGGCTCTGCTGACGATCGCAGAACAAATCGAAAGCGGCCTGCGGCCCGCACTGGTCATCGGCGTGCCGGTGGGCTTTGTGAACGTGGTGGAGAGCAAGGAGCGGCTCTTCGCCGTCTGCGAAAAGCATGATGTACCGGCCATCGTGGCGATGGGCCGCAAGGGCGGCAGCAACGTCGCTGCGGCCATCTGCAACGCCCTCATCTACTCTGCCGCCGAGATGCTCGACCCCACGGCCCGGGGGTGGAAATAAGAATTATGATTGTAAAGGCTTCCCCTCGCGGGAGGCCTTTCTGTTACACCGTCGCCAGCACGGCGAGGATGCTCTGCCAGCGTTTGTTCTCGACGGCGGGCGCACGGCGGACGGGCCGGGACTGTACAGGCTGAGGCCGCTGAGCCGTCTGGGGCAGGGGAGCGAAAAGCGCGGCCTGCCATGCGGCGGCAAGCTGCATGGCCTCCGGGCAGCTTTGCAGGGTGCGGCGCTCGGCCCCGGCGAGGTAGTCGCCCAGCCAGCAGAGGATGGCCGCGATGTTCAGCTGCTCGGCGGCGCGGGTGCTCCAATAGCTCCAATGGGCGGGACGGCCCACGAACCGCTCCACCGTGATGAGCGCACCCTCCCGGGCGGCAGAGGGGGAGACCGTCCCACAACCACCGGCAGTATTGGCCAGAACGTCCAGAATGCGCGCCATCCGGCCGCTGTCGAGGGCGTCGTCCCGGATAAAGGCGGAGAAATCCGTCTGGGCCAGCAGACCGTCGGCGGTGGCGGGGAAGCGCCCCGTCAGCTCGCCCGAGGCGTTGTGGCAGCTCTGCCACCCTTTGCGGACGAGCTGGAAGTTCAGCTTCTGACGTCCCATCGTGGAATAGAACACCCGGGCCTTGCCGCTGACCGGCTCCTGTCGCAGCTCGAGATAAGCGTCTGCGCCTCCGAGGTCTTGGACCTTGACGCTGAGCACAAGGCGGTACTCAGGCTTCTGGCTGGACATGGCAAGATGCATCTCTTCAAAATAACGTGCGGCATCCATAGCGGTTCTCCTTCCTGTGGGCGCGGGGTGATGTGTAGGTGTGCGGCCCTTCGTTGGTTGTAGTATATCATAAATTGCGCCAGAATACAACTATAAGTTTGCAAATAAACCAAAAAACTTTTTGATTCTTCGGCGATGCAAAACAAGATAGTTGTGAGCAACAACAAAAATACGGGGCCGCTGGCAGCAGATACAACTGCACAGCGGTCCCGTACATTATTATGATTCAGTCGCCCAGCTCCCGTATCTCGTTCTGGATGAGTCGGCCTGCGGCCCGGGCCAGCTGGTCCATGCCACGGATGCGGGCCATGTTCTTGCCGTAGATGCGGGAGGCGTCGGCGGCGCTGGCGTCTTCGCCCATAAAGACGGCGGAGACTCGCAGACCCTTCCGTTGCAGCGCCCGGACCTCGGCGGCGGCGTCCTCCACGCCCGCACTGCCGCCGTAGTCGCGGCCCAGCGGGTCATCGGGGGAGGGC